>WNEZ01004907.1_pt1 | contig 11695 bp, 12 predicted proteins | sample 5400521 | NCBI WGS metagenome assembly WNEZ01 (sample SAMN13153339, study PRJNA577476) | soil metagenome | isolation source: 120 cm saprolite under Douglas fir tree site 2 hole 1 replicate 1 | place: USA:California | collected 2015-04-18
GGCCGAGGTTGCGGCCGGGGCGGGGAGATTTGCCGTAGAGGTGGAGGTGGGTGTCGGGGACAGCGAGGACTTCGGAGGAATCGGGAAGGTCGCCGATGAGATTAAGCATGGCGCAGTGGCCGGCGGGGCCGGTGGAGCCGAGAGGGAGGCCAAGGACGGCGCGGAGGTGATTCTCAAACTGGCTGGTGACGGCGCCTTCAATAGTCCAGTGGCCGGAATTGTGGACGCGGGGGGCCATTTCGTTGGCGAGGAGATCGCCGTGGTGCTCGAAAAATTCGATGGCGAGGACGCCGACGTACTTCATGGATTCGAGAATGCGGTGAGCGGCTCTTTCCGCGGCGCGCTGGATTTCGGCATCGAGGCGCGGGGCGGGCGCCAGAGAAAGGCGGAGGATGCCGCTACGATGATGGTTTTCTACGAGCGGGTAAATGGCGGTCTCTCCAGTGCGGGAACGAACGGCTAGAACGGAAAGTTCGCGGGTGAAGGAGACGAAGCGCTCAAGGATGAGGCTTACGGGGGGCAGTTCGGACTTGGCCATAGCGACGTCTTGTGCGGTGCGCAGAATCCACTGGCCTTTGCCGTCGTAGCCCATGCGGCAAGTCTTCAGAACGGCGGGAAGGCCGAGGGTTTTTACGGCGGCGTCGAGTTCGGCGGAATTCAAGACGGGGGCGAATTCCGTAGTGGCGATGCCGAGTTTGCAGAAGAGAGATTTTTCGGCGAGGCGGTCCTGCGCGGCTTCTAGCGCAGCGGGCGGTGGATAAACGGGGACGCGCTCGGCAAGAAAATGGGCGGCTTCGACGGGAACGTTTTCAAATTCGTAGGTGACCAGCTCGAGGCCGCTTGCGAATTTTTCGAGGGCGGCTTCGTCGGTGTAGTCGGCGGTGACACGCTGGGCGATGCGGCCTACGGGCGCTTCAGGAGAGGGATCGAGAAAACGGAAATGCAAACCGAGCGGATAGCCCGCCAGAGCAAGCATATAGCCGAGCTGTCCGCCTCCGAGGATGCCGATGGTCATGCGCGCTTCCCCTTCTTTTTCGCCGGAGGCGGAGTGACGGAGGGATCGGGGTTGGCGAGGACGCGGATGGTCTGCTCAGCTCGGAACTTTCGAACAGCTTCCCGGAAGGCGCGGTGTTTTGTGCCGAGGATGGAGGCAGCGAGAAGCGCGGCATTGACTGCGCCAGATCTGCCGATGGCGAGCGTGCCGACGGGGACGCCTCCGGGCATTTGCGCGATAGAGAGCAGCGAATCGAGGCCCTTCAGGGCTTTCGATTCGACGGGAACACCGAGGACGGGGAGAACGGTTTTTGAAGCAGTCATGCCAGGAAGATGGGCGGCGCCGCCGGCTCCAGCGATGATGACTTCGATGCCGCGCCTTTCGGCGTTGAAGGCGTATTTGAAGAGCAAGTCGGGCGTGCGGTGGGCGGACACGACGCGCGTTTCATGCGGAACATTGAGGGCCTTGAGGGTTTGCGACGTGAATTTCATGGTGTCCCAGTCGGAGCCGGAACCCATGATGATGCCGACGAGAGGGTGAGCGACTGTCCCCCTCCCATCGGCCGATGATCGTTTCCTTTTTGTCTTCATTCCATTTGCCAATCGACAGTAGCGTGGTGCCTTAACAGAGGCGCAGCCCGCCGCGGCGGGCGCCCCTACAAAAGCAAAATCTCTAAACAAGAATGCCGGCTGGGAAGCCGGCGCTACAAATACCTTGTAGAACCTGCGGCGATATTCTACGGTTTTTTTCAGCGCGTGGCGACTTGGGCGCGCTGCTTCCAATAGTGGCGGAGCTGGCCGACTAAATACAACGAGCCGGTGATGAAAATGGCGTCTTGGGGAGCGGCCTGGGCGAGGGCGTGTTCGAAGGCGCGCTCGGCATCGGGAATCACAGAAAAATGCGCGGCGTGGTGGCCGGCGATTTCGGCGAGTTGCGTGGCGGAGACGGCACGAGAAGTGCGGGGCGCGGTGAAGATGACTTCGGCGGCGTGGGGGAAGAGGAGGCCGGCTACTTCGTCGACGGCTTTGTCGCGGAGGGCGGCGTAAATCAGCCAGATTTTGCGGCCGGAAAAATTCTGTTGGAGGAAAAAGGCGAGTTCGCGGGCGGCGCCGGGATTGTGGGCGCCATCGAAGTAAATGTCGGGGGAGGATTGTAATTTTTCAAGGCGGCCCGGCCAGACGGTGTTGGCAATGCCGTGCGTGATGGCGCCGTCGGGGATTTGCAGGCCGCGATTGCGGAGAAGACGAGCAGCGGCGACGGCGTTCAAAGCATTTTGGAGTTGGAAGCGGCCGGGGAGGCTTGGGGCGAGTTCGAAAATCTTGCCGGAATCTGCGTCAATAACGCGTGCGCGGACGCTGCCGTTTTGCATGGATTCCTGATCGAGGCGAAAGATTCTTGCCGGCTCGATGACCGGGCACCCGAGTTCGCTGGCGCGAGCAAGAACTACTTCGCGGGCTTCCGGAGGCTGCTCGGCGAGGATGAGCGGCACACTGGGCTTCAGGATGCCTGCTTTTTCGGCGGCGATTTCTTTCAGGGAATGCCCTAGAAAATTTTCGTGGTCGAAATCGATGCGAGTAATGATGGTGACGGCTGGCGAAAGGATGTTGGTGGCATCGAGGCGGCCGCCGAGGCCGACTTCGAAGACGGCGAATTCCACTCGCTCGCGGGCAAAATAGCCGAAGGCCATGGCGGTGACGCATTCGAAGTAGGTGGGGTGGGCGCGGAGTTTGCCGGCGGCGAGGAGCTCTTCGATGAGGACATGGATGCGCGTGAAGGTTTCGGCGAAGGCTTCGTCGCTGATTTCCTCGCCATTGATGCGGATGCGTTCGTTGATTTTTTCGAGATGGGGTGAAGTGTTCAGGCCGGTGCGAAAACTGGCGCGGCGAAGGATGGATTCGAGGAACGCGGCTGTGGAGCCTTTGCCGTTGGTTCCGGCGATGTGGGCGCTGGGATAGGCGCGATCAGGCCGGCCGAGGCGTTCGGCAAGAATAGTGATGTTTTCGAGATCGAATTTCGCGGCGGCGGCTTGCGTAGGGGCGGCCAGTTCGCGGCCGAGGGACAGTAAGTAGCGGACCGAGGATTCGTAATTCATCTCAGGTCAAGAGCAAGTCAAGCGAGCTGGCGATGAAGGACTTGAGGTCTTTGCGGTGGACGACGGCGTCGAGGAAGCCGTGTTCGAGGAGGAATTCGGAGCGCTGGAAGCCTTCGGGGAGTTTCTGGCGAATGGTTTGCTCGATGACACGGGGACCGGCGAAACCGATGAGTGCGCCGGGTTCGCCGATGTTGAGGTCACCGAGCATGGCAAAGCTGGCGGTGACGCCGCCGGTGGTGGGATCGGTGAGCACGGAGATATAGGGCAGCTTTTCGTCGTCGAGGCGGGCGAGGGCGGCGGAAACTTTGGCGAGCTGCATGAGGCTGATGGTGCCTTCCATCATGCGCGCGCCGCCAGAACAGGAGACGGCGATGAACGGCTGGCGGGTTTCTATGGCGAGCTCGATGCCGCGGGTGACTTTTTCTCCGACCACCGCGCCCATGGAGCCTCCGATGAAGCCGAACTCCATGGCGCACATGACGACGGGGCGACCACTGAGCTGGCCTTCGGCGGTGATGACAGCGTCGTTCATGCCGAGTTTTTTCTTGGCTTCGCGTAGGCGCGTGGCATAGGGCTTGGTGTCCACGAACTTGAGCGGGTCGGTGGAGGTCATGCCGGCGTCGTGCTCAGTCCAGCGGCCGTCGAGGAGCATTTCAAGGCGCTGCTTGGAATTCATTTTGAAATGAAACTGGCACTTGGGGCAGACGAAGAGATTGGCTTCGAGGTCTTTGCGGAAGACGATGGTGCGGCAGGATTCGCACTTGACCCACAGGCCTTCGGTGCGCACGCGGCGCTCTTCGGGCGGGGTGGTTTGTTCGATCGATTTTTTGTCGCGCTTGAACCAGGCCATGGAAAAGTTGACAGTCGAAAGTTGAAAGTTCGCGAACCTTGAAATGGCAGCCAAGACGCCGTGTCTTAGATCCTTCAGCGACCTTGCCGGTTCGCTTCGGGACGACAGCGCGAGGTAGCTGCGGCGTTCCGGGCTAATAGTCGATTCCCCGCTGAGCCAGTATACCCTTGGTGTAGGGGTGTTTCACCTCGCGCATCTCGGTGACGAGGTCGGCGAGCTCGACGAGCTTGGGATGGGCGTTGCGGCCGGTGCAGATGACGTGGACACGCTCGGGGCGGCTCTTCAGCGCCTTGGCAACTTCGTCGGGGTCGAGCATTTTGTAGCTAATGGTGTAGTTGATCTCATCGAGGACCACCAGATCGTACTTGCCGCTGTAGATGGCGTCGCGGCCGGCTTGCCAGCATTCTTGCGCCAGCTTGATGTCTGCAGGATCGGTTTCGGCTCCACCGATTTTGACGAAGCCGCGGCCCATGGGGCGGATTTCAAACTTGTCATCGCCGAGCATCTTGGCGGCGTCGAGCTCACCATAGTGCCAGGAACCCTTGATGAATTGCACCATCAGCACGCGCAGCCCCTGGCCCACGGCGCGGAAGGCGGTGCCGAGCGCGCAAGTGGTCTTGCCCTTGCCAGGCCCAGTGTAGACGATGAGGAGTCCTTTTTCTTCCGGCATGCTCTCGCGTTTCGGTGAGTCTTTCAAGATGCTGCGAAAAGATTAGAGTTTGCGGAGTCGTGGGCAAAAGGTCAAGTTCAGGCGGGGGGCGTTGCATAGCTGAGGGCTTGCGAGGGTGGCGGTCACGCAAGCTGGAGACGATTGACCAGCTCCGCGACGATGGCGGCAATGCGTTCCTGCGTCGCTTGGGGAAGAGAAGTCCCCGGCTTGGCGTGCGGATCACGAAGAACGATCCATAAGCCGGGGCGGTAGCTTTCGTCACCGCCAGGGCAGATGGCGCCGGTCAATTGACTGAGCTCGAGCGGCAGAGGGGCTGAGTGCGTGAAATCGAGATTGGCGTGCTCCGGAGAGTTAGCCTGATACGGCGGATGGGCAAGGAGATCCATGAGGACGCCGCGAGCGTCATCAACGAGGTCGCGGAAACCCTGCGAGACCAGGATGGCGTCCACATCGCGGGGCGTCGGCTGTTCGAGTTGGAGAAGGTCGTAATCGTGGAGTGGATTCCGAAGAGGGATTTCGATGGTAGCGGAGGGCCTATTTGCGTCGGGAGAAATGTGTACGGACATGTTGCTCCTAGTTTGCACCACGCGAGCTATTTAGGGTAGGGGCTTCCAGAGAGAATGGCGAAAGCGCGGTAGAGCTGCTCGGCGAGCATGACGCGTGCGAGTTCGTGAGAAAAGGTCATGGAACTGAGCGAAAGTTTCTGGTGGGCGCGCTGGCGGAGATTATCCGGGAAGCCCTCGGCGTCGCCGCAGAGGAAGATGAGTTCGCGAGTGCCGCGGTCGCGGAGTTCGCTGAGCCATTTGGCAAGAGCGTTGGAATCGAGATTCTTTCCGGCGGCATCGAGAAGAACGACGGTGGCGGCGCGATCAGCGTCGAGCTTCTTGAGGGCGGCGTCGCCATCGCGAACTTCAGTGATTTCGATCGAGCAGGAACGGCCGATGCGCTTTAGGTAATCGTCGAGGGTCGCGCGCATCTCTGGTCGGCGCGTTTTGCCAAGCATTAGGAGGCGAAGTTTCACTTCAAACCGTATTTCTTGCGCTTTTCGAGGAGTGTTTTGCGGCTGATGCCCAGGGCTTCGGCGGAACGGCTGATCTGGTAGTGCGTAGCTTCGAGGGTGGCGGTGATGACCTCGCGCTCCACCTCTTCAAGGGAGCGCAAGCGAGCGAGGGGGCTGGCAGCGCCCGTGGCGGCGGCACGAACATTTTCCGGAAAACTTTCTGGCTCAAGGAAATCGCTCTTGGCAGCCGCTGTACCACGGTCGGGACGCGAGAAAACCACGGCGCGCTCAAGCGCGTTGCGGAGTTCGCGGACATTGCCGGGCCAGGCATAGGCGGCGAGCATGCGGCGCGCCGAATCACTCAATTGCGCATCGGGGCGGGCATGGATGGATCGAATGGTAACAAGGAGATGATCGGCGAGAGGCAAGATATCGGCGCGGCGTTCGCGGAGCGGCGGAACCTCGAGAGTGAGTACGTTGAGCCGAAAAAAAAGATCTTCGCGGAAGCTGCCGGACTTGACTGCCGCGGGAAGATCGACGTTGGTGAGAGCGATAAGGCGCGCCTCGATACGCAGCGTTTCAGTACCGCCGAGGCGTTCGAACGTGCGCTCCTGCAAAATGCGCAGGAGCTTGCCCTGTGCTCCTGGGGACAGGGCGGCCACTTCATCGAGAACGATAGTGCCGTTGCCACCGAGTTCGAAGCGGCCGAGTTTGCGCTCAACCGCGCCGGTAAAAGCGCCCCGTTCATGGCCGAAGAGCTCACTTTCGACGAGCTGCGGTGGAAGGCTGGCGCAATCGATCTTCAGGTATGGCGCGTCGCGGCGCTGGCCGAGTTCATGAACGAGACGGGCGAGGTGGTCTTTACCAACGCCGCTCTCGCCGGTGATCAAGAGAGTGGCCGGAGCGATGGCGACTTTTTCGGCGAGTTCGAAAAGGTGGAGCGACGCGGGGTCCGCGGAGATCCACGGCAATCGTTCCGCGATCATTGCCGCGATCGACCGCTTTGCGGCCGGCTGGAGAAAATTTCGCCGGAAAAATGTTCTTTCCCGAACGGCGAATCGGACATGTCTCGTTCAGAAGGACCGTCAGGCTGATCGGGAAGTTCGAGCTTGGGTGCCATGCGCCAGAGACGTTCGAGATCGTAGTAGCGGCGGGCCTGCTCGTTGAAAACGTGGACGACAAAACCACCGAAATCGAGCAGCGCCCACTCGGCGGATCGCTGCCCCTCGCGGTGTTCAGGTGAGCGGTTAAGATTCTTGTAGAGCTGCGCCTCAACTTCGGTGCAGATAGCTTGCACCTGCGGTGTGCTGAAGCCGGTGCAGATCACAAAATATTCGGTGAACGCGCTTGCGGCCGTGAGGTCGAGCACGATGATGCCCGCGGCTTTCTTTTCTTGTGCGGCTTCGACGGCGAGGCGGACGCCCTGGGGCAAGGATTCGAGTTTCACCGGTATAGGCCCTGTTTGAGAATGTATTCCTCGACGCGCGCGGAAACAAGCCCATGGATAGACTGGCCGCGGTGCGCGTGGCGCCGAATGTCAGTAGCGGAAATATCGCTGGAGACGTTTTCGAGCAGATAAATGGTGGTCTTGTAAAGGTGTGCGACGACCTGGGATGGCTGATCGGCTTCTTTGTTAGCATCCGGGCGCGCGACCAAGTCCGGTGGAATGACGAGGCGCAGCGCTTCCGGGCGAATGCCTGGGCGATTCGCGATGATGAAATCGCAAAGCGTGAGAAGCGTTTCATATTCTTTCCACATGGGAATGTCCAGGAAGGCGTCGGCGCCGATGATGAAAAACAGGCGATCGCCGTGGCCATGGTAGACGTGGCGAAAGTAGCGCACGGTGTCCACGGAATAGTGGAGTTGCGTGCCGCTGAAATCCTCGCCGGCTTCGGCAAGCGAGGGAACGAAGTGCGGATGCTCTGTGCTAGCGAGCGAGACCATCGCGAAGCGGTGAGGAAACGGCGCGAGGTGCTGCTTCAGCTTGTGCGGCGGCCGGCTCGCGGGGATGAAGTGGAGCTCGTCGAAATTGAAGCGCCGGTCGGCCGCGCGCGCGACGGAAAGATGGCCATTGTGGATGGGATCGAAGGAGCCGCCGAAAATCGCAACGCGGCGAGGTTGATGTTTTGCGACGGTGCGGTGCGCTTGCGCTGTGGTCAATGAAGCTCCCAAGAAGGTGCCGGCGGCCCGGACCTCATCAAGGCCGCTCGCGGTATAAGCAATTCTCTCACGAATCTTCTTCTTCGTTTGCGGCGACCGCCGAGCGGTCAACAGCCTCGGACGACGTTTGGTCGTTTTCACTCTCAGCGTGCGGCGAATCCAAAGACGAATCGGGGACCGGGCGCGGAATCTTGTCCAGGGCATCGGCGATGGAACGCACCAGATCTTTCACGCCGTCCCCCGCTACAGCCGAAATGGAATGGAATTCAAGTTTGCGGCGCTTGCAGGAATCGCGAAGAACTTCGAGCCGCGTGGCATCGGTCGTGGCGTCCAGCTTGGTGGCAACGACGATCATCGGTTTTTCGATGAGAGACGCGCTGAAAGCTTCAAGCTCGCCATTGATGACTTCGAAGGAGTGAACCGGATCATCGGCGTTGGAGTCGCTTGTATCAATCAGATGGACGAGCAGGCGTGTGCGTTCGACGTGGCGAAGGAAACGGATGCCGAGGCCCGCGCCCAAGTGTGCGCCTTCAATGAGGCCGGGAAGATCGGCAACAACAAAAGTGCGCCCGAGCTTGGTGCCGTGGCCGCCGTCGGCGTTGACGACGCCGAGATTGGGTTCGAGCGTGGTGAAGGGATAGTTCGCAATTTTGGGACGGGCGGCGGATATTACTGAAATCAGCGTGGACTTGCCCGCGTTGGGGTATCCCACCAGGCCGACGTCAGCCAAAAGTTTCAATTCGAGGCGAAGATGGCGCTCTTCGCCGGGAAATCCATCCTCATGCTCGCGCGGGGCCTGGTGCCAGGGCTTGGCAAAGTGCTGATTGCCGCGCCCGCCGCGTCCACCGTGGGCGATCAGCACGCGCTGGCGAGGAGTGGCGAGATCGGCGATGGTCGCGCCTTGATCGTCGAATACCAGCGTGCCAACGGGAACCTGCAAAATCATGTCCGCGCCGGAATGGCCCGTGCAATTGGAGCCTTCGCCGTGGCGGCCGCGATCGGCCTTGAATTCGCGATTGTAGCGATAGCGCAGCAGCGTGTTGTCGTTCGGGTTGGCTTCGAGGTAGATGCTGCCGCCAGGACCGCCGTCGCCGCCGGAAGGACCGCCGCGCGGCACGTATTTTTCGCGACGGAAGGCGATGCAGCCGTTGCCGCCGTCGCCGGCCTTCACGAATATTTTGGCTTCATCAACGAACACAGGAATTAAACTCCGTAAAAAGATAACATAAGCAAACTATCGCGACCCGAAATCGCCGAACGGAGGCCGCACCCGTGTTTCGCGTTCTGAAGCGCATCGTCTTGCTGCTCTTCGCGTTCGTGGCAGTAATGGCGGCCGCACTCTACGTGCTTTACTTCCGTCGAACGCCACTGCCGGCAGCGGCGCCGCACGCGCGGGTTGTTCCGGTGATTTCCAGCATTCCGGGAATTTCCGCGTGCTGGGTCGAAACGGCAAAAACGTTTAGCAACTTTTCGTTCGGTTCGACCGCCGGAAGCGTGCTCGTAAAGCATCCCGCGGGCGATCTGCTGATTGACACTGGAAGCTCCAGCCACTACGACCAGGAAATCTCCAGCTATCCGTTCGCAAGGTGGCTCAAACTCAAGACCCTCGCCGGGCAGCTCAAACCGAAAGTGCCGCTTCCGGATTTGCTGCGCCGCATCGGTGAAGACCCCGCAAAGCTGCGGTGGGCGATCCTGTCACATGTGCACCTGGATCACGCGGGAGGGTTGATGGACCTGCCGCACTTGCCCGTACTGCTCACGCGCGAAGAACTGCAGTTTGCAGCCGAGCCCAGCGTTCAAGCCAAAGGCTACGTGATTGCCGTGCACACCCAAAAGTTTCCGCCGGTTGCCGCGCCCACTTTGCGATTCGACCCGGCACCCTACGAAACGTTTGACGAGAGCGCCGACCTTTACAAGGATAACTCGGTGGTCGTCGTGCCATTGCGCGGGCATACTCCCGGGAGCGCTGGGATCTTCGTGAACCTTTCACCCACGAAGCGACTCTTTTACGTTGGCGATGCCGTTGATGACGAGCGTGGATTCCAGGAGCGCGTTGCCAAGTCGCTTATCCTGCGCGATAGCGACAATGACATGGATCTCGCAAACCAGATCGTTGCCAGGCTCAGCGAGCTTCACGAAAAAGTGCCGGGACTCGCCATCCTGCCGGCGCACGGGCGGAGCGCCTACAAGAAATTCTTTCCGGGCGGACCGTTGACCTGCGTTTCCGGGCAGTAGCCGCGTTAAAAAGAAAAAAGCGGTCCAGCGGGGCCGGACCGCGGAAGCGAAGACGCGCGGACGGAAGTCCGCGCCTGCGTAATGCAGCTAGTTCACCGCGGACTTGGCTAGCTCAGCTGGCTTCACGCTGATGAAGCGGCCGTGGCGTCCCCGGTCTTCGAACTTCACAAAGCCAGTGACGAGCGCAAAGAGCGTGTCGTCCTTTCCCTGGCCGACATTTTCTCCGGGCTGATGCTTGGTACCGCGCTGGCGCACAAGAATGGTGCCCGCGTTGACGAGTTGTCCGCCGAAGCGCTTGACGCCCAGCCTCTGTCCGTGTGAATCGCGGCCGTTTGTTGAGGAGCCGCCGCCTTTCTTACTTGCCATGACGCGATCCTTTTCGAGAATCCGCCGAGTGGAAGCCCGACGGAACGTGAAGAATTTACAGCTTGATGTCGCTGACCTGCACGGCCGTATAGTTCTGCCGGTGACCGCGGGAAATCTTGTACTGGTTGCCCTTTTTGAACTTGAGCACGGTGAGCTTCTTGCCACGGCCCTGCGAGACGATCTTGCCGCTCACGGACGCTTTGCCCGCATCGGCGCCCAACACGACCTTTTTGTCGTCCGTGTGGACGGCCAACACGGCACCGAAGTTCACTTTTTCCCCTACCTTGCCATCAACCCGCTCGATGCGGATAGTGTCGCCGGGCGCGACACGATACTGCTTTCCCCCGGTCTGAATAACGGCGTACATCTGTCCTCCAAGCCCTAAAGGCAAACCCTAATTATAGGGGTTGCCGGCATGAATCGTCAACGAACGAAATAGCGAATATTGTCCGGGCCAGGGCCACGCTTTCAGGATTAAGCGACGATCGAGACCATCTCGAGGACGTGAAGGCCGAGTGCGACGTTGCCGGTGACTTTCACCTGAGAAAGAGCGGACTCACGGTCAATGCCCTTGGTGAAGACGCGCCAGGCGATTTCCTGGGGAATAGTTGTCTCGGAGGCTTTCTCACCGAACGGCTCCCGGAGCAGCTGCCACGATTCCGCAGCGCGATACAAATGCCAGCTGCCTCCGCATTCCCCCGAAACGATAATCTGGGCGCAGGTTCCCGGCTTTGTGGAAATGGTGCGATACGTGAACGGAAGAGCACGCAGAAAACAATCCAGCACGGGATGGTAGAACTCGCGAGTCATGATACCCGGCTTGTTCACCGCCTGCCGGATCTGCTGCTGGTGATGCCAGCGCTCGGTGAATTCGCGAGCGGTGTCAAACCAGTTCGCGGATTTTTCTTCGCCGGCCCAGCTCACTCCGTAGGGAGCCATGGCGTGCGGGTCGCGCGAAGCGTGATATTCCGCCAGAGACTGGCTGGCGACTTCCATTAGCGCAATCAGGATAGGCGGACTCAAACGGCGATACACGTTGACGCCTTCCTTATTTAAGCGGTTGATGAACGCCGCCAAATCAGCAGAAGAGTTGATTGCTGGACTTTCAGCCGCATATCCGTCCCGGCCCATGGAGACTCCGCGAAGCGGCGTGTCCAGAAGATGCGCGGCCACATCCTTGACTTTCCACTTGGGTGAGACGGTTTGCTTCTCCCAATCTGCCGGAGCGAGAGAGCGCAACAGGCCGAGGAGCATGCCGTCAAGCTTGGGAAACAGATGGGCGGTAAGGATTGGCGGCAAAGGTTCGATGGTTGTTTTCATGGACGGAT
>WNEZ01007153.1_pt1 | contig 11695 bp, 6 predicted proteins | sample 5400521 | NCBI WGS metagenome assembly WNEZ01 (sample SAMN13153339, study PRJNA577476) | soil metagenome | isolation source: 120 cm saprolite under Douglas fir tree site 2 hole 1 replicate 1 | place: USA:California | collected 2015-04-18
ATGATCTGGGCGCTGGTGCAGCAATTCATACTGCAATCGTTCTTCTTCACGCGCTGTGAAGAATTGTTTGGGAGCTCGACCGCCGTTTGGGTCACGGCCACCTTCTTTGCAGCGGTCCACCTACCTAACATGGTCCTGACAACCTTCACGCTGATCGCCGGATTGTTCTTCTGCGAGATGTTTCGGCGTTATCGCAGCATCTATCTGCTTGGCATTGTGCACGCCGTGTTGGGGCTGACGTTATCGGCCACTATTCCCGCAAGTCTGCTTTACCACCTCAGGGTCGGGATTGGGTATCTGCGGTAGGGACGAGCCTCCGAACGCACCTAACTGGTCGGAATTGCGTAAATTCACTGGTCCACCCTTGACAGAGTGAGGTTTGCGTGGGATGTTAGCTGCCTTCCCCTGCCGGTCCTACCTCGGCATAGTCAGCAATTAAGTAGGGTTCGAAGCGACTCGCTCATAACGGAATTATTCCGACGCTCGCTGCCAAGGAGTCTCCGCGGGAGGATCTATGTTGCACAAGAGCATCGCTCGGCTCGTCGTTGTCGTATTCCTGTTTCTGATCGCGTGATTGGATTAGGCCCCGAAGTGTGGCTGAGCAACGGCGACGGAACGTTCCAGCCGGGGCAGGTTTTTGGCTCGGGAGGCGCGGGTCCGGTGTCGAATGCGGTCGCTGACGTAGATGGGGACGGCCGGCCAGACATCATCGTGTTCAATGCGTGCGAAGCTCCCGGGAATTGTGCAAACAGTATTGTAGGAGTGCTGTTAGGAAACGGCGATGGCACGTTCCAAGCAGCGGTTCCTTATAACGCAGGTCCAGGAGGAGGCGGGCGAGTTGCGGTCGCCGATGCAAACGGCGACGGTAAGGCCGATATCGTGTTTGCCGGTTCTCATGTGGGGACATTGTTGGGAAATGGCGACGGAACTTTTCAACCGGTCCAGATCTCTAACGTGGGCATGCAGGCGTCTTCCTTGGCGATGGCGGATGTCAACAAGGACGGCAGCGCCGACTTGCTCATGATCGACGGAGGCGGGGCCTGGGTGTCTTTGGCGAATGGTGACGGGACTTTTCAAGCTGCCCAAGAGCCCTTGCCCAGCTCGGGTCTCGTTTCAGTTGCAGGGGCGGATGCAAACGGGGATGGCAATCCGGACCTGATCGTGCTGTATAGCTGCACGAACCTCTATGTTTGTCGTTCCAGCCTGGTTGCGGTGCTGTTGGGCAATGGCGACGGAACGTTCCAACGGCCTGCGGTCTACGTTACGTACGGTCTTTTTGCAAGTGGAATGGCGGTCACGGATGTAAATGCCGACGGCACGCCGGATGTGCTCGTACTCGAGTGCACGATCCATGTGCGGGAGTGCACCGGGGCTGGCGGCATCATCAAGGGTGCGGGCAGGATAAGAGTCCTTGCCGGCGACGGCCATGGTAGCTTCAATTTCGTCGAGCGCTATTCCTCGGGCGGCATAAGCTCATTCGGCGAGATCGCAGTGGGTGACTTCACCGGAGATGGCAGACCAGACGTGGTGGCAACCTGGGGCGCTTTCGGGATGTTAATCCACACGGGCCGATACCCTACCAGTGAAACTTTGAGTTCGAGCCTGAACCCGTCCGTCGCTGGGCAGCCGGTCACTTTGGGTAAGGTGACGCTGATCGACGGTGTGGCTACGTTGACTACGGACATGCTGCCGGTTGGCGTGCTGCCGATCATCGCGCTCTACGAACCCGATTCCTTTTGGGGAAAAAGCGAGGCGACACTCACGCAGGTGGTCAATCCGCCTGCGGGACAAAACTAGCGCCGGTAATGAGTGCCAATCCGAATTCTTGACACAATTGCTGGGCATGGCTTATAAGTAAGTGTTTACTTACTTTCCCACGGCAGCCATGGCAACCTCATCTTCCGCCATTTTCCGAGCAAGGAAGAGTTGTACTGGGCGGTAATCGAACGCAAGATCGACTGCGCGGCTCCGCTGGAGCGGTTGCTTGAGAACCTGGAAGCGGGCGGCGACGATCTGGATGTCCTGTCGCGGGTCGCGTTCGAAGTGCTGGAGCGCCGCACCAAGGATCAGACACTTTCCCGGCTGCTGTTGTACAGCGCGCTCGAGAAGCACGAACTCTCTGAGCGGTTCTTTCGCAACTACATTGCGAATTATTTTGAGGTGCTGGCGCGGTTTGTCCGGGAAGGAATTGCCGCCGGACGGTTCCGGAACGTCGACCCACTGCTGGCGGCGCGCGGCTTTCTCGGCATGGTGGTGTATCACTCCTGGATCCAGGAGCTCTATCGCGGGAAAGAAGTGCAGGATTTCGATCTGCACGTCGTCAGCCGGACACTGGCGCGCATCTGGCTGCAAGGCGTGCAGACGGAAAAGAAATTGGCGCCGAGGAAGGCTAAACTGTTGCCACGCCGCAAGCGTCTAAAGCATCAAGTGAACTGACGATGAGTAGAGAACTTCGGATTAATCTTCGTGTCACGCTGCTGGTCGTGATAGCGGCCGGACTGAGTCTGCTTTCGGCTTGCGTCGGGACCAAGGCCGCATCGGGGCCTCCGCCACCGGTGCCGGTGCTGGCGGCTACCGTCGAGCAGAAGGATATTCCCATCCAGGTGCACGCGATCGGCGCGGTCGAGGCTTACTCGACGGTGTCAGTCAAGACTCAGATCACGGGTGAGCTGACGGGCGTATTTTTCAAGGAGGGCGACGACGTCAAAAAGGGGCAGTTGATCTTTACCCTGGACAAGCGGCCTCTGGAAGCGGATGTACGCCGGGCGGAAGGCGCTCTGGCGCGGGACGAAGCGCAAGCGGCGAATGCCCTTACTGATCAGCGGCGCTTTGAAGCGCTGGTGAAGGCCGGGGTAGTGTCCACGCAGGAATACGACCGGGTGGCATCGAATTCTGAAGCGCTTGCGGCGGCGGTGCGCGCCGACAAAGGGGCGCTGGAAAATGCCAAGGTGCAATTGGTGTATGCCTCGATCTATTCGCCGATTAATGGCCGCACCGGAAACCTGCTCGTCCATCAGGGGAACATGATCAAGGCGAATGACGTTCCCGCGCTGGTGAACATTAATCAGGTCGAGCCGATCTATGTAACCTTCATGGTCCCCCAACAATATCTCGCGGAAGTGAAACAGTATTCGCGCAATGGCAGCCTGCCGGTGCAGGCGGTGATTCCGAGCGACTCGCGCGGTCCGATAACGGGCAAGTTAAGTTTCATCGACAACATGGTGGATGCGGGCACGGGCACGATCAAGCTGAAGGGCGTGTTTGCGAACAACGACCGCCGTCTCTGGCCAGGGCAGTTTGTGGATGCTTATCTGACATTGAAGACGCAGAGCAATGCGCTGGTGATTCCGTCGCAGGCAATCCAGAACGGACAGCAGGGGACGTTCGTGTATGTGATCAAAGACGACAACACTGTGGAAGCGCGGACGATCACCACGAGTGAAACGCAACAGGCAGGGCAGGTGATTGTGCAGAAGGGCCTGGCGGTGGGCGAACGCATCGTTACCGATGGACAGTTGCGGCTGGTTCCGGGCGCCAAGGTGCAGATCAAGCAGGCAGCGGCACCCTTGGCACTGCCGGCGGATCAGGGAAGCCGAGGTGGGTCGTAGTAGGTTGATGTGGCATCGTGTGCCGGTTCGTATGAGGGCTCGCTTCCGCGATGCCGAAGGGCGGAGCGACATCGGAACCCCCTTCAGGGGCTGTGTCACTGTAAGCAGCGCCTGAAGGCGCTTCTTCATAGCGAGCCTCTTGGCATGCCTGAAGGCATGCCCTGATACGAAGCGTCTGGATTAAGGGTCCTTATTTTAGCGCTTTGCGTATTTGCAGGATGTTCGTATGAACATTGCAGAAGGCTTTATCCGGCGGCCGGTCATGACCACTCTGGTCATGCTGGCAATTCTTCTGTTCGGCATCATGGGATACCGGCAGCTGCCGGTGAGCGACCTGCCCAATGTGGATTTCCCCACGTTGCTGGTGAGCGCGAGCGTGCCCGGGGCGACGCCCGACACCATGGCATCGGCGGTCGCGCAGCCGCTGGAGCGTCAGTTCTCGACTATCGCCGGCCTGGACTCGATGACGTCGAGCAGTTCGCAGGGCTCCACCCAGATCACGCTGCAATTTAGCCTCAATCGCAATATCGATGCGGCTGCGCAAGACGTGCAGGCCATGATCGCCAAGGCGGCGCGCGACCTGCCACAGAACATGCCCAGCCCGCCTTCGTATCAGAAGGTGAATCCGGCGGATCAGCCAGTGCTGTACATCTCGTTAAACTCGCCGACGCTGCGGCTCTCGGATGTGGACGAATACGCGGAAACGCTGATTGCGCAGCGCGTGTCCATGGTCAGCGGTGTGGCGCAGGTGCAGGTGCTGGGGGCGCAAAAATATTCGGTGCGAGTTTCTCTCGATCCCCGTGAGTTGGCCAGCCGCCAGGTGGGCATCGATGAGGTAGCGCAGTCCATTCAGAACGGCAACGTGAACCTGCCGACAGGGACGCTGTTCGGCGCGAATCAGGCGTACATCGTGCAGGCCACCGGACAGTTGAATAAGGCGAGCGACTACGCGCCGCTGATCGTCACGTACCGCAACGGCGCACCGGTTCGGCTGGCGGATGTGGGAACGGTCCGCGATAGCGTGGAGAACGACAAGACGGCCACCTGGTTCTTCGATCGGGAATTCGGCGTACGGCGCGCCATCATGCTGGCCATCCAGCGCCAGCCTGGAACAAACACGGTCGACGTGGTGGACAATATCAAACAACTGCTGCCGAGCTTTAAGGAGCAGATGCCGCCGTCGGTCCGGCTTAATATCCTCTACGACCGTTCCGTGAGCATTCGTGATTCGGTGGGCGACGTTAAGTTTACGCTCCTGCTCGCGCTTGTCCTCGTCATTCTCGTCATCTTCCTGTTCCTGCGGAACGTTTCCGCCACCGCCATCCCCAGCCTCGCACTGCCGCTCTCGCTGGTAGGAACCTTCGCGCTGATGTACATGATGGGCTACTCGCTCGACAACCTGTCACTGATGGCGCTGACGCTATGCGTGGGCTTCGTGGTGGACGACGCCATCGTGGTGCTGGAGAACATCGTGCGCCACATGGAAATGGGCGAGCAGCCAATGACCGCTGCATTGCGAGGATCGAAAGAGATCAGCTTCACAATTGTCTCGATGACACTCTCATTGGCCGCGGTGTTCATTCCGGTGCTGTTTATGAGCGGGCTGGTGGGACGGCTGCTGCACGAATTTGCGGTCACGATTGGCGCAGCTATTCTGGTGTCCGGCTTCGTTTCGCTTAGCCTTACGCCGATGTTGTGCAGCCGCTTTCTGCGTCCTCACACGCGAGAAAAGCACGGCCGTCTGTGGAAGATCACGGAAAGTTTTTTTGATGGGATGCTGCGGTTCTACGACCGCACGTTGCAATTTACCCTTCGCCACCGGCGCGCGACGATGGCCGTGTCGCTGCTCGTGCTGGTCGCAACCGTCCAGATGTTTCGCACCATTCCCAAGGGATTTTTGCCGGACGAGGACCAGGGGTTCATATTCGTGTTCACGGAAGGGCCGCAGGGAATTTCCTATGACAGCATGGTGCGGCACCAGCTGGCGCTGAACGATATCGTGATGAAGCTGCCGTGGGTGGATACATTCAACAGCACCGTGGGCGGCGGGAGTTCTTCGGTCTCGCAAAGCAGCAACCAGGGACGCATCTTCATTCACATGTTGCCGCGCAGCCAGCGCGCGCCGGCGCTCGACCTGGTGCAGCAGCTTCGCGCCCAATTGGCGGTGGTGCCCGGAATCAACGCCTACCCGCAGATGCTGCCGACCATCCGCATCGGCGGCCAGTTAACCAAGAGCCAGTACCAATACACGCTGCAGAGTCCGGATACGAAGGAACTTTACGACGCGGCTCCGAAGCTGGAGAGTAAGTTGCGCTCCGATCCGCGGGTGAGTAACTTGCTTCAGGATGTGACCAGCGATTTGCTGATCAAGAATCCGCAGATCGATGTGAAGATCAATCGCGACCGGGCTTCGACACTTGGCATAACCGCACAACAAGTGGAAGACGCGCTCTATACGGCTTACGGCGCGCGCCAGATTTCGACTATCTACGCGCCTAGCAACACTTACCGGGTAGTTACTGAGTTACAGCCACAGTTTCAGGCGGACCCCTCGGTGCTCTCGATGTTATATGTGAGATCTACGGGCGGTCAGCTTGTGCCGCTGAATGCGGTCGCGCAGTTTTCGCCGAGCTTGGGTCCGCTGACCATCAATCATCTGGGACAGTTGCCGGCGGTTACGCTGTCGTTCAACCTGCATCCAGGAGTTGCGCTGGGCGATGCGGTGAATGCCGTCGACAAGGTGGCACGGGAAACGCTGCCGCAGGATATGTCCACCAGCTTTCAGGGAACGGCGCAGGCGTTCGAGTCGTCACTGAGCGGGTTAGGCATTCTGCTGATCGTGGCAATTGCAGTTATCTATCTGGTGCTGGGCATTTTGTATGAGAGCTTCATCCATCCGCTGACAATTCTTTCCGGACTACCTTCGGCCGGTTTCGGCGCGCTACTTACGCTGATGATCTTCAAGATTGATTTAAATTTATATGCGTTTGTCGGCGTGATCATGCTGGTCGGGATCGTGAAGAAGAATGCCATCATGATGATTGACGTCGCACTGGAAAAGCAGCGCACGACGGGTGAGACGCCGGCGGAAGCAATCTATCAGGGTGCGCTGCTCAGGTTCCGTCCGATCATGATGACGACGATGGCGGCTCTGATGGGCACGCTGCCGATCGCGCTCGGATTGGGCGCGGGCGCGGAATCGCGGCGTCCGCTGGGGCTGGCGGTGGTGGGTGGGCTGGTTTTCTCGCAGATGCTGACGCTCTATATCACTCCGGTTTACTACGTCTATCTCGACAAGTGTGAGCAGTGGCTGAAGTCGCGCAAACGACGCGGGCCGCGCGCTGTTCAAGAAGAGGGGCTGCGCGACAGGGATCTTGTGGCCAGTGATGCGCACGACTGAGGGTGGGACGACTGTTGGTCGCGGCGGGCGACGCTTTGCTGCGGCGCTCGAAAGCCTCTAATAAGCTGCCATCGCTCGTTTCGAGCGACATGCGCGAATGTGGGGCACACTACCAACTGGCAGTGTCCGGCTAATGCTACCGGCCCAGGACCTGTTACTCCCTCCATATCCGTCTTGGTCCGCTCTTATTCCGGAGCGAAAACTCTCTTATTTCATTGACAAAGGAGTTCGTCAGACCTATGCTTGCGGCCACCCCGGAAGCGCTTCGGTAAGACTCCCCAAACGAAGCCGGCATCCAGACAAGTAAGCTGAAAATCGACCCAGGGCCCCTGATTCCGACTGAGGAGGTCCCCAATGATTCGTAAACATACAGCCAAAAGCCGTGCACTTCGAGGTGTTGCATTGTTTGTTGGAACTCTTGTGGTTTTGATTGCATTGGCTGCAGTAGCTCAGCATGCCGGGTCAGTGCGGGTGCCTGGGAGTTCTTCCGCACAGGCAGAGTCGCGCACGGTCGATGCATCTCGTCCGGCAACAAATGGTTCGCTCCTGAGGAGCGTAGAGACCACCGGACGCGGTTCAGGGAACAACGACCGTCACGGCTTCAGAATTGGCGAAATGAACTCCGACGATTCGCTTTATCTGCCACAGGTCTTCTACGGCTCAGGCGGCAGCGCCTACATGTCTATAGCTGTCGCGGACCTGAATGGGGACGGCAAACCTGATTTGCTAGCGGCAAACCAGTGTGGAGTCGGCATCTGCGACCAGGGCGGGCAGTACGCGGAAGGAACTTTGGGCGTGCTCTTGGGGACGGGTAGCGGCAAATTTGGCCAGGTAGCTATCTACGATTCGGGTGGATGTAATAGTTCGTTCCTGGCGGTTGGCGATTTCAATGGAGATGGCAAGCCCGATGTAGCCGTGCTGAACCAGTTCTCAGGCCCCGACTGCACTGGACCGAGCTTGGTGGGAATTTTTCTGGGCAAGGGCGATGGCACGTTTCAGCCGTTGGCGCCCTTCCCCGGTGGGGATGTTGTCAGTTATGCCATTACCGTTGCAGATGTGAACCGGGATGGCAAACCCGACTTGGCAGTGGGCGCGGGTGGAAGCTTGGGTATTCTGCTGGGCAACGGCGATGGAACCTTTCAGCCGTCGACCGACTACTCCCTTGTGGGGACACCCAGCTCGATAGTAGTTACCGACCTGAATGGCGATGCTGAACCCGATCTTGCGGTGTCAACCTTTTCGAATGTGAGTGTGCTGCTAGGTAACGGTGACGGGACCTTTCGCACACCTGTTGCCTACGATTCGGGCGGGTTTCAGACTTATTCCGTAGCCGTAGGAGATGTGAATGGCGATGGCAAGCTGGACTTGGTGTCAGGAAACTACTGCACCCCGGGATGCTTCGGCAATTCGGTGGTGGGTGTGCTCTTAGGCAATGGCGATGGCACATTTCAGCCGTCGGTCGTCTTAGATTCCGGCGAAACATTCACTACGTGGCTAGCCTTGGCAGACGTAAACGAAGATGGCAAGCTCGACATACTCGTTCCGAGCTTATCTGACGTTATTGGCTTGTTATTGGGCAACGGCGATGGCACGTTTCAATCGCCTTCGACTTTGAATTTGTCCGCTTTCCGGTTGACGGTTGCAGACGTGAACCGCGACGGCAAGCCGGATCTGTTGGCAGCGACTCGGAGTAGCTACATAGGCGTGTCGCTGCATATAGGCCTTGCCACCAGGGCGGTTGTGACCACCTCGGGATCGCCCTCGCATGTTGGCCAATCCGTGACCTTCACTGCTGCTGTGACATCGAAATTTGGCCCGATTCCGGATGGCGAACTGGTTAGGTTCTATGATCGCGTGACTGCAATTGGAACAGGTGCTACGGCGAGTGCTGTGGCGACGTTCGCTACATCGTCGCTAAGCGCGAAGACACACACGATCAAAGCAAAGTACGCAGGGGACGCGATTTTCAAGCCGAGTTCTGGGTCGGTGACGCAGGTGGTCGAGAAGTACCCGACGACGACGACCCTAACCTCGAGTCCCAATCCTTCACAATTCGGGCAGGCAGTCACCTTTACCGCCCACGTGACCAGCACGGGTCCGGCGCCGACCGGCAAAGTGCGGTTTCTGGACGGGACAACTGGGATCGGCTCGGCGATATTGAGCGGTGGCGTAGCCAAGCTTACGAAATCCAATCTCACCGTCGGTACTCACCCGATCACGGCTCAGTACATGAGCGATGCCTTCTCCGCGAAGAGCACATCCTCAGTAGTGAACCAGGTGGTGCAATAGACGGCACCCAAGACGTAGAGCTGAAAACTGACCAAGGGCCCCTAATTCGTAGCACTGGAGGTCTCTCATGACCCGCAAAGGCACTCGCAAGACCCACACTCTCAGAGTTGTCGTGCTGCTTTTCGGAGTTGTCACCGTTTTGGTCCTACTCGGTGCTTGGGCGCGGATGAGAGGTGAACTGCTTGGGATGCCGTCTGTCACGTCGACGAGGGCGGACGCCAACGCGCTCTCTCCAGAGATGCAGCTCCTCCCGGTAGCCGTCGCTCAGTCCCAGGCTCTGTTCGTGCCTGCGGTAGTTTACGGCTCCGGCGGATATTACGCCTATTCAGTGGCGATCGCCGACATCAACGGCGACGGCAGGGCGGACATGCTGGTGGCGGACGAGTGCGTCGACCTAAACGATTGTAATAAAACCGGAGGTTTGGTTGCCTTGTTATTAGGAAACGGCGACGGGACGTTCCAGCCAGCAGTTCCTTACCGCTCGGGCGGAGAATCGCCAACCGGGTTGGCGGTGGCGGACATTAATGGCGACGGCAAGCAAGACGTACTGGTTGCGAACGAAATCTGCTTCCCAAGAGGACCTGATTGTGCAGCCGACGAAGGTTCAGTGGGCGTACTGCTGGGTAACGGCGACGGCACGTTCCAGTGGGTGGTGACCTACGGTTCGGGCGGTGACGAGGCCACCTCCGTCGCAGTGGCGGATGTCAACGGCGACCACAAACTGGACGTGGTAGTGGCAAATATGTGCACTAGCCCTGGCTGCTCCCCCGACAATCACGGATTGGTAGGTGTGCTGCTGGGTAAAGGCGATGGGACTTTTCATCCAGTCGTAAGCTACGCCTCGGGTGCGGAGGGCGCTTCGTCGATCGCGGTCAGCGACGTGAATGGGGACGGGAAAGTTGATCTATTGGTGGCCAACGCCTGCAATCCTTGTCAAGGCGATGCAATTGGTGCCGTAGGAGTGCTGCTAGGCAACGGGAATGGGACCTTCCAACAAGCCGTAACCTACAGCTCGGGCGGGGGTTCTGACTTGTCGCTCGCGGTCGCAGACGTGAATGGCGACAGCAAACCCGACCTCCTAGTCGGGAACTTCTACTCTGATACTGTGGGTGTCCTCTTGGGAAATGGAGACGGTACCTTTCAACAGGTTGTGACCTACGCCTCAGGTGCGTCTTTTCCCCAGGCGGTAGCGGTTGCCGATGTAAACGGCGACGGCAAACCCGACCTGTTGGTGGCGAATCAGTGTACCAGCGCCACTTGTGGGGGCAGGGCCTTGGTGGGTGTGCTCATCGGCAATGGCGATGGAACTTTCCAGACGGCGGTGATCTACCGCTCCGCAGTGAATGGTAGCCCACATGGGTTAGCGGTCGCCGATGTGAATGACGACCTTAAGCCGGATCTATTGGTTGCGAACAGGTGCATAAGCAGCACGGATTGTGCCACCGGCGCGGTGAGCGTTCTACTCCACAATCCCGGCCCTTTCACGACCCGAACGGCGGTGACTACATCGGGATCACCTTCCTTTGTAGGGCAGTTGGTGACCTTCACTGCAACTGTGACGTGGACCTATGGTACCGTTCCGGATGGCGAACTGGTGACGTTCTACGATGGCACGACCACGATTGGAACGGGCGCCACGGCAAGTGGCGTAGCGACCTTCAACACCTCCTCACTATCGGCGAAGACGCATACCATCAAAGCGACCTATGCAGGGGATTCCATGTTCCTGACAAGTAGCGGGAAGGTTACGCAGGTAGTCAACAAGTACGCGACGGCCACGACCCTAACCTCGAGTCCGAATCCTTCGCAATTCGGGCAGGCAGTGACCTTTACCGCCCACGTGACGAGCACAGGTCCGGCGCCAACGGGCAAAGTGAAGTTTCTGGACGGAACAACCGGGATTGGGTCGGCGACGTCGAACGGTAGTGGCGTAGCCAAGCTTACCAAGTCCACGCTCGCGGTCGGTACGCACCCGATCACGGCCCAGTATCTGGGGGATGCCTTCTCCGCGAAGAGCACATCGTCGGTAGTGAACCAGGTGGTGCAATAGCTCAGCCGGCACAGTTCCCCCTGAGACGGTTGATTAGGGTCGCTGATCCTTGCGGCCACCTCCTCGCTTCCAGTAGCCTGATGCTTCTCGGACATCCAGATGTACGGCGGCGGATGACGGCCGGAGGCGGCAGCAGGCTTCATGATTGCCACAGATCAGCGGAGAGCGGATACTCCCGCTCCGAGCGCCACAGCCAACAAGGGTTGGGCGCGCTTTCTTCTTCCCTCGGTTCGCGATCTGGTATTCCTGCTTGCGTTCTGGGCGCTGCTTATTGGACCACTCTCCAATCGTCCGCTGGCCGACGCTGACATTGGATGGCACATCCGCACGGGCGAGCAGATTCTGGCT
>WNEZ01004908.1_pt1 | contig 11693 bp, 12 predicted proteins | sample 5400521 | NCBI WGS metagenome assembly WNEZ01 (sample SAMN13153339, study PRJNA577476) | soil metagenome | isolation source: 120 cm saprolite under Douglas fir tree site 2 hole 1 replicate 1 | place: USA:California | collected 2015-04-18
CCAACGAACGCGACAATGGTTGACCCAATCATTCCCCTTCCAGGCCCGAGTCCCAGCAGACCGAAAACCCATCCGCCAACGATGGCGCCAAGAATGCCAAGAATGATGTCTACCACAACGCCATAGCCCCTGCCTTTCATCACCTTTCCGGCGAGCCAACCGGCAATAAGCCCAACGACAATCCATGAAATGATTCCCATGGTCGCTGCCTCCTAGCTGTTTTATTAAGGATGGAGCCCGAAACGTGGCTCCGTTTTTAGAACGCGTCCATGCCGAATGTCAATCGTACACCGGTGGAGAGCACTTCGTCGTTTGGGTTCAGGCCGGGGAGCGGACTTGCTCAATGCCTCGCGCCGCACAGGGGGCTCAGCTTTCAGCAGATGGAGATGACAGACTGGGTGTCATGTATACTCTCCCCTTTCCGAGGTGTGAGGATGGCGAAGCCCCGCTCCTTCCGGTGGGTGTTTACGCTGGTAACGCTGGCCGTGACGGGTTCCTCGTGTTCTCGCCAGGCGTCCTCTGGTCCTAGTCAGGCCACCTCTACCAACCCTCCCACCATCGTGTTCATGACCGATTTCGGCACGGCTAACGACGCCGTGGCCATTTGCCACGCGGTGATTTATGGCATCGCGCCGGGAGTGCGGCTCACGGACATCACCCATCAGGTCGCGCCTTATTCGATTGAAGAGGCTTCCCGCTTCCTTTTCGGCGTTACTCCCTACTATCCCGCGGGTACGGTCTTTCTCGTGGTCGTCGACCCCGGCGTGGGTACGTCCCGAAAGGCAGTCGCAGTTAAATCCAAAAAGGGCCAATACTTCATCCTGCCGGACAACGGCCTGATCACTCCGGTCCTCGACCGTGACGGTCTGGACGCTGCCCGCGAGATCGTCAATACCCAGTGGATGATTCAGGCGCCGGTCTCCTCGACATTTCACGGCCGCGACATCTTTTCTCCTTCCGCCGCCCACTTGGCCGCTGGCTGGGATTTCAATCTGATCGGTCCCGTCGTGCCGCAGCTTGTGCGCCTTTCGCCGAAAACTTCCACCTCGACGGACAGAGGCATCGCTGGCGACATCATCGGTCTGGACGATCCCTATGGCTCGCTCATCACCGACATTACTGCCGAGGAGTTCAAGCAACTCGGCTTCAACCTTGGGGACAAGATCATCGTGGAAATCAACAAAAAGGCGGTCAGCGTCCCGTACGTCAGGACGTTTATGGACGTTCCGGTCGGCGAGTCGCTCTTGTATGTTGATTCCCGGGGGCGAGTAGGCATCGCCATCAGCCAGGGAAGCTACGCCCGAAAATTCAATATCAATCCGCCAGGCACCATCTTCATTCCGCGCAAGGGCACACCCATCAGAGGCAGGTGAGGTTCCGCCTATCGTCCTCGATCGGGTATTTGTAAGCTGAGCGCCGCATTCTGTTGTTGATTGCCATCGAAATGTTCTTCGACGGCTTCGATGTCTATCTTTCCGCCCCGGTTCTCGGCGCCGCGCTCAAAAGTGGCTATTCTACCATCGGCCAAAATGCCCAGCTCGTGTCCGTGACATTTCTGGGGATGACGCTCGGCTTCTTTCTCATGGCTTTCTTGGCGACCGAGACGCGCCCCTGCGGATGTGGCAAAAAATAACGGCGGGCAGAGCCCGCCGTTATCGTGTTTCTGAATGGTTGAAGGCGTCGAACTTAGCCTCGCAACTTGTGGCTTGTTTGTCCCTTAGCGACCGAAGCGATAGACCAAACCGCTTTGGAGGCGCATGTTGTTCTGCCGGGTGCCACCAAAATGGGTGTAGAGGTATTCCACCTGGATTGCCCGGAACGCCAAGTGGCGAGAAACCTGAAAGTCCGCGCCGCCGCCAAACGTCATTGCAAAGGAGTTGGTCGACGTCGAGGGAAAACCGGTTACGCTGGCCGTCAGCCTTTCTCCACCGAACAGCACTTGCGCATACGGAGTCAGGCGCCCGCTGTTGTGGTAGGCGAGCCTGGGTCCGAAGAGGTAGTTGATTTCATGGGACGACGTTCCCGTGGGCAAGCCGGTGACTTTGCAGCCGCCGACATCCGCGATCACGCCGAGCCAGCGATTAACGTTAACGCCGAACGTGCCGCCCGCGCCCTGGCAACTCGAGCTGGGAGCGCCCTGGCCTGGATTGATTCGCACGTACATGTATTGGCCGGAAACCTCCATGCCCCGAGTTTCCTGGGCTTGCGCGTAGCTGGTCGCGAGCAAAACGAAGCCGAACAAAATAAGCAATTTACGCATCATTCCCTCCAAGCTAGACTTTCCCCAATTGGGTGGTACTATTACTATGATCGCGGACGGTCACCCGCTTCGCAAGAAAACTATTCCGTCGGTCTTCGCGAAGGTAAACAGAGCTAAGCTACAGAAAATGAAGGGGATAGATGCTGTGGAACCTTTGTTACCTCCCGGAAGCAGTCCTCTCCGTCCCTTACGCCATTTCGCAGGCTGGGTGGAAGGCGCCGACATTCAGCAAACCTGCTGCAAACCTGCCTGAGTCTCCCGACTCACCGCTGCGCTCGCAGAGGGAATCGCTCTTGCGGAAGCGCTTGCGACGTTCTTGGGGCGCCTGCAATCCCAATGGAATTGTTAGCAAGTACTCTTGTACTGTTTTCGCTTGCGCAATTGTGGTACCTTCATGCCATTGTCAGATGATCGGGGCGAATCCAGAATAGCAGTTGTGCGGACCCAGTTTTCGCGTTGGAAACTTTCTACAGTAGGTCGAGCGGTTCGCTTTAGCATTCTGTTCACACGCGCGGTTTTCCCGACGGCTGTTGCCTTGTAGTTGTGATCAGCGCCGCCTGCTTCAGTTCGGAAGGAGTGGGCGGAGCAAGAGGAAGCTGTCCCTATGGCGATAATTCACTTCCGTTTCAAAGAGCGGCGGCGCACGGTTCGTGTGATGCTGAGCGTGCCTTTGAGAGTGAGTGGTCACACGGAAATTGGCGAGCGGTTTTCGGTGAAGGCGATGTCGCACAGCGTCAGTCTGCATGGAGCTTCCGTCGAATTGGAACTGGAGGTTGTGCTCGGTGAGATTCTGCAGCTCGAGAATGAAGTCACCAGGGAAAAAGTAGAAGGGAAGGTTGTGTCCATCCGCAGGTCGCGCGACGGGAAAAAATACGTGGCCCTGGAGTTTACCGCCCCCAAGCCTAACTTTTGGCACATGGCCTTTCCGGTTCCCGGTGCCAAGCCGCTGCGTCGTCAGATTTCTTCCAAAGTTTCCTCGCTGTAAACCCGGAGCATTCCTTCTGTAATATCCTGACGGCGTGACGCCGGCTGAATCAACACCCAAGCTTCCGGGTCGCATCGGGCTAATCTCCGATACGCATGGTTTGCTGCGCGAAGAAGCGCTGCTCGCACTGCGCGGCTCGGAGTTGATCGTGCATGCCGGCGATGTTGGCGAAGCGAAGATCCTGGAAAAATTGAGGGAGCTTGCGCCCGTCGTTGCGGTGCGCGGCAATGTCGATATGGGCGCGTGGGCCTTGCACTTGCCTGAGACTGCGGTTGTCGAAGCATTGTCCGCGAACATCTATGTCCTGCACGACGTGAACGCGTTGGATCTCGATCCCTCGGCCGCGGGATTCCAAATCGTGGTCAGTGGGCATTCCCATAAGCTGGGCCGCCGCGAGCGCGAGGGGGCGCTGTACATCAATCCCGGAAGTGCCGGCCCGCGGCGCTTCCATTTGCCAGTCACGGTGGCGCGGCTCAACCTCGGGGTGCGTCCCTGGTCGCTGGAGTTTATTGATTTGGAAAAAGGAGGTAGAGTGGACGAACAGCAGGCGCCACCGCGGCGCTGAGCAAATTTGCGACGGCAGAAAAGGTGCCGGTGAAAGAGTGCGACGATGAAAAAGACGAAAAAGCGAACCAAGAAGCAGGGCAAGAGCAAGCCGAAGGCAAAAGCTTCCGCAAAAGTCAAGTTGAGCGCGAAGAAGAAGGCCGGGAAGCGCCGCGCGAGATCGCGGACGAGAGCAGTTCGTCCGCGGGAAGTGGCCGTGGGCAGCCAAAGTGTCGAAACGGTATCCGTAAGACCGAGAGCTATGCGGGCGCGGGCCGGAGCCGGGGGCGGGGACTACGGCGGAGTTTCGACGGTTGAAGGCGTGGGTTCGGAGAGTGCCGACGAGCTGCTGGAGGAGGGGCAGACGTTCGAAGCCGGAATTGTGAGTGGAGTGGAAGACGCGCCAGATGCAGACCAGGGCGAGGTGCGAACGCACGAAGTCTCGCAAGACGATGTGCCGGAGGAGTACGACGACAAGGATCGCCCGTAGGGTTGTAGAACGCTGGTCAGGCTCCGGAAGATTCTACGCCTGCAGGATGCGGCGGATCAGTGGCGGCTTCTGCGGAACTTCGTGGCCGATGACGTAGCTTCCGGCGATCATTGTTTTGGCTTCTGCAAGCCTGGTATCGGAATTGTAGTGAACGGTGACGAGGGGTTCGCTTTGCTCGACGCGATCGCCGATGCGCTTGTGAAATTCGATACCGACGGCATGGTCGATGGCATCTTCTTTCTTCTCGCGTCCGCCGCCGAGGATGGCGAGAGCAATCCCAAATTGTTGACAGTTTGTACTGCTGATATAGCCGGTCGCGGGGCTCAGAACGTGGACATGAAAGCGCGACTGGGGCAAACGGTCGGGTTCATCGATCACGCGCGCGTCGCCACCCTGCAAGCGAATCCCTTGCCTCAATTTTTCTTTAGCCTGACCGCCTGCAATCATGGTTTCGGCGAGACGTCGGCCCTCTTCGACATTTTCCGTGCGTTCACCGAGATAAAACATCCAGGCCGAGAGCTCGAGACATAACTCGCGGAGATCGGCGGGGCCACCACCATTCAGAACGTCAATGCACTCGCCAACTTCATTGGCGTGACCGGCGGCGCGGCCGAGCGGCTGGTTCATGTCCGTGATCAGCGCAACTACTTTTTTGCCCATACGCTTCCCGGTTTCAATCATCACTTCAGCGAGTTTGACAGCCTCTTCTTCCCGTTTCATGAAGGCGCCGGAACCGGTTTTGACATCGAGAACCAGCGCATCGATACCTTCCGCAAGCTTCTTGCTCATGATCGAGCCGCAGATGAGGCCGATGTTTTCCACGGTGCTAGTCGCGTCGCGCAGGGCGTAGATTTTTTTGTCGGCAGGCGCAATTTCCTTGGTTTGGCCGATGAGACCCATTCCGCATTCTTTCAGGACGTGGCGGAATTGCTCGAGGGAAAGATTCACGTTAAATCCGGGTATCGATTCGAGCTTGTCTAGCGTGCCGCCCGTGTGACCGAGCCCCCGCCCGCTGATCATCGGCACGGTAAGTCCGCCCGCGGCCACGATGGGAGCGAGAACCAGGGAGGTCTTGTCGCCAATGCCGCCGGTGGAGTGCTTGTCGACTTTTTTGCCGGGAAGATCGGAGAGGTTGAGTACTTCGCCCGAATACAGCATGGCTTCGGTCAGCGCGGCGAGCTCGGAGCGCGACATTCCGCGAAGCCAGACGGCCATGAGCCACGCGGCCATCTGGTAATCCGGAATCTCACCGCGCGTATAACCGGCAACCAGGAAATCGATTTCCTCGCGGGAGTGTTCCCCGCAATCGCGTTTTTTGCGGATCAAGTCGACGGCGCGCATGCGTGTCTGAGGTGTGCCGCGGGAGCGTAGCATTTCTGGAAGCCGCAGGCTAGAGGCTCGAAGAGTCCTCAAAGCGCGGGGGACTTCGTTTGCGTGCGTCTTTTGTCGGTGCTGGGGCGTATATTGTCCTAATTGAAGATTCCCCGAAAGGACCAGAGCCATGAGCTTCCGCACCAGGCGGCTTTGCGCCGTCGTGATTCTGTTGTTGTGTCTTCCTGCATGGAGCCCTGCGAAGGGCGGATCTCTGCAAGGCGCACCCGCGCAGGGCGCGGAAGCCTCCACCGCGATGCCCACCGTCATACCCATGCCGCCCGAAGCGCAGGCGTCTTCCCACTTCAACGCGGAAGCGGCCACGAACGCTTACCTCGAGTCCATGCCGGCGCAAGCGAGAGCACGTGCCGATGCCTATTTTGAAGGCGGATATTGGCTGGCGCTCTGGGATTTTCTGGCCGGAGCGATTGTGGCGATCGTGCTGCTAAATCTTCGCTGGTCCGCACGCATGCGCGATCTCGCGGAGCGGGTCACGCGATTCAAGCCCGTTCATACGTTTGTGTATTGGTGCGAATATTTGTTGGTCACGGCAATTTTGACCTTGCCCCTCGCCGTGTACGAGGGCTACTCGCGAGAGCACAAGTACGGGCTGGCAACCCAGACGTTTGGTCCGTGGATGAATGACCAATTCAAGATGCTGCTGGTTAACCTGGTGCTGGGCGGCATTATTTCCATACTGCTGTTTGGCGTGGTGCGGCACTGGCCCCGCACGTGGTGGATTTACGGCGCGATCGTGACCATGATTTTCCAGATCTTTGTGGCGCTGATCGCGCCGGTTTATCTGGTGCCCATCTTCAACAAAGTATCGGTGCTCAACGATCCCCAAATTACGCAACCCATTCTCAGCCTCGCGCGAGCCAATGGCATTCCAGCGAAAGATGTTTACGAAATCGATGCTTCGCGGCAAACCACACGCATGAGCGGCAATGTCAGCGGTTTCGGCCACACCATGCGCATCACGCTGAACGATAATTTGCTGCGCCGCGGCTCGCCGGAAGAAATTCAGTCGGTCATGGGACATGAGATGGGGCACTACGTTCTCAATCACGTATATAAGGGGTTTCTGTTTTTCCTGCCTGTGATAGTCGTGGTGTTCGCGTTTCTGTTCTGGTCGCTGAATTGGTCGCTGAAGCGCTGGGGCGAGCAATGGCAGATTCGCGGCATAGGTGACACGGCGATTCTGCCGCTTGCGGTATTGATGGGATCTTTGCTGATTTTCCTGCTGACGCCGGTTCTCAACACATTCATCCGTATCCAGGAGTATGAGGCGGACATGTACGGGCTAAACGCGAGCAGGCAGCCGGATGGATTTGCCCAAGCGGCGATACATTTGGGCGAGTACCGCAAAATGAGTCCGGGGCGGCTAGAAGAATGGATCTTTTTCGATCATCCAAGCGGGCGCAACCGCATCTACGCGGCCATGCGCTGGAAGGCGGAAAATATCAAGCTGTTCCAGCCGGCTTTAGGGCACGAATCGCCGAGCACGCCCAGCGCGGCGGACCAGTGAATCTCGGCGGATCGCCGGAGAAATGATGACCTAGGACTTGGCGCGCAGGTAGTATCCGTAAATCAGCAAGCCGAGGCCGCTGAAAAAGACCACTGGTGCTAAGTAGGTTGTGACCACGGGCGGAATGGAAACGGGTGGAGTCAAGCCACTATAGCCACCGGCGAAATATTGAATGACTCCTGCCAGCAGCATGTACAGTAGGCCTCGCCGAATCTGTTCGCGGCCAGCGGTGCGGATGCGCGGCGACGCTAGGCGCTTCTGCGGGATATCCTCCCGGCAGTGGGGGCAGCGCGTCAGGTGAGAGAGCATAGGCTTCCCACAGAACACGCAGGGGCGCGAGGCCACGGTTTGGGTTTGCAACGAGACCGACATTGGGCCGGAAAAACCTCAAAAGTAGCTTAGTTTTCACGGACTTTGGCGTCAAGCCGAGCGGATACAGAGAGTAAACAGCGGGTTTGCGGAGGTAACGACAACAGCACAACCAACAGCGATGTGAAGATATTATGTTAATGTCTCCAGGAGAAGTGGAACCCCTTCCGCTTAGGTCGCCTTCTCAAGGCTTCCTTGTTGCCTTGAGCGTGAGTCCGACGGAATGAAAAAGAAGCGGCTAGGGGAAGTTCTACGCGAACGCGGCCACGTTTCCGCGGCCGACCTGAATCGCGCCCTCCAAGAACAACAACAGGACAAGCTTTTGCACTTGGGTGAATTGATGTTGCAGCGGGGCTTGGTCGCCAAGCAGGACCTCGTCTCCGCGCTCATGGTAGTTTCGCAGGTTCCTTATTTCGACTGCACTGCCGCGGAAATAGAGCCGGAAATCCTGAAACTCATACCCGCGGCGATGGCCAGGCGCTGCCGGGCGTTGCCGGTTGGATTGCAGAGTTCGGAACTTATCGTGGCAATGGCCGAGCCGCAGAACCTCCAACACATCGACGAACTGCGATTCAAGACCGGCAAAGTGATCGTGCCAAGGCTGGCGTTTCGCGCCGAGATCGACGCCGCAATTGCAAAATACTATGGACGCGAAGAGCAAGCCGATCGCTCGTGGCCCATCGCCGCTGAGGCAGAACAGGACCGCGGCATAGAGTTCATCTCCTCGAGCGAGCAGAAGCGGAATATCGAAGCGATGCGCGAGATGCAGGTGGAGCTCAGCCAAAAAGCAAAGACCACGCCGGCGGTCTTGCTTGTGGCTTCCATGATCAAGGCGGCGGCCGCCAAGGGCGCTAGCGACATACACGTAGAACCGCAAACTTCGGACCTGGCAATACGCTTTCGCGTGGATGGCCTGCTGCGAGAATATCAGCGAGTTCCCCGGAGCCTGCAAAACACGGTGGCTTCGCGCATCAAAATCCTGTCGGATATGGACATTTCCGAAAGGCGCGCTCCGCAGGACGGCCGTTTTCTGGTGAAGATTGGCGATCGGCGGATCGACCTGCGGGTCTCGACACTTCCTACACAGCATGGAGAGAAAGTCGTGCTGCGTCTTCTGGAGTCTAGCGCCGCCCAGGCGAATTTCAGCAGCCTCGGAATTCCCCCATTTCTGGAAGAAAGACTCAAACGGATGTTGGTGTTACCGCAAGGAACGATTCTGGTGACCGGCCCGACCGGCTCCGGCAAGAGCACAACACTTTATTCCGCGTTGATCTTCGTGCGCAGACCTTCGATCAACATCATTACCGTGGAAGACCCCGTGGAATATGCGGTGCCGGGATTGAATCAAGTGCAAGTGAACTCTAAGGCCGGAGTTACCTTCGCGACGTGCTTGCGGTCTATTTTGCGCCAAGATCCAAACGTGATTATGATTGGCGAGATTCGCGACCGCGAAACCGCCGAGATTGCACTGAAAGCGGCGCAAACCGGCCACCTCGTACTTTCAACGCTGCACACCAACGACAGCATCTCGGCGGTGACCCGGCTGCTGGATCTGGGTGTCCCGGCATTTCAAATCGCCAGCTCCATCACGGGGATCATTGCGCAGCGACTCATTCGCAGATTGTGCTCTTGCCACAGGACCGCACCGGCGAGCGCCGAATTCATGAGACAGCTGCGCCTGGCGGGCATTTCGCAACCGCCGGCGATGCAAGAGATTCCGAATGGCTGCGACGAGTGTGATCTGACCGGATATAAAGGCCGCATTGGGATCTATGAAATGCTGGCACTGGATGACTCTGTTCGCGCAGCCATCCGCGACGGCGGAAACGGTGATGACTTGCGAAGGCTGGCCAGGCGCGACGGCATGAAGCTCATGCACGAATATGCACTGGAGCAAGTCTGTGGCGGGCTCACGACGCTGGACGAAGTCGAGCGCGTCGTACCCATCGAACGGATGAAAATCGCTGTCTGCACAGCATGTCAACGCGACCTAGCGGGAAACTTTTTGTTCTGCCCCTATTGCGGAGCGCATGTGACGGTGGAAGCCGAACCCAAGCCGGCGGACTACGAAGTGGTGGCGCAGGACGTGGTGAACCGATGAGCGGTAACCATGGACGTGGTCCGCGCGACAATGGGAGGATCGGTCCGCGAATTCACACGGTCGAGAGCCTATCCGTCAACTACGAGGGGCGAACCGAAGAGGTTGCCGCGCGCCTGCCAGACATCAGTCCGCGCGGAATGTTCATCAACACCAGCCAACGGTTTCCTGAAGGAGCGGTGCTGAACCTGCGTTTTCGACTGGCGGTTACCGGAGTGGATATTCAGACGCGCTGCGAGGTCCGTTACTGCCAGCCTGGAGTGGGAGTGGGTGTGGAATTCATTGGGATGTCACCCGACGCGACACGCCAGATTGAGAAGGAGGTCAAATTGTGCAGCGGCGGACGGAATCAAAGAAAGCATGCAACGAAAAAATCCGAAGGTCCGCGCAAGAAGAGCCCACGCTAGTTTCTGCCTAGAAGTCAGAATGGATAAGACAAATGGTCCGCACTGCGAGACCCGAGGGATTCCCAGGTTCGGAGAACCGCCTACGGGGTAAACTCGACCCGCGGTTGCCGGAAAACGCGTGACCAAGGGTTCTCACGAATATTCAGAGCGGCTGGATTGGCGCCGAGGGTTTACTTCAGGCGCTGCTCGGGCGGGGAGCGCTCGGCATTGTCACCACGCACGACCTGGCTCTCACTGAGATCGGGCAATCCCTGGGGCCGCGCCTGCGTAATATACATTTTCAAGATTATGTCGAGAACGGCAAAATGCGTTTCGATTACACGCTACGTGACGTCGTCGTCGCCAACAGCAACGCCATCGAGTTGATGCGTCTCATCGGGCTCCAGGTGTGACACTTCCCTTGCGGTGGCCGCGAGCGCAGGTTGCCGCTTCGCTCCGCCAACATCTTTCTATTGCTTTCCCATAGGGGTTTGTGCGAGCCTCGCTATGGGCAACCCATAGGAGAACGCATGGCCGACAAAAAGGATGTCTGGCAGGGAACGCTGGCGCTGATGGTGTTGAAGACCCTGGATACGCTGGGCCCCCTGCACGGGTACGGCATTGCGCGGCGCATCGAGCAGACCAGCGGGGACCTGCTGGCCGTGAATTATGGCACGCTGTATCCAGCGCTCCTGAAACTCGAGCAGGAAGGCTACATCAGCTCCGAGTGGGGCGTCTCCAACAACAACCGCAAGGCGAAATACTACAAACTGACACGCGCGGGCAAAAAGCAGCTTGAGCGCGAAGCGCGCGAGTGGGAGCAGACAACCAATATCCTTGCGCGCTTTCTGGCGCCTCGCGAGGAGCCGTCTTGAGACGTTTGCGCACGTGGCTGTTACGGCTGGCAGGCTCGTTCCGCAAGGAACGGCGCGATCAGGAATTCACCGCGGAGGTGGAAAGCCATCTCCAGATGCACATCGAAGACAATCTTCGCTCTGGAATGAGCGCTCAGGAAGCGCGCCGCCAGGCGCTCCTGAAGCTCGGTGGTGTTGAGCCCACCAAAGAGATCTATCGCGAGCGCCGCGGACTTCCTCTCCTCGAAACCGTGCTCCAAGATCTGCGCTATGCGACGCGCACGTTGCGGAAAAATCCAGGCTTCACGCTGATTGCGGTATTGACCCTGGCGCTCGGCATCGGGGCCAACACGGCGATCTTCAGCATGGTGAATGCTCTGCTGCTGCATCCCTACAATTTTCCTGATCTGGATCGTCTCGTGCGCGTCTGGGAGAACCGCGGGATCGATGAAGGCGTGGACGCCAGATTCATCGCGCCTCAGGATGCCGCCGACCTGCTGAGCGGAGCGCCCGTGTTTGACGCACTCACCACCTACAGGTGCGGTGATTTCAACTTAAGCGCAGAAGGAAATGTGCAACCGGTGCTCGGCTGTCATGTCGCCGCGAACTTCTTTGATGTGCTCGGAGTGAATCCCGCATTGGGACGCGCATTCAATGCGTCAGAAGAGCAGCCCGGCGCCGATGAGGTCGCCGTCGTAAGCTATGGATTTTGGCAGCGGCGCTTCGCTGGCGATGCCGGACTCCTCGGCAAGACAATCCAAATGAACGGAAAGAAGTACACCGTCGTTGGGATCATGCCGCGCGGGTTT
>WNEZ01004910.1_pt1 | contig 11693 bp, 4 predicted proteins | sample 5400521 | NCBI WGS metagenome assembly WNEZ01 (sample SAMN13153339, study PRJNA577476) | soil metagenome | isolation source: 120 cm saprolite under Douglas fir tree site 2 hole 1 replicate 1 | place: USA:California | collected 2015-04-18
GGGCGTTCCCGGTATATGCGGTTGGATGGCTTAAGAGGTCGGAATGCTTCTTGACCTGTGCGTACACGAAGCAAGAAACCGCGAAAGATAGTGTATTGCCGCGCTGCCAGGTAATCAAGCGGTGTTTTTCCTCCTGGTGTGACTGGTGTGAGAAGCCAGGTTTTTGAAGCGGTTGGACTACCGAAGCGCTGAGTGGCCTCCTCCAAGAGGGGGAGTACTTCAAGTAGATGCTCATGTGATTCGAATTTGTTGATATCGAGTGAGTTGAAGATGAGATTATCCATGGTAAGTTCCCCCTCTATATAGTCGTGGACTTCTATGTACCCTTACACACGGCTGAGGTTCTTTCCTGTATTGTACCACGACGGTTGTTTAGCACGCCTGCCATTTAGTGTAGCTGGTTGTCGATGACGAATGGGATGGTCATGTAGGTATCCTATTTGCAAAGTCGCTCGATGTATTCCGAAAGAATGATGATCTGAAAGAAACAGAATCTGGCATCTGCTGCTGAAGCCACTATCAACTGCGATGCTTTTTCGGAGCCATCTGATGTGTTTGCAAGCTCTTCAGGATGATGAAAAGCACTGGTCATTATGTGAAGCCCTTCCCATGTTTTGTCTAGAAATTGATAATGTGGATCCTCTTGTGTCCACCCAAGCTTCTCCGCAAGTACTGCTGCTACAGATTTCTTCTTAGTAGCTTTCAATCTCTTTTCCCAGGCATTTTTAATACCGCGACATGCCGCAATACATTCTTCATAGTGGCCCTCATCGAGGTAACGGCGTGCCTTGTCAAACTGAGCGGTAACAAATCCTGCTTCGGGCATTTGAGCTAAGTTGATTTCAACTAGACGAACGCGATCATATCCTAAGTCAAACAATACTTTTACCCATGTAGTACTCTCCAAGGAGATACGCAGTACTCCAATAGACGTGTTCCAGAATGGAATTAGCTCTGAGTACATGCCAAGCACCAATGGTAAATTTTCTCCACGAAGTGTGGATGGCTTAGATTGGTGAGTATCAACGCTGTTCCCAGTACCGGCAAGCCATGCTATGACGCCCTCAAGTTCCACATAGAGCGTGAAAGGGCCTTGATGTGAGTCTTCTCTCGCTTCCTCCAGTTTCTTCACCTGCTCTTGTGTCAGGTTAAAAGACAACTGAAGGGTATTGGCTGTTGGGGCATTTGGGAATGTACGATAGTTCATATTCCGTAGTAAATTCAGGTGGGCAGAGGAACCAATTTGATTTGCTGTGCCTGGATTTCCAACCAGTTTCAACGAATAGGAAATGCCTGTGAGAACCAGTTGCTGATTTTCTGGACGCTGATACAATTCTATCTCGATAGGTATTATCAGATGAGGATCAAGCCAACCTCCTTCACCATAAATTTGTGTCGAGTCGATTCGCACCTTTCCGATGTATATATTGTTCAGTTGGATTTCAGCGGTTGTCAACATGGCATCAAACCTCTCAACACATTCAATTACTACCCTGCTCTCGCAAGGTAATGTACTGCTCAATAATCTCAGTTGCTCGTTTCAAACATTGCTGATGGTTAAGGATCGCCTGGGCCTGTGTAGTGGCATGCCGATGCTGCTGTACTGACTGCTTGAGATCACTAATGTAAACTCTAGGCTGACCAAGGAAATTGATTAACCCTCTTTCTCCACCTGATGCATTTTCTAATTTTTCAATGGCAACGTAAAGCGAACCTGCTGCGCTGCTTTGGGACTCACTATATGCTGCAAGAAGAAGCCTCGCAGCCTCTAAAACTTCCGGGTATGCAGCTAATCGAGAAGCTCTTTCCTCACGTTTCAACAGAGGTTGAGCGACTAAAAGCCAGCAGGCACCTTTGAGTGTGATTCGTAGTGTCAAAGCTCCTGATGAGATACTGCCTGCTACAAAGCCCCCTTTTTCCAGGCTCGACATAGCCTGAATCATTTCACCTCTGGCCGAATACATGTCTATCTCATTAGTTGTAGAAAAGAGGGCAGATATGGCCTCCTGGTGAAGCATTTGTACTATTGTGTAAAATGTGATGCCCTCCTCATGACGGACAGCATGTTCATGAATGAGTTGTAAAGCTCTTCTACGTAAGAGAGGAATTTTAGGAAGCGGTGGTGTGATAAAAGACGCTGATGGTGGAACGTCAGGGCAATCAGCAGAAGGTGAAACGTGCATCCACCGATGACCATTAAAGCTCCCTCTACCCTTGCAATAATCCATATCAACGAGATCATTGAGCGCCTGGGCAACACCGAAGACACATGCGTCGCTTTCCCAAGCCCACGGAACCCCTAATCGCTTGGCAATCTGATCCTCAGAAAACATAAAGTCAACGCGTTCGCGCTCTTCTGGTGTCCCTTGCACAATTGTCCAGATTGCATCGACCAGTTTAGGATAACTCTTTATCTCTACCACGTAGTCCTCCTTGGTTTCTAGCAATGCTACATTACTAAAAATGCTATTTTTCAGCCTCATCAACAATATCAGATGCCCACGCCAAATATATCAAGGAAGCGTACTCACTCGCTTTCTCCAATTGATTAGCCCACTCAATAATTTGATTATGGCTCATTTCTCTCTCGCCCTGAGAATATGCTGGTGGTACGATATAGCTTCCAAATTCCTGGAGGGCCTGCGCCACTATTTCAAGGTTTGGATGGTGTATGTACTTTGTGGGAGCGATTTTAGTAACCGCAGAAGCTATTTTTCTTACTGCGTTCTCCAATATCTGTAAGATCTTACTGATGCGCTCCGCGAGATTCTGGATATACTGTTGAAGAAGTTCCTTTCCGTTATCATCAAGTTCGGGAAGGTGTTTGAAATCTCGAATATGTCCCAGAAGTAACGACAACTCCACAGTTGATGTCATTAACACGGTCGCATCTTCTAAACGGGGTAGATTCCAAGTAACAAGCCCTACTTTAGTCATCTCCTCTAGAGAAATTGATTGTAGAATAAAATTCCACCAGTTCAACCCACCCATATCACTATCACTAAGAAGCACTAGTAATGAGATACGCCAGGCCATTGCATTGAGGCTCTTGCTTCGCAGGAGTGGCACAATTACAACATATGGCCAGTAGAAGTTGAGGACATGCCGTCGTAGCTCGGTATCTTCGCTATCACTAATTACGTGTCGTATTATAGCAATCACTTGTTCTACCGCATTGTAAACCTCTACGGCATTTTTACCATCAACTGTTATCCACAGAGTTCGGTTTGATTCCCAAAGGCTGTCCTTCGATATGATGGTAATGTGCAGATTGGGATCGCGCCTGTTAAATTCCTGCTGCAGATGACGTCTTATCTTCTTCAGAATGTCGACCACTTGTTTTGGGCACTCTTGTTCTGCATTCGTTAGGATGAGATGCGGATGATAGGCAAAGAAATACCAGATACACCATACTCGATAGAACAGATCCTGCTCTTGGCGCTCTATACCGGCAAGCACTTTTTTGTCAACATACTGAGATAGTAATCGACGAAATGCTAATTGGAACGATAGCAGCACTTTTACGGTATCAGCTAAATTTAAAGTTGAGAGACGAGCTTCCTTCGTGTCTTTCTCTTCTGGTTCCAACTGTTCCACTGCTTTATATTTCTCTGCCTCGGCATGCTTCCCCTTTCCGAATCGCGAGTTGAATATCATCGTACCGATCGCTTGCTGAAAGAAATTGTCAAGTGTACGTATATACTCTCTGTATGTCGGCAAAAAAGGCGTATATTCTTGAATGATTAAACCTCGCTTCTCAATAAGTGTTTGTATGTCTTTCCTTTGCTGGTCAGTTGAACCTCCAGTATATTCATCAACGAACCCCCACTCATCAAGAGCACAGGACGGAAGCAGGGGATATTTCTTTAAGCTCCTTTGCAGATGAAGCCAGTCATCTGAACGAGTATGGGTACCAGGTAATTGAACAGCGACAGATTTACGGAAGTAGGCGTCTAACTCTGTTTCAAGTTGTTTGAGTAATTGGATGACTGCTTGCCTCAATACAAAAACTTCTTGGGCGTATTCTTGCCATGTTTTCGACCGAAAATGCTGTTCAGCTAACCCTCTAAAGGTCGCGTTTATAGATGTAAGCCAGTTCAATGGGAGGCTTGATTGTGGAATACCTGTTTTTAGAGTGCTATCAAATGGTAGCGGCTTCGTCAAGACTTTATGGCCATATCCCTGGCAAGCATATAGTTCTCGATCCGGCAATAGTCTTCTCAGCAGTTCAATGCGTTGAATCGCTTCCCTGTGTAAGGGATCTTCGGTATCCTGAGTATCTTGCTCCGTATCCGGTTGAGAAGTCACCGATTGCTTAATGGTAACAATAAAGTGTATTGTCAATTTTTGTCCATCGTCTTCAAGAACCACTGTCTGCGTTTCTCTTCGAAAACGGTCTACCAGTTTGATCCGATGTCTCGCTAACCAGGAAAGAAATAGGCTACCATGTCCATAGGAGAGTCCAACAATGACATCACCCAGAACGTTAATAGGTAGCGAGTCAAGTATCTTTTCAAGGTCCTCATCGGAAATCCATTCAGCAACAGGCCACTGAATACCAAAGCGTCCTAACCAGAAGAGTGATTCCGCTATTCCAGACCAGTCTGCTACTGATGCCGCCGCTACTGGTTTCTGAGTCCTTAAAGATAGCCAGGTCCTGGCATGTGAAAAAATCTGTATTTTATCCGTCTGTCGAGCTTGAAAAGCTTCTATCCGCTGCTGTCCTTCTTGAGAAAGTAGATACCCTAAGTTTTTCCACATCGATGTTCCTAAACCTTGAATCGCATCCGCGATATCAAAATCCAATACTATGTACCAACCAGGACCTAAGTCCTTAAAGACATCTTGAATCAGTTGTTGATTGGTATCAATATATTCCCTTATACCCAGCCACAATAGCGCTCGAGTTACACCTGCTATTGCTATCCATTGGTCTGGCTGATACATCTCGAGGAAAGCCAGGAGATGTTTAGCATCCTCCTGATGTCGCGAAAAACTGTATAGAAGAAAGGTTTCAACATCAGGCTCATAAAGATATGATATGCATGCACAAGCACTCTCTGACCAGGGCGAGAGGGTAGTATCAGTAAGGAGGTCAACCAATATAGCCGAACGTAGCGGATGCAATCCGTAGACGAGTGAACCATCGGCACTCTGCCTGAGCAAATACTCCTTTTCCAACAATTCGAGAGTTCTATCCGGGACAGCCAAATTTAAGTGCTTGACAAGGGGTTTCACCTTGAGATGAGCTTCGTAGGCTGAGGCGACAGAAACTAACTTCAGAAGTTCAAGCTCTGCTTGTTGCATTCTTCCTTCTCGTACCTCGTCCTTAAGATATCGCACTTGCTGTGATAATCGTTCTCGCAGAGAGTTCCCCTTGGTAACGAGATACACAAACTCCATAAGTGGTCCTTCTCCACCGAATCTGCGCCAGGCTTCTTGAAAGCTGAGAAGTGCATCCGGTACATGTTTTTCACTAAGAGATCGATAAATCTCTTGAGCTTCTGTACGCTCAAAGGTAAGCTCAACACCAAGGAACTGAAATTCAGTACCGGAGATATTAGCTCGTTGCAAATCTTCTTCGCGAATAGTGACGAGAACATTTATATTTCGATGAAACGACAATTGCTTCACTAGCTCTGGCCAGCCATTATCACTTGAGGAAACATCCAAATAAACAACCACAGGTATGTTAATAGCATCAACATGACCCAATAGTGCTCTCGCGATGCGGAGTGCATGTGTCCTGCTCTCTGTCAACTGGACTTGAAAACGCCACTTATCAGGGAAAAAATCGCGAAGGTAACGATAGGCAAGAGTTGTCTTGCCCTGACCAGAAGCACCATGAACGATAACGACTCTCTTCTCAGAAAATTTCTTAGCTATCTCTTGTAGCTTCTCGGGGCGTTGAACATCAAGATCTGCCAGAATGTGACTATATCGAGCCGCGATGCCCTGATAAAACTCGTCGCTTAGTTCTTCCTTTTGAGTCTGGATGTCCTCATCTTCGATCGGGACTATTGAAGTAAACCACTCCTGATAATGAGTAGCACGCTCGGTAAGGTAACGTCCGACGTTGTTCGCTTTTTCAATTACATCATGTCGTGTAATTTTTTCCTTGTTTTCAGCACAGATGTAGAGCCAGAAGGTTAGTAAGTCAAAAGCACTTTCTGGATCGGTGCCCATTATACTCTCGCCAAGGATCGCCTGTATTCTGTTAATAAGATTTGCCTCATCTACCAGCACAGGGCGTATTTTTGTTAAGAGATTGTTGATATCTTTCTCGGAGAGATTTTTATGCTCACGAAGCTTATTCGCAACGATCTTCCTTTCAGAGCCGTCTACCTGGAAGGCACGGAATTCGCGGTTCATTGTTCCAAAGCTCGCAATGCTTATTTCAAGCTGGGAGTTCGTCCTCAACAACGAAGCAGCCCTGTAGAAGAAAGAATCTCGTTTGGGTGGTGAGCCGCTTTTAGGCTTGGGAGGCAACAACGAAGAAAGTACTAGCTCTCCCTTATGCGCCTTGACCTGAACTACTTGGAGAAGAGTTTCGTTGCTATCAAAGATAGCAAGGTCTTCGTGTCCCTCAGGCTGAAAGATCAAATGCGAAGAATCCTCGGACTCAAGTATTCGCCAAAAGGTATATAGTGTTTGAAGACGGTAGCCTCGATATGCAGGTGTTGCATCAGATGACATAGGTTTTATTTTCCTCCCTCCACCGCCCCAATCTCCTCCTCCGTCAGACCATACAACCGATACACCACCTGGTCAATCAACGCATCCGTCTTATCCAGTCTCTCCTTCAGCGGAAGTACCCTCTCCAAACTTCCCTCATACTCTTTTCTCACCCTCTCGACCAACCCTGCATCACTCAAACTGACACCCAGGCGTCCCTTATTCTTCTGCAAAATATCCAACAGTTCCTCAAAGGCAAGAGGCGACTCACCCTTCTGGTAGTCGCCTGGATAATCGGCTAGCTTGCTTTTGCCTGTTAACACATCTATTCCTTTGCGGCCCTCTTTATCCGGCAATATTCTGAGTGTCATCACCAACCAGTCTAAAAACTCATTGTGGGTCGGTCGTTTCTCTTTGTTCAGGCGGATCATTTCCTCTGCCAGGAATGCCAGCAGGTCATGAACTACATCTGACTCTTCCGGCTCTTTCGAGAGGTGATGATCGACAAAGCCAAGTACGCAGGCTTGATCGTTCTTGCTCAGGCAGTATTCATAGAGGTTTTTGGCTTTTTCGAGGTAGTAGGATCGTTCACTATCTGGAGTGGTGAAAGCGATGCTACGGAGGGGGATTTGTTTTACATATTGATCAAAGAAACGCAAATAGCTACCTCTAATCGAGGCTGATATGGTTCGAAAAAAGAACTCTACCAGAGAAGAGTTAAGTAGCGGGACTAAATATATCTGATCAATACCCACGGGGATAAAGTAGGTTGTGTTAATACTGTAGCTTCCATCGGTATCGAATGCAAATTTAGAGCCCTTAGCAATGTCAGGGTAAATGATTTTGGGTTTTTCAAAATCAGTATAGTAATCACAATGTCGAAGCTCCCACCAAAAATTACCTTTATCCCAGCGTTTCTCGAGTTGCGCTTGATACTGCTGTAAGTGTTTAAAGATTGCTGGATATTGACTGATGGGAATGCCAACATATGTCCATATGAGATATCTCTCTTGAAAATCTATTGAATATCTGCGTATATCCTCCCCGACAAGAAATGGTTTTATGACCTCGGCACTTCTAGGATCAACTGCTATTAGCTTGTTCCGGGTAACTTGGTCAATTATAAAAGCTTCGTTAAAACCAGTAAGTATGCCACGTCGGATTTTACCTCCAATATAATCCCCGAGAGGTCCGCTGTTAGCTTTCAGTTTGTCCAGGATCACTTGTTCCGTAGTAGGAACCAACGACCAATTGGTTCCACTAAAAGCACTTTCGGGCATTTTGCTTGCTTGAGACTGAATGGCTGCCGGAAGGCTTTCGAAGTTCAGGCTTTTCAGGAGCGCATACTCTATTGACTCAGTATTGCGGTGATTATTGCTTGAAAGTATGATGATAGGGTACGTTGTGGCATCACCAAATACAGGAAGATCGCCGAAGTCGATCAGCTTTTCGAGCTTAACCTTACTGGTAAGGAAGGATCGTAAAGCCTCTCCGTAATTAGCTCGCATGAACTTGTTAGCTGTAATCATACCAAATCGTCCACCTGGACGTAGCAGCACATGACCACGTTCGATGAAGTAAGTGTAGAGGTCAGCTATGCTATTGAAAACCTTATACATAGCCTTAAAAGCTACCTTGTCATCTCCCAATCCTTCCTGCCTCACATATGGTGGATTCCCCACGACTGAATCAAATCCCCCACCTTCCTTACGCTTCGTCTCATCAAAGAACACTTCAGGGAACTCTAGCTCCCAGTGGAAGAAGCGTTTAGTCTTGGCGAGTGATAGCCCTACTTCAACGGCTTTCTTATCTTCTTTGTTCGTAGCTCGATAATCGTTGGTGACAATCTCTCCTGCACACTCTTGTGTGGTTCGCTTTGCATCTTTGTTGCCAAAGTATTCACTCACCCATACATCTAACAACCGCTTGAAAGGTGCAAGGGCATCATACGCGCCCTTGTAGGCCTTACGCGATTCAGCTACCTCCTGGGCGGTTACATCTGAAAGTTCGCCAACTTTGCGCATAAGCTGGGTAGCATCGAGCAGGTAGGTAAATTGGTTGCCCCAAAGGTTCTGGCTCAGGGCGTCCTGCACCTCTTGCACCTTGCCACCAATAAGCGAGTTGCCGCACTTCATGTGGTGGTCGAGGAACGAGAGCGGCGCACCGAGCGTGAAGCAGTCCAGCCAGAGACTCACTTTTGCCAGTTCGACGGCCATGGGGTTGAGGTCTACGCCGTAGATGCAGCTTTTCAGGACGCGGCGCTTGAGCAGGTTCAGGTCGGTGAGTTTGCTCATGTCTATCGTCACGCCCTGGCGTTCCATCTCTTCCTGGATTTCGTGGCGTGTTTGGGCCAGTTCGTGTATTATGGGGTTCCATTTGAAGGCGGTCAGGATTTTCGCCACCTGGTCGGTGATGTAGTCAACTGCCTCTACCAGGAAGTGGCCGCTGCCCATGGCCGGGTCGAGTACTTTCAGGTCGAAAAATGCCTCATTGAGGGTCTTGCGAAATTTCTTGTAGGTCTCGTTTTCGGGGCTGATGTCCTTGCGTCCCAAAGCCTTCGCCTTGTCACGCTCTACCTTCAACGTTTTCTCGGCTTCGCGGAAGATGGGCCGCAGCGCTTCTAGTTTCTCTGTGAGGACAGGGCCGACGGTGTGCTCAACGATGTACTTGACGATGTAGTCGGGAGTATAGTAGCTGCCGGTAGCCTTGCGTTCGCGACGGTCATTCTCGAGATAGACGGTGCCTTTGGGAAGTATCTTGTTGTGGGCATCCTTGCCGCGACCCTCTTTAAGAATGGTCAGTTTCTTTTGTTGCGCCTCAGCATAAGATACGATCTCATCGGTCTTCTTGCCTTTGACGACGGCCATATCTACCGATGCAATGCGCAGTTTAAATTCGAGTAGGCCTTCGTAGATGCTGCCGAGTTGGCGCACACCCAGGCTCTTGTAGTCGATGAAGGCGAGGTCGTGCCGCTTCTCATCCCTGTCGCGGGCCATCAGGTCAAGGCCGAGGGCTAATTCGCGGTCGGGTATTTTGCAGTTTGCCAGGAAACGAGCAACGTCAGCCTCGGGTGAAGTATCAGCGGGGTCGGGCTGCGTCATGAATAGACCACCATTGTAGACGGGCACATTGAGGTCTGCATCTCCTTTGTCTATAACGTTGAAAAGCTCCTGCAGTCGGTCATACAAAACGGTGCTGAGGTCATTGTAAGCGGCCTTCAATTTGCCGGGTGCTTCATCCTGAATGGTTCCGGCTTTCCTGGCGAGCTGATCTTTCAGCTTCTCCAGGCTCTTCTCGTGGTAGCCACGTACTTCACGCACGGGCAACAGGTCACGGCTCTCGGCATAGAGCAGGAAGAGCAGGCGATAGAGGAATGTCAGTGTGCCACTGAAGAATGGTTCCAGTAAGCGGTTGCGTTCGCTGGCTTCAAGACTATCCAGGTTTGCCGGGAGCTGTGCGGCGCGACGGGCATAGAGAATGAAGCCGCGTGCAAAGTGGGGGAAAATCTCGTAGAAGACGCGGTCTTTCAATCGCTCTCCTAATTCACGGGCATAGCGTTCGCTTTCGTTCACCAGGCTATCCAGGAAGCACATCTGCCGCGTTTCACCATCGACTATACTTTCGGAGGGAAGGAATGCTGCAGACCGGAAGAAGAGCCAGAAGTAGCGGAAGGCGTACTCAAGGTGAGCAGGTGACTGCGCGAGGGTCTCTTCGAGGTCAATCTCGTAGTAGTTGGTGGCACGGCTGTGGGCCCTGGCCGAATACAGCCGCCAGGTCTTGCCATTGGTGACGATTGCCCAATCGGTCTCCCCTGAGTCAAGTAGGGTTACCACGATGGCACCAGGATTCTCTTCGGGTGTTTGGTCGTCGCGTTGCTCATCTTTGCCGTCGAGGTTGCGTCCCCAGGTGTAGGCCAGGCAGAGAGCCAATGGCTTATCAGTGCTCAGGGCACCCGCGAGGGGTGCCCTTACTATACCATAGTTGGTTTGCGATGGCTGGAGCGTGGCATAGAGTTTGTAGTCTGGTTCGGCTGTATTATTGTTTTTTGTTTTAATGGGTTGGATGATAAAGCCCAGGGTTGTTAGTACGGGTTCCAGCAACCTGGCTCGAACCGCTTCTTCAGTCGGGTTTGAAAATGTCTCGCGCACACCGGCGTATAGTTCGCGTAGTTTTCTGAAGGCGCGAGTCATGGCCCCTGCATCTTCGGCGCTCTTCCACTCCGCGGTTTCAGGCAGGCGCGTGGTCAGGTAGTAATCCGAAAAGAGCGCGCGGTTATTGAAGAATGGTTCGCTCCAGTCTGCTACATCGTAGGCGCTGAGGAGTTTCTCGTACTGAGCAATGGTGTCGCTTTCGGTATAGCTGAAACGACGTAACACGCGGAGCGCTATTTCATCGGGATTACGGCGGTTTACCGTCAATACACGGGGCCTTACGCCCACTTGCCTGGGAGCCGATGGGGTAAGGCTGAATGGTTCTTGCGATGGTGACTTTGGGTATTCCGAGGTGTAGCGTTCCACCAGTACAAAGTCCAGGCGCTGGTAGTCGTCGGTCAGCACCAGGAGATAATCACCGGGGCGGTTGCGGAAAGTACGCACTATTGCCTGGGTGTGGGCTACGGTTACCGATTTGAGTTCAAAGAGGTAGACCTCGAACATCCTGGCGTCCTGGCTGGCGAGACGTTCAATGTGGGTGATAGCAGATTTTAGAGTGTCGCTGGTAAAGCCCATTGCGGCTACGTTTTGGACAAGCCGGTCGTTGGTGTCGTAGCCGAGTTTTGCGAACAAGGCGGCAAGGGCGTCTCGACTGGAGAGGAGTTGAATGTCTTCGCGGGAGAGTTCATAGTCTTCTGTAAGCATGCGACAAATCCTGCGTTATTACAATACAATTGAATGATTGAAGCTGCTGTATGTCTTATTGGAATGCAAGAGTAGCACTACTGGTTGGGCTTGTCAATGCTGCGGTCAGTGCGGGTTCTCGGGGACCTCGGACACCCACGAGGCTTGCACGGGTAGGTTTTG
>WNEZ01009382.1_pt1 | contig 11692 bp, 8 predicted proteins | sample 5400521 | NCBI WGS metagenome assembly WNEZ01 (sample SAMN13153339, study PRJNA577476) | soil metagenome | isolation source: 120 cm saprolite under Douglas fir tree site 2 hole 1 replicate 1 | place: USA:California | collected 2015-04-18
AATCGCGGCCACGTCGCCTTCCACGACGCCTTGAACAATTAGATCGCCACCCAAAGCAATCGCTCCGTTTTTTACAGTGCCGTTGATTTGCAATGAATGCCCGACTGCGTAAACGATCGTGTCCGATACACCATCAACGATGTAGGGAGAATCGGTCGGCTGAGGCACCGGCGGATTTTGCGCCTGAGTCGCGTCTTGCATGCCGCCAAACACGACTAGCAACAGACATGACTGCAAGGCCATTCTCAAGCGCGGAAGATCAAAGCAGCGCCAGGAAAGCGACACAGTCCCCATTGATGATTTGAATAGGTGCATGCGAACTGCGCTTAGTCGAGCACGCGAGTTCGGTGGTAGCGTGATATCAGGAGCGTAAGCAGGCCAATAGCAAAGGCAAATAGCAGTAGCGCAAGTAAATCCGCCAGGCTCGCGTCGCCAATAAGTCCGCGCCGAAACACGCGCGCGAGTACCGAAAACCCAGCCATTGCATCGTAAATCGTCTTTCCGAAGAGTCCTATTATTCCAAATGTCGCCTTAAAAAATGATTGCACACTGGCAAGAACGGCGCGACTTGACGCGACCCCTAACAAAGCAAATGCAACCAACCCCAGAACGATGCAGTAGCGCAAAGCTCTGCGGTGTTCCGAGCGATCGCGCACGCCGCGCATATCATTCTCGGCGTGCACGGCCACGACCTTTGCAAAGTCCGGCGGCACTTCCAAATCCAAACGACCGGCCAGTGCCGTATCCAGTTCCCGCATGAAGGTGCGGTGGGCGCGCAACTCGGTCGCGCAACGATCACAGACAATCACATGCTGTTCAAACGCTAATCGATCGACGGGCTTTAGTTCGTCGTCAACGAACGCGGCGATCTGGTCGCTCTGACAATTGTTCTTGTCGTTAGTCATTGAACTCGGAAACTAAACTCCGGTAATGCCACGCAGCAAAAACTGCTGACGCATCATTTCGCGCGCGCGAAAGAGTCGATTCTTGACCGTGCCGAGGGGCAAGCCAGTCACTTCCACGATCTCCTCATAAGTAAGATCCTGCGAATGGCGCAAGACGATGAGCTCGCGATAGGCCGTCGGCAACAGACGAACTACTGATTCGATCTCCAGCCGGCGCTCTGCGCGCTCACTTTGTTGTTCCGGGCTAAGGCCCTTGCTTTCAATGGCAAGTTGCTGCGGCTCGCTTTCAGTTCCATTGCTTAGAGATCGTTCGCGGCCGGCATTGCGGCGCAGATGATCGATAGCGGCATTATGCGCAATCTTGTAGATCCAGGTAGAAAACTTGAACTCCGGCCGGTAACGCGACAGCGACGCATAGATCTTGATGAAGATTTCCTGAGTCAGATCGAGCGCGCAGTCGTAGTCTCCGACCATGCGGTAGACGTATGCAGAGATCGGTCGTTGATAACGCCGGACCAGTTCTTCGAAACCACCTTCAAGACCTTGCGCCGCAGTTTCAACCAGCTCGCGATCGGCAGCGCTGCTGAAGCTAAAAGCATTAGGAGATGCTGACATACTCATTATGCGACGGTATTACGTTGAAGAAATCACAGATGTTTCAAGTCGACTATATCATCAGAAGCTCACTGCCACGACAAGGTGGCCAGCCCGGCGGGCGCGGCGATGGAGTCAAAGCTCAGCTGGCGGGTGGAAAGCTGTAAACCAAGGTCTTCGGCTTCCAGCGGTCGCAGATCTATACCGAGCGTGTCGCGCAAGATGCTGCTGATGCGTTCCCTGCTCATTGCGTCGCCAACCACTAATAGCCGGCTAAGCAGGCTCGCCGTTTGTTCGCCATCGCCAGCGCGCTTGTCACGATAGAAAAGCAGCAAGCGATACAATTCATCTTCACATTCATCGGGCTCACAAAGTACGGTGCGAATTATCAACGGCTGCTTGCCGCGAAAAACTACCGCGGTAAAACCGGTGTCGGACGAACTGAGCAATAGCGAGTCATCTCTCGAGCCATCTAACGTGAGCCAATGGCCTTCAGCCACGTGGCGCGGCAGCACCAAACCGGCGCGCCAGCCAAGCAAATCCAGAACGCTTTCATACTCGGCGAGAACGGCTGCGCGCGTGGCCACCATCAGATAACGGTCTCTCCCCTGTGCGTCAGGCGGCAAGCGCTCGCGAGATAGCGACAGCTCTTCCGACGGCACGCCGAAACCGCGCTCAACTTTCCAGGTGAGCACTTCCTCGAGCTCTGCGCGCGAACCCGGATTCGACTCCAAAGTCATGATCAGGCTGCGACTGGAGGCGTCCGGCAAGCTTGCTGACCAACGCTTGCGCTGCAACAGACCGGCGCTGGTCGCCAGGTCGGTCAGTGCTGCGGCCAGTTCGGACAGATCGGAAATGTTTGGTTCATCAAAGCTGGGACGAATCAAGGATTCCGGCAGCGAGACTGTAGCCGCCCGCTTCAGAGTGCTCGCGCCCTTGCCGCGCTCGAGTTGGACCATAGTGAGCAGGCCCTTTTCAAACCCGATCGCATTTGACGGATACCGGGGATGGATTAGTTTTGAAAGCGGATTAACCATTGATCATTTCCGATTGCCGGATGCCGATTGCCGATTTTTCCTGCTCCTATGGTCTCAACTATCCCAATGCGCCAATCGGAAATCGGCAATTGGAAATCGGCAATGGTTTACCATTCGCTATACGGCGTTCCTTCCGACGAAACGTCACTTGATGCGCTGTGCACGTCGGTTACCCCCTGCTCGCCGGAACTCGCGTTCGGATCGTCCCCGGTCGTTACGGTCCAGTCTGCTTGTCCGGTAATCGGGTCCTTGGGTAACTCGCGCATGTACCCACCGCTAACCAGATCGTCGAGTGATTGCGGAAGCTTTTGTTTGTCGGCGGCGTATTGGTCAATCAGACTGCGCATTTTTGAAAGATCGTCGCGCAAGACTGCTTCGCGCGTGGCCAGTATTGTCTTCTGATATTGCGGCAAGACAATGGCCGCAAGAATGATGATCACCGTGATTACGATCATCAACTCCAGCAGGGTGAAGCCAGACGGCAGACGGCTCGAGGCAGTCGGCAGCAACAAGGAACGCTGATTCCCAAGTTCCTGCCTTCTGCCCACTGCTTCTGCCTCCTGCATTTTACCAGTCATCGACTTTGAGCGCACGTCAAAAACATTTTCGCCACCCCACGAACCTGAATCAGCACTGTCATAGCACGAGCGCAGGTCCCATTCTGCTTTACCGGTGATTGGATCGATTGGCATGCTGCGCAGATAAACTTTCTTCTTGGTAGAGAGCTGACTGCCCAACACGCTATCGCTGTTACTGCTTGACGTGCCGGTGCTTTCCAACCCTCGTCCACCAACATTGGTAGCGCCGCGCGACACCACGTTTACGCCGCCAACCAGTGTCTCCAAATCCGGCGGGTAACGGTCGGGGTTATCAACGCCAAAGATAGTGCAGTCGGATATTACTACTTTGCTCCTTGGATCGACGTAAGTTGAACGGCCCGAGCCAGTCCCGCCCGTGCCAGTGCCGGTGCCGGTCCCCACTCCCGTGCAGTTCATACCCACAGTATCGCGATGAAATTCATCGATGGAGGTGCGTATCTCGCGCAGTGCGTCGCGGAGCTGTTGTTCCTTTTGGCGTTTGACGGAAAGTTTCAGTAGCGGCACAACGCCCATGGTCATTATCGTCAGCACCGTAATGGTGATGACGAGCTCAATCAAAGTGAAACCGCGCTGGCGCTTTTTCAGCATGAATTTGAAACCGACATGACTACGCGGCGACCGGAAAGCTGAACTGCCTTCGTCTCGTCGCCGCGTGTTGAATTGCTAACACCTTGCACTGCGTGCATCAACTCACGTTTCTTACTATTTGACTATTGCGTGGATCGGTGACAAGTCAAGCGCGACGTTGGCCGCATCGATCGCCATTAAGTGGGTAGCACTCGCGTCGAAAACCAGCCCGGCGTCTCCGGCGGACAAGGCTTCGATATCGATGAAGAGCCACAGTCCCGAGTCTTTCAGCGATGCGGCGCTGCGAAGATTTGCAAGCGAGATCAGGCACATGCCGCTGGCATCGATCGATTGGGTCAGGCCCGGCGCGCTTTCCTTGTTGCCATTATCGGCGGTCAACGCGGTACCCGGCACCAGACCCTTGATCCTGATCACCTTTGGATCAAAACGCAAAGCCAGAATCGCCATTGCTAATGAAGCATCGGATTTCAGTTCCAGAGCGAAGCGTCGCGTCTCGCCAACCTTCATCACCGCATCAGACGGCGCCAATATCAACTGTGCTGACCCGGCGTTGGCGCTCACCGCAGTTAATGCCGTCTCAATCGGTTTGGGCATGCTGGTAAGTACTGCCTGCGCATTTGTATTGAGATTTGTATTCACAGCCGCAACCTGCGACGCCTCCGAACTGCTTACCAACGACTTCGGCGCAGGCACGAAGGCCGGCAGCTCTTCCGGCACAGCCTGAGTTTTTGCGACTTGAGAATTATCAGCAGGCGCCGGTTGTGGCGCGACGGCATCTTTTGGCGTGTCTTTTGTGGCCACCGTGTTTGTAGTGACACTCGTAGCTAGAGGCGTAATGACAGTCGTGTTCGCAGCTGCTGTTGCTGCACTATTGTTAGTAACCGGCGCAACGGTTGCCGGCTCGAATGAAGCATTCGGACGAACCGTTGCGTTTCGCTGTTGCTGGCGCGCGGCTGCTATTTGGTCTTCGTGATCGGCCTCGCGCAGCATCGCTTCGAGCGAACCGGTTGTCGGCGATTGAAGGGTGCCACTGGGACGCATTTCTTCGTCACGCGGTGTTACTGCCGGCGCGCGCAACACGCGCGGCGTGACTGCGATGACAATGTCTACGCGGCGGTTCTCACGAGTCGGTGAAGTAAACAAGCGGCCCAGTACCGGAATTAATCCCAATAACGGCAGTCCTGCGCGCCCGCTGCTCTGCACGTCCTGAGCGACGCTTGCGAGCATCATTGTGCGATTATTCTGCACCCGCGCGGTTCCGGTTATGGTTCGCTCAGTGAAGGTCGGCGTCAGCGTACGGGCGCCGAGCACATCTTTGGATTCAATCGACATCTTCACCTGAACGTCCTGATTGGGAAAAACCTGGGGCGTAAACTTAAGCGTCAAACCGGTCGGCTCGTAGTTGATTACCGGAAAGCCGCCGGTGGGAAATCCATTGTTTGTAGTTGAAGTTCCGGTTTGGATTCCAAAAGGATAGGCCTGTGCCGTTTGCACCGGAACGCGTTGGCCGATGCGTGCGCTCGACTCTTCACCATTGAAGGCGTGTACTTGAGTTGAAGCGATAAGCCTGGTGTTGTCCTTAGCTTGAAACGCCGTAAACACTGAAGGCGGAATCAGCAGGGCCGCCGCCGCGGCAGTGGGGGTGCCCCCGATAATGCTCGACAGATTCACGCCGGTTTGCCTCGAGGTAAGCGCGCCATTGGCAGTTGGAACAGCCAGGCCGGGCGAGCCTCCAAGAGTGATTCGGTTATCCGACGACGCAGAACCGATTTGATTGCCTAATTGCAGCAGATCGCTTTTCGAAACCTCATAGATGTTTACATCCATCACCACTTCAGCGCGATCTTTGTCGATGCTTTGTATCAGTTCGCCGATCAAGCGAACGTTTTCGGCGGTATCGCGGACTGTCAAGCTGTTGGTAGCCGGATCAGAAACAACGATCGTTTGTGGACGCCCGACAGACGGCGGTATCGCCTGTTGGACCAGGCCCTTTACTTTTTCCGGGTCGCTGTTGGCCAGATAGAAGGTACGCAGCACAAGTTGTTGATATTGAGGACGACGCGTCTGGTCGGCAACGACGATAGTGCGGCGACTCAACTTTTGAAAAAACAGTCCTTCCTGCAAAAAGACATAGTCGAGCGCCTGGGAAGTGCTGACGTCACGCAGATTGATATCGATCTGTCGTGGTTGCACAAACGACTGCCGATCGAAAATGACATTGAGGTTAAGTTGCTCAGCAAGACTGCGAATGAAAGCTTTCAGATCGCCGCTGTAACTTATGACCCGCAACTGTTCGGTGCGCGCGGAAGGCAACGGCGCGTCCGTAGCTGTAGCGGCTTGGGATGCGTCCGCCGTTTCTCCGGGGCGCAACCCGTTTCCGTTGCCGGTGCCTTCTTTTACTCCCTGGAGCTGTAGCATCCGCTCCATCTCAGACACGGCGAGTTGATTTACCGGATCGTAACCATATGCTTGCCGAAACGCATTATAGGCCCCAACGAAATCGCGCTGCTCTGCAAGCGCGCGCCCCTGCTGCATATAGGTCTGGGAAGCGTTGAAACTCGCGCGCCGAAAGTGGAGCTGGTACTCCAGATTCGAAGGGTCGGCAGCAACCGCCAGCGTAAATTCCTGAGCAGCCTTTTCCCACTGCTGGGCATTTTCATATTGCAGGCCTTGCTTGAAGTTTCGGTCGCCCTTCTTGGCCAATGCTGTTGCCGGTAAAAGCAACAAACAAAAGGTAACCAGAAGTGAAACCAGGACGCGCGCTTCGGTATTTTTTCTCATTTTTAGTCTCTCTTCAGGGGAGGTGGCGGTCCAAACGTGGGCTAATAATGCCGTTCAGAAAGCCAGGATGCAACTGTTCCGGGCTCGTTTTCTTACACGCCGGGCAAAAACTTCAGTTCCTAAAACGGCTGGTTAAACTAAAACCTGGTTCTTTCGCGTCCCAGCCTAAAGGCTGAATTCTCTACTTCTAATGATCGGCGCTGTATTCCTCGACAAACGTGACGCGATTTATCTCGTGCAGTGTGGAAACTCCAGCAAACACTTTTTTCAACGCCGATTCGCGCAGGCTGGTCAACCCTTCCGCCTCGGCGGCGCGCCGCACTTCAGAACCAGGCCGGCGCTCAACAATCATTTCGCGAATGTTATCAGAAAGATCGAGCAGCTCGTGGATTGCTGTTCGGCCACGATAGCCGGTGTGATTGCAGGCATCGCAACCGACGTTCATGAAGAGCGCGGTCTCGCGATGATCCTCGGGCCTAAGTCCCGACTCAAGCAGTTCGTCGTCACTGGCGTGATAGTGCCGTTTGCAATATGGGCACAACATGCGAATCAGGCGCTGAGCCAGCACACAGTTCAAACAGGACACAAAGTTGTAGGGCTCGACGCCCATGTTGAGGAAGCGGCCGATCACATCGATAACATTATTTGCGTGCACGGTGGTGAAAACCAGGTGGCCGGTCAGCGCTGACTGAATGGCGATTTGTGCAGTCTCAGTGTCGCGAATTTCTCCGACCATTATCTTGTCAGGATCGTGACGCAGGATAGAACGCAAACCACGATCAAAGGTGAGTCCTTTTTTCTCGTTCACCGGAATCTGGGTAATGCCGTGCAACTGATACTCGACGGGATCTTCGATAGTAACGATCTTGTCTTCTTCGTTTCGAATCTCGTTAAGTGCGGCATAAAGCGTGGTCGTCTTACCGGAACCAGTTGGACCAGTAACCAGCACCATGCCGTAAGGCTCGGCAATGTAATGGCGAAACTTTCTTAAGTCCTCTTCCGCAAAACCAACTACGTCGAGGTTGAGGTTTTTGAACTCCTCGTTGATCTGTTCCTTGTCGAGAATACGAATCACAGCGTCCTCGCCATGAATGGTCGGCATGATCGACACGCGGAAGTCGACGTTGCGACCTTTGTAGCGCACCCGGAACCGTCCGTCCTGGGGCACGCGGCGCTCGGCAATATCCAGTTCAGACATGACCTTGATACGCGATATCAGCGTCTGATGATAAGCAAGATCAATCGGATCGACTTTGGCATAGAGCGCGCCATCGATGCGGTACTTGACCTGCACTTCGGTGTCGCGGGTTTCGATGTGAATGTCGGACGCGCGCGACTCCATCGCGTTATAGATTATCGTATCGACCAGCTTGATGATCGGCGACATCTCGGAATCCGTCGCCAGCCGATCCAGATCCAGCACCTCTTCGCCATGTTCAGTTTCTCTGACCAGAGAAATACGAAAGCCGGAGGCTGCTTCCTGCAACACGCGCTGGGTTGCGTCGCCGCGGCGTAGGATCAATTCAATGCTGCCGGCGGTGGCCACATAAGGAACTATGCGAGCGCGCAAGGCGCCGGCGACTTCGTCGATGCGCTCGAGATCAGTGGGATCCGCGAGCGCAATGTGCAAACCTTTTTCGTCGCGCCGCAGCGGCAGAAATTGGTATCGCACCATCAAGTCAACCGGTATCTCATTGAAGATCGCATAGTCAATCGGCGAATCCTGGTCGGCAGGCAACAGATCGACAAATGGCAGCCGGTGGCGAGTAGCCAGTTCTTTCGCTGCGCGCACTTCCGGCGGTTCGTGGTTGTCACCGCCCTTTGCAAGGTTGTGGCCTACGGTTTGTTGCGGCTGAGTTACCGGAGGATCTTCAGTAAACTGCTTCATGAGAAATCAATGCCTGCTGTGAAAACTACCGCCGAAAATTAATGATGACCGGCCGCGCCCGCTCCGCTGGAGATGGACTGAATGATGGGCAGGTAAATCGCCAGCAAAATAGTGACAACGATCCCGCCCATGACCAACAGAATCGCAGGCTCAAGCGTGGTCGTCAACTGCTCAAGTCTCACTTCCGACTCAGCATCGTAAAAGACCGCCACTTCGTCGAGCATCTCGCGCAAACTGCCTGAACGCTCGCCAATTCCCACCATGTCGATGGCCAGCAACGGCATCCAATCGGCAGATTCCAGACTCTCTGTAAACGATCGTCCTTCGCGAATCATCGGCAGGATAGCAGAACTGCGCCGGCGCAGCGCTCGGTTTGTGATCGATTCAGCGGCGATCTCCCACGACTCAACCAGCGTGATGCCGCCTGCGAGCAAAGTCGCCAAGGAACGGGTGGCCTGGGCTACCGACAACTGGATAATTAAGTTACCGGCGAGCGGTATCTTTATGAGGAAGCCGTCGATGGTGATCCGGCCTGGCTCAGTCCGCGACCAAAGGAACAGAACGATTGCGGCGCCAATAACGAGTGGTCCAAGCCAAATAATGTTGCCCGCAAGTAATTTTGAAAAGCCCAGCACGATCTGCGTCACCGTCGGCAGTTCTGTGCCGAAGCCGGCAAACAGATCAGACATGCGCGGCACCACGTAGGTGGCGAGAAAAGTAACCATGCCGCCGGACGCAAATAACAAAAAGAGTGGATAGGCCAGCGCGCCGCGAATCTTGCGTCGCAGCCCCACGTTGCGGCGCATGTAGGTAACGTAACGCTTCAGCACTTCATCAAGCGCGCCGGACCGTTCCCCAGCGAGAATCGAGGCGGTATAGATTCTGGGAAAGATACTGCCCTGCGCTGCAAACGCCTGCGACAGCGCTGCGCCGCCGCGAATCTGTTCTTCAACATCGCCCAGCACCGCGCGCAGGCGCGCCGATGCTGCGCGCTTGCGGAGCATGGCGATAGCTTGAAGAATTGGGATGCCGGCGCGGACCAGCGCTGCCAGTTGCTGATTGAATAACAGAAAGTCGTTTGCTTTTACTTTCGACTGTCCGCCGCGCCCGCCAAGCCGCGTTAACGCAGTCACGCCGCTTGTTTTCGGAGGTGTAACATTGAACACTCTGAAGCCTTCGCGCTCCAAACGAGCGCGTGCTTCATGGACGCCGGGCGCTTCCACCGTTCGCGTTACTACCTCGCCCGCCGGCGTTCCTAATCGACAAATAAACTCGGCCATTAGTTAGTGAATTCTCGGAAAAAAATAGCGCGAAAGTATAACATGCGCTCGTTGGCGCGAACGCCGAGCCCCAGGGAACCGGGTTGCATACACGATGGCACGGGATCAAAGTTCCCAGTAACGCGTTCCAGTCTTTTCGCTTTACCAACCCGAGGGCCTGTCCTACAATGAATTTCAGTTGACACAGACTGGAAACTGAAAGTAGCGCACGGCCACGTCTCCCACGTCCGTCCTTTCCTGATTTCAATCAATAGTTGCAGACCTCGGGCATCAGTCGTCCCCGCCCCAGCATCTGTATTACAGCCGCTTTCTGAGTCGGCGAACCCAACGTTGCAAATTTCGCGAGGTCTCATGTACCTACCGGCTGGACGCGTCACCAAATTCGCTTCCCTTTCCCTGCTGGCATTTCTGCTTGCCTTCTTTCCTGCTTCGTCGCGAGCACAAGACAAAACTGCGGACAAACAAACAAGCGACACGGCAACGGCAAATCCTGCCCCAACTCCGCCTGCCGAAGAGCAGAAAGAGCAGAAGCAGGGGACGGAAATTGCCGGCCCGGTTATTGTCAATACCGATTTGATTACCTTTACGGTCACTGTTACAGACACCTACGGGCGCTACGTTTCGGGTCTGGGAAAAAACGCTTTTATGGTGATGGACGACAAGAAGCCGCAGGAGATAACGTATTTCAGCGACGACGATTCGCCGGTTTCAGTGGGTGTGATTTTTGACGTCTCGGGATCAATGAGCGGGGACAAGATCAGGCGCGCCCGTGACGCGCTGTCGAAGTTTATTCAAACCAGCCACGATTCAGACGAGTACTTTTTGATTGCCTTCAATTCGCGCGCGCAACTGTTGCTCGACAAGACGCGCGACGGCAATGCCGTGCTCGATAAACTCACTTTCGTGCAAACCAAAAACAATACGGCGCTGTACGACGCCTGTTATCTCGGCGTCGAAAAGGTGCAGCGCGGCACGCATCCAAAACGTGCTTTGTTATTGATCAGCGACGGCCAGGACAATAATTCCCGCTACACATTTAACGAGCTGCGGCGGCTGCTTAAGGAATCCGATGTCGTTCTTTATGGCATTGGAATTCTGAGCGGCAGCGACGCCGCCAGCAACCTGGGCATGGAAGGCCAGGGCATTCTGGACGAGCTGGCAAGCGTTTCCGGTGGCAAGGCCTTTTTTCCGCGCAGCGCTGCTGAGATGGATGACATCTTCGAGCAAATCGCCCTCGAGCTGCGTCATCAGTATTCGATTGGCTACAAGCCTACAGATTTTTCCAATGATGGCCGCTGGCACCGCATCAAGGTAAAGGTCACCCCGCCGCGCGGGCTGCCGAAACTGTTTGTGCGATCAAAGGATGGCTACTACGCAATTCCCGGTACTCATTGATTGTCATCGCCCCGCGGACTCGGCAACTAATCAACTCTCCTTACGCATCTTTCTTAACTGGCGCGGCCGTGTGTTGGCCTGCTTGTCCTTTGTGGCGTCAAGCGTTGGCGCCTCGCTTCGCACCTGAGTTCGGGAAAGGTTAGACTGTTGCGCGGCAGGCACACCGGGTTAGTTAGCTTTATTGAGACTTTAATCCAGTCATATTTAATGATGAAACGAACAATGGACCGATTGGGAAGATTGAAACGGCCACAATTTGCTTTGGTTGTGGCACTGGCGGTTGCGGCAACTTTTGTGGTGGGTTCGGGTTTTGTTCTGGCCGCAAGAAGCCAGGATTCACGTCCGCGCCGCAGCTCGGCGATCGCGCCGCGCTCAATTCCTACACCCACACCCACGCCCACGCCCGCTCCGGTACGGACAACGCAAACGACAGTGAGCCGTCCCGCAGCAACGCCAACACCGACGCCGACTCCACAGCCAAGATCCACACCGTTTGATCGCATTGCGCCCACGCTCGGCGAGCCACCACCGGCGCCCGTGCTTAAGCCAAAGCCAACGCCGACACCTCCCGAGCCTGAGATCGACGAAGGCAGTACCATCGTGGTGAACACGGAGCTCGTCACTC
>WNEZ01019939.1_pt1 | contig 11692 bp, 9 predicted proteins | sample 5400521 | NCBI WGS metagenome assembly WNEZ01 (sample SAMN13153339, study PRJNA577476) | soil metagenome | isolation source: 120 cm saprolite under Douglas fir tree site 2 hole 1 replicate 1 | place: USA:California | collected 2015-04-18
GCTCGACTCCCACATCGTGTTTACGAACAGCTCGGAGGACCGGAAGCGTTCGAGGTTGTCGCCCCACCAGGCGAGGCACAGCGTCGGTTCGTCGGGTCGCGGCCTGCCGGAATCGCGAAGAAGCTCTTTGAACTCGTCGGTGGTTCCGTTGTCGTCGAGCCGCAGCGGAGTCACGGCCACCTCCGCACCCGCGCGTGACATCCCGAGTGCGAGGTACTCCCCCATGCTTCCGTACCCGTCGTAGACGAGCACGGGCGCCACCAGCCGGACGTTGGAAGAGACGCGTGCCGCCTGAGGCGAGCGCTTCGACCTCAGGCCGACGTAGAAGGTCGCGTCCCAGCCCATGACGTGGCCGAGCTCCGACGGCGATGCTCGCTCGACATCGCCGGCCATGCCGGGCTTTGCGTCGCCGGGATGCGAGATGGCGATGTAGCAGTCGCCGGCGTCGCGATCGATCACACGGGCGCCGTGATCCATGACCGACTCCAGCAAGCCGTCCTCCCTGTCGGTGGATGGCAGCCTGCAATCGCTCCAGCGCGCACGCCGATCGAGGAGCGTCGCGAACTGCACTGGCTGCGCCCTGGAACGCCACACCGTCCCCTCCTGGAGGCAGTAGATAAGCGGGTTGGCAAGAAAACAGGCGTCTGCGGCCGCAAGCGCATCCACCTGCATCGTGAGGCGATGCGGACCGATCCAGTCGCCCTCGCTCCAGACCGCGACCAGGTCGCCGGCCGATAGCTCGTAGCCGATGTTGAGCAGCGCGCCCTCGCTTCGCGAGCCAGCGACGCGGACGCAGCGAATGCGGCTGTCCTCGGGCACGATGCCGCTGAGGGGCTCGTCGCCGTTGTCGATTATCACGAGCTCCCGCGACTCGAAATCCTGTCGCAGGAAATACCAGATGGCCTGACGAGCCAACCACGGTCGATTTCTTGCGACGAGGACGCAGCTGACGAGGCTGCGCTTACCCGCATCCATGCCCCTGCGATGGTCGATCAACGGCGTCACGCCCGCGTCACCGCGCCGTCACGTCGGGGACGTATCTAGCCCGAGGGAGTCTCCTCGCCAGGTCCGATCACTGCCTCCAGCCAATCCCTCAACGAACTGCACACGTCCTCTTTGGTCGTGACCGACTCGGATTGCGTCTCAGCGCTGAGAGCGTCGCGAAAATGGGTCAGTCGGGCGTACCAGGGTGGACTCCCTTGCGGATCGATGTGCACGCTTATGAGCATCGCGGCGTCACGGCGCGATTGCTGCGCCATCCGGGACAGGATGCCAACACCGCGTCACGCCAGCGTTATGTCGGGCAGCTCCGTAATGAGCCCGGCCATTTGGGCAGAGGGTGCGACGTGCAGCTCGCTACGCAGGATGCGAAGGCAGACCTGGTACTGCTTCATCGCCTCGCCGTGGTTTCCTTCGGCAAGATATGCCCTGATCAGGGCGCGGTGGGCGCTCTCGCGTAACGGATCGCTGGCGACCGCCGCGATGCCGGCCATCACGGCTTTGGCGAAGTGGCCGGCGGCGGCCCACCGTTCGCAGAGTATCTCCATGATGTGAAGGCACATCTGCCTCAGTCTTTCGCGCTCGACGACGACCCAGTCGTCGTACCAGCCCGGCAGCAGCTCGCCGGCGAGGGGCAGGTCGTCCAGATGCAGCGCACAGACGTCGGTGTCGGGGTTCGTCACGCATTTCGCAATCCGGTCCGCTTCCCGGACGTCGACGATGACCCGCCGCGACAGGCTGAGGCAATCTCCTTCCGGAGCCAGCACCCGCAGGCCCGCCTGCCGCAGTCGCCAGAGTGCCGAGCGCAGGTTCCCAGCCGCGCGCTCGTCCGGGACGTTTGACCATAGGACGCCCGCGACCTGAGCCCGCGGCAGCGCCCTCTCGTGGAGGGCCAGATATGCGAGCAGATGCTGCGGCCCACGCGGCAGCTCGACCTCGAGCCCGTTTTGAGTGAGCTCGAAACCTTTCAGCAGCGCCAGCCGGAGCCCTTCGTGGTCTGGACCGCCGTCCGGCGCTACGGGGAAGCCACGCTGGTAGGAGAGGTGGTCGGGCAAGCTAAGCCTCGTTCTACTTGACGGACGTATAGTGGCGCCGAGCGAGCTTGTCAAGCAAATCTCACTCTCCAGGCGACGATTTGTAGCCGGGAGCGGGTGGAACGTATTGGCGGTCGTCCCAGTCGGCGTACGCCACTCATGGGCCGCCACTTGACAGCCGGGGCAAGGCCTGCTAGACAGCCGGTGGGCACGAACGCATGAGAATCGCCGCCTTCATGATGTCGTGCGCCGAGCGGCAGCTCGTCAGGGAGGAGACTCTGCGCAACCTGTCGCGTTCGGACTGGGAGGGCGAGGTTGCGGTGGAGCTCGACCGAGAATCGGCCGAGAGACGGCAGGAGCGACAGGAGACGACCGCGCTCAGGTTGCTGGAGCGAGCCCAGGTCGCGGAAGCCGATTTCGTCCTGTTTCTGGAAGACGACCTGGATTTCAACCTGCACCTTCGCCACAACCTCGGGCAGTGGGCGCCGCTTCGGGAGGTCGGTCCGCGAGGTCACTTCTTCGGCTCTCTCTACAACCCGAACATCCGGATCCAGAGCCAGGAGCCGGCGCGAGCGTTCTTCATCGCCGAGCCGGAGTGCGTCTATGGCAGCCAGGCATTCATTCTTGCCCTGCCGACGATCGGCTACATCGTCGACGGTTGGGCCGAGGTCCCGGGCATGCAGGACATCAAGATGTCCAGGCTTGCCGCACGCGTGTGCTCGGTTTACTACCACATGCCGTCACTCGTGCAGCACATGCGCGTGCCGAGCGTGTGGGGAGGGCAGTACCACTGGGCGAGTGACTTCGACCCGCGGTGGAGGACTTCCGATGGTTGAACGCAAACAGCAATCGGCGCCGACCACCCTGCAGATCAGAGGACTCGTCCTCACAGCGAAGGAGGGGTAGACGCGACATGCTCATGTACTCGCAGCGCAATCCGGCGTGGAGCAACCACCCGCTGGGGTGGGGACCCAATCTCGGCACGATCGGAAGCTTCGGTTGTTACGAGACCGACTTCGCCATGATCCTGACCGACACGGGCCACCAGTTCAGCCCGGCCTCGTTGGACGAGCTCCTGACGCAGCGGCGACTGTTCATGCGGGAACCGACAGGAACATTCGACCTCCTGTCGAACAACACGCTGGACGTTCTGTTCCCAGGCGAGTACCAGACGACCCAAATCGCCGGCTTCGACGCGCCGGGGATTGCAAAGGCCGTGCCCAGCAGCGACACCTACGCGATCTTCTTCATCAGCACGGCCAGGGTTCCGACTCACTTCGTGATCGCATGGTCTCCAAACGGTGGGCTCATCGCCGACCCGTGGACCGGTACTGTCGTCGGCCTCGCCGGATACGGAGGATCAGGCGCCGTCCAGAGGACCATCTATCTACGCCACATCAAGCCCACGCCGACTCCCGTCCCGCCTACCCCGCCGCCCGTGCAGCCTCTTCCGGTTCCAACCGAGCCGGTGTACGACCTCTACAGCTTCGATGTCGAAGGTGACAATCGTCCGCTCACGCAGGTGACGACCGAGGCCGATGCGATGACCCAGGCGGACAACTGGTCGAGCGAGAACAATTCGGCGGCGATCAGGGTGATCTGCGGTGGCGAGGTGATCTACGACCTCGCCGCAGGCGTGGTACCGACCATTCGCTGATCGATGATGTCGAGATTCTTCAGCGCGTTCGGCACTGCTTTTGTCGCCATCGGATTCATCTGCGCCCCCCTCGCGGCGCTCGCGACGTTCATCGTCTACGTCTTCATCGCTCCGACCAATGGCCAGGTTCTGCCCAGCATCGCCGCCGGCCTTGCGCTTGCGCTCGTGATCGGTACGGGCCTGGCCCTGATCTATGCCACCGGATATCAGAAGGCGGCCGAAGTGAATGCCCCGGAGTGCCGCGACATCCAGGCCAGGCTCCAGAGCGCGACCAACCTCTTTCAGCTATGCCCACAACCGAACGGAGACTCGAACCCGCTGGCACGTGCCTCCTGGAATACCGCCGCCAACCTAATCAACCACCTGACCGATCTCCTCCAGCGCAAGGATTCGAGCTGGCTTGCCGCCGAGGGATATCTGGAGGCCTGGAACGACGTCTATGGGATCGAAGAGTCCTTGATCCTGTTCGCCCCTGTGCACCAGGTGGTCACGATGGCCAACGACGACCGCTCCCGCCTGCGCAACTCCAAGATTCCCAACCAGGACGACCTGACCAAGCGGTTGAACTGGGATGTGAACCTGTTATCTCCTCCTCGTGTTGACGTTGAGATCGGACGGGACGAGCTGTCGGCCAGGGTCGACATCGCGTCTGTCCGCAAGGAGATCGACCGCTATAGAAAAGAGCAGTGGAGCGGCCTGATCGCGGAGAGGAACCGGACCCTTCTCGCCGCGGCTTTTGCCGGCCTGCTGGTGTATCTCGGTCTGTGCTCGGTCATCGTCTGGAACATCGACCCCAAGGCCTTGACGGTGGCGGTGAGCTTCGTGGTCACCGGCGCGCTCGTCGCCCTGCTCCACCAGCTGACCTCGGTCGGATCCACTGACTACGGCGTCGAAGACTTCGGACAGTCGACGGCCCGACTGCTCTCGGCGACTTTCCTTTCCGGAGTGATCGCCCTGATTGGCGTCATCGTCCTGGAAGGAGCGAACTTGACGATCAACGGAGTCCCGCTTCTGCATTCGGCGCCCCACTGGAAGGACACTTTCGACTGGACCCAAGACAAGAGCGCATTCTTCTTTGCCGCGCTCTTCGGTTTCGCTCCCAGCCAGTTGTTCAACGTGCTTCAGAACCGGGCCGACGACATCAAGAAGAATCTGGACTCTTCGCAAGCAACCGGCGGGCGGACGGCTAAGAGCTGATCCTCGAGGCCGGTTCAGGCCGGACGCGACATCGCAGCGGGCTCGCGCCGCAAAGAGAGCGTCGCCGCCTTCTTCCAGTGATTGGCAGCCCGAGACGCATCCCCGCGCGTGTCCAGCACCTCGGCGTAGGCGGCGTGGCTTTCGGCCAGCCGGTCCTCCAGTCCTTCCGCCGCGAGAAGGCGAATGGCCGCAAGGAACTCCTTGTCCGCAAGCGTGGTCTTGCGTGACTGCTCGTGAATCCTGCCCATCAACTGGTGGCCGGCCACTAGCGACAGCTTCTCGCCTAGGCGCTTGGCCAGGGCCATGGCCTCCCTGACGGTGCCGACCGCGTCGTGCGTCCGGCCGGTCTTCGCCTGAAGCTCACCGAGGCTCAACAGCACGTGGCTCTTCGCGATCTCAGTCTTCGCCTCCTCGATGTGCGCAAGCGCGGCGCGGAACGCTTCTTCGGCCCGTCCCATCTGGCCCTTGCGCATGAGCAGCAGGCCGAGCTCGTTCTCGCCGCGCGCCAGGAGCGCGGTGTCGTTCTCCAACGTGTACAGCGCAAGCGCTTTGTGTGTGAACTCGACGGCGCGTTCGAGGTCGCCCCGCTCCTGGTACACGATGCTCAGGCCGTGATAGGTGCGGCCGAGCCGCGTCAGATCGCGGACTGAGCCCGCAACCTCGAGCGCATCCTCGTAGGAGGCGATCGCCTTTTCGAAGCTGTGGTTCTTGACGTGGATGCTGGCGATGTGCTCGAGGATGCGGGCCTCGGTTCCCGGCAGCCGAGGCTGAGTCGACCGGCACAGCTGCAACGCGGCCTCGGCGACGGACAAGGCGTCGGGCCGCGACGAGCGAACGAGCGCCTGGCCGACGTACTGCCGGATGTGCGCCTCGACGCGGGGCGCGGGACCCTGCTCGAGCATCTCCAGGCCGCGCTTGATCGCCTGTTCGAACTGCTGCTGGAAGCAGAGAACAGCCAGCTCCTCGATGAGCGGTCCGGCGAGGCCGTTCCCGCCGCGAGCCTGTCCCCGAGGAAGGAAGTGCGCGACGGGCTTACCGGTCCGGTTTGCGATCAGCTCCAGCGTGCGCATCGACGGCCGCATCTTCCCCGACTCGATGAGAAAGATCGCCTGACGCGTCACCTCGGAGCCGGCGAGCGCGGCCATGGTGAGCCCGGCGTCCAGCCGAGCACGGCGGATCAGCTTTGGGTCGACCTCCACACCCGGGGTGCGCCCGCGTGGCCTTGGTTCGGCTTTGCCTATGGCGGCGAGTTTATCCGACCGCATCCGCCAGCGGCGCGCTTTGCCAAGTCACGCGGGCAGCTTTGACTTGACCTAGATCCCTGGTCCCGTGCTGTCGGCCAGGACCGAGATCGCCGTGGCCAGGAACAGGGCGAGGGTCAAGAGCGACGAAACGGCGAACTTGCGCATGACGACACCTCCAGAAATGCCGGCGGGAACCGGCCTTGGATCGCCATATAGCAGCGATCCGGGAGGCGGTCAAGCGACTTCTTCGTCTACTTGACAACGCTCAAACGCAGGCGTTGTTGTGGTTGGACCACTCCAGCTGCACCGTGTAGCCGCCGACTTTCTTCGTCTTCCAGGCGCAGATGTCCCCGATCTCGCCGTTGTGGTCGTCGTACCAGCCGGCGCCTGGCACCGCGTCGGTCACGGCCTCGCAAAGCTCATGCGAGCTCGTCGACGTCAGCGCGTCGAAGACCTGCATCGACCCGATGCAGCCGGCGCAGCCGGGGTAAGGCATGACCGCGTAGAAGAGCTGTCCGTTGACCTCGTCGTGGTAGCCGCAAAAAGAGGTGCAGGACCGCGAGCCCTGAGAGCTCACCGAAACGTGCGGAGGCAGGTAGACGAAGTAGAGGACGTTCGGGCCTGGCTGGGGGAACTTCGGGTTCACGGTGATCTCCTGGCGCAGCATGTGCTGGATCGCGCCGTCGGTCACCGTGTGCTTGAGCGAGGGGACGGTGATCGTAGTCGAGCCGATGAACTTGCCGTGGCCGATCTTCTTGCCCGGGACGTTGTATTCAGCGAGCTGATCGATCAGCGGGCTTGTGAGGATCGTCTGGAAGAAACCTTCGATCTGCTGCATGAGCTGCGGCTGCGGCGCCTTGCCCCAGGCGGCGCCCCAGAACACGGCGAATACCTCGACGTTCGTCAGCAGCGGACCCCCGCGGTACGTAAGCTGCGGCGGCACGGGAGCCGCCGTGAGAAGCTCGTCCGGTAGGTGAAGAGGCACGACACGGGTCGAGTCTCCACGGTGGGCGAGAACTGACGCGGCCGGTTCGATCTCTACAGCCATCTTCCAACCTCCTGAGAGCGCGGACTCCTGAGAGCGCGGCGAGCTGAACCCCTAAGCCCGATTATCTCCCTGCGGGATGGACTGTCAAGTGGAACGCTTGACAGCCTGCGTCAAGCCGTGGCGAGGGCAGCCGCCTTGCCAGCCTGGCGCCCCGAGAACAGGCAGCCGCCGAGAAACGTGCCCTCGAGCGCCCGGTAACCGTGCACTCCGCCGCCGCCGAAGCCCGCCACCTCCCCCGCCGCGTACAGGCCAGGGACGGGCTCGCCGTCGGCGCCGATCGCGCGCCCGTCGAGGTCGGTCTCGACGCCGCCGAGGGTTTTGCGCGTGAGCACCCAGAGCCGGACCGCGATCAGGGGTCCGGCTGCGGGGTCGAGCAGGCGGTGCGGCTTCGCCACGCGGATTAGCCTGTCGCCAATGTAGCGCCGAGCCGCGCGCGTGGCCGCGATCTGGATGTCTTTGGTGTAGCCGTTGACTACCTCGCGGTCACGCGCGACGACCTCCGCCTCGACGGCGGCGTAGTCCAGCAGCGGCGCATCGGTGACCTTGTTCATTCGCTCGACGAGCTCGCGAAGGTCCGTGGCCGTGACGAAGTCCACGCCGTGGTCGAGAAAGTCCTGGATCGGCGGGGGAATCTTGCTCGTGGCGCGCAGGATGATGCCGAGCACGGACTTGTTGGTGAGGTCCGGGTTCTGCTCTGAACCGGACAACGCGAACTCCCGGCGGATGATCGAACGAGTGAGGATGAACCAGCTGTGGTCCTGGCCTGTCGTGCGCAGGTGCTGCAAGGTGCCCAACGTGTCGAATCCTGGAAACAGCGGCGACGGGAGCCGATGGCCGTTGGCGTCCAGCCACAGCGACGACGGCCCGGGCAGGATCCGGATGCCGTGGCGCGGCCAGATCGGGTCCCAATTCTTCACGCCGTCGACGTAATGCCACATGCGGTCCCCGTTGATCAGCCTGCCTCCGGCCGTCTGGACGACCGCAAACATCGAGCCGTCGACGTGGGCCGGCACCCCCGTGATCATCTCCGCCGGAGGAGATCCAAGCCTGGCCGGCCAAGCCTTGCGCACGAGGTCCTGGTTGCCGCCGATGCCCCCTGACGTGACGATGACCACCTGCGCCCCGGCCTCAAAATCTCCGACGGATGTGCGAGAGCTCGGCTCACCGCGTTTGATCGCGCTCTGCTCGAGGACGTGGCCCCGCACACCCGCGACCGAACCACCGGAGAGCACCAGCTCTTCGACACGGTGCCGGAAGGCGAAGCGCACTCGACCTCGCGCCGCTGCCTCGCGCACACGACGCTCGAAAGGCTCCACCACGGCAGGGCCGCTGCCCCAGGAGATGTGGAATCGCGGCACCGAGTTGCCATGACATCGCGCCGTGTACCCTCCGCGTTCCGCCCACCCGACGATCGGGAACAGCCTGTGTCCCATCGCATGCAGCCAAGCTCGCTTCTCGCCGGACGCGAATTCAACGTAGGCGGCCGCCCAACGCCGCGGCCACTCGTCCTCGGCGCGGTCAAAACCGGCCGACCCCAGCCAGTCCTGCCAGGCGAGCTCGGTCGAGTCACGGATTCCGAGACGCCGCTGCTCGGGGGTGTCGACCATGAACAGCCCGCCGAGAGAGAACCACGCCTGCCCTCCCAGCGACTGCTCGGGTTCCTGGTCGACGAGCAGAATGGTGCGACCCGCGTCGGCAAGCTCGGCCGTGGCGACCAGCCCGGAGATGCCGGCACCGACGACGATGACGTCGGCGTCGAGCTTCAAACCCGACTCTCGACACGCAGACGGAGTCCTTTGGCGCGCAACGTGATCAGCGGTTCGAGTTCCGGCTTCGAGCTGTCGATTGTGGCGACACGAAAGCGCGCGCAGACGGTCGCGAGCACGAGCATCGCCTCGACGATGGCGAACGTCCCTCCCAAGCAGCGCCGCGGCCCGGCGCCAAAGGGCATGAACGCGCACCGAGGCAGCCGACCGGCCAGCCCGCCCGACCACCGCGACGGATCGAACTCGAGGGGACGGTCGAAATAGCGCGAGTCGCGCTGGAGCACCCACTGGCTCGCGAACACCGTGGTGCCGGCCGGGATGCGGTACGGCCCGAGCTCTGTATCCCGCACAGCCTGGCGTCCGAACCCCCAGATGGGCGGATACAGGCGCAGCGTCTCGTGCAGGACCGCGGCGAGATAGGGGAGCCGCGACACGTCGTCATTCGCGGCCTGCTCTCCGGCCAGTCTTTCGGTGAGCTCGGCGTGGACAGCCGCCTGCACGTCGCGGTGCGACGCGAGGAGGTGAAGCGCCCACGTCAGCGCCATGGACGTCGTCTCGTGTCCGGCGAACGACAGCGGTATGAGCGTCAGCTTGAGCTCGTCGTTTGACAGCTCGCGCCCGTTCTCGTCGCGGTGCCGGATTAGCGCCGAGAGCAGATCCGGCCGGCCGTCGAGGCGGCGGCGCCTGTCGTCGATCAGCGCTTCGATCAACGCCTCCGCGCGCTGAAACCTCGTGCGGGACCTGCGGTTGGAACCCGTCGGCAGAAACGACAGGTAGATCGGGCTGAACGCTCGCGCGCCGACATCCTCGAGCACGGCGTCGAAGATTGCCGGTGCCTCAGCATGGATGTGCGCAAGGTCCAGGTCGAACAGCGTTCGCGCCAGGATGTCCAGCGTCAGGCGGCGCATCGAAGCCGCGACGTCGATCACCTCAGAGTCGACCCACCCGGCGCACGTCCGCTTTGCACAGGCGACCATCGTCTCGGCGTACGCCGGCATGCGGTCCGGCCTCAGCGCCGGCTGGGCAAGGCGCCTCTGTTCGAACCATGAGCTCGCCTCGTCGAGCAAAAGGAGCCTGCGCAGCGCGGGGTGAAAGAAGCCGGACAGGTTGCTCTTGCTGAAGTCCGCCGCCCGGCGGAACAGCATCGTCTCGATGAGGACGGGGTCGTTCAGGAACACGGTCGGACTGCCGCGGAACTGCAGGGGCACGAAATCTCCGTAGTCGCGCGAAAGACTCGAGAGGAACCCGAGCCGGTCGCGCCGGAGGTGGCGGAGGTGACCGAAGATGATGTCGCCGCGGGGTCCGCGCGGCCAGCTCGCATCCGCTCGGGCGGCGTCTCTCAGCACCTTGCCAGCCGCCAACATGACAGAGCTGCGCCGGTTGTCAAGTGGCCAGTAAAGCGATACCATCGCCAGGCTCGACGCGGAGGGAAGGGAGGCGAGTGGCGGCTGGGAATGATTCGCTTGAAAAACGCGGCATGGCGTTTCGTCGGGAAGCATGCGAAGGCGCTCGCGTCGGGGCTGGGGGCTTTCACGGCTATATCCGTCTTCCTGCTCCAGTATCCACAGCTGAAGGCCATCCCCAAGGTCGGGACCGTCATAGGCATCCTTGGTCTCCTGCTTCCCATCGCGAGAATCGCCCTGGACTGGCTGAACTCCTCCCAGGCCGCCCGGCATCAGGAACACCTCGCAGCCATAACCGCGCCGGGCGCCGAGCAGCGTACCCGTACGAAGGTCCACGCTGCGGTACAGGCCATTGTCAACACCCGACTCGACACTCCGTTGGGCGAGCGCCTCGAGCTCGCGCTGCTCCGTAAGCCGGCCGAGGTCGACGATCCCCAGCGGGCGGCGATCGGCCAGGTCGCGGGTCCGGATACACCGGTGCCGGCCGGGACGAAAGTCCTCGACCTCTATACCGGTGCGCAGAGACAGATTCTCATCCTCGGCCAGGGTGGCGCAGGCAAGAGCGGCATCCTCCTCGACCTGGCGGCGGCGCTCCTCGACGTCTCGCAGACGGACGCCACCGCTCCGATCCCGGTCGTCCTGCAGGTTGGGTCGTGGTCGGTCGGGACAACGTCGCTGCGCGACTGGCTGGTCGTCGAGGTCGGCCGAATTTATCCCATCGACCCGTTGCTGGTTCAGAAGTGGCTGACGGATCAGGCGCTCGTTCCGGTGCTCGACGGCCTCGACACGGCCGGTGACGAGGCCGCCGCTAACTGCATCGACGCGATCAACGAGTTCGTCGACGACACCAAAAGCGCGATCGTGGTCGCGAGCCGGTTGACCGAATACGAATCTCTGAGGAAGAAGCTCCGATTCCACGACGCGGTCGCGGTCCAGCCCCTGTCTGAGGCGCAGATCGTGCAGGCTGTGAGCGGGCCGGGCCTGCAGGGCGTCGCCCAGGCGATTCGAGCCGACGCCGGGCTCATGGAGCTGATGAACACTCCGTGGTTCCTCGGCATCGTCGTGAGCACATACCGCGGCAAGGTTGGGGCCGCGATGCCCGCCGGCGGCACGCCGGCCGCGTGGCGAGCCCAGATCCTCGATGAGTACATCTCCGGGTGCCTCAACAAAGCTGTCCTGGACAAGGACCCGCGCTTCACTCCGGCGTCGGCGCGCCACTGGCTGGGCTGGCTGGCGCGCAAGATGCTGGATCGGAAGCGCGAGGTGTTCTTCTACGACCTCATGCAGCCCGACCTATTGCCGTCACAAAGACAGGTGTGGCAGGCGACGATCGGCGTCGCCGTC
>WNEZ01004915.1_pt1 | contig 11689 bp, 7 predicted proteins | sample 5400521 | NCBI WGS metagenome assembly WNEZ01 (sample SAMN13153339, study PRJNA577476) | soil metagenome | isolation source: 120 cm saprolite under Douglas fir tree site 2 hole 1 replicate 1 | place: USA:California | collected 2015-04-18
GCTCGAGCTCAGCTGCGAACAACGCATCTTCGCCGAGCACGGAAGACAGTCGGGAAAGCACGACTTCCAGGCCGGCGTCACCTTCCGGCACATCTCCAAGCGCCAGCTGGGATCCCGGATCATCGCAGGATTGCGCTACCGTCAATGTGAGAGCCACGATGGGATTGGGCAGGGTCAGGTCGGCGATCCGATGTTTGGCGAGCTCGAGCAAGATCTTCGCGCGTGCGCTGGGCCGCGCCAGAACGAGCCAAACCTGCACCTGACCTGTCGGATCGAGCTTGAGCGTGAGAGCGAAACGAATCGCCGCGCGTCTGCGTCCACAAAGTCTGGCGCAGAGCCGATCGAGCACCGTCTTCAATGCAAACAGCAACGGTTCGTGCGACTCGGCGGGCCAATCGAGCTCGATCGATTCTTCGAGCACCTCAGGCAAAGGAGTCGGCACAAACACCGAGTCGTCTTCGCCGCGGCACAACCGATGGACCAGGAGTCCCGCTGCGCCCATTCGGGCCAGCAAGGCCGCCGGAGGCAGCGAAGCCACCTCACCGAGCGTGGTCAGACCCAGCGACCTGAGCGCTGCCACCGCCGATCCATCGACATGCTCCAGGGCGGCCAGGGGAAGCGCTTCCAGTGCCCGCGCACCGTTTCTCGGCAAGATCACCTGAACGGTTTTCCGACCATGGCGAGCCAAAGCTCGCGCGGTAAAGGCTTCTGAAGCGACGGCCGCGCAGGCCCGATAGCCCCGGGAAGAGCAGATCTCCAGGGCTCGCCGGCATAAACCCTCCTCGCCCTGACACAATCCGGCAGCCGAAGCATCGAGCCACAGACCATCCGGAGAAGAGAGTTGGAAAGCGGGTGCGATCAGGAGCAACTGTTCCGCCAAGGACATCAAGGCGGCTCGCTCGGTCTCTGGACAATAGGTGAAGTGCCGCAGTGTTCCCACCAGCGCAGTGCCGGCCGAGAGGGTCATCCCTGGGCGGATTCCCGAAGTCAGTGCGGCGCTCGAGGCGACAAAAATTTTCCGTTCGCCGCCAACCTGGTGAACGAAAGCAATCGGCTTTCCGGCCAGCGTGGGCGCCTCAATCATCTGCCTCTGAATGAGGAAGCGTTCGAAGTGCAGATACAGGAGACGCATTACAACCCCAGGCTGCTCCCCAACTCCGGAAGCGCCACATCCCGGCCAGGCCGCGAACGGGCAATGCCACCGCAGTCTCGAGGCCAGGAAAGCTTCAGGCGATGCGGTCGACGTTCGGAAAATTTCGGGTCGGCCTCCGAAAATCCAGTCGACCCCACGCGCTGTAGATACCTGAACCGCGGTGGCTCTTGAGGATAAAGGGAGTCCCAAGGGATGATCGCCTGAGCCCCTGCTCCACCCTGCCGGCTGCGCTGTACTTCCACGCGAACATTTTCAACGCCGAACGCAGAGACCTCGAGCCGGATCATCCCGTCCGCTGGAGCCTCCGGGGGCGTGAGCACCAAGAGACAACATCCCCCTCGGGATGCAGCCTCGGCAAGCTTCTTACATTCGGCCAAGGACAACCTCACCCCCGTATGGGTCAGGTCGAGAGCGATGCACGCGAAAGCACCACTTCGAGCCAGCTGGACGGCGGTCCACACCAGCTTTCCGGGAGCCTTGGGCCGGACAATCAGCAACCGCGAGAGCTCGACCCCCAGCGCAGCAGCCGCCAATGGGTAGAGCTCCCCAGGCCCATCGACGTAGGCCCCCAATCGGTTTTCTTGAGTCGCCCCCGCCATCGCGCGCAGCGCCAGAGTCGTCTTGCCCGAGGCGGCTTCGCCCCACAGCTCGAGCACCTTGCCCAAGGGTAGGCCCTGGGTAGGAAGCAGCTCGTCGAGCAACCGGATCCCTGTCCGCAGCGCGGCGAGGTAACGTCGAGGCGCAGCGTGCAATTTGCGAATCTCCTGCCGCAGTCGCTCGACCTGATCCTGCCTGGCGTGTGCCGCATCCATCGACTCGACCTCACGAGCAATATTCTATACAGATGTTCAGTATGCAAGGACATCTGACAGAGGTCACAAGCCTTTGGATTTAAATGGATTCTACCGATTGGCCGGGAACGCTGCGACGAGCTAAAACGCGCCCAACAATGCCAATGCAAACTGAGGTTGCGGAGGATGGGGCAGAGCAGCCGTCCCCTTGAGCTCCACCGCTCCTCCGTATGCGCCGGTTCCGTACCTGCCCTCGCCGTCCGCGTCGAGATAAACCGGCGGGTGCACGAACGGCTCTCGCACGGACAACTCTTTGGGCGTCACGCGCATCGCGATCTGCTCTCCCGACTCGTGGCCGCCGATCCACAGGCCGCTGATTTCGACTCCTTCAGGCAGGTCCTGGATGTTCATCGTGAGGGTCGGACTCGAAACCTGGCCCGGAGTGACACTCAAGTTTATCGCCCGATTCCGGATCCACCCGCTCCAGGTCCCATCCGCGTTGCGGGTCATGTTGATCGTCGGTCCGATCACCCGATCCTCATAGAAAGAGACCGAGGGGCCGCATAGAACGAGTATTCGACCCTCTGTCTGAGACTGTCCAGCGGCGCCGGATTCCACGGAAGCCCCATGTTGGCATCCCCACAACACCACGCACACCACAGCTGCTCCAGCGATTTTGCCCACCATGTTCCCATCCTCCATTCAGGCGCAACTTCCGGGCACAACTTCGTTTGGGCGTTACGGGCTTCGCATCGCTTTATTCAACTTATTCCGGCCCGCTTCGATCAGCCATGCAGTCACTCGATTGCCCGCGACCAAAGCGGCACACACCTTGTCCACTTGGAGCAAGTGAGTCGACGCTCCCCCTGAAGCTCGATGCTGCCCATTTGGCCAGCCCACTCCCTCGTTTGGTCGGCTCGCTTGTGCGCATTTGAAACTGGGTTATCGTTACGGCTGTGGAACTGTTTTTCCCCCGAAAGGCAGCCTACGCTTCAACAATCCCCCTGAAAAGCGCCCCATGAAGGGTTAGAGGTTACTTCACCAATGTCTGACGAAAAAAAGAAGGGCGGTCAATCAGCCACGGCGATGGCTGCTGCAATGGCGCAACCGGGGTTGATCAACAAAGACGATATTCCACAAGTCTTGCCCATCCTGCCGCTGCGCAATTCGGTTTTTTTCCCCGGTGGCGTTCTGCCTCTGGCGGTCGGGCGGCAGAAGACGATCGCCCTGATCAAGGATGCGGTTCGCGATGATCAGGTGATTGGGGTCGTCACCCAACGCCGAGCCGAGGAAGAAGATCCGGGCGCTGCCGATCTCTACACCATGGGCACGGTCGCGCGGATCGTGAAACTGCTCAAGATGGGCGAGGACAACTACTCGCTGGTGGTGCAGGGCCTTGCCCGATTCCGGGTGATCGAGCTCGTTCAAGAGGCGCCCTATCTCAAGGCGCGGATCGAGGCGGTCGAGGACCGCACCTCTGCCGAGAACGTGGAAGTCGAAGCGCTCGGCATCAACCTGAAGAAGCTCGCCCGCGAAGTAATCGAGCTCATGCCTGAGCTTCCCGCGGCTGCCACCGAGCTCGTCGAGTCGATCAACCAGCCGGGCCACCTGGCGGACCTGATTGCGGCGAACGTCGACGTGCCAATCGAGGAGAAGCAGGCGGTCCTCGAGACAGTCGACCTCAAGGCGAGGATGAAGCTCGTGCTCGAGCTCCTCAATCGCAAGCGCGAGATTCTCAAGCTGTCCAACAAGATCGACTCCGCCGTCAAGGGCGAGATGTCGAAGACACAGCGCGAGTACTACCTGCGCCAGCAGCTCAAGGCGATCAAGGAAGAGCTCGGCGAAATGGGCGAGGAGGAAGAGGAGCTCGACGAGCTTCAGGAGCGCCTGAAGAAAGCCGGCCTTCCCCCCGAGGTCGAAAAGGTTGCGCAAAAGGAGCTCAATCGGCTCAAGACGATTCCGGCCGCCTCCTCCGAGTACACCGTCGCCCGCACCTACCTGGATTGGATCGCCGACCTACCCTGGTCGAAACAGAGCGACGACAACCTGGACATCGACAACGCCCGCGCGGTCCTGGAAGCCGATCACTTCGGTCTGCAGAAGGTGAAGAAGCGCATCCTCGAGTATCTGGCGGTGCGCAAGCTGAAGAACGATATGCGCGGGCCGATCCTCTGTCTGGTCGGGCCTCCCGGCGTGGGCAAGACGTCTCTCGGCCAGTCCATTGCCCGTGCAATCGGGCGGAAATTCGTGCGCCTCTCTCTCGGAGGCGTGCGCGATGAGGCGGAGATCCGCGGGCACCGCCGAACCTATGTCGGCGCGCTTCCCGGTCGATTCATCCAGAACATGAAAAAGGCCGGGATGAAGAACCCGGTGATGATGCTCGACGAGATTGACAAGCTCGGTGCCGACTTCCGCGGCGACCCGTCCGCCGCGCTGTTGGAAGTCCTCGACCCCGAACAGAACAACTCCTTCTCCGATCATTACCTGGACGTGGCCTTCGATCTGTCGCGCGTCCTGTTCATCGCGACCGCAAACCTCCTCGAACCCATCCCTGGCCCCCTCCGGGACCGAATGGAGATCATCGAGCTGCCTGGCTACACCTTCGATGAAAAGGAACAGATCGCGAAAATCCACCTCATTCCGAAGCAACTGCGCGAGCACGGCCTCACCCAGGAGCACATCGAGATCGAGGACAAGGCCCTGCAGACGCTGATCGTCTCCTACACCCGAGAGGCAGGCGTTCGCGCGCTTGAGCGGCGGATCGCCGACATCTGCCGTGCGGTCGCGGTCGACGTGGCTTCGGGCAAACCGGCCAAGCAGGTGATCACCTCCGAGCGGGCGATGGAGATTCTCGGTCCGGAGCGCTTCTACTCCGAGGTCGCCGAACGCACGGAGGTCCCCGGGGTAGCGACCGGTCTGGCCTGGACGGCGGCAGGCGGCGATCTGCTCTTCATCGAAGCAACCCGAATGGCCGGAAAAGGGAATCTCACGTTGACCGGCCAACTGGGCGACGTGATGAAGGAGTCCGCCCAGGCGGCGCTCTCGTACCTGAGATCGAAGGCCGAGGTCCTCGGCATCAGCGCGAATTTCCTTGAAAAGACGGACGTCCACCTGCACTTCCCGGCGGGTTCGATCCCCAAGGACGGCCCCTCGGCCGGCGTCACCATCCTCACCGCCCTGGTCTCCCTGATGACCGGCATCCGGGTGAGGGGCGATACCGCGATGACCGGCGAAGTGACGCTTCGAGGCCTGGTTCTGCCCGTCGGTGGAATCAAGGAGAAGGTGCTCGCCGCTCACCGGGCGGGAATCAAGCGGGTGATCCTGCCGGAGCGCTGCCGAAAAGACCTGATCGACGTGCCCGAGCAGGCTCGAAAGGAAATCGAGTTTGTCTTCGCCACCCAGATGGACGAGGTGCTGAAGGCCGCTCTCGAGAATTCGCCCTTTATCGGTCAGACAACCTCTGCCGGCCCATCGGGCGAAGTTCCGAAAGCCCCAGAAGTGCGGGCCTAGTCAGAGCACCCGTTCCCGCCGTCGGTGGCGCCAGGCCGCCAGGGTTGCGATCAGCGCACCCGCGAGGACTCCTGCGCCGATAAGGCCGCGGGGAATCTCATTCCCGGGGGACGGATCGTTCTTGAAGGTGTCGAGCGCGGCGCGGATCTGCGGATTCAGATCGGCCCATCGCCCGCTTGGTACGCTGAAGATGATGACCGCGTGGTTGCCCTTCCCTGCCATCCCCGCCAGCAGCACGTTGCGAAGCTGACCCTCCTGACGCACCGTCCCCAGCACTTCCACCCGCGGAGCACCTGCGTTGATCAGCTCAGCGCTATCCAGCGCCAGCGCAAGTCGGATTTCCTCCGCGAAGTGGCGCACCACAGCGGTGGAGAGCTCATCTCTGCCGGCCGGGGTCGCTTGAAACGTGCCGTCCACGACCGAAATCAGCATCGAGGCCGAGTCCTCGCCCGGGCGATCGACCAGAGCCGCAGAAAGCCCCCGGGAGGACGACGGCGACAGGCTCAGGGCACCCGCCCTTGTCTCGCGAAACAACTCCATTCGAGCGAGGACGAACCCGCGGGGTGGCTGCAGCGAGTAACCGTCCTTTCGAATCTCCGTCCCGAGCTGAACGGCACCCGTGAGAAGAAGAATGCACCCCACCCCTGCGACCAGGTGTGTTGTCCAATGTCGGCGTGAAGTGTTCACCCAATGCGCCAAAAGCGCCCCGGTGATTCGTTGATTCAGCGGGAGCGTGCCCCTACAATCTCAAAACCGGACTCACCTGTCATAGCTGGCCAACGATTCTGACATCGGTGCCTTACTTTCATTATGGCGAAAAAGACTCGACTGGGCATACTGACCGGCGGCGGAGACTGCCCAGGGCTGAACGCGCTGATCCGGGCCGTGGTGAAGCGAGGCATTCTGGAGCTGGGGTACGAGTTTGTCGGAATCGAAGATGGTTACGTCGGCCTTTGCGAGCCCGACCGCGCCGCCCCTCTCACGCTGGAAAACACGCGGGGCATTTTGCCTAAGGGAGGAACCATCCTGGGCACCTCCAACAAAGCCCACCCCTTCCAGTACGCGGTCAAGGAAGACGGCCGCTACGTCGAGCGAGACGTCTCCGCCGTCGCGGTGCGTCGGTACCGCGAGCTCGGGCTGGACGGACTGATCGCGGTGGGCGGCGACGGCACGTTGTCGATCGCCCACCAGCTCGCCAAGCTGGGCATCAAGGTTGTCGGCTGCCCGAAGACGATCGATAACGATCTGACCGGAACGGACCTGACCTTTGGCTTCGACACCGCACGCGCGAACTGCACCGATGCGATCGACAAGCTGCACACCACCGCCGAAGCACACGACCGGGTGATGGTGCTGGAAGTGATGGGTCGCCATTCCGGGTTCCTGGCGCTCGAAAGCGGCATCGCCGGCGGCGCGGACGTGATTCTCATTCCCGAGATCCCCTATCGTTTCGAGCCGATCGTCGAAAAGATCAAGCGCCGCTGGGGGAGGCACCGGACATTCTCGATCATCGTCGTGTCCGAAGGTGCGTATCCGCGGGGTGGATCGGAGGCGATTGTCGCCAGCGCCGAGGAGATTCCAGGCCGGGGGGTGGTGCGGCTGGGGGGCGCCGGCAAGGTGGCCGCGGACATGATCGCCGACCACATCGAGGCGGAGATCCGGGTGACGGTGCTCGGGCATCTACAGCGGGGCGGCGGCCCCACCCCTGCCGATCGCATCCTTGCCACGCGCTTCGGCTACCACGTGCTCGACCTCGTTCAACAGGGTCTCTGGGATCACCTGGTCGGCTTGCGCGGAAACGAGATCATCCCGGTTCCGCTCGCCGGAACCTCCAAACAGCGCCGGGTCGACACCAACGGAGACATGATCCGCGTCGCCCGGAGCCTGGGCACCAACTTCGGAGACTGACCCGCAATGTCGCTCGTGGGCCATCACATCGGACGCTACCGGATCCTCGAGAAGATCGGGTCAGGGGGAATGAGCGTCGTCTACAAGGGGCTCGACACCGCGCTCGATCGCGAGGTCGCGGTGAAGGTCCTCCATCCGCATCTGGCAGGTAAAGAGGACAGTCGCCGGCGTCTGGAGCGAGAGGCCCAAGCGGTCGCCAAGCTCCAGCATCCCAACATTCTCGAGGTGTTCGACTTCGTCTCGGGCGATTCGGAAACCGCGTACATCGTCACCGAGTTCATCCGTGGCCAGACGCTCAAGCACTACGCGGAAAAGCGGGCCTTCTATCCACCCGAGCTCGCCGCGATGGTCATCCACGAGGTGGCCGCAGCCCTGTCGCACGCCCACGATCTGGGGATCATCCACCGGGATCTCAAGCCTGAGAACGTGATGGTCCGCGACGATGGGGTGATCAAGCTGATGGACTTCGGGATTGCAAAGTTTCTCGACCGGGAAGACCAGATGACGATGACCGGAGCGCTGGTTGGATCTCCGGCTCACATGGCGCCGGAGATCATCGAGGGCCAGCACGAGATCGGGCCGGAGGCGGACGTCTTCTCGCTCGGAACCATGCTCTATTACTTCTCGACCGGGCAGCTTCCTTTCGCGGGCGCGAACCCGACGGCGACCCTGAAGAAGATCCTCGATGGAGCTTTCGACGATCCGCGCAAGCTTGCCCCCACCGTGTCCGACGGCCTGGCCGAGGTGATCGCAACGTCCCTCGCGCGACCGCTCACCGTTCGCTACTCGAACGCCCGCAAGCTGCAGCAAGCCCTCTCGGAATACCTGGCCAGTGCGGGTTTCCCCCGCCCAGGGGACGAGCTGGGGTGGTTCTTCCTGGATCCGGTTGCCTACCGGGTCCAGATGCTCGAGCGGCTGATCGACAATCGCCTTCAGCTCGCCCAGCAACTCGTGGCGGCGAATCAGCTCGCAAAAGCACTCTCCTGCCTCAATCAGGTGCTCGCGCTGGATGCGGGCAATGCCAGGGCCAAGCAGCTTCTGGCAACGATGAACCGGAGCCGGCACCGGCGAAACGTGATTCGACGAGGCCTCGCCGTGGGCGGCTCGAGCGCGGCGATCGTCGCCCTGTGCACCGGCGCCTTCATCTGGCGCGGGCGCGCGGTACAATCCGAGGTCGCGGTCGCCTCCACCCCCGCCGCTACCCCTGCCCGTCCCAGCCCAGCGGATTCGACGCTCGCGGAGCCACCCCAGACCTCGCCCACTAAGGCATCGGCCCCCTCGTCGATTGAGCGGGAAGCGGGGGTCGCGCGCCCGATCACCGGGCCCCGCCCGCAGTCGAGGACGGCTTCGGGATCGAAAAAATCGCCCGGGAGCGCGAAGCTCACACTCATCTTTCGTCCCTATGCCTACGCGCAAATCGATGGGGGTGAGCGACAACCGGAAGACAACCTGCATGAGTTTCAACTTGCGCCAGGCCCCCATCGCCTGGTTTACGGTTGCCGCTTTTGCGAAGAGGAGACCACCACGATCGATGTTGCCGCCTCTGGCGAGACGCTAAGACTCCAGGTACAGCCGAAGCCCTCCCGCCTGCTCTTTCGTTACGAGCCCGCCGACGCGGAGATCCGCCTGGGCGACAAAACCAAGAGCGCGGCCGATGCGCGGTCGAGCCCCTTTGAAGTTCTCTTCCCAAAGGGGACCCCCAAGCAGAAGGTAAGCTATGAAATCACCCGATCGGGATTCAAATCGAGGCGGGAAGAGGTGACGCTGGTGCCGGGTGAATCTAAAATCCTCGAGGGCCGTCTTGAGCCCGAATGAGGCGCTCCGTCCAAATCGCGCTCGGGGCGCTGGCCGTCTTCTCCTGGACCGCTCCAGCTCAAAGCCAACCCACGCAGCCTCAAGATCCCGAGATCGCTCGCGTCCGGACGGAGTTCGAATACGCCAACTATGCCAATGCGCTCAAGCAGGCCAGCGAGCGCATTGACCGGGGCAACCTGTCCCAATCCGACGTGATGGAGCTCCATAAATACGCCGGACTCGCCGGCTTCTACCTTCACCAGAAACCAGCGGCGGAGCGGCACCTCTGGGCGTTACTCCAGCTCGATCCCGACTACCGGCTCGACCCATTCCTCGTGCCACCGCAAGCGGTGGCCTATTTCGAGGAGCTGCGCAAAGATCGCGCTTCGGAACTGGAGGCGATCCGGGAGGAGCGTCGCCGGCGCGCCGAACGCCTGAAGGAGTCAGAGGAACGCGAGCGGGCCCGCCTGGAATCCGAGCAACAGCGGCGCCGCCTCGAGGAGTTGGCCCGGCAAGCGAGCATCTCCTCCGCTCGCCCGCAAAGCTTCATCGTGAATCTGCTTCCATTCGGCGCCGGCCAGTTCCAGCAGGGTCGCACCGGTTGGGGAATTGCCTTCGCGGCCACCGAGGGAGCCCTGGCGCTGACGAGCATCGCCGCCTTCGTGGCATACGACAACCTCCTCCAGGACCGCCCGCTAACGCTCGACGAACGGCTCACCCAGAGCGGCACCTACACCTTGACGGTGAGAGGGATCCCGCCCGAGCGCGAGCATCAGGCGAACGTGTGGCGAGCCGTGAAATACGCAAGCGGCGGCGCGTTCTTCGTCACTTATGCGATCGGCGTGATCGATGCGCTTCTCCACCACAGGTCGGTGATCGCTTCGTCCGCCCCGATCGCTCGGCCCAGCTCTCAGGACCCCACTGTTCCGGCGGACAAGCCGGAGCGCCGGTCGTCCATTCGAGTGGACTTCTCCGCTACCACCGACGCACCCGGAGCCCTCCTTGGGCTCACCTTCTGAGGCGATCTCATGGCCGGCCTGATTATTCGCATGCCCGATGGAAAGGTTCACCACGCTCTATTGGTCAAGGCGCTCACCAGCATTGGCCGCAGCGCCGATAACGACATTTCCCTCGAGGATCCCGGCTTACCGGACAGCGCGGTGCACATCCTCTTCGACGGAAACACCTATCGGGTCGGAAGCCACGGCGGCTCTTTTCAGGTGAACGGCAGGAAGCGCGATGAGCATGTGCTTATCCAGAGTGACCGGATCCGCCTCGGCGACTGCGAGCTTATTTTCGACAACTCGATGACCCCAGGCACGGTCAATTCATCGACCAGCCAGTCCGCCGGCGTGGGAAAAGTCAGCGAGCTCAAGGCGCTGCGCCAGCTCACCTCGTTCTCGGAAAAGCTGCTCGGCACCTACGACCTCGACCGATTGCTGGAGAGCTTGATGGACGAGGTGATCGAGGTCACCCGCGCCGACAAGGGCTTCTTGATCTTGATGGAAAACAACGAGCTCCGGATCAAGGTCGCCCGGAACATCGCCCGCGAGAACATCGAGGACGCGGTGGAGCGCGTCTCCGATTCGATCATCGCCAAGGTCATTCAGTCCCGGCGCCCACTGATCATCAGCGATGCGTTGGATGACCCGGAGTTCAAGTCCTCCCAGTCGGTGGTCAACCTCAAGCTTTTGTCGATCATGTGCGTGCCGCTGACGCACCGGGGCGATGTCTTCGGGTTGATCTATGTCGGAAACGATCGACTGGCGAACCGGTTCGAAATCGAGACACTGGATCTGCTGACCATCTTTGCCTCCCAGGCATCTCTTTTGCTTCAGAACGCGATGCTGGTGAACGAGCTACGGCTCGACAACACCGAGCTGCGCCGGAAGCTCGAGGATCAGCGGTACGGGGAGATCGTGGGCGCCTGCGCTGGAATGCGCGAGGTCTTCAAACGAATCGACAAGATCGCCGTCACCGACATCGCGGTGTTGATCAGCGGCGAAACCGGGACCGGCAAGGAGCTGATCGCGCGCGAGCTCCACCGCCGCAGCCCTCGGTCCGGGGGTCCCTTCGTCACCATCAACTGCGGCGCGATTCCCGAGAATCTGCTCGAGAGCGAGCTGTTCGGGCATGTGAAGGGAGCGTTTACCGGGGCGGTGGGCACCCGCGCAGGAAAGTTCCAGTCGGCCAACGGCGGTACCCTGTTCCTCGACGAGATTGGCGAGCTGCCTTTAGCTCTACAAGTAAAGCTGCTCCGGGCGCTGGAAGAGAAGATCATCTACAAAGTAGGAGACAACCGCGGCGAGCCGGTGGATATCCGGGTGATCGCCGCGAGCAACCGGGTTCTCGAGGATGAAGTGAAGAGCAACCGGTTCCGCGAGGACCTCTACTACCGTTTGAACGTCGTCGCCTTGAAGCTCCCGCCTCTACGCGATCGCGGAGAGGATCTGGCCGTCCTGGGCAAGTTCTTCCTCCACAAGTGCACCCAGGAGTTCAACTCCAAGTTCCGCGCTTTCACCCCCGCGGCGAT
>WNEZ01011055.1_pt1 | contig 11689 bp, 13 predicted proteins | sample 5400521 | NCBI WGS metagenome assembly WNEZ01 (sample SAMN13153339, study PRJNA577476) | soil metagenome | isolation source: 120 cm saprolite under Douglas fir tree site 2 hole 1 replicate 1 | place: USA:California | collected 2015-04-18
CGCCGCGCAAAAGCGGGGATCAGTGATCTGAGACCCCTAGGGTGGGCATTGCGCGCGGGGCGTTAATGCGAGCCGTCATCTTTCAGCAAACGATTTTGCCCAGCCTACGAATCCAATGCCTCCAACGTCCGACTGGCGAAAGCCGTCGGCCATGCCCATATGCCAACCCATAAGCGAGTCTTGCTCGCGGATTTTATTTTCGTGACACCTGCCCATACCAAACCTTCCCTTCCCTCCAAAGACGACCTCCTCGTCTTCATCGGCCAGCAGTCCGGCAAGATCGGCACCCGCGAGATCGCGCGCGCGTTCGGCCTGAAGAACGCCGATCGCGCCACGCTCAAGCGCATGCTGCGCGAACTCGCCGACGAAGGCCGCATCGAGCGCCGCCGCAAGAAGCTGCATCATCCGGGCACCTTGCCCCCCGTCGTGCTCGCCGACATCACCGCGCGCGATGCCGACGGGGAGCTGATCGCGCTGCCGACGGAGTGGGACGAGGCCGAGCACGGCCCCGCTCCCAGGATCCGCGTGCGCATTGCGCGCCACGCGCGGCCGAGCGAGGTCGCCGGCGTCGGCGACCGTGCCTTGCTGCGGGTCGAGGAGAGCGGCGACAAGGACGATCCGATCCGCCACCGCGGGCGCGTCATCAAGCTCATCGACCGCGCCCGGCAGCGCGTTCTCGGCATTTACCGCGCGGCGCCCGGCGGCGGCGGGCGGCTCGCGCCGATCGACAAGAAACAACTCGGCCACGAGCTTTCGATCCCAGCGGGCGCCGGCGCAGACGCCCGCGATGGCGACCTGGTCGCGGTCGAGGTCGCCTCGCGCCGAAGCGGCTACGGGCTCGCCAGCGCGCGCGTGACGGAAAAGCTCGGCTCGCTCGCGACCGAACGCGCGGTCAGCCTGATCGCCATCCACGCCCATTCGATCCCCCACGTGTTTCCGGCCGCTGTGACGGCGGAGGCGAACGCCGCCAAGCCGGCACGGCTTGCCGGGCGCGAGGATTGGCGCTCGCTTCCGCTCGTCACCATCGATCCGGCCGACGCCAAGGACCACGACGACGCCGTATACGCCGCGCGCGATGACGATCCCGCCAACGCCGGCGGCTTCGTGATCAGCGTCGCCATCGCCGACGTCGCCCATTACGTGCGGCCCGGCTCCGCGCTCGACCGCGAGGCGCTGCTGCGCGGCAATTCGGTCTATTTCCCCGACCGCGTCGTGCCGATGCTGCCGGAGCGCATCTCCAACGATCTGTGCTCGCTCAGGCCCGTCGAGGATCGCGCCGCGTTGGCGGTGCGTCTGGTCGTCGGCGCCGACGGCCGCAAGCGCTCCCACAGCTTCCATCGCGTGCTCATGCGCTCGGCGGCGAGGCTCAATTATGCGCAGGCGCAGGCCGCCGTCGACGGGTGGCCCGATGAAACCACCGGGCCGCTGCTGGCGTCCGTTCTCGAGCCGCTCTACTGCGCCTATCGCGCGGTCAAGCGCGCCCGCGACGCGCGCGCGCCGCTCGAGACGAGCCCGATCCCGAGCGCGTGAACGCGCTGCGCGAGTTCCTGCAAAGCCTCGACATCTCGCTGCCCAAGGCCGGCGCGCTGCGGGCCGAGCAATTCAACCGCATTCTCGCGCGGGTGAAGGGCCGCGACGTCGAAAAGCTCGTCAACGAGGTGGTGCTGCGCACGCAGGCGCAGGCCGAATATGCCGCCGAGAACTACGGGCATTTCGGCCTCAACCTGCGCCGCTACGCCCATTTCACCTCGCCGATCCGCCGTTACGCCGACCTCGTCGTCCACCGCGGCCTCATCCGCGCCTTGCAGCTCGGCGACGGCGGACTGCCGCCGACGCAGGACGTCGCCGCACTCGGCGAGATCGGCGCACAAATCTCGGCCGCCGAGCGCCGCGCCATGAAAGCCGAACGCGAAACGTTCGACCGCCTGCTCGCCCATTTCCTCGCCGACCGCATCGGCGCGACCTTCGAGGGCCACATCTCGGGCGCCACCCGCGCCGGCCTGTTCGTCAAGCTCGACGATACCGGCGCCGACGGATTCATTCCGGCGCGCACCATCGGCGCCGATTATTTCCGCTACCACGAGGACCGCCATGCCCTCATCGGCGCTCGCAGCGGCGAGACGCACCGCCTCGGCGATCGCGTCACGGTGCGGCTCGTCGAGGCCGCGCCGGTCGCGGGCGCGCTGCGATTCGAACTCCTCTCCGAAGGCCGCCCTAACGGCGCGCGCCGGCGGCGGACGCGCGAGCGCCCCGTCCACGAGCAGCGCCGCGCGCAACGCGAGCGGGTGAGGAAGCGATGAGCGACGTCCTCGCGGACCGCATCGAGCGCATGGAGCGCTTCGTCAAGCGGATGAACGAGGTCGAGCGCGACCTCACCTCCCCCTATGTGCGCCCCAAGGATGCGGCGACGCTGATTCTGGTCGACCGCGACGGCCGCGTGCCCAAGGTCCTGCTCGGCAAACGCCATCACGGTCACAAATTCATGCCGGGGAAATTCGTCTTTCCCGGCGGCCGCGTCGATCCGGCCGATCGGAACATGCCGGCGGCACGACCGCTCGATCCTTCGACCGAAGCGCACCTGATGAAGCGGCTGCAGCGCCCGAGCGCGGCCAAGGCACGCGCGTTCGCGCTCGCCGCCATCCGCGAGACGTTCGAGGAGACCGGCCTCCTCCTCGGCGTGCGCGGCCGCGCCACGACAAAGGTCCCGCGCGGGCCGTGGATCGCGTTCGCCGCGGCGAATATCCTTCCCGATCTCGGCGCATTGCACTTCATCGGCCGCGCCATCACCCCGCCGGGCCGGCCGCGCCGGTTCGACGCGCGCTTCTTCACCATGGATGCGAGCGCGATCGCGCAGCGCATCGACGGCGTGATCGGTCCCGACGCCGAGCTGGTGGAACTCGTGTGGATGCCGCTGAAGGACGCCAAACAGCTCGACATGCCGGCGGTGACGGGCGTGATGCTGGAAGAGCTCGACGCGCGCATCGCCGACGGCTTCGCCCACGAGCTGCCGGTTCCGTTCTACAGCATGCCGCGCGGGCGCTTCCGGCGCGACATGTTGTGATGCATTCCGTGCGCATTGACATTGGCCCGCCGGCGGCTAGGTTGCGCGCGCATCAACGCGATCGAGGCTCGCCATGGCGAAGGCCACCACCATCAAAGTGAAGCTCGTTTCCAGCGCCGATACCGGTTTCTATTACGTGACGCGCAAGAACTCGCGCACCATGACCGACAAGCTGGTGAAGAAGAAATACGATCCGGTCGCCAAGAAGCACGTCGAATTCCGCGAGTCCAAGATCAAGTGAGGGCGCGCCGCGGCGACCGCGCGGCGCACGTCCTTCCGTATTTTGCGTAATTTGGCTGTGAATTAGCCGCTGGCCGAGGCCGCGACAAAGGTGGCCGGTCGGGAGCGGCGTCATGAGGAGGCCACTCGTACCGCCCCCGAACCGGCCGAACCCCACGGACCCAGGAGATGCGGCGGACCTGAGCATTCCGCAGGGTTATCAATGCGATAGGCGATGGGGCATGCGCCCGCGCCCCGGACCTGACCGGGCCAAGAGTCGCTTTCCACCGCCTCGGGCAAAGTAGCGCAACTGCCTCGGAAATCAACAAATTAGGTTGTGGATAAAGAAGAGAATTTCGTCAACCTAAACGGCCAGGATTGACCGTGGCTTTCGCTCTCGGGGCGTTCCGGGCCGAAAATGCACGCTGCGGCTCTCGGGCTCTCGGCGCCTCTGCTTCAAGCCGAGCCGAGAAAGCGGCGAATGGTTTCGATGAATTTGGCCACCGAAATCGGCTTCGATAGATAGGCCTCGCACCCGCCTTCGCGGATGCGCTCCTCGTCGCCCTTCATCGCAAACGCAGTCACCGCGACCACCGGAATGGCCTTGAGCTCGGCGTCTTCCTTGAGCCACTTGGTCACTTCGAGTCCGGAGACTTCCGGCAGCTGAATGTCCATCAAGATCAAGTCGGGATGGTGCTTGCGGGCGAGATCGAGCGCCTCGATGCCGTTGCGCGTGCCGACGGTATTGTAGCCGTGAGCCTCCAGCAGATCGTGGAAGAGCTTCATGTTGAGCTCGTTGTCCTCCACGATCATCACGGTCTTCGACATGGCCGACCTTCCGAAATCGACGCTGTTCCCGGCGATCCGAGTCACCTGCCGCGTCGTCGCTGGTTCCGAGACTTGCGACTCAGGCATCAACGGGAGTGGATACTAGTGTGGTGGATTTGAAGTTCCTACGAGGATGCAGCAAGCTCGCATAGGAACTTCAAATCCAAAAACCACACTAGAGTCATAAGTTTGCTAGTGTCCCTTAGATTCCGAAGTTCGCACAAGAGCGTGCTGCAAGGTCTTGCGAACTTCGGAATCGGGACACTAGTGCCGAGACGTTACGGAAACGCAAACAGGCGGCCGCAGCCATATCAGGCCGAGCCGACCGCGCCGACATCCATGGTGCGGCGGCTGAGCGCGATGTTGAACGTGTATCCGCCGAACAGGTCGACCAGGGTAATGAAGATGAGCAGGAACGCCGCCTCCCAGCGCGGCCAGGCGCCGATCAAGTGCGGCTTACCGAACACGGCGATCAGCACCACAGCGAGCGGCACCAGCGAGGCCATGCCGTCCACCACGCCGATGAAGCGACCGGTCGCCGACGGCAACGCGAAGGGAATCGAGGTGAGCTGAAACGTGAGATAGATCGCGGCGAGCCACGCCATGTTGAAGCCGAGTCGGTCCGGCGTGAAAACGCCGAGCGGTGCTTCCAGGCCCAACGATCCTGCGAACCAAAAGAAGTACACCTCCCACAGCGCCAGCCCCAATGCGAAAAGAATGCTCAGCCCGGCAAGGGATAGACGGCTCCGGCGCATCGTCGCCTCCTCGAACAAATCAAAGCCCCCTCACCTAGCCGACATCTTGCCCTTGCGTCGAGGGACTTCATTTTACGCATGCCGACGAGGTCACTCGGCGCCGCCTTCATCGTAGGCTGCAACGGAGGTTTGCTTGCCGGCCTGCCGCCGGGCGCGACTTTGCGGAGATTGCGATGACGAAGCGACGCCGGCCGGCAAGCCGTCAGGATGCGCAAGCGGCAGCCGAAGATCTCGCCATCGCCGCGCTCGGCTTCATCGCCGGCGAGCCCGAGCGGCTCGGCCGCTTCCTGGCCATGACCGGAATCGGTCCCGATTCGATCCGCGCGGCCGCGCGCGAGCCGCAATTCCTCCTCGGCGTGCTCGATCACCTCGCGGCCGATGAGCCGTTGCTGCTTGCGTTTGCGGCGGAAAACGCGATCGACCCCGGCGAGGTCATAAAGGCGCGTGCTACCATGGCCGGGCGATAGTTGGGAGCGCGACCCGCCATGATCGAGTCGCTCGGACGGCTGTGAGCGACGGCGCAACGTGCGAGAGATCCATGCCCGGCTTCTGCCGCGATTGCCGCCGCGACGTGCCGGAGCGAGCCGGGCGCTGCTCCGCCTGCTGCTCGCCGCGGGTGCTGCGCCATGGCGATCTCGACGCGCTCGCGATCGCGCATGTCGATTGCGACGCCTTCTATGCCACCATCGAGAAACGCGACGACCCGTCGCTCTCCGACAAGCCGGTGATCGTCGGCGGCCGCCAGCGCGGCGTCGTGCTCACCGCCTGCTACGTCGCACGCACGTTCGGCGTGCGATCGGCGATGCCCATGTTCGAGGCGCGGCGGCTGTGCCCGCACGCCAGCGTCGTTCGGCCGGACATGGAAAAATACGCGCGCGTGGGACGCCAAGTGCGCGAGCTCATGTTCAAGCTCACGCCGCTGGTCGAGCCGGTGTCGATCGACGAGGCGTTCATGGATCTGTCCGGCACCGCGCGGCTGCATGGGATGTCGCCCGCCAAGGCGCTCGCTAGTTTCGCCGGCGAGGTCGAGACGTCGCTCGGCATCACCGTGTCGATCGGGCTCTCCTGCAACAAGTTTCTCGCCAAGATCGCCTCCGATCTCGACAAGCCGCGCGGCTTCGCGGTGCTCGGCGGCACCGAGGCGGCCGCGTTCCTGGCGCCGAAGCCGGTGACGCTGATCTTCGGCGTCGGAAAGATGTCGCAGCAACGCCTGGCGCGCGACGGCCTGCGCACCATCGGGGACCTGCAGCGCGCCAGCGAGAGCGAATTGCGGCGGCGCTACGGCGTCGAGGGCGCCAGACTCGCGCGCCTCGCCCGCGGTCTCGACGACCGGCCGGTCAGGGCCGAGCGCGAGGCTAAGAGCATTTCGGCGGAAACCACCTTCGACCGCGACATCGCCGACTTCCGCCCACTGGAGCTGCGGCTGTGGCGCCTCGCCGAAAAAGTCTCCGCCCGGCTCAAGACCAATGCGCTCGCCGGCTCGACCGTGACGCTCAAGCTCAAAACCGCCGATTTCCGCATCCGCACCCGGGCGCAGTCGCTCAGTCACCCGACCCAGCTCGCCGGGCGGATTTTCGCCGCCGGGCGCGACCTCCTCGCGCGCGAAACCGACGGCACGATGTTCCGCCTGATCGGCATCGGCCTCTCGGCGCTCTGCGACGCCGACGGGGCTGATTTCGCCGACCTCATCGACCGTCGCAGCGCCGAGGCCGAGCAGGCGATCGACCGGCTGCGCGAACGCTTCGGCGATGAAGCCGTCATCAAAGGGCTTGCGCTCGACGGCGACAACGAGGACGAATGAGCCAAGGCGCTGGACGAATGCGCCGCGGCCGGTGTTAGACTTCGGCTCGAGGTGGCATCCATAACGAGCCGGGAGGATTTGCAATGACGATGCTGGCGATGCGCAATTCGATGGTCGGCATGCTGGCCTGCGCGATAATGTTGGGGGCGATGAGCGCAGCGACCGCCCAGACCCAGCTCAAGGTGATGGTCTTCCCGGGCCTGTCCAACTTGTCGATCTACGCGGCCCAACACAAAAATCTGTTCGCCAAGCACGGCCTCGCGATCGAGCTATTGTATACGCCCAACTCCGACGTGCTGCGCAACGGGCTCGCCAAAGGCGATCATCAGATCGCGCACGCCGCGGTCGACAACGCGGTGGCGATGGTCGAACTCGCCAAGGCGGACGTCGCCATCGTGACCGGCGGCGACAACGGCTTCAACCGCATCTTCGTCCAGCCGGAGATCAACGCCTACGCCGAACTCCGCGGCAAGACGGTCGTGGTCGACGCCCCCAATACCGCGTTTGCCTTGCTGCTCTACAAGGTGCTCAAGGACAACGGCCTCAACAAAGGCGACTACGTGGTCAAGCCGGTCGGAGGCACGACGGCGCGGCTCGAGGCCATGACCAAAGACAAAGCGAATGCCGCCGCCGGCGTGCTCAATCCGCCGTTTACGTTCCGCGCCAGCGAGGCCGGATTGAAGGACATGGGCGCGGCGGCGAAGGCGATCGGCGCCTATCAGTCCGACGGCGCGTTCGTCATGCGCGAATGGGCGAAGGCCAACAGCGACACGCTCGTGCGCTATATCAGCGCCTGTATCGAAGGCCGCCGCTGGGCGCTCGACCCCGCCAACAAGGCGGAAGCCATCGCGCTGCTCGCCGATCGTCTCAAGCTCGCGCCGCAGGTCGCGGCGCAATCCTACGCGGTGGCGACCGATCCGGCCGAGGGCATCGCCAAGGACGCGAAATTGGACATGGACGGCTTCAAGAACGTGCTCAAGCTGCGCGCGGAGATCGAAGGACAATGGGGCGGCAGTCCGCCGCCATCCGAGAAATATCTCGATCTGTCGTATTACGATCGCGCCCTGGCGAGCATCCGATGACGGACCGTCACTTGCACGGCGCGGTGTCGCGAAGCTCGATCGCGATGAGCTCGCCGCTGATGGCGAAATCGTTGTAATCGAGCATCAGCGCGCGCGACACGCCGTTCTCGTAGACCTCGAACTTGATGGCGTAGACCGGCGCCTGGTCGCTGCTTCGCGCCGTTTTGTCGAAATAGCTCACCGTGACCGGCCATCGCTTGAGGCCGGCAAGCGCCTGTTTGCCCGCGGCAGCATCGTTCGGGACGCGCTCGTTGGGCGCGATCTCGGCACCGATGACGGTGAGCGTGTCGTAGACTTTCTCACCCTTCTCCGAGCCGTCGTAGACGGGAAGCTCCAGAATGTTTTTGCCTTCGCGCGCGGCCGCGATGATCCGCCGCATGTGCTCGGTCGGAAACACCATGCCCACCTCGAGGTCGAACGTCTTGGCCGCCGGCTGGTTGAGGGTAACCGCGACCTTGTCGCGCTGGCGTTCGGCTTCCCCATCGACGGAATCGAGCAGCGTCTCATTGAGATAGTTCTGCGATTTGAAGATGAACTTCTTGGCCGCGCCGTCTTCCCAGGTGGTCGAACGCAGGTCGCTGAGCGTGACCTTGCCCTCGCCGTTGTCGAGTTCCGACACCTGGCGGAATTGCAGGGCATAACCCTCGCAGGCATTGCCGGAGAAATCGTAGAGGATACGCCCACGCGCGGCGACCGCGGAATTGCCCCGCGTTTGCGCGAGCTTGAGTTCGTAGATCGCGCGGTGGGATGCAAGCTCGCCCCCCGGCGGCAATGCGGTTGCGTGCCGTACGCCCAAACCGACCAACGCGAGCGCCGCCGCCACGATGACCGTGCCGAGCGCAGACCTGCCGAGGATCGTCATCGCAATTTGCCTCCGCGCCGCCCGATTGCGGCGCAACATAGGGATGCGGCCCGCCTCCTGCAACCATGCTCCCGGAACGCGCTTGTCCGTGGCTTGCATGACAAGGCCCAATCGGCGAAGACAACGCACCCCGCCTTAAAGCGCAGCAGGAGGATTTCATGGCCGGAACGGTTGAAAAAAAGCTCGCGGAACTCGGAATTGCGCTCCCCACGCCCGCAAGCCCCGTCGCCAACTACATCCCTTTCGTCCGCGTCGGCGCACTGCTGTTCGTTTCGGGTCAGATCTGCCTCGACGCGGGCGGCAAGCTCGTCGCCAAGGGCAAGCTCGGCAATGGCGTATCCCTCGAGGACGGCCAAAAAGCGGCACGCGCCTGCGCGGTCAACGTGTTGGCGCAGGTCAAGGCGGCGCTCGGCGATCTCGACAAGATCAAGCAGGTGGTCCGCTTGGGCGGCTTCATCAATTCCGATCCCGGCTTTCTCGACGGCCCCAAGGTGATGAACGGCGCCTCCGACCTCATGGTCGCGGCGCTCGGCGACAAGGGCCGGCACGCGCGAACCACGGTCGGCGTCGCCGTGCTGCCGGGAGACGCCGCGGTCGAGGTCGAGGGCATTTTCGAGGTCGGCTGACGCGCGCGCTACGGCATCGAATGCGATCTGCAGATCAGCGCCGACGGCGAGGCCATGGTGCACCACGACGATGCGCTCGGCCGGCTGACCGAAGGCAGCGGCCGCCTCGACGCGACGACGGCGGCGGAACTCAAGCGCGTTGCCTTCAAGGCGACCGGCGACCGCATGATCACGCTCGGCGAATTGTGCGACCTGGTCGCCGGCCGCACCACGTTGCTGATCGAAATGAAGAGCCGGTTCGATGGCGATCGGCGGCTCGTCAGCCGCGTCGCCAGCGTGCTGTCGGGCTATCGCGGCCCGGCCGCGGTGATGTCGTTCGATCCGGCGCAGATCGCGGATCTGCGCGCCGTCGCGACGCAGCTTCCGCGCGGCATGGTCGTGGAAAAGTACGGGTGGGGCGAGGTCGCGGCCGCGCCCAAGCGCGCGATAATGTTCTTCCCACAGATGGTGTCCGCGCGACCGCAATTCATCGCTTACGCGGTGCGCGACCTGCCGGCGCTGTTGCCGGCGGTCGCGCGCAGCGTCTTGCGCCTACCGCTGCTCACCTGGGCCGTGCGCAGCGTGGATGACCGGCGCAAGGCCGCGCGCTATGCCGACCAGATGATCTTCGAAGGATTTCGGCCGTAAACTTGCATGACGAAGCCCATGATCGAACTGACCCTGCGCGTGGCGAATTCCATCGGCGACGTGACCGCTGAGGCCTGGGACGCGTGCGCCAATCCGGCATGGCCCGATCGCGGGAACGGGGCCGACGGCCCCTGCCCGGCGGTTGCCAATCTCCAAAGCTCCGCATTAGGAGATCGGTATAACCCGTTTATCTCACACGATTTACTGTCCGCGCTGGAGCTGTCGCAATCGGTCCGCGGCCGCACCGGTTGGCAGCCCATGCATCTCATCGCCGAAGACGCCCAAGGCGTCTTGCTCGGCGCCGTCCCCTGCTATGTGAAGTCCCATTCGCGCGGCGAATACGTCTTCGACCATGGCTGGGCAGACGCCTATGAGCGGGCCGGGGGCAGCTACTATCCGAAGCTGCAGGTTTCCGTGCCGTTCACGCCCGCGACCGGCCGCCGATTGCTCGCGCGCGCGGGGCCGTACGCCGACGCGGTGCGCGCGCATCTTGCCGACGCGCTCACCGATATCTGCCGGCGCGCCGGTGCCTCGTCGGTTCACGTCACCTTCCCGACCGAGCCGGAATGGGACTTGCTGGGCGGGCGCGGCTACCTCAAGCGCACGCACCAGCAGTTCCATTGGGAGAACGCCGGCTACGCCAGCTTCGATGCGTTCCTGGCGGTGCTCGCCTCGCGCAAGCGCAAGACCATCCGGCGCGAACGCGCGGACGCGCTCGCGGCCGGCATCAGCGTGCATTGGCTCACCGGTACGGATCTCACCGAAAGCGTGTGGGACGCCTTCTTCGACTTCTACATGGAAACCGGCTCGCGCAAATGGGGCCGCCCCTATTTGACGCGGGCGTTCTACTCGCTCGTCGGCGAGAAGATGCGCGACCGCATCCTGCTGGTCATGGCCAAGCGCAACGGGCGCTGGATCGCCGGCGCCATCAACTTCATCGGTTCCGACACGCTGTTCGGCCGCCATTGGGGCGCAAGCGAGCACCACCCGTTCCTCCACTTCGAGCTTTGCTACTACCAGGCCATCCAATACGCCATCGAGCACAAGCTCGCCCGCGTCGAGGCCGGCGCCCATATTCCGCGCACTACATCGTCGATCCGGCGCTGCGGCGCGCGATCGAGGATTTCCTCAAGCACGAGCGCGCCTATGTAGCGGCGGCGGGCGCGGAGCTTGCCGACGCCGCGCCGTTCCGCAAGGGGTGAGGGACCATCTAACTGTCGTCCCCGCGCACGCGGGGACGACAGCAACAATGATCAGCCAAATGGCGCGCCGTCGGCTACGGTCGTGGCCGTCGAAGCACATGCGACGGGAGCAAGACCATGCCGGCTTACGACCCCAACAATATCTTCGCCAAAATCCTGCGCGGCGAATTGCCGTGCTACAAGATCTACGAGGACGACAAGGCGCTCGCCTTTCTCGACATCATGCCGCGCGCGAGCGGCCATGCGCTGGTCCTGCCGAAAGCGCCCGCCCGCAACATCCTCGATGCTTCTCCCGACGACCTCGCCCACGTCATGGAGGTGGCGCAGAAGATCGCCAGGGCCAGCGTCGAGGTGTTCAGCGCCGACGGCGTCACCATCCAGCAGTTCAACGAGAGCGCCGGCGGCCAAGTGGTGTTCCACCTGCACGTCCACGTCATCCCGCGCAAGATCGGCGTGGCGATGAAGCCCCCCGCCAGCGTGAAGGAGGCGCCGGACGTGCTCGCCGAGCAGGCCAAGCAGCTCGCGGCGGCGCTGCGGTGAGCAGCGCCTGAAAATTACAGGACAGAACAGGGAGCGGCCGCGTTCGCCTCCTGCACGCAGCGCTGCAGCAGAACGTTGCCGTTCTC
>WNEZ01005836.1_pt1 | contig 11687 bp, 8 predicted proteins | sample 5400521 | NCBI WGS metagenome assembly WNEZ01 (sample SAMN13153339, study PRJNA577476) | soil metagenome | isolation source: 120 cm saprolite under Douglas fir tree site 2 hole 1 replicate 1 | place: USA:California | collected 2015-04-18
GGCCATGCTCTTCTGTCCCGAAGTCCAGATGGTATCTACGTCGCGAACTACCTCATGACGGTCGGTCTTTTGAAAGCCGCGGAGGAGATGGGAATGCGGTGCCCCGAAGATTTCGGACTCGTAAGTTTCGACGACTACCCCTGGCTCGCGGTGTTCCGTCCGCGACTTACGACGGTGGAGCTCCCGAAATATCAGATTGGATTTGAGGCGACGGAAATGTTGTTGGAACGGATTAAAGGCGAACCAGCTCGAGGCGAAACCCGGAAACTCGCGCCCGAACTGCACGTACGAGAATCCTGCGGCTTCCAGCTCCGACCAAACAGAAACTCGCCCGACGCGCGCAACGGGATCAGAGCGTAGATTGCGTCTGGCTTGTTTTCCTTCCCCCACCTCCACTGCGGCTTTAGAATCGCTACGATGAACCGGAGACAGTGGCTCAAGAATCTGGCGGCGGCTGGAGCAGGCTCTCTTCTATGTCGGTCTCTTGCCAGAAGTTTCGCTGCTGGCATCCCGCCTGCCTATCTTCCGCATTACGTTGACGTTGCCAAGGAAGCCGGCCTTCGGGCGAAGACGGTTCTTGCTGGGCACGAGAGTAAGGACTTTCTTCTTTCGACGACCGGCGGCGGTATCGCGCTTTTCGACTACGACAACGACGGCTGGCTCGATATTTTCGTGGTAAGCGGCTGGGGGCTTAAGGACTTCCCTAAAGGCGAAGAGCCTACCAACCACCTTTATCGCAACAATCGCGACGGGACGTTTGCCGACGTAACCGAGAAGGCAGGATTGGTGCGGCACGGCTGGGGACAGGGCGTTTGCGTCGGTGACTACGATAACGACGGCAACCTCGACCTGTTCGTCACTTACTTTGGCACCAACGTTCTATACCACAACAACGGCAATGGCACCTTCACGGACGTAAGCCGCGAATCCGGCCTGTTGCAGTCCGAAGAGCACTGGAACACGGGCGCTGCCTTTGTCGACTACAACCGCGACGGGCATCTGGGTCTGTTTGTAAGCAACTATGTCGACCACCAATACGGCTTGCTGCTTTATGACAGTAACCCCGCTCTGATGGGACAGCAGTCTCCCGTGCTCTACGGTGTCGCTGGACTCAAGGGCACGAAGAATCTTCTCTATCGCAATAATGGCAACGGTACCTTTACGGATGTGTCGGAATCGGCGGGAATCCGCAAAGCTGAGCCGACCTTTGGTTTCACTCCCTGTGTCGGTGACTATGACAATGATGGCTGGCCGGATATCTACGTCGCCGACGATTCGACGCCCAGCCTGCTTTTCATGAACAATCGGGACGGCACTTTTCGCGAAAGCGGCATGCTCGCCGGAGTGGCTTACGATGCGAACGGACGGACTCAGGGTGGAATGGGCGCGGACTGCGTGGACTACGACGGCGACGGGCTGCTCGATATCGTCAAGACGAATTTCTCCGACGAGATGCCGAGCCTCTATCACAACGAGGGCAAGGGCTTCTTCGCGGACGTAACCGTTCCCGCCGGACTCGCCGGCGAAACCACTTCAGTGAAATGGGGCACGGGTTTTGTCGATTTCGATGATGACGGCCGTCCCGACCTTGTGATCGCCAGCGGTTCTATCTACTCGCCGGGAGCGGGGACGCATCATCAGCTCCCGAAGACAGATAGCAAGCTGATTTTGATGCGCAACATCGACGGCAGTCGTTTCGTGAATGTTTCGGACCAGGCAGGTCCGGCCTTTGCCGAGTCGCGATGCAGTCGAGGCGCTGCCTTTGGCGATATCTTCAACACCGGACGAATCGACGTCGTCCTCAATAATTTGAACGACTACCCATCATTGCTGCGCAATCAGTCGCCACCAACAAACGCCTGGCTGCTGGTGAAGCTGATCGGAACCAAGACCAATCGGGCAGCGATTGGTTCGCGGGTATCGGTTGACGCGAATAGCAGGCGGCAGGTGCAGGAGGTTCGAAGCGGCGGAAGTTTTTGTTCGCAGAATGATCTGCGCCTCCATTTTGGTCTTGGAACGGCGAAAGACGCGCGCGTGCAAGTCCGCTGGCTGGGCGGGGCGGAAGAAACCTTCGAGCACCTACCCGGCAATCGGCTGGTAGTGATCCAGGAAGGCAAAGGGATCATTTCACAGGAAGCGTACTGATCTTGTCTTATCCTGCCATCAGCCGGGTTGTCGCGGTCGCCACGCTTGTTGCCGTGAGGGTCTGCGTTGTCGACAGCGCGGGCGTTGCTTCTACTCAAACCCCCAGTGTTAAAGAGACAGCGCAAGTGACCAATGTTCAAACAGCTTATGACCAGGCCCTCCGACTTCTTCAGGGTGGCAAGAGTGCTGACGCTCTGGCATTGATCGACGCCGCCATTGCAGCGGGCGCCCGTGATCCTTCTCTTTACAACCTTAAGGGACTCGCGGCCAGCGAACTTGGCCGCGACGCTGAGGCACAAGAGAGTTTTCGAACCGTGATACGTCTTTCGCCGAAGGCGGCGATGGGATACAACAACCTTGGTGTGCTGCTCTCGAAGCTCGGCCGCTATAAGGATGCTGCAGCCAACTTCCGCGAAGCTCATGTGCGCGAAGCGCAGAATTTCACCGCTCTGCTGGGCCTCGGAACAGCGCTCGCCGCTCTTCACCAGTATGACGAAGCGGCAAAATACCTGGAGAAGGCATGGAATGTTCGCCCTCGAGATTTTCAAACAGGATATGAATGGGCACACGCGTTGTTCGAGGCCAAGCAACCGGCGGCGGCGAAGAAGGTCTTGAAACAGATCTTCGCGCCGCAAGAAACCGACTCAGCCGTGAAGTACTACTCTCTGGCCGGGGCTGTTGCCGAGTCGCTGCAGGACGCTGCCGCCGCTGCGCAGGCTTATCGTCAAGCCTATGCGTTAAGTCCCGGCTCTTATGACATCTATCTAGCGCTGGTGCAAGCTAGTCTCTCTGGTGGGACTGCCTCCTCCGGGATGGTCTCCTCTGCAAATGCGGCGTCTGGAGATGCCCTGCCTGCTCCGCCCGAGAACTTGTCTGCAGCCCAGAACCTGTCGCTCGGGCTTCTATTTCTGTCGCGTGACGCGTACCCGGAGGCGATTCCGCGACTCGAGCAGACCCTGCAACAGGACGACTCAAACGAGATGGCGACTCTGAATCTCGCAGCGGCGTACAAGAACGTTGGAAAATCTTCCGCCGCAATCAAGCTGACGCTCCGGGCGATTGAAAAGAAGCCGTCTGGCGCTCTCTACAACATGCTGGCTGAACTGCAAGAAGAATCTGGTCAATACGTGGAGGCTGTCCAAAATTATCAACGCGCCGTCGAACTTGAGCCTGCGAACGAGAATTATTACTTTGACCTCGGGATGGAGTATCTTTCGCATTTCACGTTTGGGCCCGCGCTCGAAGTCTATCGAGTGGGCACACAGAAATTCCCCAACTCCTCGCGCGAATACCTGGGACTGGCCTTCAGCCACTACGCGGTTCGTGAGTATTCAGACGCCGCCGCTGCTTTTACCAAGGCGCTCGAACTTGATCCGGATTCACCGGCTGTTCTAAAGTCCTGGAATACGGTTCTTAGTTCTCTTTCTCCGGCAGATTGGGAGAAAATTCTGCCGCGCCTCAGTCGACTGGCAGCGGCTCATCCCCAGAGTGCCGATCTGGCCTTTTGCTACGGTGCGGCTTTATTTCGTTCAGAATTTGCCAAGGGCGCGAAGGGCGCTTTGGAGCGGCCGCAGATGTTTCTGGAGAAGTCGGTAAAATTGCGTCCCGACTTTGCCGCGGCCCGAATCGAATTGGCGGGGTTGTACTCGGCGCAAAAGCAGGAACAAAAAGCGGTTGACGAATATCTGGAGGCGATCCGCGAGGATCCTAAATCAGATATTCCCCACTATCGGCTGGGGCAGATTTATCGCCAGATGAATAAGCTGGACCTGGCCACTCAGGAGCTTGCCCGCTACCAGGAGCTATCTCGTCTTCACCAAGAGGAAATCAAGCGCAACCGTAGTGCGATCCAGCAATTCGTGCTCTCTCAGCCAGCCAAGGCCAACTAACTAATGGAGGGACGGGCGCCCTCGCCCGTCCAGCCGAGCGAAGGCGCCCGGCTCTCCACCGAACCGTCAGGCGGCCCGCGACGTCCGTGTTCGATTTTGCACTGTCACGGCACACCCTTCGCGATAGGAGCGTTCCGCCGCTGCTGCCACCGCGACTGCCTGCCGGCCGTCGAAGGCGTCCACTTTTGGAGCACGGTCTGCAAGGATCGTCTGAACGAAATCGAGCATTTGGTGCAGATATCCGTCGGCGAAGCGAACCAGAAAGTGATCGACCACATCGGTTCTGGCACCGGCAGCCGTCAGCACCACTTCGGCGGTCTGCTGCAGATAGCCTGTGATGATAGTGCCTTTCGAGCCCACGATCTCGGTGCGAATATCGTACCCGTACCCGGACTGCATGTAGTTCTCAACCGCTCCGAGCGTACCTCGCGAGAACTTCATGTTGAGCAGAGCGGTATCAATATCGTTGAACTGCGCAATCTCTGGAAAGACAAGAACGGCACCATAGGCGTGGATCTCGGAGATTTCGTCGTTCATGAGCCAGCGCCCCAAGTCAAACTCGTGGACGGTTGAATCCTGAAAAAACATACCGTTGACGCCGCTCGCCATGTAGCTTACCGGCGGAGGCGCTGGATCGCGTGCCAGCGACTTGAAGATAACCGGGTCGCCGATTTCACCCGCTTCGATCCGACGCTTGGCTCGCACATTCGGAGGATCGTATCGTCGAACGTGCCCTACCTGAACTCGCACTCCCGCCTTTTGCGTGAGGTCGAGCACTTCATCGGCCTCTTCAACCGTAAGGGTAAAGGGTTTCTCGCAGAAGATATCCTTCCCTGCATGAGCGCATACCTTCATCGCAGCGCCATGAAACTTCGCGGGCGTCACCACCACAATCGCCTGCACGTCCTTGCGTTCGGCCATGGCTTCTACGCTGTTGTGGTAGTGGGCGATCTCCAGTTCAGCAGCGACCAGTTTCGCGCGTTGTATGTCAGTGTCTGCAACCGCAATCAACTGCGCTTCCGGTATTAAATGCCGGAGGTTGTAAGCGTGCTGCCTGCCCATCGTGCCCACGCCGACAACCCCTACGCCCAACTTTGCCATGATGGTCCTCTATTCGTATTTGATTGTTACGGAGCGGCGCTGTTTCACCGCCCGGTAAATCGCATCAATGATAATGATGTCGCGCAATCCCTGTTCGCCACTCGGTTCGGGCTCTCGGCCTTCCTGGATACAGGCGGCAAAAGCGTCCAATTCCAGCACAAATTCGTCAATCGGCTTGAAGGTCTTGGCAAACCATTTACCGCCGACCTTTCCACTGATCCGCCGCTCTTCCTCGAAAGCAAATGCCGGAGCTAATTCCGCCCAGCCCTTTTCTCCGTGGACGTGAACAAAAGAAGAGAATGTGGCACTGTAGGCCGCGGTCCCCTGCAGAATCAGGCCGCTCTTGAAATCGAGGCGGAATGCGACGCCCTCTTCTACCTCTTTATACCGTCTTCGATCGCGAACCCAGCTTATGCCGGTAGCTGCGACTGGGTCTTCGTCAACCAGCCAACGGGATGTATTGATGCAGTAGACCCCGAGATCCGTCAGCGGACCTCCGCCGCACAACTTGCGCGAGAACAGCCACGCAGGTGAGTTGTCGCCAAATGGACGAAGCTCTGCGAAGAAAGTGTGGATGATATCGATCCGGCCCAACTCGCCCGTCGTAATCAACTTCTTAAGCATCAGAGTGCTGGGCTCAAAATACTTGCGATAGGCGGTCATGAATAACACTCTGTTTCGGCGGCACGCATTCACCATGTTTCGAGCCTGCTGCACCGTCGCAGCCAGCGGCTTTTCGCTGATTACGTGCTTTCCTGCTTTTGCCGCGGCTACTGCGTACTTTTCGTGTTCCCCTGGCGGAGTCGCGATGTACACGGCATCAACCTGCGGATTCTCGAGGCATTGGGAAAACTCGTCGTAGGTGCAAGCCTGGCTCGCATTGAAGTCCTGCGCGAACTTCTTCGCCTTTTTTTTGTCACCACTCACCACCGCGACCAACTTGGCCTTCCTGCTATGCGCGAATGCGGGAAGCACCGCGACTTGAGAAATGCTGCCCAGACCCACTACCGCATACCCGATTCTTTTCCACGATCCCAATGCCATCGATAAATTTCCTCTCAGTTCAGCCCTGCACGTCCAATGTCAGTTGACCCGGGTCACCATCCCGGCTCAGCTTTCCCGGTCGGCCCGGCTGAGACCCTGGTCCTTGATCGCACGGTGCTCGAGGCCTCGAAGTTCTTCGACATTCTCGAGAACCTTAAGGATGGCGTCGACGATGCTATCGACGTTTTCCTTGCCGCCGAGAAAAAGATGATGCGGGAACCAGACCGCCTCGTGGTACGCGGCACGCTCTGAAGCCGGGCATTTGTACATGTTTCGCAGATCGAGCGGCTTGGGCCGTCCCCAGCTCAAAGCGGGATAGTCGGTCGGATCGAGCGGGAACAGCGAACTGCGGTAGACGGGTTCATAGAACAGTCCGTCGCATGGAATCCCCTCCAACTGAAGCGCCGCGACGAAGGCTGCTCGCGGGATGTCCTTCACTTGTTCCGCGAAGTACTTGACCACGTATCCGTAGGGAGCCAGGCGAGTAATGCGTGGCTCGGGCTTGAGCAATCCAAGGCCGGACGTGCGGCGAAGGCGCGATTCAAAATACTCCATGTTCGCCTGACGGACCTTCGCTTGCTCTGGAAGTCGCTCCAACTGCGGGCCGAGCACCGCCGCCTGAAATTCACCCAACCGGTAATTGAACCCGATTATCCGGTGGTGAAATTCATCGGTAACGCTGCGCCGTCCAGTATTAATGTACGATTGGACGCGCTCGAAGTATTCGAGGTTATTGGTGATGACTGCTCCACCCTCACCTGAGGTGATCAGCTTGCTTGATTGAAAACTGAAAGCGCCAAGGTCTCCAATGGATCCCGCACCCTTGCCGCCCCACATCCCGCCGTGGGCATGCGCGCAGTCTTCGATGATCTTGATGCCGTGCTTTGCAGCAAGCGGGACAAGGACATCGAGATCGGCAAACCTCATACCGAGGTGAACGGGAAGAAATGCGCGCGTTTTAGGAGTGATCGCCTGCTCGACCAATTTAGCGTCGAGGCAATACGTGTCCGGATCAACATCGACAAAAACCGGAACTGCATTCACCAGCAACACCGGTCCTACAGTTCCCTCCCAGGTGTAGGCGGGAACGATGACTTCATCGCCGGGACGAATATCGATGGCTTTAAGCGCGGCTTGAATGGCCACCGTACCGGTGTTCACTACTTGTCCGTACTTGGCGGTGTGGAACTCGGCAAAGGCTTTGCCGAAAGCGTCGCTATGCTTGCCCGGAAATGGCTGGCCGCCCCAATTGCGATTGGTCAATACATCTTCGAGCGCCTGCCTCTCTTTATCCGTGTAAATAGGCCAAGCATCAAAGCGCTTTTTTCGAGTCGGCTCCCCGCCGGTGATTGCCAGTTTTCCCATGGAAGACTCTCCTTAGCAACAGCTTTTATAAACTACTTCAAGCGATTCAGAATCCGAAAATCAGGACCACGGCACGATCGCGACCTTCATGGAATCCGGGGCGACCGATTTGTGCACCGCGGCCTCTACATCGCGAAGCGGAAAACGGTGAGTAACAAATTCTCGCAGAGGATAAATATGCATGTAACGAGCCATCTGTCGCATGCTCGGCCCATAGGCGGCGGGCTCTTCTCCGCCAACTCCAAGAATCCGCGCGCTCTTGCCACAGATGTGTCGATGCGGGCTGATCGGCACTTCCCCCAGGTCGGAAAAGTTGCCCGCCTCGACCAGCAGTCCTCCGAGCCTCATCATGTCTAGTCCCTCGGGCACTGCTTGCGGCACGCCCGCCGTCTCAATGACGAGATCAGCTCCGCGTCCGTGAGTGAGGCCGCGAACAAAATCCAACCTTTCGGCGAGCGTCGTACTCGACGCATTGAGCACGTGATCGGCGCCGAGGCGCTTGGCAAATTGCAGACGGTAATCCGAGAGGTCCACGGCAATAATGTTTCCAGCGCCGAGCATGCGCGCTTTCATTAGAAAGCACATGCCCAAAGGTCCCACACCAAGCACCACGACCGTATCATCAAAGAGGAAAGCTTCGCTCGGGAAAGCCGACATCTGCTTGGCTCGATCCAAGCCTACAGTCACCGCCATGATCTCAGTGAGGACCGCGACTTCGGAGGGCAGGTCATCGGGAACTCGCACCAGAAAACTTCCCGGAATGATGTACATGTATTGGGACCACCCGCCGAAAAGATGCGGGGGATCGGCGGCGCTCAGATTGTTGCCGTAATCTGTCATGTTCTGGCAGAAGTAGTAAGGGAAGTCGTGCCGGCAGTAATAGCACTCTCCGCAGGAGACGTTCGCACCAACCACGACCCGGTCGCCAACCTTGAGAGCGATGCCCTCGAAGTCCGTGTAATGGCTGTCTCCTCCAATTGCCGCAACCGTCCCCACATTCTCGTGACCTTGAATAATCGGGAAGCGGATCTGCTTTCCCGCACCCGTTCCTGCGTATTGCGTAGTAAATCCCTGGTAGGTATGTTTGTCGGTGCCGCAGATACCGGACAGTTCCATTTTCACCAGCACACAACCGGGAGCTGGCTCCGGGAGTGGGTACTCCCGCAGTTCGTATTTTCCGGGTTGGACTAAAGCGGCAGCGAGAACTTGCTCAGACATTGCTACAAAACCTCACAGAGCCCGCGGAAATTGGCATTAGACAACAAAATTAAGCATGTTCACTAAGCGCTTAGCACAATAGCGATGACAGCCTTGGTTTGTCAAGCCGAGATTTCCTGCATTGGCCGTCTAGAGCCGCAGAACGTCTGTTGCACAGAAGTCGGTTGCCGGACGCGGACACGGTCAATCCATGGGTGTTTAATCAATGGAATCAAGTCGCAACATTTTCTGCTCCTGGTCGGCAGTCTTGCGCTTCAGCTCCTCGAAGATTCGCAATTCCTTGCGCGCTTCGTCCATCTGCCCTTTTTCCTTGTACAAACCGAAAAGCAGGTAATGAGCGTCCTGTCGACTGGGGTCCGAGGTCACCACCGACTGGAGCAATTTCACCGCCTCGTCCGTCTTTGCCTGGCCGCGATAAGTCTTGGCAAGGTCGAGTTGCGCCTCGGCAAGTCCAGGTTGGATCCTCAGTGCCTGCGTTAGGTATTGTTGCGCGTCGTCCAGTTTGTTCTGTTGGAGGTACACGTCGCCGATGAGGTAGTCCGTCATCGCGTCGTTTGGCGAAATCTTCAGTTCCGCACTAAATTCGGCCAGCGCCTCGTCAAGCCTGCCTGCCTCGCGATAGACGGTGCCCAGAGCGTAGTGAAGTCCGGCTGCATCGGGCTTCTGAGCGATCGCTTTCTTGTATTCGCCGATCGCCGCCGGCGTCATGCCCTGTTGTCTAAGCATCTCGGCCCTCAGCTGAAACATCCGATAGGAGTCGGGCGCAGCCTTCGAGAGCTGATCGAACGAATCCGAGGCTACGTATACAGATGCCTTTCCCTTGAAGTACAAGGCGTCGGGACTCTTCGGTTCAAGTTCAGCCCAGTGGCTGAGCATGGCCAGAGCTTTGTCGTCTTTGTTCTGCCGCAAATATGCTAAACCAAGATGCGCGACCACTACGGGATCGTCCTTCCGCGTCTGATAAGCCTTCTCGAGCAATGGAACGGCGCGTTCGAATTCGCCGCTGTCGAAGTAAGTCAAAGCCAACAGAATCGGTGTGCGATCTAGATGCGGGTCGAGTTCCAGCGCTTTGCGGAACTGAGTGATGGCGCGGGGGTAGCTGCCTGTCATATACAGAGCCAAGCCAAGATTCGAACGGGCTTCGGCTGACTGCGGATCCAGGTTGACCACCTGCTCATAGACTTTTTCCGCGCGATCGAATTGCTGATCCCGCAGCGCGGCCTTTCCTTCCGATGAAAGGTCGGCGAGATTCCGGGATTGCGCCGCGGCCAAGCTTGCCAACGGTAAAGCGCAAATAATAAGGATAAGAGCCGCCCCTAGCCCGATAGTTCCATTGAATGTTCCACTGCCATCTGTAATCCCGGCTGATACGAGCAGGCGGCGTTTATAAGCCATGAACATCCCCTGAAAAAAGCAACCGCTGAAAAAGCATACAGGACAACTGGCTGCCGATGAACGAATGCTGCTACAAAAGAACCTTAACGCTGATTCGGTGTGGAGTATTCAGCTCGTAATCATCTTTTCGATCCGGGTCGCGCACCACGGGCTGGCTGTTGCCCTCCCCGTCAGTCGCGCGAACTTCAATCGTATATTGGCCCGGGCGCGAGATGTTCCACCGATAGCTCCAGGGAGTCCACACCATCGCAACCGGTGATTCGCCAAGCACCGCCGGTTGCCATTTTCCGGTGCCGTCAAAACGCAACTCAACCTTGGAGACTTTGCCCTCTCCCGCCCAAGCGACGCCTTCTATCCGGTACGCCTTCATGCGGATTTCTTCGTCGTTCAAAGGACGGAGAAACTTGGAATTTACCCGCATGCGGGTGATGGTCTGCTGTTCGCCATTTGACTTCACCGCGACGTAGCGTTCCTGCTGAAAGTAACCTTTGAACGGCTCCTGCGAGACCTCGACGCGAGTCAGCCACTTCACGGAGTCCATTCCATACCAGCCCGAAACTAGCGCTCGGAGCGGAAAGCCATGATCCGGGGGGAGGGGCGCGCCGTTCATCTCGTAGGCCAGGAGCGTCGACGGGTCCATAGCCTTCTCCAGCGGGATGGCGCGTAACTGTAGTTGTCCCAGCCTGGACACCAGCCTGCTTGAGCAACGCTTCCAAAAGCACACCCGACCAAACGGCGGTGCTCACGCCAGCTCCGCCAGAAGGGTTTCCGGCGCACTCCAAAGTGAGGGGCCTGCGAGCCGAAGACATCAGCAAGAGGTCGGAATACGAAAGCTTAAGCGGCTTGGCCACCATGCCGCCGATCTCCAGATTCCAGCTCGCTTCACTGATCGACGGAGTCCTAAAGTGGTTACGGATAAAAAAGTCAATGTTCGGAGTCACCACCCCTTTTACGGTTTCATTCGAGCTGGCCGCGTCAAAACCGGGGCTGAGCGCGGTACCAGCGCGGAGAGAACTCAGTTGGCCTCTCAAGTAACTCGATGCCAAGCCACTCGTGGCGACGGCCGCCAGCATGAATTCACGCCGCCCAATTACGCTTGCAGCACGGTTTTTGTCTGCGTCGACTGAGCGCTTCATAACAAGGACAGGTACCAGAATCTGAGCTGAGGGAATTATATCTATTTCATTTCGCTGGAACCGGTCTCACAAATTGTTCGGGGTCAGCCGTGACCCGCACGGTCGCGCTTCGGTGTCGTGATTCTACGCTTGAATCTTCTTTCCGGAAGGCATACGGCGAAAGACAGCGGACGTGACCCAATCTGTCCGGGCAAGTCTGCCGTGCAAGCAGCTGTTAGCACAATCGTATTGATCCATGGACAGCCTGCTGAGGTCAGGGAACAATTTCTGCAAATGGCGGGCCACCCCAAGGCCACCTACCGAGTCGCTTGAGCGCCACAGGGAAGCGCGACAGGGGAGCGCAACGGTACAACAACGCTATCGGGAATTTCTAGCACTGTGGAGGAAGCCTGAC
>WNEZ01013360.1_pt1 | contig 11687 bp, 9 predicted proteins | sample 5400521 | NCBI WGS metagenome assembly WNEZ01 (sample SAMN13153339, study PRJNA577476) | soil metagenome | isolation source: 120 cm saprolite under Douglas fir tree site 2 hole 1 replicate 1 | place: USA:California | collected 2015-04-18
GTGGCACGCCGCTGGCCGGAGGGTGTTGTGTGTCCGCGTTGCGGCAGCAAGAATGTGCTGTTCTTGGAAAAGTACAATCGCTGGCACTGCCGCGAGAAGCACGCTGCCCCGCAGTTCACGCTCAAGACTCAAACCATCTTTGAGGATTCGCCGATTGGCTTGGACAAATGGCTCACCGCAATGTGGATGATCGTGAACTGCAAGAATGGGATTAGCTCTTGGGAGATTTCTCGGACTTTAAAAATCACTCAAAAGTCCGCTTGGTTCATGGATCACAGAATCCGCCTTGCGTTGCAGAGCGGGACAATTTACAAGATGGGCGGACCCGGCAGCGAGGTCGAGTCGGACGAAACCTTCGTCGGCGGGAAAGCAAGAAACATGCACGCTTCTCGTAGAGCGCAGTTCAAGGTTGCGCGTGAATCTTCCATGACCGGTGATGCAAACCTAGTTAACAAAACCGCCGTATGGGGCGTGCTAGATCGTGAGCAGCGTCAGGTTCGCGCCACCGTGGTCCCGAAGATTAACCGCGAAGCATTGCAAGCTGCTGTCCTGAATCAAGTGGAGCATGGTTCTAAAATCTATACCGATGAAGCGCGGGTCTATCGCCAACTGCCGAAGGAATACACTCACGAATTCGTGAACCACATGGAGAAATACGTTAACGGTCGCGTACACACAAACGGACTCGAAAACTTCTGGAGTTTGCTCAAGCGCGGATTGAATGGCACATACGTTGCCGTGGAACCTTTCCACTTGCATCGCTACTTGGACGAACAAATGTTCCGTTATAACAACCGCGCCACAAAAGATAATCCGCTGAATGATTCAGACCGGTTCGATCTTGCCGTTCGGCAGATTGTCGGCAAGCGGCTCACCTATGCCGAACTTACCGGCAAGACTGGCGATACGACGTCTCAGAACTTCTAATCCCCATCGCGGAAAACGTGGGCCAAAACGCCGAAACCGTTAATGCCCTCGGTTCACCCTATGCCATTTGTTCGCCTAAGTGCTGACGATTGAATAACTTACACAAGTCCTTTATTTGTAATGATTTATGTTGAATTTACAGCGCCACATGCGTATTCTTTTCTCGTGGCTAACCTTAACAATCTGAGTCTTTTTTCCAACACAGTTGCTCAGGTTGTCGCGGGTTTGCGGAGCATGGGCTACAACGGCGCACTGCTAGAGGAGAATTACAAGTTCCCTGATTGGTTTTCTCGCGGAGAGGAATGGAGCGTAGCAGCAGCCGCGTTTGGACAAACGCCGGTCTCATACGACTCTGCCTGTATCGGGGTGGTGCAGTCCAACGGATTGCGCGAACAATCGTTGATTAACAAATGCCGTGCGTTAGGCGCACCGATCATGTTGGAAGTCGATGCGACTGAGATTCGGGAGTGGAATGTCTCTCGCAAAGAAAGCACTCATGGATTGGTCGAGAGATACCCCGTAGATCAAGTCGCGGATATGCTTGAGGCTCGCGCTGCGGACTGGCGACCGCAACATTTATTGCGCCTGAAGAACATTGGTTCTTATCAATGGAATCAACAGTTGGGACTTTTTTCAGGATTGTTGCCGGAGCTTGAGGATCACATCCAGGAGAACCTTGATCCTCTCTTGCGGGAGACTCTCTCACAGGTCCGGCAGTCATATTTGGATTCCACGGGCCGCGAACCCAATGCAGCGCAGATATTCAAATTGCTTTTTTGGACGCTCACGGCAAAGGTTTTCTACGACCGGCAGGTGAGCGGGTTCGCGCACTTATCTGGCGATTCTGACGAACTGCTAGAAGCGGTCGCCAAACATTATCGCGAGAACATGCCGCGTCTGCTCACTCGCGAGGCGAGACAGATCGCTGCGACTCGCATCTGGACAGAATTCGATTTCAGAAATCTCTCGGTCGAAGTTCTCGTGCAGATGTGGTCGAGCACTCTCGTTGATGACGAAACAAAGCGCAAACTCAGCATACATCGCACAACACGCACGATTGTGCGGTACATATTGGACAGAATACCTTTCAGTAGTTCAGGCGAAAATAAACGAATCATCCTAGAACCATGTTCAGGGAGTGCAGTGTTTCTGTTGGGCGCAATGAATGTTCTCAGACCACGGCTGTTCGCAATGGATGCGGCCGAAAGGCATAAGTATTTCGTTAATCACCTAGCTGGGATCGAAGTAGATCCATTTGGAGTCGAAATAAGCAAGATGGCATTGACCCACGCTGACTTCCCGAACCCAAATGGCTGGGATATAGCGCATGGGGATGTGTTAGATAACTCCATCGCGGAGGATTACCTGAAGCGCGCAGCAGTCGTGCTGTGTAATCCGCCATACAGCGACTTCGATCCAGGCGAGCGCCTACGGTCGCCATACGTTCAACGGCCAGCAGCCGTCCTCGACCAAGTACTTAAACATTTGCATCCCGAGGGCGTGATTGGTTTCGTGTTGCCAAGAATCTTTGTAGACGGCAGAGGAGCGTATGCCGAGATTCGTGAGCGCATCGCGAAACGTTTTGCGTCGGTCGAGATAACCTTATTGCCAGATCGAGCTTTTCCCGACGCAGATTCAGAGATTGCTGTTTTGATTGCTGTTGACCCGATTCCACACAAGGCATTGCACGTTGTCAGTCGGAAGGTTAACGACAACCCATCGGCATGGGCTGAGTTCGAGGCGTCCCACCAGGTTTCAAGCGATTACGCTGCCGAGTTCTCATTTGAATCGGCTGAGCGATCTTTGCTGATCCCGGAACTCCCGGAGGTCTGGGATTTCCTCGATAGCCATCCAACGTTGGATGACGTTGCAGAAAACCATCGCGGCATTGAATGGAATATTCCGCTCACGGAGAACGGAAAGGAAACAGGAAACAGGTCTCAGCTTGTCAAGAGTCAGCCGACAGAAGGATTCAGGGAAGGGATAGCTCCGCAGACAGACTTCAAGATATTTGAGCAGCCCCCAACTGCCTATTTGAATTTTCGCCCTGATATGCAAAGGGGCGGCCCTTGGCGTCACGCTTGGGATAAGCCAAAAGCCATTTTGAACAAAGCTGCGCGTTCTCGCGGTGCTTGGAGAATGGCCGCGTTTCCCGACAGCAAAGGTCTTGCTTGCTATCAAACATACTTTGGCGTTTGGCCGACCTCCCCTTTACTCGATGAATGGACACTATCCGCTGTTCTGAACTCTCCCGTTGCCAATGCATTTGTTGCCACTCGCGAGGGAAAAACAGATGTGACGAAGGAAACGTTGCTGTTAGTCCCCGTCCCGATTTTCACTGAGACCCAGAAGGTCACATTGCGGGAACTCATCAAGCAATATCAGAAGCTCACATCTGCGGTTCCGCTCGAAGGTCTGCGAGGAGACGCGGAAGCGCTGCTAAAGCGGATCGATGCCACTGTCCTGACCGGATACCGGATGCCGCCGCGAATCGAGCGGCAATTGCTAGACTTTTTCAGAAGTCAGGACCGACCGCTAAAGCACTCTTTTTCCGAGTATTTCCCACCGGATTTTTCGATGTACTTCTCCCTGTCTGATTATTTATCACCCGATTTTTCATCCGCCACGGTTGGCGAGTTGCTGAAACGAATGAGGGAGCCGCCGCGAGCGTGAATGGTTATTTAATGGATACGAATCATGTAACTGAGTGGGAAGCACAAAACCCAGTGCTGGTCGCCAGAGTGAAATCACTTCCGACGACTGACATGATATTTACATCCGCAATAACTCTCGGAGAAATAGCAGCAGGCCATGAAATGACGCCTGGTGGCGATCTCCACCGTCGTCATCTGGTTAGACAGTTCCTAAATTTGAACTGTATTCCTAACACAGTCAGTGTTTCTCATTACACAGAATCCTATTACGGTAAGATTATGGGCAGATTGTGGAAACGAAAACCACCTGCTAGCCGGAGTGTTCCAACTGAAACACATCTCCGTAACCTTGGGGTCGACATTAACGATGTGTGGATCGTGGCTTGTGCTTGGGAGCACGGCTTAACGTTGCTCACTTCTGATAGCATGACGCCCATACGGGATGTAACACCAGAGGTTACATTCGAGAACTGGTGTGTGTAGACGATAGGCATATCATCACGACATGAAGCCTTTACCTGCCCCGCACGTTCCCGGCAAAACAGACTTTGAGCGATTCGACAACGCGATGCGGCAGGTACTTAGCGTATCGAAAGAAGAATTGCTGAAACGGGAAGAGCGGGAGAAGAAAACGCGAGAACGAAAGAGGCGACCAAAGAAGTAGCTGGCCGCTGATCCCTGTCACGGCAGGAATTCAACGTATACCCCAACCGTCATTTTGCCAAGTATATTATTGCCGCAACTTTCGTTGACAATAAGAGCCGTCCTACGTTATCTTTAAGTCTTTAGCAGTCCTGCGGTTGCCCGCCTGGTAGCCCTGCGCCTTCGGCGTTGAAGTGGGTACTCAGCGGTCTTCTTTGATTTTTTAATTTTCTGGGATGTCAACCTATTTCCCCAAAGCGGGGGAAATTGTGCGCAAGTGGTACGTCGTGGATGCGTCCGGGCAAACGCTCGGCCGGATGGCCTCGAAGGTCGCCCGCATCCTCATGGGTAAAGAGAATCCGCGCTACACGCCGTTTCTCGATACCGGAGATCACGTCATCGTCATCAACGCCGAGAAGGTGAAGACGACGGGAATGAAAGCCGAGCAGAAGGTGTACCAACACTACACCGGATATCCCGGCGGTTTGCGCACGGAGGAGTTTCGCAAGCGCTTCGAGCGCAAGCCGGAATTGATCGTCGAAGAAGCGATCAAGCGCATGCTGCCCAAGACCAAGCTGGGTGGGCACATGATCACCAAGCTGCAGGTTTACCGCGGCGACAAGCATCCGCACGCAGCCCAGAAGCCGGAAGTGCTGGTGCTGGAAACGCGGGCGTAGGTTTCGTTTTTGTAATTCAGGGCGACATAGCCCGGAAATTTGTGAAAGGTTGAGCACCGGTTGGCTGAAAGCTGACGGCTGAGTGCTGATAGCTAAATGGCAGAGCTAGTGCAGTATTACGGTACGGGACGCCGCAAGTCGGCCATCGCGCGCGTTTATTTGCGTCCAGGCAGTGGAGACTTCAAAGTCAACGGACGTCCCTTTGAGCAGTATTTTGTCACTGAGTCGCAGCGTTCCAGCGCGAAGCAACCGTTGCTCTCAACCGAGACCGCGGCCACGTTCAATGTCGTGGTGCGCGTAACCGGCGGCGGAGTGAATGGGCAGGCCGACGCGGTCAAGTTGGGCATCGCTCGCGCCCTCATGCTGTTCAACCTCGAGTTTCGCAAGAAGCTCAAAGCTGAAGGCATGGTCAGCCGCGACTCGCGCTCCAAGGAACGCAAGAAGTACGGTCAGAAGGGTGCCAGGAAGCGGTTCCAGTACTCGAAGAGGTAAGAAGTTGCCAGTACCCGGTACCCAGCAAATTCTGGGTACGGGTACTCGGTACTGACGACTGAGTTGTTAAATTCATCCCGCGTCGACAGGTGCGGGGCGGGAATGGCAATCCGGAAGGGCAGTATCCAGCGCGAGGTTTTGAAACTGGAAACCCGAAACTGGACACTGACATTCGGCCGGATGCAGACCAAATGAGGAGGTTGATTGGCTAACATTACCATGAAGGAGTTGCTCGAAGCGGGCGTCCACTTCGGGCATCAGACCAAGCGCTGGAATCCCAAGATGAAGGAATACATCTTCGGAGAGCGCAACGGTATCTACATTATCGATCTGCAAAAGACTCTGAAGATGTTCAAGGAAGCGTCGAAGTTCGTGGCCGAATTGGCCACCGCCGGCAAGATTGTGCTCTTCGTGGGCACCAAGCGCCAGGCGCAGGATGCGATTGCCGAGGAGGCCACTCGCTGTGGCGGCTTCTACGTCAACCAGCGCTGGCTGGGCGGACTGCTCACCAACTGGGTCACGGTGCAGAAGTCGGTAAAGCGGCTGAAGGAACTCGACGAGATGGCCACGGATGGCCGCTACGAGTTACTGCCCAAGAAAGAAGTCATCAAGCTGGAGCGCGAGCGCAAGCATCTGCAAGCCAACCTGGCCGGTATCAAGAACATGAGCCGACTGCCGGATGCGATCTTCGTGATTGATTCCAACAAGGAACAGATCGCGGTGCGTGAAGCCCGCAAACTGGGCATTCCCGTGGTGGCGGTGGTGGACACCAACTGCGACCCCAGCGAAGTGGATTACGTGATTCCAGGCAACGACGATGCCTTGCGGGCCATCCGCCTGTTCGCATCGAAGATATCCGATTCAGTGGCCGAAGGCGCGCAACTGATGAGCGACAAGCAAGCCGCCGACCTGGCCGCTGCCGTGTACGCCCAGCCGGAAGCGGTTCCGGCCGCAGAAGCTCCGGCCGAGGCCACCGGCGAAGCCGGAAGCGAAGACATCAGCATGGAAGACGTGTTGGGCAAGGGAGTACGCAAGCAGCCCGCGCCCGCGATTGAACCCGTAGACGAAGACGTTCCGCAGGTTGAGACGCAAACGTATTAGAACCGTCGTTGGTCCTTGGCCGTCGGTCGTTGGCCAAGCCGGTCTTTAATCCCATGAGGGAAATCAGACCCGCGCGGGGTCGTCCGGCGCGGGTCAAAGTTTGTCAGGGCAAATTGTTGGTCGCAGGTGATTCGTCAGGTGTATGGCGCGTGGGGTTTGCCAACGGCCAACGACCAACGACTAAAATACAATCTGGAATAATTTAGAAAATGAGCACATCTACTGTGAATATTTCTGCCGCGCAAGTGAAAGAGCTCCGGGAAAAGACCGGGGCGCCGATGATGGACTGCAAGAAAGCCCTGGTTGATGCGAAGGGCGACAATGAACAGGCAATCATTCTGCTCCGCAAGCGTGGTGCCAGCATCGCAGAACGGAAAGCGGGTCGTGTGACCAGCGAAGGCGCAGTCGCCAGCTACATTCATGCTGGGGGCAAGATCGGCGTCCTTCTGGAAGTGAACTGCGAAAGCGACTTCGTGGCCCGTACCGATGATTTCAAGGAACTGGTGCATGACGTCGCCATGCACATCGCAGCCAGCGACCCGAAATTTGTGCGTAAGGAAGACGTCACGCCCGAGGCTTTCGAGCGCGAAAAGGATATTTACCGCGCCCAGGCCGCCGCCACCGGCAAGCCGCCGCAAGTGGTGGAGAAAATCGTGGAAGGCAAGATGAGCAAGTTCTACGAGGAAGTCTGTCTTTTGGAGCAGCCTTTCATCCGCGACCAGACGGTCAGTATCGGCCAGCTCATCGCCACCAAGATCGGCAAGCTGGGCGAGAACATCGCGGTGCGCCGTTTCGCGCGCTTCAAAGTGGGCGATCCGGGTGAGACCATTGCGATCACCAAGCCGGAACAGAAAAGCGAGTGATTCACGGGGCGCCTTGAGCGCCCCTTTTTTATTGCTTTGCGGTGCGCGGGCGAGACGCCCGCACGACAGCCGGCGGGACGCCGGCGCTACGAAACCACCATGCCAACTCCGGTCTTCAAGCGCATTCTCCTCAAGCTCTCTGGTGAGGCTCTGGCCGCGACCCAGGGTTTCGGCGTGGACCCTCTGCGCATCCACGAGATCGCCGCCGAACTGGCGGATGTCCACTCTCTTAACATCCAGATTGCGATCGTAGTCGGCGGCGGGAATTTTTTCCGCGGCGTCGCCGAGCAGGCCCGTGAGATGGATCGCGTTTCCGCCGACCACATGGGTATGCTGGCCACGGTGATCAACGCGCTCGCCCTGCAGGACGCTCTCGAAAAACAGGGCATTCATACCCGGGTGCAGTCGGCGATTGAGATGAACCAGGTGGCTGAGCCTTTTATTCGCCGCCGTGCCATTCGTCATCTGGAAAAAGAGCGGGTCGTAATCTTCGCCGGAGGCACGGGGAATCCTTATTTTTCGACCGACACCGCCGCGTCCCTGCGCGCTATGGAGATCAAAGCCGACGTGATTCTGAAAGCCACCAAGGTGGATGGCATCTACGACGCCGATCCCATGGTGGTGAAAGACGCCAAGAAATTTACTGAGATCAGCTATATGGAAGTGCTGAAGCGGGGACTCAAGGTGATGGATTCAACCGCCATCTCCCTGTGCAAGGACAATAATCTTCCCATCATCATTTTCAATCTCAATCACCGCGGGAACATCCGGAAGGTCGTGATCGGCGAGAAGATCGGGTCACTGGTGAGCGCGTAAAACGGTAAGCGCGTAAAACCGGGCCAGGGATTCACACGGATTTCCGCGGATCACCTTAGGAAGTATTTAGTTTTCTCTTTTTATTCGTGCTAATCCGCGTCGATCCGTGGTCGCTTTTACTTTTCAGGGTTTATAATTCAGCGTTTCGATACCTAATGTTTTGGCGGAGCTGACGATGGCTCAATCCACGATGGCAGCCGTACCCGGTCTCAAAGACACTTACGTTCAGCTCAAAACCCGCATGGACAAGGCGGTGGAAGACTTTCGCAAAGCCATGGCCGCCACCCGCACCGGGCGCGCCTCGGTACACATGCTGGATGCGGTCAGCGTGGACTACTATGGGTCGCAGATGCCGCTGAACCAGATCGCCCAAGTGCACGCGCCGGAACCGCAGCTCATTACCGTACAGCCGTTTGATCCCTCTTCGTTGCCTGCCATCGAAAAAAGCATACGGACCGCCGACCTTGGCCTGAACCCCATGAATGACGGCAAGATCATCCGGGTTCCAGTCCCGCCTCTCACCGAGGAACGTCGCAAGGACATGGTCAAACACCTGCACAAAGTGCTGGAAGAGCACCGGACCGCGGTGCGCAACATTCGCCGTGATGGCAATGATGCGATCAAGAAGGCAATGAAAGACAAGAAAATTGCCGAAGACGACGAGAAGCGGGCCATGGAAGAAATCCAGAAGCTGACCGACGACGAAATCAAGAAGATGGAAGAGATGAGCAAAGGCAAAGAGAAGGAAGTGATGGAGATTAAATAGTCGTCGGTCTTCAGTCTTCAGTCGTCAGCCAGAATCGCGACTCATGAATCGCTCTCGGGGAGTTATTCGAGATTCTGACTCGATGGAGCGCCGGGCGTCCTCGCCCGGCCCGAAGGGCGGGACGCCCCTCTCCCCATCAACCTCCCGCGTGCTGACCTTTTCCGTTCTTCTTCTATCTACCGTCGTTTTGCAGGGGAGTGGCATGCAGCCGAAAATCCTCGGAGTCAAAGAATTTTCAGTCATCGGGATCGAGGCTCGAACCAACAATGCCAAAGAAATGACGAATGGCGGGGTCATCCCCAAACAGTGGAACAAGTTTTTCGCGGAAGGAATCCCGGCCAGGGTTCCGAATAAAGTCAACGAGACGATTTACGCCTTGTATACCGACTATGCCAGCGACAGAAACGGCGACTACACGTTTTTCATCGGCGCCGAAGTGAGCGGCACGGCGGTCATCCCCGCCGGCATGGTTGCGAAGAAAGTGCCGGTCGGGAAGTACGCTGTCATTAGCAGCGCCCGAGGCCCGGTGCAGAAAGTGGTTCCGCAGGCGTGGCAGCAGGTTTGGGGCTTGGAAGATGAGTCACAACTCGGAGGCGCTCGCACCTATCGAACCGACTTTGAAGTCTACGACCAGCGCAGCCGTGATCCGCAGGACTCGCAAATCGACATATTCGTCGGCATCAAGTAATCGATAGTTTGTTTTCTTTCCTGGTTCACCCGCCCGATTCAATCTCGCCAAAACCCGCTCCCGGAGCGGGAATTACCTTTGTACCCCGCCCCAAAGTAACGCAACTTCCTTAAACAGGGCGTGTTTTCATATCGGTACGCGAACTCTTCACATTTTTCAGGATTTAGGAGCTTTTCATGAAACGGTTTCTGGTGCTTTCCATGTTTCTAGCTCTGTGTGGCCTGACTCTGGCCGGCTGCGGCGGAGGAACCACCTCATCAACTCTGACTACAAACCCGCAGGCGGGAGCGGTTTTCGTCACCGGGGAGGATGCTCCGCTGCCTTCCGTCGTGAGTCTTAACCTCACCATCAACTCCGTTACCCTCACCGGCAAAAGCAATTCCCCACAACTTGTGTCGTCGCCGTTCACCGTCGATTTCGCCCGATTGGTGGGCCTGCGCGCCCCATTGGGTTTCAGTGCCGTACCGGCGGACACTTACAGCAGCGCGACCTTTGTGCTGTCCAGTCCAGTCATCAATTACATCAGCGCCGTCAATCCTCCGCAGGTGAGCACGCTGAACGGCACGTTTGCCAGTCCTACAAGCACTAATCCGCAGACCACGTCCGTAACCGTGAATTTTCCCACGCCCCTGGTGGTGGGTGCGAGCGGCCTGGCGGGGATGCACACCGAATTTGATATCCGTCAGTCCCTGGCGGTCGACGGCAGCGGCCAGATCACCGGCGTGATTAACCCGGTGATGTTCATCGAGGCGGTGAAGGCGACCAATCCTGAAGGCCAGATCACCGATCTTACCGGCACCATCGTTTCCGTGAACACGGCGAGCAATTCCTTCGTCATGCAGGGACCGTTCGGACACCAGTTCACGGTCGACGTGGATGGCGGCACCAATTACAACCAGGGTTTCACGCTGGCGACTTTGCCCACATCGGGCGGATTCGTCGCGATCCAGGGCACAGTGCAGATGGACGGCAGCGTGCTGGCCAGTGACGTTGAGTTCATCACCACGGACCTTGCGTTCGTCTCCGGCCGCATCCTGGCTTTGAACCCGACCACCGGACCGGTGCAAACCGTCACCATGTGGGTGGGTGAAACCGGCGGAGGAACCTCGAGTCTGGTCGACACCGTGCAGACGATTGATGTCAGCGCCGTAAGCACGTATGAAATCTGTTTCTTCAACAACAGCTGGTTCAGCCCGAGCAACCTGTTCGGCAATTCCTCGATGCTGGTGGGACAGCGCATCTTCATCGGCGGAAGCGTCAGCGGTTCCACATTCATCCCGGACTTCGTCTCGTTGAGGCGTCAGGGTGTGTATGGGTTGGTAGTGCCGGGCAGCGTGACCGTCACCAGCGGCAATGCCGGCAACTTCCAATTGCTCAACACGGGACTGCTGGGCATGTCGCTCGGCGGGCCGCTGACCGTGAACACGGGTGCTGGAACCTTGTTCTTCCAGGGCAACAGCAACACGCTCACACTCACTGACCTGCAGACCGCAAGCGCTACGGTCTCGGTGCCGGTGGTGGCGCGTGGGCTTGTGCTCAAAGACACGACCAGCGGCAACGCCGTGCTGTGGGCCCATCGCGTAAGAGAAGTGCAGTAGCTCGCATCCCACAGATGTTCCGGCGGGCGGCCACAAGCCGCCCGCTTTTTCTTTGTCCGCGCATTCGCCCACCCGCCTGGTTGTCATCCCGAGCAATCTTTTCTTCGCGCCGCGCGCGAAGAAAGACTGCCGAGGGACCTGGGTGTTTGCCGGCGCAACGATGCTTCCAAGTGTCGGCAAGAACCCAGTTCCCTCGGCTTGCCCTCACCGCGCGGGCGCAGCTCGGGGGCGGCGCTCGGGATGACAGTCCGGGTGCGGTCACCGTATAGGCTTTATAATCATCGCTCCATGAAGAACGTCGTCCACGCCGCTTGTCCGCACGACTGCCCTGATGCCTGCGGCGTTCTGATTACCGTGGAAGATGGACGAGCGACCAGGATTCAGGGCGACCCTGCGCATCCGGTGACACGAGGGTTTCTCTGCGCCAAGGTGGCCAAGTATCTCGACCGCGTGTACTCGCCGG
>WNEZ01004917.1_pt1 | contig 11686 bp, 15 predicted proteins | sample 5400521 | NCBI WGS metagenome assembly WNEZ01 (sample SAMN13153339, study PRJNA577476) | soil metagenome | isolation source: 120 cm saprolite under Douglas fir tree site 2 hole 1 replicate 1 | place: USA:California | collected 2015-04-18
AACTCGCCGGAGTTGGACTGGATCCCATTTGGATGGACGGGGCAGAGCTTGCAGCGACGATCCGGTCGGACCTCGAAAAATGGACGCGCGTGGCAAAAGCCATGGGGATCAGAAATGAATGAATGCGTTCAGACTACCGAATGACCGCTTTTGGCCGGAGATGAGGGATATATCCGTAGCTCCCGTGTTACTCCAACAGGGAGCCGGGTGTTTTTTACCTACGCACCCGCCTATACTACAAAGGACCCGTTTATCGAGCTGGACCTCCAGCAAGCAGCGTCGTTCAAACGTGCCACAGCTCGGATACGGAGTCATGGGCCCCGACTGCGTTTTCTGGCGGCCAGGCTTTTCTCAAGCAACCTAGAGGTTTCAAAGAGGGGGATTGATTATGAAACATTTGATTCGTTTGTTTGTGAGTCTTCTGGTTCCTGCTTTCACGCTGGTTGGAGTAGCCGCGAATCCGGCAATTGCGCAGGACAAGGCGAAACCGGCCGCAAAGAGTTACGAACGGAAGGTACTGGTGGATAACGCCAAGGTTGTGGTAACCAGGGTCACAACCAAACCGGGGGGCGAATCCGATAGCAGGTTGCGAAATTCTTATCGCGTCGTGTATGTATTGAAGGGCGGAACACAGGAGCGCATCTATGCGGATGGGAAGAAGGAGAACAACAGGTACAAAACCGGAGAAACGAGATTTGTCGAGCCGGACAAAGCGGCCTATAAAGTCAAGAACACCGGAAAATCCGACATCGTGATTCAGGTCGTGCAGCTGAAATGACGTAAGCTGTCTGGCGGATCCGAAAAGCTGGCCGTTCCTCCAGCTCCGCCTCGGCGATCCACTCAAACCCCTCTCCGGAGGGGTTTCTTTTTTCTAAACAAGCGCTGCCCGTTCAACCCAATCTAGCGGTTAGCGCCTTTGAGAATGATCTGCTCGAACAGGCCGAACGATTTTTCCTGCTCGTCGAGCAAGGTCGCGGCATCGAGAAATTTGAGCTTGACGCCCTTGACCGGCCATTCGATTTTCACGTGAGTCGGGACGTAGCCGATTTTTGCCAGCATGCGCTGTCCTTCCGTGCTGATGATGTAGTCGTAGAACAGCAAAGCGGCGTGCGGGTGCGGCGCCCTTTTGGCGACTCCGATCGCGTTCGTGATGCTTACCGCGGGCTCGATCACGAACCAGTCGATCGGCGAGCCCTTCTTCTTTGCCTGCTCCACGCTGTATTGATAGACCGTCAGCGCGAGCGGCACTTCGCCGGAGGCGACCAGGTTCGTCAATAGAGGATGTCCGCTGCGGACCGAGAGTCCGTTGCTCGCGACGAGGTCGCGAAAGAACTTCACGCCCTCGGCCTCGCCCATGTCCGCGATCACCGACGACACCCATTCGTGATCGTCGCCTTCGATCGCCAGCTTGCCTTTCCATTTGGGCGCCAGCAGATCCCGATACGTTTTGGGGAGGTCCTCCCTTCTGACCTTGTTGGTGTTGTAGGCTTGCACGAACACGTGGTGCAGGGTCGCGACCCATTCGCGGTGCGCGGGCACGGCGGCAGGGACCAGGTCTTTGTGATACGGAGAGTGAATTTCCTGCAGCAGATTCTCGCGCCGCAGCGCTTCCTCCTGAGGCGAAATGATGGCGATCACATCGACGCTGGGGCCGCCGGCGCGCGCTTCGGCGATGACTTTCCGCAGGACGATTTCCGAGCGGGCGCGCCAGACGTCGACCTTGATGCCGTATTTGTTCTTGAACGGCTCGATCAGCTGATTGGCATATTCGATCGGGAAGGTCGCATAAAAAAGAAGCGAGCCTTCCTTTTTCGCCCCTTCCACGAGGCGCCGCTGCCGGTCTTCGCCCTGGTAAGCGGCGAGCTCTTGCAAGCTTTGTGGATACCCGGCCTGAAAAAACGCCGACGACGCGGCGAGCAACAGCGCGGCAGAGACGCGCTTCAAAGGCCACCCCGCTTGAGTATCACCTCCTCGAAGGACCTCGCCCATTTGTCGCTCTGGTCCAGCGCGACCGCCGGGTCCACCAGCGTGAAACGCTGCTTGGCGAGCGGCGAGGGCACATTCGCGCGGGTCGGCGCGTATTCCATCGACACCAGCAATTCTTGCGCCTCGGTCGACAGCATGAAGTCGTAGAACAGCAGCGCGGCGTTCGGATGCGGCGCGCGGCGTGCGATGCCCATGCCGCTCATGCGTGCGACCGCGGGCTCCAGCACGAACCAAGCTATCGTCGCACCCTTGCGCCTGGCGGCTTCCGGCATGAACTGGTAGACCGTCAGCGCGAGCGGCACTTCGCCGGCGACGACCATGTTGTTGAGCAGCGAATGCCCCCTGCGCACCGAGATGCCGTTGCGCCCCACCAGGTCGCGGAAAAAGTTGATGCCCTTCTCCTCGCCCATGTGCAAGACCACGGTCGAGTACCACTCCGGGACATTGGCCTCGATGCCGAGCTTGCCCTTCCATCTGGGGTCGAGCAGATCCTGAAAGGTCTTGGGCAAGTCCTCCTTCCTGACGAGATTGGTGTTGTAGGCCTGCACCCAAACCGACAGGTAGGGCGCCACCCATTCGCCGTGGGGCCGCAGCGCGCCCGCGATCAGCTCCGTCGAGTGCGGCGAGGCGACGGCTTGCAGGATTTTTTCCCGATGCAGCGTCTCCATTTCGAGCGCGGAGGAGTGGACCGCATCGACCTCGTGGCGCCTGGCCGCCGCTTCGGTCAGGGTTCTTTGCAACACTGTTTCGGACCCGGCACGCCAGACCTTGACCTTGACTCCGTATTTCTTTTCGAACGCGACGGTCAGGGTCGGCAGGTCTTTTTCGGCAAAGCTCGTGTACAGCGTGAACGAGCCTTCCTTTTGCGCCGCCGCAATCAGCTTCTGGGTCCGGTCCGGGCCGTCATAGCGCAAGAGCGACGTATCCAGAGCGAACCCGGGCAAGGCCGTCGCCAGCGTCGCTAGGAACAGGAACAAACTTGAGTATGGCACTGCACTAATCTAACATCGTGATGTTTCGCGCGCTGGTCGATGCGAGGCGCGCTCCCGACGAAGGAGAGATCCATGCAGGCAACCGATCAGGACGACAAGCGCCGCAGCGCGCGTGCGGCCGACAAGGCGACGACGAAGAAGCCGTCGTTCTTCAAGATGCGCGCCCAGATGCTCGACAAGGGGCGCACCAACACGGCGCTCGCCAGGACCGAGAACATGTGGGCGACGCTCAAGGTCTATGCCTCCGGCGGCGAGAACGGGCTGCACACGCATCCCAACGAAGACCACACCTTCATCGTGTTGCAGGGCAGCGCGCGCTACTACGACGCGGACGGAGGCCATACCGATGTCGGCAAGCACGAGGGGATCATGCTGCCCGCCGGCGCGTATTACTGGTTCGAGGCCACCAGCAAGGAGCCGCTGGTGCTGGTGCGGATCGGCTGCCGGGTGGGGGCGCAGGACGCTTCCGGCCGGCTCAACATCCGCGGCGAGCCGATGCCCGGCGATTCGAAGGAGAACAAGCGCGTGCCCGTGGTGGTCCGCGACGGCGAGTTCTTCGAGTAGCGTAGACCCATCGGGCAGGGCGCAAACATGGCGGCGCTAGGGATCGACGGGGTCATCATTTCGGCCGATTCCCATGTGATGGAGCCGGTCGATCTCTGGAAGAAGGGAGTGTCGGAAAAATATCGCGAGGCGGCGCCGCTGTTTCCTCCCCATAAATTGGGCGAAGGATTCCAGCGGCGCGAGGGCGGACAGGATCCGAACGCGAGGATCAAGGAGATGGAAGTCGACGGCCTCTCCGCCGAGGTGCTCTATCCGACGCTCTTGCTGAGCTTATACGCTCTCAACGATGCCGGACTGCAGGAAGCCTGCTTCGGCCTTTACAACGATTGGTTGATCGAATATTGCAGCGTGGACCGGAACCGTCTCATCGGCATTCCGGCCATCTCCGTTTACAACGTCGACAACGCGGTCAAGGAGCTTGAACGCTGCCGCAAGGCGGGGCTCAGAGGCGCGCTGATCTGGCAGGCGCCCCATCCGGATCTGCCTTTTCATTCCAGCCACTACGACAAATTCTGGGCGGCGGCCGAGGACCTGGATGCGCCCGTCAGCATGCACATCCTGACGGGCCACAGCTACCACAGCAAGGAAAGAAAAGGCATTGAGCGTTACCGCGGCAGCGTCAACCTGAAGCTCGCGGACGTCGCGAACGCGCTCTTCGATTTCATTTTCTACGGCGTGCTGGAGCGGTACCCGAAGCTCAAGCTCGTGACGGTGGAAAACGAATCCGGCTGGCTCCCCTTCATGGTCCAGCAGTGGGATTACTACTTTCGCCGCTTCCGCGGCGAGAACCCGCCGCCGATCACCCGGGACCCGGGCGAGTACGTCCGCAACCAGGTCTTTTCCTGCTTCTTCAACGATTCGGTCTGCGGCCGCAATCTCGAGTGGTGGGGCCAGGACAACCTCATGTGGTCGAATGATTTTCCCCATGCCAACTCGACCTGGCCGAATTCGATCAAAGTCATCCGGCGCGATCTGGGCCACCTGCCTTTGGAAACGCAGACGAAAGTGCTGGCCGCGAACGCAAGCAAGCTGTACGGCCTCGACCTGTCGGCACTCCCGGCCGGACTTTCCAGGGCGGCGCAGGCTGCGCAAGCGGCGGCCTAGTCCATCGGCGCTATGCGGTTTCGGTCACGCGTGGTGATTTCCGCGTTTCTGCTGGCCGTTGCGGCCCCCTTCGCATCGGCGCAACCGTTCTTCGAGCTGGCAGCCGACGACAGCCCTTCGCGTCATCAACGGCTGGTGGAGGCGGCGCGAAAAGAAGGCTTCCTGACTGTCTACACCTCCAATGCCGCACCAACGATTCAGGCACTGGGTGCCGATTTCGAAAAGCGCTACGGCGTCCGCGTGAACGCGTGGCGGGCCTCCTCGGCCAAGGTGTTGCAGCGCGTGGTGGCGGAAAAAAGAGCGAACCGCTGGGACTTCGACGCGGTCAGTGTCTCTTCGCCGGAGCTCGAAGCCCTGGTCCGGGAAAACCTTCTGCAGGAAATCAATTCCGGCTGGCACAAGGAGATGCTGGAAGGCACCCTGCCCGCCCATCGAGGTTGGGCTCCGCAATTCATCAACGTTTTCGTGCAGGCCTACAACACCCGTGCAGTCGGAAAGCAGGATCTGCCGAAGCGCTGGGCCGATCTGCTCGATCCCAGATGGCGAGGCAAGCTGGGCGTGGAAGCGAAAGCCGGCGAATGGTACTGCAGCCTGCTCAAGAATCTGGGCGAGGAAAAAGGCACCGAGCTCTTCCGCGAGATCGCGGCGCGCAACGGCCTGTCGGTGCGCAGCGGCAACTCGGTTCTGGCCAACATGGTCGTATCGGGCGAGGTGCCGCTGGCGCTCACCGTTTACAGCCACATGATCGACGAGGCTCGGCAGCAGGGTGCGCCCGTCGACTGGTTTGCGATCGATCCGATGATAGCCCGCTCGAACGGCATAGGCGTATCGCGCAAACCGCCTCACCCGAATGCCGCGCTTCTGTTCTATGAATACGCGATCGGCGACGCGCAGCCGCTGATGGTGAAGATGAATTACCTGTCGCCGGTGAAGAAACTCGCCTCCCCGCTGCGTGGCGCGAAAATTCTGTTCGTCGACCCGGCGGCGGACAGCACAGAGGTCGAGCGTTGCGACAATGCCTACGACGCGCTGATCAAGATGAAAAAGTAATCTTTACGAAGCATCGCAGTCGGAGACAACTCCGATAGCCCTCGTATCTTGTCCCTCGTTCGAGCCTCAGACGGGGAGCCATCTGGGTGCAAAACTGGGCACCGGCACCAGTGCGCCGCTCCTAGATTGCTCGATTGCACCCGCAAGCGCATCGTAGCTGCCCCGCATTTCAACGCTGTTTCGAGCGACCCTGATCCGGTCCACGAGCAGCCGCAGGTATTGCTTGGCAAAGGGGCCGTTCTCTGCGAGCTTCGCCCTCAACGCCTTGCCGAATGCTTCCACCTGATCGGCCTTGAGCAGGTTTAGGGGCGTCTCGTCCTGGCGCTTGAGGCTCGCCATTTCAAGCAGCACTTCCTGTCTGCGAGCCTGCAGCTTGTGCGCCCGCTGCTGCAGAGCTGTATCGAGCGGCAGGTGTCCACTTTCTACCGCCTCAAATAACCGGTCGCTGCGCTGCTTGAGGTTGTTCAGCTCTTTGGTGAGCTGCTTCAACTGTGTGTCATGCTCAGAGTGGCTGTTGCGAAGATGTTCCTGCGCCTCCGCAATCATCGACCTCAGCCGGATCGGCGTGAACACTTTATCGGCCAGCGCCTTCAACACCAGCTCGTCAAGCTTCTCCATCGGGATATTGCCGCTATCGCATTGGCCGTTGCCCTGGGCGATGCGCGACTGGCATTTGTAGTAGCGATACTTCCCGCCCTTGCCGGTGGCAAGCGTCATTCCCGCACCGCAGCGCCCGCACTTCAGAAGCCCGGTCAACAGCGTCGGCGAGTTCACGCTCCGAGGCGGCACCTTCGCCGGGGCACGTCCGGCACGCCGCGCGTGCACCCGCTCGAACGTGCCTGCATCGATGATCGGCTCGACCGCTACCTTGATCCACTCCGCCTCGGGTTTCAGCTCCCCGGTCTTGCTGCTCGTGCGGTTAAAGACGTACTCGCCCCGATAGAGGGAATTGCTAAGAAGTGCATGGACTTTGTTCTTCGTCCACTTCTGCCCGCGCAAGCTGATGCCGCGCTCGTTTAGGTAGGCGGCAATGCTCTTTTCCCCCAAGGGAACGCCCTTGAGGCCGTCCAGATAGAGGCGAAATATTTGACGCACGCTCGCCGCCTCTGGCGCATCGATCTCCAGGCGCTTCTTCTTGCCGCGCCTGCCCTTCGCTTCCGTTTCCACTGCCTGGTAGCCGAAGGGCGGTTTGTTGCCGTTGAAGTAGCCCTGGCGGGCGTTCTCCTTCATCGCGCGCAGGGTGTGCTTGCCGTTTTCCTTGCTCTGGTACTCATCGAATAGGCTAAAGATGGTGCTGGCCATCTCGCCGGCCGGGTCATCGCTTGTCTGCTGGGTAATGGAAATCAATTTGACCCCGGCGCGCTTCAAGCTGCGCTCGTAGCCTAGACACTGGAACAGGTCGCGGAAGAAGCGCGAGCGGCTGTGGACGATGATCGCCTCGTAGGGCGAGGGCGAGAGGGTGGCGTCCGCAATCATCTGCTGGAACACCGCTCGCCGGTCATCCGTCGCCGAAGCTCCCGCCTCGACGTATTCCACCGCCACGGCCATCCCGTGAGCCTTGCACCACTCCTGCATCTGCCGGAGCTGATCGGGGATGGACAGGTCCTTCTCAGCTTGCTTCGCCGTTGATACCCGAGCGTAGAGCGCGACTGCCATGATGTTCGCCTCCTTCTTTATCCGTGCCTGCCATTATCGCAATCAGGAGCCCCGGCAGCACCGAATTAATCAACTCCAGCTCCGCATCTGAAACCGTTGATGCATTAAAACCTACCCGATAGCTAATATCGAGCGAATAGGGCTTGTTTTTCGGCACGCATGGTCAACCTCCTTTCGTTGCGGTATATGCCTGCCCGTGCCCTACCGGTCCTGGTCCTGCTCTCTAAACACCCGTTCCAATTCCGTTTCCAAGCCGCTTCTTCCAAACTCATCCAGCACCAGCTTCCTGAACGCCGGGTATCGATCACCGGGAAGGGACGCCTCGGCGACCTGCAATACCCGCTTCATTCGGGGTCGAATCAGATTCAGGATGGTGTCGAGTCGGATCATTGGCCTTCCCGCTTATTCGTCGTCGTCAATTTCTAGTCCTTCGTCCTCCAGAATCTCGTCCACCCGCGCCACAATGTCGGCGCGGGATTCCTCGCCGGTCAGCTCCTGCATTTCTTCCCTGACCCGCGCTTCGATCTGCCAGCGCTCGGTAATCTCCAAGTCCTCGATTTCCCTCAATTCGCGCTCGGCATACTCCTGGCCGTGGCGCTGTAGCGCTTCCCGTTGCCGCGCAAGGGCTGCGGCCGCGTTCTGCGCTTCGACGGCCTGTCGGTAGAGCCGCTCGCGCACCCCTTCCGCGATCTGTACCAGTTCTGCCTTAGGCAACTCCTGCACGGGCAAGGGCACGAGCGCCGCTTCGATGGCCTGCTTGATCTGAGCTTCCAGCTCGGTGCTCGCGTTCAAGCGGCCCCACCACTCATCGACCACCGTGCGCTTAATGTCCTGGATGATCTCGCGCCGCTTGGCCCGGAGCCGCTCTTTCGCCTCCTCGGCTTCCCGCCGGGCGTGGGCAGCGGATTCCTCGCGCATCCTCAGGGCTTCCCGCTCGCCCTTCTCCGCGCGCTCGGCCTCCCGCTGGCGGGTTTGGGTTTCCCGTTCCTGCCTGCGTTTTGCCGCTTCGCGCGCATCCAGTTCCTTGTGCGCCTGCTCCACTTCCCGCAACTTGAGCCGCACCCGTTCAGCCGCTAACCGCTTCTGCAACTGCTGGACGGGATCAAATGCGCCGCCTTCAGGATCATTCCCTTGCGTTAAGGCATTGCCTACAAGGCTCGGCCTGCCTAATACCAGAGCCTCAGGCTCTTGCCTAGGAGACGTGCCTAGATACGCGGCACACGCCCTCAGGTGCGCCCGCACGGCTTGGCGGCTTACAAATTCCCGCTGACAGAAGCGGCAGATCGCCACAATCGCTGGTCCTTAAGCTAGTCGTCTTCGTCCTCGGCGTCTTCCGCCGCCTCGGTCAACTCTTCGAGCTTGTCGTCGATCTGTTCGCGCACCTGGGCGAGCAACTCGATCAGCTCGGCGTTCATTTCCTTCAGTTGTCGCTTATTCATACTTACCTCCGATTCAAAGGGGGCCGCCCAGGACGCGGGCGGTTGGCGTCATACCAGCGCGAAATCTCACGCCTGGTAAACAGGTACACCCGGCCCACCATGTGGGCGGGCCGCAGGGAATGCCCTGCGATCCAGCGGTAGACAGTGCGGCTGGAGCAGCGAAATAGCCGGGACAGGTCCGCGATGTCCAGCAGGTCGCCGGGGGCAAGCTCGTTGAACGGTCGGGCCTGAGAGTCCATGTAGATCCGCAGCCCCCCGCCTGCCGCGCGTACCAGAATCTTGCGGCGGAACGGCATGCGCACATGGTCCAGTGCGTCGTCGCTGGTGTAGAAGAACATGCTGCGTTAGTCTCTGTAATATGTCATGTCAATAAAGACACATTATCACGAGACAAGTATGCGCGCAACTCCCCTCGCCACTGCGGGCGACTGACGCACGGCACGGCATGGCGCAGCCGCTACCAGCGGGGCCGGCGCCGCCCGCTGCGGGGAAGGCTTAGAATGTATCCGTAGCCCCCCGTGTTACTGCAACGGGGCCAATGCACGTTAAGAGGAAAGCCATGACGTGGGTAAAGGTGGTTATTGATAGCAAGGACAGCGTCACCACTGCTGTGAGCGCAAACGCATTCATGGGGCATTTCAATAAAGCGTATCGGGCTGCAGGGGTTCCGGAGGAAGCAAAGATATATCAGCTTATGACCAACAGCGCGAGGCGCGTTCTTTACCTCTCGCCCAAGGCAGCAGCGATCGCGCGAGCATTTCTATCCGAGTACAAAGACGTTTCAGAAATGGACTCGGTGCCCGATACAAATGACCTGCAGCAATTGAAGACGTAATCCGTCGCGCGCCTTCATTAATGAAGAATATTTCGCTCGTAATAGCACTCGCCTTGGGATTACATGTTTCGGCGTTTGCTAGTTGCCGAGACGAATTTGGCAAGCTCCTTTTCGGTGGGGATTACACCCAGGCGTTCAAGGAATGCGCACCGCAGGCGGAGCATGGAGTCGATAGGGAGGCGATATGAATGACACGCGGTCGCAAATCATCATCGGTCTGTTTGCCTTCGTGCCGTATGTGCTCGTTTCCTGGGGATATACGGAGCTAACAAATGGAAGCTCGAAGGGATTCATGTCCGAACTGTAAGACGATTGTTATTGGATTTGTGCAACGTGAGGATGGATCGCTATTTACTGATAAGCATGAGTTGCGCGTTGAGCATGACGAAAGCGGAGCCTTCATCCAGTGTCAACACTGCGGCCATGCTGTTCCGGCTACCAGAGTCACCAGATCAGACCACGCAATGTGATTCTTAGGCCAAGTCTTTGTCCTTCTGTAGTGATGTCTCCACGTTTTAGGCATCTCTGAATTGCGATCAGTGCGCTCCGGGATAAGGCTAGCTCCTTACTACGTCGCGGTAGTAATCGGGTATCTCGTCGCCACGGTCGGCCTGTTTGTTCTTGGATACCAAGTCATGCAATGGCTACGGCATGGAACGTGGGAGCCAATCAGCGTCGTCACCGTGTTGGCGTGGTGTGGCTCTGATTGGGCACGCTTCCCCACGGAATGGATAGGAATTCATAAAATGCTAGCTGCGTTGCCCCTCTCGTTGTTCTTTTTCGTCACCGGCCTGATCGTCTACGGCATTGGCTTAACCACCGTCGAGAACACAGCCGACAAGAATGAACACCGGTCGGCCTGATCGATCACGCGATCCGAGAATCACGCCTACCCAAGTTGAAAAGCTGATAAATGGAATCGTCTAGGTCGGCAAATCTCGTTCTGCCGATGCTCACCGCCACCGGTACCATTCGGACTCGGATGAATTTCGCTATTCAGCATATGCTTGCTGCCGCTAGGTTTTCGCGCCGATGTGCTGAGATCGAGCGCGAAAATCAGGGTAAGGTAATTGACTACTTCTTTGACGAAGTGATTCATTGTTGCACGGCGGCAATCTTCTTTTCTGTGGCGTCTATCGAAGCTAACATTAATGAACTTTTCGTCGATTCGGACCAGCACTTCCCCAATCAAACACCAGATTTGATTGGCGAGTTTTTGGAGTTGCTGAAGGATAAGCCAATTCTGGAAAAGTATCAGTCGGTACTAGTACTGAAAGACGTGTCGAAGTTTGATCAAGGGCGTGCTCCTTACCAGGACGTTGACAGCCTGATCAAGGCACGAAACGCGCTCGTTCATTTCAAACCAGAGTGGAACGATGAGCAAAAGGTACTTAAGGGTGTAGGCGATAGGTTGAACGGCAAATTCTCGTTAAGTCCGTTCGTGGATCAAGGAGAGCCCACATTCCCTCAGAGATGCATGAGCCATGGATGCGCAAGCTGGGCAGTCCGTTCTAGTTTGGCCTTTATGGAGGCATTTCATCAAGCTGCGACGCTTCCGCATAAGTTTGCGCTTTTTGCGGGTAACCTTGATCCCGCGTAATGCATCTAACCGCTGCTTCGCAAACGCAAGCATGCGCCACCGATCCGAAGTATTAGCCGAGCCGCACCTTCATTAGCCAAAAGTGCCCAGATTTACCCTGGTCGGGGAGTCGTTCTACTCCTCCTGGCGTTGGCCTATGATGTATCCATAGCCCCCCGTGTTACTCCAACGCGGGGGCGAAGAAAGTGTCAGGGAAATCGGTTTAGTTGACATTTTGTCAACTAAAAAGTCAACCAATCCACGTTCGGCGTCAGATGGAGCTCGCTGCATTTAGACAATGAGCATCGCAATAGACGAGGAGACTCTTATGGTCGGGCTGAGTCGCGTGCTACCGTACGTATTGCTCGCCACCGCAGCAACCCTGGTCGCACCCGCGCCACTTTCGGCCCAGCAGTACCCGACCAAGCCCGTGAAGATCATCGTCGCCTTCGCGCCGGGAGGCGGCTTTGACTTGATCGCC
>WNEZ01004920.1_pt1 | contig 11684 bp, 8 predicted proteins | sample 5400521 | NCBI WGS metagenome assembly WNEZ01 (sample SAMN13153339, study PRJNA577476) | soil metagenome | isolation source: 120 cm saprolite under Douglas fir tree site 2 hole 1 replicate 1 | place: USA:California | collected 2015-04-18
GCACCACCGGCAAACCCAAGGGCTGCCAGCACCGCACCGGAGGCTATCTCGCCTACGTTACAGGCACCGCCAAGTATTACCAGGACATTCATCCCGAAGACGTCTACTGGTGCATGGCCGACATCGGCTGGATCACCGGCCACTCTTATATCGTTTACGGCCCAATGGCTCTCGCCGCGACAAGCGTGCTCTACGAAGGCGTCCCGCAATTCCCCGACGCCGGCCGTCCCTGGCGCATCGCCGAACGCCTCGACGTCAACATTTTCCACACTTCCCCCACGGCCATCCGCATGCTTCGCAAAGCCGGCGGCGACGCGCCGAAAAATTACAACTACCACTTCAAGCACATGACCACCGTCGGCGAACCGATCGAGCCGGAAGTTTGGAAGTGGTATTACAAAGTCGTTGGCAAGGGCGAAGCGGTCATCGTCGACACCTGGTGGCAAACGGAAACAGGCGGATTCCTCTGCAGCACCAAGCCTGCGCTCGACCTCATGAAGCCTGGCAGCGCCGGTCCTGCGGTCCTCGGCATTTATCCGGTCATTTGGGACGAGGAAGGAAATGAAGTGAAAGCGGGCTCGGGAAATGCCGGCAACATCTGCATTCGGAATCCCTGGCCAGGCATCATGCAGACCATTTGGGGCGACTCCCAGCGCTTCGTCACTCAGTACTACAAAAAGTACAACAAGAATCCGAAGAGCAAGGACTGGCGCGACTGGCCTTACTATGCGGCGGACGGCGCCGTGCTCCCCGCCGACGGTTACTATCGCATCCTCGGCCGGGTCGATGACGTCATCAACGTCGCCGGCCACCGCCTCGGCACCAAGGAAGTCGAATCCGCCTGCCTCACGGTGTCCGAAGTCGCCGAAGCCGCCGTCGTCCCGGCCGTGGACGAAGTCAAAGGCCGCGTCCCTGTCGTCTACATCTCACTGAAGCCCGGCGTTCCGACTACCAAAGCCATCCAGGACAAAGTCGTCTCCACCATCGAAACCATGATCGGCAAAATCGCCCGCCCCAAGACCATCCACATTGTTCCGGACATGCCCAAGACCCGCTCCGGCAAGATCATGCGCCGCGTCCTCGCCGCCATTTCCAACAACATGGACACCGGCGACATCACCACGCTTGCCAATCCCGACATCGTCGAGCAGATTCGCGAACTGGTCCAGGGCCGCAACGTCGCTCCCCTCAAGGAAGGCCCCGAAGACATCAAGCGCTTCGGCGACGAGCGCTGAGTAGCGCGCGAGTACGGCCTCGCTGGTGTAGCGTTTGGTCAGAGACTGCGCAGTTTGGATTGTAGGGGCGCAGCGCGCAGGGACGTCCGCTGGACCGCCTTGAGCTTTCCGTTGGATCGGGCCGATGAAGTCAAACGGCGCCGGGAATGGTTATGTTGTGCCTTCCCGGCGCCGGAAAAACGATTGAAGTTGTCCGCCCTAGAATTCGAAGCGGAGGCCGAACTGGACCCAGCGGCTGCCGTCGGCAAGCGTATTGTCCCGGCTGGTGGGCACTAACTGCGTAGAAATGACGCCGAAGCTGGCTTTCTGGGTTAGGCTGAGGGTCGGATCAGCAAAGTTCACGTGGTTGAAGATGTTGAACAAGTCGGCCTGGATGCTGATTGAGACCCGTTCAGTCAGCGCAGTCTTCTTGCCCAACGATGAGTCCAGGTTCCAAAACGGAAGCCCATGGAGCGGGTTGGAGCGGCCGGTGCGGCCGTCTTTGCTGATTTGCACGTTGCGGAAGTCGCCAAATACCGCTGCCGGATCCCCGAACAGGTTAAGGCCACTGCCCTTATTGGCGGGGTTGCCGGACGTGCCGATCCCTTTCGAGCCGGCCACGCCGCCGTGCACGGAGTTGCCGAAGGTGTTCGGGTTCACGGTCGGGATCAAGCCCACTGCGAATCCGAAGATGCTGCCTCCCCCCCACACCTGGCTACTTTCGGTCACGAAGAGCGGCAGGCCACTGAAGGCTGAAAAGATCCCAGTGGTGTACCATCCACTGAGGAGCCGATTAGCCAAGGATCCTCCGCTAAACCGGTGCCCTTTGCCCATAGGCAAGTCGTATACGTAACTGAAATTAAAAATATGCTTGCGGTCGAACAGCGATGGCCCGTAATCGACATTGGGAAAATAGCTATTCGAGTAGATTCCTGCCTGATTTTGGTTCGAGATGTTTTGGTCCAGCGTCTTGGAGAAAGTGTAAGTAGCATCGAACGTCAGCCCGTGCGAGGTTCGCTTCCGCAAAGTTGCGATCAAACCGTTGTAGTTCGACTTGCCGATGTACGTCCGCATATGCAGGTCGAAGAGCTGCCGGTTCTGGAAGGTCGGCAGTCCAAGGCAGGTACGTCGTCCATCCATCACTGAGAACAGCGAACTCACCAACCCGCCAGTGAAGGTCGAAGCCGCTGCATTTGTCAAGAATTGCGTGGCGGTTGTGGCCGTCGAGCTCCCGGCGCAAGCCGAACCAATGAGGCCCGCCAGCTGGTTTTCAAAGAAAGGTTGGGTAGCCGGAGTTTGTCCCGTCGCAAGCGCCGCAGCCACGGCGTCGTACGCCTGCGCGAACGACTGTTTCGATGCCTGGTCGACAAAGAAGTACGGGGCGGAGTTGAAGTTCACTCCTTGCGGCAACCTGTCAGACCATCGTCCCGTCCAGCCGATTTCCACAATCATGTTCCCCGGGATCTCTCGCTGGATCGTTAAATCACCTGCCCGGCTGCGTCCGATCTTGGTATTCGGATCGTCCTGGAAACTGAACAGTTCGCCAAACGGTGCGCTTGGCACAACAGGTATGTTCACTGAGGGGACCGTTGGAACCGGTAGGTTTCCATCCACGCCGACGCGGAATGATGCGGCTCCCGGGCTGCCCGCCCCTGCTGCTGCATTGCAACTAGGTCCGGGCGCACCGGAGGCATTACACAACGGAGCGCCGACACTGATAGTCTGTGCAAACCCCACACCCAACATCGGAATGATCACGCTCTGTACGGTATTTATGCGGTCGTAGACCATGCCAAATCCACCGCGGATCACCGTTTTCCGATTTCCAGTCAGTCGGTGCATGAATCCAGAATCGAAACTTGGCGTCCAAGCCACTGACGCACGGGGAGCCACGTCGCCCCAATCAATATTAAACACGTTGCGCCCCGCAGACTTTACGGGGTCGAAACCCAGCGTCGGGTTATACGTCTGCCCTTGCAGCGCCGCCGCCTGTTTCGCCGCGATATATCCCGGCCCCGTGAGTGACTGGTTGTTATTGCTCGTGTCCACCACCAACGTCTGCCGGTTCAGCTTTTCCTTAGGTGCTGTCTGCCAGCCATAGGATAGGCCGTAGGTGATCGTCAGGTTAGGAGTAATGCGCCATACGTCCTGGCTGTAGAACTCGACGGCATTCAGCGTAGTGTTGTTGACCAATGGGGTTCCGAAAGGCAAGGGGTTCAGCTTGCCATCCCGAGTGGTTAGGATGCCCACGTTGTCCACGAGTCCTAACGTCGACGCGTAGAAACGGTCCCACCGTTGAACGTCTCCGCTTTGCAAACAATTTGTCGCTAGTGCCCCGGAACATGTAGGTGGGCGCTCCGACGAAGGAATCGACGACAAGAAGGTACTTACGTCCGCATCCGACAGGACCTCAAGTGATGCCAGTGAACCCACCACCTTGTCATTCCGTGTGTGAATCGTCGGGATGTGCCGGAAGTTCGCGCCGAATTGCACGGTGTGCTTTGACTTAATCCAGCTCACGTCGTCCACGTATTGGATGTTCCGACCAGTACTGTTTTGGAAGCGCGCCCTCTGCGTGTCTACTTCGATCGGTGCGTCCACCAGGTTTGTCGCCGCCTGACCCGGCGCCAGCGCAATCGGGCCCGCGGACGAACCAGTTCCGACAATATTCTCAAGCGCCGCGGCGGCCGAAGGCGCCAGACGGTTGAACGACTGGCGCGACCTCACCCAGCCGAAATGGAAAGCGTTGAACAGGTGAGGAGTGACCTGTCCCGTCAGCCCCGCGATAATCGCATCCCGGTCTGTTGGCGCTGTCGAGGTGGCCTTTGCTGTACCGCCACGAATGTCGTATTGCGCGGCTTGCCCGCCGGATACCTGTTTGGTCTGGAAGTATGTGTAACTGCCGTTGAACCGCCACTTCGAATTAATTTGGTGGTCAAAGCGCATCGTGTAAAAGTTCGTGGAAAGCGGCGTTAAGGCGGTACCGTGAAAACCCAATGTGTTCAGGCCGTCGGCACCCGCTACGCTCGGGTCTGTACCAGCAGGATCCAGTGCCCAAAGCGCTGCCACTGAGGGACTGATGCCAAGTCCCCGGGGGTCACACGCCGTGGTCCCACCCCCGCAAAGCGTGGAACTCGCCAAATTGTACTGAACCGTGTTGCCGGAAGCATCTTTGAATTGCAGAATGCCCTGCTTGAGCAAACTGCTTGGCATCAGACGAGTAAACGAAGACTGCTGCGGGAACCGCCTGCCCTCGTAGTTGAAAAAGAAAAAGGTCTTGTCCTTCCAAATCGGGCCGCCCACTGCTCCACCGAACCGATTGTCACGGATGACTGGCCTGGGCAGCTGGATTCGGTTGAGCTCCCACTCGTTAGCGTTGAGGAAGTCATTCTGGTGGACCCAGTAGGCTGAGCCATGGTAGTGATTCGTGCCAGCCTTACCGATGACAGATATCTGTCCGCCCGACGCCCGCCCAAATGATGCATTCGGGTTATTTACTCCTACGCGGTATTCCTCGACTGATTCCACTCCCAGTGGAATGACCGAAATGTCAGCGCCAAGCCCGCCGACTATGTTGTCCGTGACGTCAATCCCGTCCAACGTGAAAGTGTTCTGGTCATCGATCGCTCCAGCGACGCGCATTCCGACCCTTGGAAAAGTGCCATTCCCCGGTGTTACACCCGGCTGCAGAGTTAGCAGCGCTGCGGCGTTTCGGCGCAGAGTCGGCAATCTAGTCATCGCGTCACTTGTGACCTCGCTCCCGACCTGGGCGTCGGTGGTTTGCAATTCCACTTGTGCTGTCGCCTCTACCTGAATTTGCTGGCCCATCGCGCCGAGTTCCATCTTGAAGTCCAAGGTGTAGCTCTTCGCCACATCCACAGTGAGTGCGGCGACATCAAACGTCCGGAACCCGTCCTTTTTCACCGTCACCTCATACTCGCCGGGAGCCACGTTTGCAAACGTATATTGGCCAGCTGCGTTAGTACTTTGCGTTGCCTGACTATTGGTAGCTTTGTTGCGCAATACTACCGTCGCATCGAGAACCGCGGCACCACTTGGGTCGGTGACGGTTCCAACTACCGTCCCCGTGGTCGCCGTTTGCGCTTTTACAGGTTGCGAAATGGTCGAAGAAATCATGAACATCCCGGCAAAAAGGAGAATTGTGCTTATCTCTTTCACGGATCCACCCCTTTTCATTTTCGAAAATTCGAGGAAATCGGGAGAGAAAGGAGCTCAGGCACACCAGAGTACTTACACCCAAAGCACAGGGCAATTCCGGAGCACTCGCGCGGCCACTCACTGCGACCCACACACACCACTAATTCAACCACTCTCAGAAGATCCCACCCTAGCAGGCGCGTTCCCACCAGAAGGCGAGAAGGATAACGTCCATATATGACAAGCTTCCAGGCTCGGTCAAGATAATTTATCCAATATCCTGAATCGGTCCCAGCCCTCGTATCGGACCAATTTGGCAGTCTGGTCGTCCTCGATCTGGTCCATCGGAGCAACCTCTACCCCGGCATTCCCGCGTGCTTGTTTCCCAGGGCGAGTACAAGAAGCCACAGTAATTGCGGCTGAAGTCCGCGCTTCTAGCACCATCGGATTACTGTGGATAAGTCCCCTTTGACTCCACTGAACCTCCGGGCGGCCCCGTTTATTCCCGCTAAGTAAATCCTGATAGGAATTTGAGTGGCCCGCACGTCGGTTTTTACGTGTGGGGCTTTTGACTTTGCTTGTTCTTGCTTGTCTTCCCCTCCACCCAGCCATTCAATCCGCCCTACTGCCGTTCGACCCCGAATTCTTGTCTTACGCTACAAAGCACTCAACAACTTGATTAGAGTGTGCTGGTCTTTACCCGTCGTTGCCGCCATGAAGCCTCGCCCACTTCTCGATACATTCCGCCGCCACCTAAACCCTCCTCCCGGTCCGCTGCCTGACCACTGCCAACTGATTACTTCCCACTCTTGCTTTAAGTCATGTAGATGCAACACTTATGGATCTCCTCGCAAGTGTTGTAAACAAGCGGCTTGGCCCGGCTAAACCCTTTAGATGCAACACTTACGAAAAACCGGGGGTGGGGGGAGTCTCCAAACCGTAAACTTCCAACGCCACGACACAATTAGATTGAGGCCAAATCCACTATTTGGTCACCACCTTGCTCCTCAGTTCAGAGAGCTTTCCCTGCTGTTCCGGCGTCAACTTGTTCTTGATTCGCACGAGCAGCGTCACTTGTTCCCTTTTGACTTCGCGTTCTGCGGCCAACAGCTTTTCCAATTGCGCAAGAACTTGTTGCTCGTCCACATGCGGCTGTTTGACCAGCACAACCAGCTTCTCCATTTCATCCTGCAGCTTCCATTGCAGTTCGGTGAACTTCAATTGCGCCTGGCGGATTTCCGTCTTGAAATATTCTCTTTGCTCCGCGCTCAACCCAATCGCTTCCTGGTGCTGGATCACAAGTTCCGGAGCAAAGAAGCTCTGACCGATCGGATCCTGATCGGGTTGTTGCGCGCGGGCCGCTCCCGCGGCGAACAGAAACGCCGCGCAAATGCAGAGAACTCCCGTTCTCATTTCATTCCTCCTCATCCGTCTTCACCGGAACATTCAGATAGGATTCTCCGAGCCTCGGCATCGTCCGCAAAATCTCCTGCCCCGGAGTCACCAGCAGACCATCGCTGGGCGCTCGCCATTCTGCCAGTTTCTGCGCGGCGGCAAGTTCGTCCCTCGGAATCATTCGCGCTGTTCTCCGTTGCAAGGTCACCGCAAGCATCAGAACCACCGCAACCACGGTGGTCGCCCCGGCCAGCGTCCATACTCGCCACGGCCGCGCGCGCTTTCCTTCACGGGCGGCCCCGGCCGCAGCTAGCACTCGCGCCCGGAAATTCGCCGACGGCTCTGCCCTCTGCGTCACCAGCGGCAGCAGCGCATCCAATCGTGCCGCGCGTGCTCGAACCTCGTCCAGCTCAGCGGAGCATTTCGCGCAGCTTCGCAGATGCTCCTCAAGATCCTTTGCCGTGGCCCCCGTCAGTGCCGCCTCCCGTAACGGATCTTTCCATTTTTCGCATGCATTCTTCATTTCATCACGTCCAACAAAAATTTTCGCGCCGTGTGCAACCGCGACCGCACCGTCCCCGCTGGAATTCCAAGTACCGCGCCCACGTCCGCGGCCTCCATCTCTTCAACCAGCGAAAGCTGCAGCACGCTGCGGAATTTCTGCGGCAAGCGCTCTATTTCTCTCCGCAGCCGTTCCAGCATCACCCGTTGCTCCGCGTCTTTTGCTCCGTCAACCGCAACCTGCGTTTCAGTGATCTGCCAGGCGGTATCTCGCGCCAGCCTCCGCCGGTAACTCCTCTGGCGGTTCAAAGCCAGCCGAAAAACAATCCGGTTCACCCACGCGCGGAATTTCTCCCTTTCGCGCAGCGAATCAAACTTCTGATAAGCGCGCAAGAACGCTTCCTGGGCGACGTCTTCCGCGTCGGCGGAATTGCCCAGAACGCTGTAGGCGATCTGAAAAACGCGCCGCTGATTCTCAGCAATGCGCTCGCCAAATCCCGCCTCGGGATTGTGCGCTTCGGCTCTGGCAATCAACGCAGTCACGGACGCGCCTGTCACGCCTCGCTTGCCCTTTACGTATAGACACCGCGGCCCGGCCCTTCGTTCAGGAAAATAGCATGCTTATTCGCGGTGCGTGGCGAACAATTCGAGTCGCTTACGGGGTCCTTGTGCCGGGCCTGTTGCGGTCCTCTTACATCAGAAGAGAAAAATCGGCTGAAACGCTGGAAGAATCGGTTGCAGTTGAGCTGCAATCTGCACGGCCTGTAGTTTCTGCAACTGCTCAGCGTCGAGGATGGCCACGAATTGCGCGAGAAAGGCCTGCTGTGCTTGCGCCATCTGCTGCTGCAACGCGTGAATCTGGATCACCAGTATTCCCACTTGTGCCGGGTTCCCGCCGGAATTCAGCAGAACGGCCAGCTGTTGGGTCAGGGCTTGTGCCGTTTGAAAGAGCGGTACAAGTGTCGTCTGGCGTGCCTGCAACAATTGCTCCAGCTCGCTCACCTGGCCGGGCCGCAGTTGCAGAAATTCAGCCACAACCTGCAAAGGCGATGTATCTTGGGCGCTCGGCTGAACTCTTGTCGTCTGCACCTGTTGCAGCATCTTTTCGATGTTAAGTTTCGTCAGATCCGGTGCGATCGTCACCGGCGCGGATTTGGGTGTAACTTTTTGTGCGTGCGCCCCGTCGCAACTCACAAGAATTATGGCAAGCACAACAAAGGCGATTCCGGTCTTTTTCATAGCAGCGGTTCTCCTTGAAGTGCGCGTTCTGCGCCTTCATTTATCCAGACACCGCCACAACGCGCCTCGTTCATATTTGGTGATTGTGATCTACTGAGAAGATCCGCAGCGCACTTGCACTTCCGCCGCCAGATCCGGGTCGAGCAAGGCAGAGCGGCCGTGCAGGGCGGAACAAACCTGCACCGCCGTGATTCCTGAAGCGCCTCGCAAATCCGCGCTCGCCAGGTTTGCCCCATCGAGTTCCACGCCACGCAAAACCGCGCCCGTCAAATAAGCTCCGCGCAGATCCGCCTTCTTCAAGTCGGCGTCCAGCAGGATGGTCCCTTTCAGAATAGCGCCGGTCAGGTTCGCTTCCCCCAGCTTTGCGGAGGACAGATCCGCCTGCTCTAGATTTGCGAACGAGAGCACCGCGTGCTCGAGTTTCGTGTCGCGCATGTCCGTGCGCGAAAGATCGGTCCGCAGCAGTTGCGCATTCCGCAAATTCACCGCATACAGCGACGCCCCGGAAGCTTTCGCATTCGAAAGCACTGCATTCTCAAACGTGCCGTAAGAGAGATCGGCGAAACGCAGATCCGACGCCGTCAGATTTGCACCCGTGGCCTTGGCGGACACCAATACGGCGTGCGTCAGTTGGGCGCGATCGAGAATTGCCGAGCGCAGCAGTGCTTCGCGCAGATTCGCTCCGCGCAGGTCCGCCTCGGATAGATATGCCCCCTCAAGGTTTGCGCGCCACAGTTTTGCATTGGTCAGAAAAGCCCGGTACCCTCGCGCGAACCGCAAATTCATCTGATTCAGCCGCGCGCCAGATATTTTCTCCACCGTCTCGTCCGTCCATACCTGACCGGCGGGGGGAGGCGTTGAGAGCGTTGCTTCCGTCAAATCCGCGTATGGACGGTAGCCCACCGATTGAAAGACCATCGCCGCCCAGCGTCTCACATCGGCCGGTGATTCCTCCGCGGCCGTGCTCCTGTCGAAGGGCAATCCCCGGTTCACGCCAAGAGAAAAGAGAAAAAGGATGCACGCCGTCGTCAGTGCCGCGCGGGTGGTTCCCAGGATCATTCGTAGGATGTTTTTCGACTTTGGCAAACGGATGTCACCCGGGCGAAGCACTCGCGACACAACAAAAGGCAGACTCGTCGCCGTGGCCACCGACAGAGTCATCAGAAACACATGCAGTAGTGTCCCCCGGAAGTCCTGCCGCGGCAGATACCGCAGCCAATAGAGGAAGAGCGTCGCGGGGACAATCCAGTACGCCAGAACCGTCGAAAGCACCGTTTCGAACGCGATCATCGCGGAGCGCGATTCCCCCTGCCACCGAAAGTGTCTGCGCACCAACCCCATCAGGTACCACGGGCCATCTTTCTCCAGCGTTTGCCCATCCTGAAAAACGGCAGGGAGCGCGGCCATGCTTCCCCACAACCTCAACAGCAGAAAATGAAATCGCAGGGAAAGCGCCAGAAGAACCAGCGGACCACCCAGATAAAGCCCAGTCATGGGAAGCACGTTGCCCAGTCGCATGAAGGGCAGCGCCGACGTATTCAGCAGCAGCCGCACGTCGGTCGTGAAGGCGATCAGCAGGCAGCAGAGCAGACTCGCTCCCACCGTGAGGAAGTAAAACCAGCGCGCGATTTTCGTCGCATCGCCGATCGCCTTCGAGGTGTCTACCGCGGAAATCGATTCGGGAAGCACCGCATCGAAAAGATTCGTCCCCCCCAGCCGGCCAAACCACAGGCCTTCCGCGCCATACAGGTTGGCGCCCATCAGGTTTGCACCGCGCAGTTCCGTGCCCAGCAGATTCGCATTCTGCAGATTCGAACGGACCAGGCTTACGCCCCGCAAATTTGCCATCGAAAGATCCGCGCCCGCAAGGTTCGTCCGGTGTAGGTGCGCGCCCTGCAAATTCACGCCCGTCAGGTCCGCTTTGGCTAAATTTACGCCGCAGAGATCGGCCTTGACGCCCGATTCCCCGCCCGACTCCACCCAGATTTTGTGCTGGTCCAGAATCTCGGCAAGATCGAGGAGCGAGATTCCAATGGAATCCCCCCCGCTCAGAACGTCCGCCGCGGCGGGATTCTCAGTTGCGATTTCGCCCTTCAATTCTTCAATTTCTTTGATTGCGTCTATTTCCAGGCCCATTCGAACGATTTCCCCCTACTCTCTCTGCCCGCTCTTGGGCATCCTTGCGCACTTCAACCTCTCGAGCTGGCGCCATCGCGCATTTCAAAGCATTCGAATTCTTCGCATTCGAAGCACGGTTCGAATTCCCGTCTACAGCCGTGCCTCTGCTGGGCTGCCTCCATCCTCTCCTACCAGCAGTGCGGAAATCGCCTGCCCTCAAGTACAGGCGGCGCAGAGGTAACGGGGGGCGGACTGGAGGCCAGCAAGGCGAGAGGATTCGAACACGGAGGATACAGCTAATGCGAAACATTCACGGATGAAAGGGAAGAATGGAAAAAATGCCGGATTCGAATGGCTACAAAAAAACAGTGCCGGGGTAGCTTCGCTGAGGGGCCAAGGCACCCCGGCTTATCCTGCCCGCCTCCGCAGTGAGCGAGCAAGAAACTCGTCAAGAATCTTTCCTAACGCAGGACCAAGAAACCGCTCAAGAATGATTCCCGCCGCTAGGGCAGAATGCAGTTCAAGAAATCTTGTTGCCGCAGGGTAGTAAATGCGTTGGAAGTTCAGCCTGCGGATTTTTTGCCCCCGCAAAAGATCGGGCGGCGGTGAACCAGGAAGCGGGGGGACTTGGCTTCCCGAAACTTTCTACTTTTCTTCGTCACCGCGAAGGAATTCGTAGCGCTCGATGGCGGCAACCACGCCGACGGCGCCTTCCTCGCGAGGCTCGGTGCGTTGCACGCGGCCGAGGCAGCGGACACGTACGGGTCCGGCCAGAGTGATCTCATTCGGAAGAGTCAGAAGAATCTCAACGGGCGAGCCTTCCCTGACATCCTTGGAAAGGAAGAAATAGACACCGCGGGAGCTGACGTCCCGTGACTCGGTGCTGGTTTCACCAACGGCCGCCCCTGTGGTCCAACGAACAGTGAGCGGCAGGCGCATGGAAAAGCGCTGGGTAGTGCGGCGTTCGGAACCAGTCAAAGAAGTCCTCCTGATCGAAGGAAAAGTGTATCCGGGTGGGACCCAGGGAACAATAGGACTCCGGATACAAAATCGATTCAA
>WNEZ01004922.1_pt1 | contig 11682 bp, 12 predicted proteins | sample 5400521 | NCBI WGS metagenome assembly WNEZ01 (sample SAMN13153339, study PRJNA577476) | soil metagenome | isolation source: 120 cm saprolite under Douglas fir tree site 2 hole 1 replicate 1 | place: USA:California | collected 2015-04-18
CGGCGAAAGCCTTCCCGGAGCCGATCGTTACGGCTGTTGAGCCGGCGTCGAAGTTCTATGTCGCCGAGGACTACCACCAGAACTACTTCAACGAAAACTCGCGGCAACCCTACTGTATGTTCGTGATCTCGCCGAAGCTCGCGAAGTTCGAGAAGAAGTTTGCAGAGAAGATGCGAGCCTGACACCAACCCGCAAGAAAGAGACAAAGCCTTGCGGAGACGGAGACTTACTTTGTCTGTGCGCCGCCGACGTATTGCCAAGAAACTTAACGATTGCTATAGCGAGAGTTGCGTTGCCAGTGGGTCTTCATCCGGGCCCAAGAGGTTGTGACTCGCCAGGCAAGGTGGGGCGCAACCGGGCAACTGCGTTCCTGAAGAATCAGGGTCGGCTGTGGTTCTTGGTTGAAGTCGAAGCTGTCGAGCATGTCGCCTGCTTTGGAATCCCGGTCGGTAAGCGATCGTAGGCCAAACCTGACCTCTGCAAATTTCAGGAATGAAGAAAACTCGTATTGCGTGTGACTGACATATCCCTTGCGAACATACGGCGAAATGATGAGCAGGGGCACTCTCGGGCCAAGTGTGGAATTGCCAATGGCAGGAGGCGGCACATGATCGTAGAATCCGCCGAAATCATCCCAGGTCAGGAACACGACTGTCGAGTTCCAGTCCGGACCTTTCATCACGGCGTTCAGTTGCCGGACGGTCCAGTTCTCGCCGGAGCAGGTGCTGAGCGGTGGATGTTCGCTGTCGTCTCCGGTCACCAGCCAACTCACGGCCGCCAATTTCCCATTGAGAGCGTCGGAAACAAACTGATCATCGTCGATGACATGCTCCTTCCACAACCGACTCTTCCGGATGTGCTTGATCGCATCAAGAGTTGACCACTGATAGCCGTACTCGCCTTTGGGCGGAGCATAGTACTTCCAACTGATGTGCGCGGTCTCGAGGGAATCGGCAAGGGTCTGAAAGTCAACGCAGGGGGGCTCCGTGGTCAGGTGGCCGTCCGGCTCCTGGACCGGCACACTTTGATCGTCATCGGAGTCACAGCCCCAGTTGTAGTGGTTGGGGTGTGGGTTATCGAGAGTGCCACCATCCTCGGCGGCCACTGTGTAGAGGTGGTTCGGAAAACTCGGCCCAGCCATCGATGAAAACATACGGTCGGCCAGTACAAAATTTCGTGCGTAGGCGAAATAGTTCGGGATATCGGACTCGTAGAGCTGGGTATAGGGCAGCTTGTAGCCTTCCGTATCGCCATTCTCGACGAGATCGAACTTGTTCATTTTGCCGTTGTTGATGGCAATGAGCGCATCGCGCCAGCTGTGGCCAATGTCCCATGGCGTTTCATCGGGCGCGTGGGAGAGCGGAATGGTTTTTCCCTTGGAGGTCATACCGGAAGTGGCGCCGTCGCCGCCGGGAAAGGTGCCGAAATAGTGATCGTAGGTACGGTTTTCCTTGATCAGGAAAACAATGTGCTGGATCTTCTGAATTCCCTCGCCGGGCGCGGGGGTGGTGGCGGAGCGCGTCGCGGGCGCTGACGATGCAGCTTTTTGACATCCGCAAAGCACGAAGACAGGAAACAAACAGCCGAGGGAGAACAAGGCGAAAAGCTTCTGGTTCATTCACAGCTCTCTGCACGCCATTTAGCACGTTCGGGACTAGGGCTTGCGACCAGGACAAGCACCGTAAACAACTTCTAAACCCGCAGGCTGGTAAAAGTTTCGACGAAAAATCCTCGGGGGAAACACGTCAGGAATAATGGCGGGAATGGTGCGATGACGGAAGAATTCGAAACGCCGATAGATCAGGCAGCATCCGGACCCTTCTTGGCTTGAACGGATGCGCGCTCGGCCCTTTCGTCAAACAACAGGCGTCGTAAACTGCGCAGATCATTGAGTGCACGGCTACTGCTGTGGAGATGCTGTTCCAGCTTTTCCAGCTTGTAGTGAATGACCCGCAGCGCTTCCAGTCGTCTATCAGACTGGGTTTCGGCCGCGGCGGCAAGATCGGCCGCGATTTCCTGCCGGGCATCGGCTACGGTCTCTTGCAGCAGTCGGACATAGTCTTTGGCATTCTCGATGCTGTTAAATGGACCCTCGGGTTGACTACCCATGACGAGATCCTCCCGGCCAGGGAATGATGGCGGAGAGGGTGGGATTTGAACCCACGATACCCGTTAAGGTATGTCCGCTTTCGAGGCGGATCGTTTCAACCACTCACGCACCTCTCCGGAATGCAGTCGTTTGGTCGATAGTCGCTGGTCATTGGCTCAATGCCTTCTCTTAGCACGGCGCAACCGGCCGCCGGGTTTGTTAACGCCAAACGACCATCGACTAACGACGTTTTCTAAAGAACTCTTGCAGGACTTCCGCTGAACGTGCTGCCAGGACGCCACCGCGAACGTCCATCCGATGATTCAGTTGTGGGTGATTCAGCACCTGCAAGACAGAATGAACGGCACCCGCCTTGGGATCGTCCGAACCGTATACCAAGCGGCGGATCCGGGCATGAACCAAGGCGCCCGCGCACATGGCGCACGATTCAATTGTAGCAAACAGTTCACAGTCGCCGAGACGGTGGTTACCGACGTTAACCCCGGCATCTCGTAGGGAGACGATTTCTGCGTGGGCCGTGGGATCGTTGTCGGTGAGATTGCGATTCCATCCCCGGCCGACCACCTGACCGCCACAGATGACGACCGCCCCCACCGGCACTTCTCCCATCTCCAGAGCGCGTTGCGCGCAACGCAGGGCTTCTTCCATGAAGATTTCGTCAGCGGCGTTCGCTGCGGGTGCGCCGTCGGTTCGCGGTCTGGGGCTGCCGGACATGGTTGTAGAGATTATTGTACGGTTTACGAACGCCCAGGCGCATCGCAGAGAACTTTAAAGTCGCTGGCCGCGTCTCAACTCTCGGTTTTCCATAGAGGCAGAATGAAACCGATCTTTGTCGGTCCCAACGGCATTCGCGCGGGGTGGCGGTTCGCCATATTCGTATTTCTCCTGTTCGGATTTTCCAAGCTGTTCTTCTGGACGTTGACTACGGTCCTCCACTATCAGGAACCTGAAGGCTGGTTTGCCAAGAACTTCGCGATCGAAGGCGCTCTAAGTTTCGGAGCGGCACTGCTGGCGGCGTGGCTCATGTCGAAGATCGAGCGCCAGCCATTTCGGGAGTATGGACTCGGACGCAGCGGAGCTGTTGGCAAACATTTCAGGGCCGGTCTGGCATGGGGCTTGGGCGCCTCGGTCGTGATGATTCTCCTGCTCTCAATCCTGGGCGCGGCCAAGGTGGAGGGGCTGGCGCTCCACGGCCGCGAACTACTTAGTTCGGCCCTTCTGTGGGGGCTCGCGTTTCTCCTGCTCGGGTTCGCCGAAGAGTTCGCATACCGCGGCTACTCGCAGGCAACGCTTGCGCAGGGGATGGGCTTCTGGCCCGCCGCCATCTTACTGTCCGCCATCTTTGGCGCGACTCACTACTTCTTTAAGCCGATGGAGAACTGGGTGGACGCCCTGAGCGTCGGCCTCTTCGGTTTGTTCTGGTGTTTTACGATATGGCGCACCGGAACGCTCTGGTTTGCGATCGGGTTCCATGCCATGTCGGACTACGCTGACATGGTCATCTTTGCCCAGCCGAATACCGGCAACCACGGCCAAAGCCTCACCGGGCATTTGCTGAATGTGACCTATCGCGGGCCGGATTGGCTTACTGGCGGACCCAGGGGCACAGAGGCCAGCGCACTCGAGTTCCTGATCCTGGCTGTGATGTTTGTGGGTGTCGCTCGACTCTATCCCCGGGCGGAAAGTCGCTCCTAACGGAAGAGAGAGACTATTTCCATCGCCGCTTCAGATGATACGGAGAACACTGCGCACCACTTCCGGTACCACGGCATGGACCACGTGCGGCACGACCGTCGCCAACACGCAGCGCGTCACGATCAGCCCAGGCAGGGCAACTAGAGCCCAAACAGCGGTCGGCAAGTTGGCGAGATATGCTTTCATAACCATGTCCTGGGTTCTGATACGTAGATGGCTTGTGAGAAGTTCCAAGAGCGGCAAGACCTCCGGTGGGCGGGGGCGCCGGGATTTCGCGCGAGAAGGAACACGTGATCCGAAGGCTGTATTTCTGGCGTGATCTCGCGCAGTGGACAGGTCACAGAGAGTGGTATCCTAGGTTCGTCATGGGACTGACCGAGATCGTTCGGAAAGTGTTTCTGCTGGACCTGCTCCAGGGTTTGAAGGTGACCTTCAAGTACCAGCATCCCAAGGAGATCTATACGGAGCAGTATCCGCTGGAGCGGCCGCAGGTGGCGGAGCGTTACCGGGGTGCGCCGCGGCTGAACGTCAATCCCGATACCGACGAAACGCTTTGCATTTCCTGTGACCTGTGCGCGCTGGCATGTCCTGAGAACCTGATCGTGGTCACGAGCGAGCGCAATGAAAAGACCCGGCGCAAGGAACTCACCGCCTTCACCTACGACCTGAGCCGCTGTATGTTCTGCGGACTGTGCGAAGACGCCTGTCCCACCGACGCGCTCGAACTCACACAGGATTTCGAACTGGCCGCCTACTCCCGAGAAGGCATGATCTGGGACCGGGAGACGCTGGAGAAGGGTCCGCGTCCGACGGTGTACAAGAAGTGATTAGTAACCTGAAAGAGTTGGACTCTCAACTTTACCGCACTGAACCCTAATCACTATTCAGCAATCAGCGGCAAACCCTGAATATTCCAAGAAATGTGGTGCACCGCACTGTTGGTCGCGAGGATCGCGGACTTGCCCGGCGCGAAAGCCAGTCCCACCAGTCCCTGCCCGGAGACCTGGAGACTGGCTTTTGCGTCGGGGGTGATTTTCACAATCCCACCCTTGCCGGAGAGGGAAGCGGCGACGTAGAGATTGCCATCGGCGTCAAAAGCCAGGCCTTGCGGACGTCCCAAGCCGCGGTAGAACACCGATACACTGCCGTGCGGGTCGATCTTGTGCACGCAGTCGAAACTGGATGTCGTAGGGCCGGTTACGAAAAGGTCGCCATGCGGGCCGAAGGCGAGGTGGTAGGCGGAAACACTCGGCTCGAGCGTGGCAAAGACAAAGATCTGCCGGTCCGGAGCAATCTTGAAGATGGTTCCGCTGCGGTCGCCGACGTACAGATTCTGTTCCCGGTCGAAAGCCATGCCGGTCGCGACGCCCATGCCCTCGGCATAGGACGACATGGTGCCGTTGGGCGCGACCTTGTACACAGTTTCGTCGTGGCGCGAGGAGACGTACATCTGTCCTTCGCGATCAAAAGCGATGGCGGTCGCATTCATCATTTCATTGAGGAACGGCTTGATGGCGTAATTGGTGTCGATCTTGAAAATCGCCACCGGGACTTTCTGTCCGCGCGATCCGGAAAAGGTCACGTAAATATTCCCCTCGCGATCGAGCGCAGGATTGGTGATGGGATGAACGTTGTCGGCGATGGCGACTGCAACCTTGATCGAGTGCGAATTGCTGACGTGCCCGTTGGTGCCCACGACGACCGGTCCGGAAACGGCGCCATCCGGCACGCGCACGATTACGAAATCGTCAGAGCTGATCAAAACCGAACCCTCCATGACGCCAAAATGCACGCGCGGCCGGCGTAGCTCGGGAGGACGCAGACCGCTGCCGACGATACGGACCTCGCCTCCGGGCAGGGCAAAGCTGGGCGCGACCGCCTCAATATGCGGCTTGCCGTTAACGTTTCTCTTGCCTAGCAGTCGGCCGGAAATACTCATGAGTCCTTCCAGCGGTGGCCTATCTACCCTGTTAGAAGTCGAAAGTGCAGCAACAGATGCATGATGATGAGAGCGCAGAGCCCAGCCCCCAGATCGTCCACCACGACTCCCAAGCCTTCCGGCAAGCGCTCGAGTTGCCGCACCGGCGGCGGCTTCAGAATATCGAAGACACGAAAAAGTATAAGGCCCGCAAGAAAGGTTTTCCAGGCGAGCGGGACAGCGATCAGCGCCACCAACTGGCCAGCAACTTCGTCGATCACAACAAATTGAGGATCCTTCAAGCCGGAAGCCCGCACCACGCGGGTGGCGGCGGGGATCCCGACGATCGTGACCACGATCGCGGCTGCGATCGTCGCCCAAGTACGGGCATTGGGCGGAATACGCCAGCTCACTAGCGCCCAGATGATAACCGTGGCGACCGATCCCCAAGTCCCCGGGCCGGGCTTGAGACGGCCGATTCCAAAAAAAGTGGCAACCAGACTTGCCCAGAACGGGGGACGGGGATGGGACGCCCCCGCGAGAGCGGGCGGGACGCCGGCGCTGCGGTCTGAAATGCGTACGGAATTTTGATCCACGTCGTGAAATTCCATAGTGTCAGGAGCCAGGTGGCTTTGTAGCGCCGCCGTCCTCGGCGGCCGTCGTGCGGGCGTCCCGCCCGCACACCCATACCCAGGGCCAATCTGTCAGTCCCGCTTTGGCAGGATTCTCCGCAACGTAATCAAGAGCATGTTCGAAATCGCCTTCGTTTCGGATCAAATGGTCGTAGTACTCTCTTTGCCAGAATGTCCCGCGTGATCCAAGGAGTCGGTTAGCGGCCTTAGCGCTGAAAGACTTCCAGGTATGAACGACTGTCGCTAGAGCTTGACCGGGAAAAAGCCGAACGACGAGATGCACATGGTTGGGCATGACACACCAGGCGAACAATCGATAACGCTTTTCGTCGAAATGCTGCAGCGCTGACGCCACTGCATCTGCGATGGCTGGATTTCGGAGGTGGCAAGCACCTTGACCATGATCGAGAAAGTTTTCGATCACGGGAGCGGAAAGCCGCTGTATCTTCTTTCGCTCGCTAGCAGTCAAAGACCGATGCAGTTGGTTTGCGGTGCTGACGATGTCTTGTCGTTCAGCTTCGATGCGGTCAAGAACGGACTTGGGCAATGAGTCTGCAAGCCGGAACGTGATGAAGTAGGTTGCACTCTCGGTCTCCCAGTGCGGGAGGCGACCGCGATCGCGTATTTTGACCTCGCCGAAGCGGGGGCGAGACGCCCCCGCGACAGCCGGCGGGACGCCGGCGCTACGGTCGGGATTCAAGACTACGACTTTGGCCACATCTTTCACTCACTTTCGTCCTCGTCGTCGAGGTTGCTATCTCTGATGACTTCTTCTTCATCTTGAACCGGCGACGAAATCACATACGCTCCGCTGGCCCACTTTCCAAGATCGATTTCGCGGCAGCGGCCGCTACAAAAAGGGAAGTCGGGCGCGCTGCTCACGACTATTTTCTTGCAGATCGGGCAGCGAAGTTTGAGCCGGCGCGGCATAGCACAATTGCAGAAGTAAGAATTCAGATTGAAGCAGTAAGATCTGTGCGAGTGAGGAAGGGTGTCACCTCTGCAATCTGACCTCTTACCTCTGACCTCGCTAAACGATCTCGGCGATCAGGTCGTAGTCGTGCGCCTCGGTGATCCGGCAGCGATAGAACTGACCCTTCTGCGGCTCCGACCCCTCTGGATAGTCGTTCACGAAGACCTTGCCATCAATCTCGGGAGCGTGCATGGCGGTGCGGCCTTCGAGGAGCAAGTCGCTTTCTTCGGAAAGGCCGATCAGGAGCAGGTCGAGCTCGCGACCGACGAAGGTTTTCTTCTTCGCGCGGCTGATCTTCTTCTGGATCGACATGAGCGATTTGCGGCGCCTTTCGATCTCGCGCACAGAAACTTTGCTCTCGAGATCGAAAGCCCCAGCGCCCTCCTGGTCAGAGTAACCGAACGCGCCCATCCAGTCGAATCCTGCCACTTTAGTGAATTCGCAAAGTTCGTCAAATTCCTTGTCGGTTTCACCGGGAAAGCCCACAACGAACGAAGTCCTCAAAGTCAGGTTGGGAATCGTACGCCGCATCTTCTCGATCGAGCGCAGGAACAGATCCGCCCCGCCGCCGCGCTTCATGCGCTTCAGAACCGAAGCCGAAGCGTGCTGCAGAGGGACGTCAATATACGAGCAAATGTTGTCGTGCGCGGCAATGGTTTCGAGCAGGCGGCCGGTGATCTTGTTGGGATAGGCGTAGAGAAAACGGATCCAGCGCAGTCCCTCAATGCCCGCGAGCTTCTCCAGTAGCAAGGCGAGACCATCCTTCAGGCCCAAGTCTTCGCCGTAACAGGTCGTGTCCTGGCCGATCAGAGTGATCTCGCGCACGCCCGACTGAGCCAGCCGCTCTGCTTCCGCGATCACTGACTCAAAACGCCGCGAACGGAATTGTCCGCGCAGCTGCGGGATGATGCAAAACGTGCAGGGATGATCGCAGCCCTCGGCGATCTTGATGTAGGCCGTATATCCGGGTGTCGCGAGAACGCGCGGCGTGGCGTCATCGTAAAGATAGTTGGGAAGATCGGCGATGGCACCGTCCCAGGAATCGCGCGCGAAGCGTCCCTGTTGCCGCCGGTGGTCGCCCTCGGCGCGCGAGGTCAGGATCGTGAATGGACTCGGCGCGGGCGTGGCTCGCGCCACGCCGGTCGCAGAAAGAATCCGCTCCAGTTCGCCGGTTCCGACGACCGCGTCTACCTCTGGAATGTTCTTTAGAATCTCGTCGCGAAAGCGCTCGACCAGGCAGCCGGCGACAACCAACCTCTTCGCTTTACCGCTGGTTTTGTGCCGAGCCATTTCGAGAATGGTATCCACCGACTCCTGCTGTGCGCTGCCGATAAACGAGCAGGTATTGACCACGATCACGTCGGCGTCCTCAGCTGCAGATGTAAGGTCTGCGCCCGCGTGAGCGAGCATACCCATCATGACCTCGCTGTCGACGAGGTTCTTGGGGCAGCCCAGGCTGACGAAACCAACCTTGGCAGGGGCAGCATGCCCCGTGGTCACGGAAATGTTTTTCTGTGCAGGCACTGGAGAACAATCAACGGAAAAGGAGACTCCTCGATTTTATCATCCGGCGCGCATGGAGTTGCTGGCGTGGGCTGGCGGGGGTCCGCACCACGAACGGTACTTTTGTTTCGACCGAAGGGGTTGGCCGCATGCTACTCTTAGGAAAATAAACTACATCCCTCAAACTCCGGAGGAGAGATGTCGCCTAAACGCCTCGCCGCTCTGATCGTGTGTGCCGTAATTCTCCCTTCCAGCGCTTTCGCGCAGCGGAACGAGATTTCAGCCACGCTGGGGCGCACTTTCGTCAGCTCGCAGAGAATCGTGGGCGCGAATTTTTTTAACCCGAATGTTCATTTCGGCAACGGTCTGACGATCGGCGGCAACTACAGCCGCTTGCTCAAGACCTATGGCATTTTCGGAATATCGGGCGAAGTGCCTGTCGCGTATGCGTACGACATGGATCTGAACACGGGCCAAAATCTGATCCCGGAAGGTTACCAGTCGTTCTTCGTGACTCCCGCGGTGCGGGTGAACTTTTTCTCCGGGGAGAGTGTGTCGCCCTGGGTCAGCGTCGGCGGTGGTTATGGTTTGTTCAAGCAGTCGAACCAGTTGGTCTTCGGCGGGCCCAACCCGGGCAAGACCAGTACCAGTACCGGAATCTTTCAGATCGGCGCAGGGTTGGATGTCTGGCCCTGGGAGAAGTGGGGCTTTCGTCTTGAAGCGCGCGATTTTTATTCCGGCGTCCCTGATCTGAATGTCACGACCGTGCGCAGCCGGCAGCACAATTACTACGTGGGTGGCGGGGTTATCCGGCGTTTCTAGACTAGCGCTCCCCGGTCGTAATTTCCTCAAACAGTTCAGGCAAGGCGCGGGCATCGTCCATGGACTGTCCGAAACGGGCGGATTCGTATGCGCGAGTAAAAGTGGCGACCTTGCTCTGCAGAACCGGCTCCTGAATGGCGGCCACAAAATCGTGGGGCGTTTGCGCTGGAGTCTTACGCCAGCCGCGCCGTGCCAGCCGGCGCAGCATCCGGTCGTACCAGAGCGTGGCGGATTCGCGCGGTGCGCGATCTGGGTGCGCCCGTAGCCTGCGATTCGCGAACGCGCGCAGAATGTGGCGGAGATTGATCAGGATGATGAGGAACCCCGTCACTGCCAGGCTGCCGCCGATCCAGCGACCTGGAGAGTGTGTAATCTGCTGGTGAGTCCGCCGGGCCGAGTTCAGCAAAGACTGATAGTTCCGGGCATACCACTGGCGCAGATCGTTGTAAAGGCGACGGCTGCTTTGGCCCGCTCCTTCTCCAAGAGAACGCTGGTGGGTGACGTCATAGTTGATCACCCATTCCCGCCAGAATGAAGCAGCGGCATCCACATAAAGAAGCATTCGCGACCAGCCGGAGTGAGTCTCGAGACTCCCGCCCGGGGTCGGATCGAAACTGACCCAACCGTAGCCGGGGAAGTAAGCCTCGACCCAGGAATGCGCGTTGCTGGCGCGCACTACATACTGACCGGTGAGATCGTTGAATTCGCCCCCGCGGAAACCGGTGACGATGCGGGACGGAATGCGCAGCGAACGCAGCATCACGGCCATGGAACTGGCAAAGTATTCGCAGTGTCCCTTCTTCCTCTCGAACAGGAAATTGGCCAGCGGGTCGCGCTGGGCGCTGCGAGGCAGATCCAGTGTGTATCCAAAGCGCGTGCGCAGATAGCGCTCCATCACTACGGCCTTGTCATAGTTATTGGGAGCTGAAGCGGTGATTTCTTCCGCCAGCTTCGAAATACGAATATCGAGCGGCGGCAAGGTGAGGTAAGACGCCAGGCTGCCAGGGACGGTATTGGGCGTCAGTCGTAATTCGCTCGCGTCGGGCTCGCCCAGTTCCGATTCGGCCTCGTAGCGATTGACAGGATGGTCGGCGTCAAGGTTGAATACCGCCCCTCCCGCATCGGTGCTGACGTGTCCGAAGTTGCCAATCAGGCGTGCTGGTTTTTCTGCCAGGAAGAAAACATTGGTCCCGAGCGGCTCCATCAGGACGCGGTAGTGGACCTTGCGGCCTGGGATACCAAAAGGGGCAGTCTCGCCAGCCACCGTCCCCAGACGATAGCTTCCATTTCCCGAGCGTCTAAGGTCGGTTTGTGCGAAAGGATTCGACCAGACCTTCCCGTCAAACTGACTCAGGGCGACGCCGCGCCACTTTAGATCGTAGGCGCCCTCGAGATCGTTATCGATCTGGATGTGCATGACCACGGCGCTGGACTGCTGAATCTGACCAATCCGTCCGAGTTGCACGCGGTCGCTGAAACCAGTGGAAAGGTCGCTGCCCGGAGCATAAGCGCTCAGATAGCGTGACGAAACCCGCGGCAGCAGAAAGAAAATCAGAGATGCTCCCGCCAGGATCATCAGCATCAGCATCGGGGCGGTCGCGAGCAAAACATTCGCCATGCGGCGGTAAGGTGCGGTGTTCTTCGGTTCCTGCGCGCGCCCATGGTCTTCCGCAATCGAATGGCGCATCTCCATCAGGACGAAGGTGATGACCGCGACCAGCAGGAATCCAGCGAAACAGAACAGAAATACACTGTCCACAGTGAGCACCGCGGCCGCAAGCACCATGAGAAACGACAGCACCGCCAGCATGAAATGGTCGCGCGCTCGCTGCAGCGAGAACAGGCGAATCACCATGCCGAACAAGACCAGGTGGACAGTCGCCACCAGGAAGCTGCCCGACACGAAAAAATAGTCCGCGAAATAAATAGCGACGTAGAACAGCGTCAGGTAGGTGGTCCAGCGCTCAGGAATCGTAAACTGCTGATGCGTGATCAGGTGGTAGCCACGGATGATGAGGGCGCAACCCAC
>WNEZ01008195.1_pt1 | contig 11680 bp, 9 predicted proteins | sample 5400521 | NCBI WGS metagenome assembly WNEZ01 (sample SAMN13153339, study PRJNA577476) | soil metagenome | isolation source: 120 cm saprolite under Douglas fir tree site 2 hole 1 replicate 1 | place: USA:California | collected 2015-04-18
TGGAGAGCTGGTGCAGGAAGTCACGGCGGCGATCAGCGATGCGGGCATGGATGCGAGCCACGTGCTTTCTGGCCCTGGCTCGGTTCTGCGAGCCCTTGTGCTTCTTGGCTAGTCTCCGCTGAGCCTTGGCAAGCTTCTTTTCCTCCTTATAGAAGAATTTGGGGTTGCCGACGGTCTCACCAGTCGAGAGGATCACGAAGTCTTTCAAGCCCAGATCAGCCCCGACGGACTGCTCGACAGGCTTCAAGGGAGCCATCTCTTCCTCTATCAGGATGGAGACAAAATAGCGCTCAGCACCGTCTTTGCTGACAGTTACGCTGCTCGGCTTGCACCCTTTCGGCAAGGGACGCGACCAGACGATTTCAAGAGGGTCAGTCATTTTAGCGAGAGTGAGCGTGCTGCCATCCCACCTGAAGGCGGTATCGACATAGGTAGCTGATTGCTGCTGGCGTTTCTTTTTGTAGGTGGGGTAGTTCCCACGGCCTTCAAAAAAGGTGAGGAAGGCTTTCTCCAGATGCCTCAAGGCGTGTTGCAACGTCACAGACGACACATCGCAGAGCCACACGGTCTCTTCCTGCTGCTTGAGTTGGGTCAACAGGGCACTCAAATCCTTGTAATAGAGGCGTTGACCGTCTTGGTAGTAGGCATCGGTTTTCTTGCGCAGCGCCCAATTGTAGACAAAGCGACAACAGCCAAAGGTGTGGGCAAGCAGGCGCTTTTGTACGTGCGTTGGGTAAAACCGATACTTGTAGGCTCTTTTCTGTTTCATGGGTGACATCTTATCAGTTACGATGTAGATCGTCAAGCGTCGCACTGTTCGACGCTCTCATCCCCATGCCTGGAAGGGCAGGGGTCTTCTCGCGCCGCGTGTGACACACGCAACCGTTACCCTTTGTGCAGGCCAATATTTCCAGAACTCACATCCAACACCAGCACTCCGGAGGGTGGTGTGAGCGGGTTAGAGAGCAGCGGACCGCAATAACCCGGTGAACCACCGGTGTTCGTAACGTTGATGGCAAATTCACTGTTGATCATGCCGACATTGACGTTGGCATCAAGGATAACGTTAGTCGTGACGGGTAAAGTGACATCCACGTTTCCCCGCTCAGATTGAATCTTGTACATGGGGTGTGAGGCGCTGGTAGGGTTGGTGCAGGGATCAGAGCTTAAACTGCCAGATGTATCTAGCGTCCCGTCGAAGATTACATCGCCCGTACCCGTCTCCAGGTGCGAGCCATCGACCAGGCGTGTTTGATGGGCAGTCACGTTGCCTATATCATTCTTCACTACCAGCACAGCGTTCAATCCACTGACCGTCACGTTTCCTACCGAGGTTACGACATTAACCGCCAGCGGCGTCCCTGCATTCGCACTCGCTGCCGCTGGCAATGTGATCATCACGTCTACAGTATCACTGGCTTTGCCCAGGATCGTGCCGCTTGCATTGGGTATGCTCGTGCTCACCGTCAGGGTATTAGATGGCGCGCTGGGCGGCTGTACCTGGACCAGGATACGTCCGAATTCCTTGCTGGCGCTAGCGCTACTCGCAGCCTTGACTTTTTTGATGGTCGTCACTGTTGTTGCAGTGACAGCGGGGTCTACTGTGATGGAGACATCGCCAATCTGGTTATGTACCTGCACCTGCGCAATGCTAGAAGACCCTATTAGTTGCTGGTTTGTGCTCGTAAACGTCTGAGCGTTGCCAACGCTTCCCAGGCCTCCAGTTGACAGGCTGCTGCTAATCGCGAATATACCAATGGCGGCTGCTATGGCAACGATAAAGATGCCTCCTATACAGCCTACGAGCAGAAAGGGCCAGCGAGCCCGCCGTCTTCTACGCGGGCGAAAATCCGCTTCCTCATCATCTCGTCTTCGACGCCTCCTGGGATGCGGCTCATGCTCATAACCATCATTTGAAGGTTCTTCCCAGTACTCCTGCGATGCATCTCTATCTCTGCTCATGCGTTCACTTTCACCTCTTGCGGGAGCCCAATAGGAATCAACCTAAGGCGCCGACCCGGGATTTCGTAGGGGCGAGGGTGGCGGAGCGGCGTGGGGAGGGCCTTTATGGTCGCCCGTCTGACCCCCTGTACCAACGTGACCGTTGGTGGTGCTGGGGCTGGCCCTGGCGGTGGACCACGCGGGCGGCCATAAAGGCCCCCTCCCCACATCATCCCCACTCCCGCCCCTACGGATAGTGATGGACTTTTTTAGCTTGATGCCTTTTCCGTAAAGTACGTGTCATCACCTGTATTACGTACAAAGTAAGGAGAAGGTTTTCTCCCCTCCAGGAAAAAGGCTGGTACAAGCGCCACAATGCACAACACACCTGCTGCCAGGAAAATGGCTGTATAGACCTCGTGGGCCGAGACAACGAGATACTGGCCATAGAGCGTATTGTAGGTTGCGCTGAAAGCAGACACCCCTGGGGGTAGCTTGAATGCTGCCGCCAGCGCGCGGAAGCGCCCTAGCCCCCAGGAGGTCAGCGCTGCAAGGCCGAGGATCATGCCCACCATACGCAGCACCGTCACTACAGATGAGGCCATGCCGATCTGGCGACTGCTGGCCGCATTGATGGCAGTCGTACCTATCGGTGCAATCACCAGCCCAAAACCCAGCCCGCCGATAAGGGTACTGATGGTAATCTGTGTCCAGCCAACATCAAGAGGCCAGAGGTGCATCAGCCAGAAACCTATCGCTGTAGGTACCAGGCCCAGGAGGGCCGTCAGGCGGCACGAGATGACCGAGCAGAGCCAGCCGCCAATGAGCGCTCCTATGGGGATCATAGCCGTGAGCCGCAAGAGCGCAAGGCCACTATCAATCGCCGACCGTCCCAGCACTGTTGCCACGAATATCGGAATGTCAACCATCGCGATAATAAGCGCGGTCCCCACCAGCATGCTGGCGAGCGCAGCCGCAGAGAAAGTCACGCGCTTGAACAGTGACGGTTCGACGATAGGCCATACCCGCGTCATCCTTTGCATGACCTGAGCGCGATTATTCACGCGTTCGGCGTATATTTCAAAAGCAATAAAAGTCGCCAGCAAGACCAGCGCAGCAGCGATCAGCCAGGGATTATTTTGTATGGGAGCCGAGCCCGGCCCGCTTGCCGCTGGACCGACCTGCGCTGCCTCCTGAGATAATCCCAGGCTGAGACAGACTAGCGAAGCACCGAGCAGGAGTGCGCCAGGAAGATCAACACGTTGCCTGGTGTTAATCGTCTCCTGGCCTCCGGCAAAGGATAGCTTCCCGGGCGGCACAAGACGCCAGATGAAGACAAGCAGGACCGCTACGATGGGCAAATTGAGATAGAAGATAGTTTGCCAGCCAGATGTTTGTAGGATAGATGACCCGAGTGGAATGCTAAACCCGCCATATTGCACAATTACCGAACCATAGAGGGGACCGAGTACGCCGCCGGCCTCGGTTACCATACCTATCAACCCCAGGGCCAGGCCGCGCCGCTTTTCCCCGTAAAAGTCACCAGCTACCGCCATAGCGACCGGTACAACAGCGCCGCCCCCCGCAGCTTGCACAAAGCGCGCCGCTACCAGCCAGATCAAGCCTGGGGAACTGACATCAATTCCTATGCCCTGTAAAAAGTCGAGGGATACATTATCGCCCAGAACAGGCGCCAGAGCGCAGAAGAGCGAACCGAGAGCGAAGATACACAGGCAAGTGATGAAGACGCGGCGGCGCCCATACATGTCTGAAACTCGACCCATCAGAGGCATAGCGACGACATAGCCTAGTAGATAGCCACTGATGATCCAGGCAGCCCGGTCAAGCTGAGTTACCGGAATCTGCAGGTCAACGATGATCCGCGGCAAGGCCGTCACGACGACCGTCTGATCGAGAGCCGTGAGAAATACAGCGGCGCTTGCCGCCAATACTGCCAACAACGCTGCTCTGCGTTGCATGTTTTCACCTCACACCGTAATGAAGGCTGGTACCGCACATACGATTCGGGGGACAGGGTGCCTGCGTTGCATGTTTTCACCTCATACCGTAATGAAGGGGTGTAGGCACGCAATTCATTGCGCCGGGGCAGGGCGGAAGATGGTCGATGGCCCCTATGCCCCTCGCTCGATCAAGATTTTTCACGAACAAGATCGGTCAGGTGTTGTCACCCCGAGCGCAGCGAAGGGTCTCTCTCGATGGGCAAAGAGATGCTTCGCTGCGCTCAGCATGACAGTACCGACTTTGGTCGGTAAACTTCATTATCGCGCTGCTACGTCTTCATGTTGCTCCGTTCTCCTGACGCTTGTGCGGTCACCAGGGGCGAACCCCCGCATGCTAAATGGGTGCCGTTATGACCAGTGTTTCCCCAAACTTTGAGAGTTTGAAGGTGCGCACAGTTTTAGCGGTATCGCCCTTCGCAGCTATACCACTTAAACGAAACAGGTAGGGCAGATTATCGGCCTTCCCTATGCAAGTAGTGGCCTCCACCATAGAGCCCGCTGGCGCTGTACCGCCAGTGATGCCAGCCAGGTACTTAGCGTCGAGCAGGCCATTGATGTTCCAGCAGGGCGTCCCGTCCACATTTGCATCGGTGGGCGTACTGGGGTTCTGTATGTGACCAAGAATCGCTCCAACGCCCGTTTTCGAGTCTGAGAATGTGCGTGGATCGAGCAGTCCACTGGCAGCCGTCCAACTCCCGGTGATAGGATCGGTGACATATTGCTTATCGCCTATGGCGATGATCCGGACATTGACGACGTTGCCGAACACCAGCGCATTCGCCTTCGCTTGCAGCTTATCGGGAACGAGAACATCGCCATCCGCGCTTTTGATGGTCAATACCCCTCCCTCGCCTGGGTTATCGACTACCAGGTTGAAATGGTACGATTTGACCTTTTGAATGGCAGCCTGCGCGTTTTTGATCAATTGCTGCGCGGTCGGCGCATTGCTCCCCCCGCATGCCGCCAGGGCAAACACGATTGCCAGCAAAGAGGCCAGGTACGCTGTAGCGAGAGAAGCCGCTCGCGCTCGTCGTCCGTGCATAGTTTTCTCCTCCTGTATGGGTCGCATAATTATATCACGAGACACGATAATCTTTTCGCCCTAATCCGCCTATTGTACGCTGCCTGTGTGTCTAGTATAATCGAGGCAATGTAGACAAGGAAAGGGGAACACATGGACCATCGCACTTTTAGCCCGCTTGAGCGCGGGTTGGCTTTTATTGCAGGCAGCTTTAACCTGATCATAGGCTTAGCGTTTTTCTTCCTGCCAGAAGTGCCTCTTCCGCTCTGGCCTACAAGTATTCCTCACATGCTCGATCGCTTCATCGGTGCAATCGTGCTGGGCAATTGTGCCGCGTCTTTCTGGCTGGCAACACAACGTGAATGGGCGCGAGTGCGCCCTCTGGCTATCGTAGCAGTGGTATATGGAACGATCGTAGCGCTGGCGCTCCTCTACCATCTCCTGTGGCTGCACGATTCGCCATTGTTCTGGTTCTACTTCTTGTTCGATGTTCCCTTCTTGATCGTCTTCTACGCCTTGTTTACTTACCACGACATCTGGCCTTACTTGAAAAGGCGTAAGTCAGAACGGCCAGAACACAGAAAAGTAGCAGAGTCGACAGAATAACTACAGGCACACAATCACCGGTGGATAGATTGGAAACACCATGCAGGCACCGTTCGCTGATCCACTTTCAGGGCTAGAGTTACTCAGTAGCGCATTACCATTAGTAGGGCGTGAGACCCAGATGCAGGCTATACGCGCTGTACTCGAGACGGTCGCGCTCAACAGGCCAATAGGAGCTCGGGCGGTGATGATCAGCGGCGAGATGGGCGTGGGCAAGTCGCGTCTACTGGCGGAGATGTACCTGGAAGCCAGGGCGCGCGGTTTCCGTGTGCTGGAAGGCCGCACATACGAGTCGGGTGGTATGTTTCCCTATCTTCCTTTTATCGAGGCATTACGCCCGGTCATACGTACATCGACCACAGAAGAATTGCGTCGCTATATAGGGCATGCGCATTCTCCAGGCGACCTGCAAGGGACCGGCGAGCAGGAGACTCGCACTGCTATGGCAGAAGTGACCTCTCTGACAGATACCCCGCTCGTCGCAGCGCTGGCTCGCCTTTTCCCCGACCTGCCCAGGATGTTGCATGTGACAATCGAGCCGGAAGTACTCTCACCTGACCAGGAGAAGTTCCGCCTTTTCGACGCCATGGCAACCATATTAGAACGTATGGCGCTGGAGCGACCAGTTCTATTGGGCATCGACAACCTGCAGTGGGCTGATAGTGGAAGCCTGGAACTCACGATGTTCCTCACCGTGCGCCTGCATGGTAGTCACGTCGCGCTGGTAGGCGTGACACGACCGCCCACTCCTTCCAACGAGCGTGCAGAAGCGGCAGACCGGGTAGTATCAACGGCTTCGACAAGAATGCTAGGTGAATTAGTGCGCCAGGGTTTGCTGCTGCTCTTGCCGCTTGGGCCGCTGGATGCAGATGCCGCCGAGCGACACCTGCATGCGCTTCTCCCCGGCACATTTTCTGCGGAGCTAGCCCTGTCATTGCTCAGTCGCGCCGGAGGTAACCCCTTCTTCCTGGAAGAACTAGTACGCACGCTGACACTGAACCAGTTGCTAGTGCTACGCAATGGTGAGTGGAGAGCAACGCGCGCCATCAATGCCGGAATACCAGAAAGCATAACCCTGGCGGTGGAGCAGCGCCTCCAGGGATTGAGCACAGCTTGCAGGGAATTGCTGCGCGTTGCCTCTTTACTGGGACGTACATTCACGCTGGATGTCCTGGCAGATGTGCTTGAAGAATCTGAAGAACAGGTACAGTTGTTAATCGACGAGGCGACCCAGGCTGCAGTGATTGCCAGAGCTCCTGCCGTTGAGGCCGGTGAGGAGGAGTATATAAACGGCTCAGCAGGGAGCCCCGAGGCATCTTTCGCTTCAGACCTGGCGCCTGCAAAAGGCATAGTGACAGCCACCATTTATATGTTCTGTCAGGGCATTGTGCAAGAGGTGCTGAGCTCCGAGGTTCCTACACAGCGGGCGCGAGCGCTACATGGCACAATTGGCCTGGCCATGGAACATGGCTATGCTGATGCTGCTCCAGCCCATGCTGCAGAACTGGCCCGTCACTTTGTCTTGGGCGGCGACAGGCAAAGAGCATTACGCTGGAGTCTGCTTGCAGGTGAGGATGCAGTACGCCAGCAGGCACATCGCGAAGCTATTGGTCACTTTCGTACAGTGTTGAGGCTGGTACAAGATCCGTCCATACAGGCAGATCCACCTGGCCGGGGCGGTCATCTGCCAGTGCCTGCGCAACTCTACCTGTTGATCGGTGAAAGCTGGTTCAAACTAGGGGAGCTCGAGCAGGCCGCGCTTGCTTTTCAACAGGCGCTACAAGACTTACGCGGGACCGGAACAGGATACGCGCAATCATTATTGTTGGCACAGGTGAATCGCTTGCTGGCGGATGTCTACCGTATGCAAGGCAAATATGATCAGACGATGGCCCATCTTCAAGCGGCATCTAGCGCATTTAACGCTGTAGCAGAGACTGAAAGAGCAACAAATGCAGCGTTTGACGAGGCAACACAGGTGCGCTGGTTCCCAGGACGCAGCTTCCCAACTGGCAGCATAGCCCTGCAGCGCACGAGTACTAATGAGCACATCCTGCTTTTGCAAGCGCAAGCTACACTCGATATGATGCTTGGCCGTACGCAAGAGGCCGAGGCAGAGCTGTGGCGATCACACCAACTGGCGACAGACAGCGGAGATCGTGGGAGCCAGGCATTTGCCTTGCAGTTATTGGGCTGGCTGCGTGGCTGGGGTGAGCACATCCACGAGGCTATTCGTTTCCAGGAGCAAGCCCACTCGCTCTATGTATCAATAGGCGACCCTTTCCGCGCGGCACTGGTAGACCAGGTACTGGGCATCGTATACCAGGCGCTGGGAGAGATGGAGCACGCGCGGCTCTGCACGCTGCGCGGCTTTGAACGGGCTCGCCGCTACGGAGCACGCGGTATCCTGGGCCTGTTGTACTGGAACCAGGGCGTGATGGCGCTTGCTCAAGGCGACTGGGCGAGCAGCGACGCGCGCCTGCAACAGGCACTGCAAGAGGCGCTGGCAAACAACGACGCGCGTCTCAAACCAAATGCGCTCCTGGCGCAGGCAGAGTTACAGTTCCGCATTGGTAACTGGCCCGAAGCGGAACGGCTTTTTCAGACAAGCATCCAGGCAGCTTCGACAACCGAGTGGATTGCCGGAGCAACAGCGCTTTATGGGCATTTTCTCGCGGTGACCGGGCGCAGGAAAGCCGCCCAGGAACAGCTTGACCGGGCAGCCGCCATCCCCGAACCACCAGGGCTGGCCGGCAATTTCTATATCCCCTTCCTTGCAGAAGGGTATTTGCGTATTGAGGCACATACACGAGCTGCTGCCTACATCGAGCGGATGCGCTCAATGCGTGGCTTTATGTACTATGGCACTTCGGTTGATCGCATATTGGGCGTGGTAGCCACGCAGGCAGGCGATTGGGAGACGGCGGAGCAGGCCTTTGAGGACGGCCTGGCGCTCTGCCAGCGCGCCAATAACGAGCCTGAAGAGGCTGCAATCTACTATGAGCAGGTGCGAGCAGCACTGCTGCGTAGCGGTACGATCACCCTTGTGACAGATCACGCCCCCACGCGCTTGCATGATCTGTGCGATCGCGCACGGGAACTCTTTCTACGCTACCAGATGCAGCGTGCTGCCAGCCTGGTGGACACGGTACAAAAAGGGGTGCGTGAATTAGAGCAACGGGATGGCGCGCAGGCATTACACACTCCCTTGACAGAAGTTTTATCCCCGAGACAAAATACCCAGCCAGCGACCCGGGGGCAGGCTTCACGCAGTTCGATATCTATTCCCCACGTAGAGCAGTGGGAAGCAGGCAACAGGCTCGTACTCCACCTCACGGGGCGGGAACTGGAAGTGCTGCGCCTGGTAGCTGAAGGGCATACAGACCGCGAGGTCGCCGAGATGCTGGTGATAAGTCCGCGCACAGTCAATCGTCACCTGAGCAATATTTTTGTCAGGCTCGATGTCCCCGGGCGTGCTGCCGCAGTCGCTTATGCTATCCGGCAAGGGATTGTCTGAACCCATCCTACCTGCCTCTACCAATGGTCCTACGGGTCTAATTCGCCTTTGAGGTCGCGCATCATCAACTCTGGCACGGCTCTACGGGGATCATGCCCTTCAAAGAGCACCAGGCTGAGTTGTTGCGTAATCGGCATCTCAACGTGGTAGCGTGCCGCCATTTAGAGATGCCTTCCGCTACAGTGTGCGTTGAGGCCAGTATCTCCTCCAGTTTCTCGCCCGCCGCCAATCGTCGTCCGAGCTCGTGGTTACGGCTCAAGGAGCTGGCGCAGGTGGCGATCAGATCGCCCATACCGGCAAGGCCCGAGAAGGTGAGCGGATTGGCCCCGGCAGCAACTCCCAGGCGCGCTATTTCTGCCAGACCTCGCGTTACAAAAGCAGCTTTTGCATTATCGCCATAACCCATGCCATCATTGAAACCTGCGCCAATAGCGATGATATTTTTGAGCGCCCCGCCCAGCTCAACACCAATTACATCGTCCGCTGTATAGATACGGAAATGCGCAGTACTGAGGATTGAACGCGCGCGCACCGCTGTCTCTTGCTCGTAAGCAGCTACGACGGCGGCAGTCGGCTTTTCTTCGGCCACCTCGCGCGAGATATTTGGGCCACTAAGCGCCGCAACCCGGCTGCGAGCCGGAGGTATAATCTCGCAAATGATCTCCGTCATACGTTTGAGGCTGCCTATTTCGATGCCCTTGCTGGCGCTCACCAGCAGGGTCTCTTGTTCAATATAAGGAGCAAGTAAGCGCACGTTCTCCCGCATGCGCTGTGAAGGGGTGACGAACAAGAGTATGCCCTTATTTTGGGTAACTTCCACGATATCCGAGGTGACACGCAGCGTATCTGGAAAATGATAGCCAGGCAGGAAAAACGTGTTCTCTCGCTGCTGTTGCATCTGCATGGCTCGCTCAGGTCGATGCTCCCAGAGGGTGGTCACGCTGCCTTTGCGTGCCAGCAGCAGGGCAAGCGTGGTGCCCCAGGCACCACTGCCGATGACACCAACAGAAACCATCTCTAGCTCCTCGTCTTAAAGTATGACAGCATACGCCCTTATTGTAGCATAGCCGAAAAGGGGAACATATTTTCATTTTTCCGCTTTTTGCCAGCAGGCAGGGAATAATGAGGTGATGATTGTTTTGTGAGGATACAGAGAGGTTAGAGACAGAGATGAACATTGATGAGCAGCTTGAAAACTTCCTGGCGGATTTAGGAGTAGAGATGGAACGCTCAAAGCACGAACAGTTTGATGAGAACTCCATTCCGGAAGTCTCAATCTTTCAGGCATCGCGCGACCACTACGGGGTTTTCTATCGCCTGGATATCATCGAGCAGAAGCCCCAACTGCGCATTATGGTTCCTGTTGAAAGTGGAGCGTTGAAAATGGAGATGTATATCGTGCGCATGAGCGAGAGGACCCCTGTGAACCCCTGGTTCTCAGCCCTGGCAGCCTATCGTGGTGGCCCTGCTTTCGAACGTGGCCGTGAGGCAGCCCAGCAACACCTGCTATACGCCATCGCTGAAATGATGAAACAACTCTTCTGGGCGGGTGACCTGAGTAGCATGAGCTTTCCGCCAGAGATCGATGTTTATCGATTGCTATAATTTGCCTCTTGCGGGGTGCTAGGCCTACGTGCTATGCTTGTCGCAGAAAATGTATAGGGGGTCGCTCATGACCGACAATCTGGATCAGGTTGGCCAGGCAGCAATTGAACATTTAACGCTTAAGCATGCAGCGCGTGAGCGGGCACTCCCCAGGTCGCGTGCTGCCATTCGTTGTTGCGCCAATAGTATCCGCGCAACTCATCGCCAGGAGTTCCATACTGCCGGGGAACTGATGTCACAGGCAGCAGCGCTGCTCGCAGAGATGAGCCTGGACCTGCTGGACCATCAAGAAATCTTCTACGCGGGTTTCGTACAGGACGCCCAGAAAGAATATGCCGAGGCCATGACCTTCGCAGCGCTCGTTCAGGGTCGCCCCCTACCTATAGCCCAGGAACTCTCTATTGGTTGGGCAGCCTATCTCAATGGGCTGGGAGAGGCCGTAGGAGAACTCAGACGCTACCTGCTGGACCAATTGCGCCGGGGCAACATCGATAGCTGTGAGCTGTTCCTGGGCTACATGGACGACATCTATGCTCTCCTTACCAGCATCGATTTTCCTGATGCCGTTACTGCAGGACTGCGGCGAAGACGCGTGGAGACCTGACTACAGCTGCAGGGCAAGCGCAGTTACAGAAGACAATGCTTGCTTTGCAACAAGCATTGCAAGAGTACCACACCTCGTAGCTCTATCCTTTTCCAGATGAGCAGTCGAGGAGTAAATGATTCCCTGGACTGTATACTGATACTAATAGACAAACGTATTTCTGGCAGGGGTAATTTCTCGTCTATAACAATGTAATACTTCCAGGATACCTACTCCTTAAAACATACTGAAGGGGGCATATACAAACTTATGCAAAACAAAGGTTCGTCGGATGGCGTCCCGGTGTCTGGCCCTAAAGTTTTCAAAGCGGATTCGGTGCAAGCAGAAGAAGTACCAACGATACCACTGGGATCACTTCAGACTAT
>WNEZ01009950.1_pt1 | contig 11680 bp, 13 predicted proteins | sample 5400521 | NCBI WGS metagenome assembly WNEZ01 (sample SAMN13153339, study PRJNA577476) | soil metagenome | isolation source: 120 cm saprolite under Douglas fir tree site 2 hole 1 replicate 1 | place: USA:California | collected 2015-04-18
ATTCGCTGTCTTCGGTGGTAAGCCGTCTCATCTGCAGAGGAAGGCTTTCGATGGGCCGGTGGGGATACCTGTTGTAGGTGTAGATGGCCTCGGCCTGGATGTGAAGGTAGACGCCTTCGCCCCACTCGCCAGCCTTTGTCTGGGTGGATGCGTACAGAAGGGTCTCCAGCGTCTCAAAATCCGCATGGTCAGGTGAGATGATGGCCGCGGAGCCATGCACGATGATCGCCAGTTCGTTTTCACGAAACAGGGTCAGGCTGACGGCGGGCCGCTTCATGACATGGCGCGTGCGCGCGGCGGTGGCGACGGTGGGGATGTAGATCTCGCCTCGGTAGAGCAGCGAGCCGATCGGGGCAATGCGTGGCTCGCCTCTCGTCGTGACGGTTGCCAGCGCGACGGTTTGCACGTCCAGCCAGCAATCGATCAGCTGTTGAGCGGTGAGGGAGTGTTCCGGCATCTGAAACGAGCGGCGCAGGAAAGCGCCCGCCCGCTGGATGCTGTTGGCTATCAGCGCCTGCAAGCGCTCGATGTCTTCCTGTGTTTCTCTCATACCCTCTAGTATAGGTCAGAGATCAAGTGGTACATGTTCAGATTCGTGAAGCAGCTTCGGCTCACTTGCAAAAGGGTCAGGGCCTGTGGACCGTATTGATGCAGCTCGGCAGGCTGCAGCGCTTGATGCACTCAACGCTATTCTCATGTTTGAAGTAGAAGAGCGCAAGGCAATAGCTGCGGCGGCAAGATTCTTGCCTTGCGTTCCCTCAAGGAAGAGTTTTCTCAAGAAGTGACGCTATTCTTCTCCTACCACAAGCGCATGGACACGTCCCATCTGGAAATGGTCTGGCCAGTGAATAGGTAACTCTTCCCAACTCACCCCTGCATCAGCGGAGCGGAAAATGCCTTGATTGCTGCCCGCATAAAAGACTCCCGGTTCGGCTGGATTGGTAGCCAATACAAAGGTCAGTAATCCCTTTTCCTCAGGCAAACCAACTCGCACCTGTTGCCATGGAGTGGTATGGCTACGGCGGTAGACTGCTGACTCTGCGCTCATTGGAGTATGTGCTTGCTGCGGACCGTGTGCCGCAGAGATGACAAGTATGTCCGGATCAGCGGGATCAACCGCTACACTCCAGAGGTAATGGTGGGTGAGACCTTCATCGGGCCGATACCATGTATCTCCACCAGTATCGCTCTCGACGAAGCCATTTCCTGCCTGCATAAAGCCATCCCCAGCCGCAGAATAGAGGCGATTGGGCGCACGTTTATGCATGGCTAAGGTATGCGTATCAAAGGGTCCATCGGGTTTTCGATCTTCCCAGGTTTCACCACCTTCGAAACTGCGAAGAAGTGCACCTGCTTCAATGGCTGCATAGAGACGGCCGGGTTGGAGTGGATCAGGTGTCATCCAGCGAACGTGACTAGTATAGGGACGAGGTGGAAAACTCCAGGTTGGAGCAGAGGGTAACTGACGCAGTGTTGGGAGATCATGCCAGGTTGCTCCACTATCCTCCGAACGGAAAATGGCGCTCGGTTCTGTTCCTGCATAGATGACACTATGTCCATTGGGACGCTCTAATGGACTGATGGCAACCGACATGACCTGCTCACCAATGATGTGTGTTCCGACGTTTTCCCAGGTTCTTCCAGTATCGTTACTGTGCCACAATCCCTGACCAAAGGTGCCACAATAGACCTCTTCTGGCTGTTGATCCTCAACAGCCAGACATTGTGTAGCCAGGCCTGTGAGTTGCAGATCAACAACCCATTCCCCATCGTGCTGACGTACGATGGCCAGGGCTTTGTTCGTTGCAATGTATAATTTTTTCATGCCATACCTCTTGTATGTGATGGTGAGTGCTATAGAAGCTTTCACGTTTGTTTTTTGAAGAAGGACACATGTAGTTCTGTTCCTTCCGGCTGAAGGATAGCATCTTTCTGTCGGAAACAGGCTGTCCCTCCTGCCAGAAATGTCCTGGCCTTTTGAACAGGGTTTTTTAGGCCGCGAACACTTTTCGGTAGTCACTCTCGCCACCATCCTTCTCGGCTTCGCTTCCTCTGTTTAGACTTCTTTGTGCCCACTTCAGCCTGGATCGAGTGCAGGAGTGATGTTCACGTCGGGCTGTTCCCAGTCAAGGATGCGATTGGTCAACGCGCTGGAGGTCACGATGTTGACCACCAACGTTCCATGCGCTCCTAACCGTTCATTGAAGGCTTCCAAATGCTGCATCGAGGAGAGGGCCACCTTGAGGAGGGCGCAGTGACTGCCACTCAGTTTGTGCATCTCCAGCACTTCCGGGAACTCCTCGGCGCTGCTGGTTTTTAACAGGCACTTGCCAGGAGTACAATGCAATTGGATCAAGGCCAACAGTGGCAGCCCCACCTTCGCTGGGTTCACCTGTGCACCGTAGCCAGTAATCACGCCAGCATCTTCCAGTTTGCGGACCCGTTCGGCGGCTGCCGGAGCAGACAGTCCGACGCGTCGCCCCAGTTGATTGTAGGAGAGGCGAGCGTCCCTTTGCAGTTCGCGCAAGATCTTCCAGTTGGTGCTATCGAGCGGCCTTTCTGATTGCAAAGCCATTCTCCTATTTACCTTTCTTTTTTGAGAAGTATGCCATCTTTTCTTTTCATTCTGCATTCACTTCTCGCTCCTTCCCCAGTATTATAAAAAACACAAAGAAAGGAAGCAACAGATGAGAAAAGTGCGTGCGGCCATTGTCGGCTGTGGCAAGGTCTCGGAGCACTATCTTCCCACTTACAGCAGAGTTCTGCAGTGGAACTGGTAGCCGTCTGCGATCCTCTGGTTGAGCGAGTTCAAAGGCACGCTCAAGCCTATAGCATTGAGCACGCGTTTCAGGATATCGACCAGATGCTCTGTGAGCTGGATTTTGAGCTGCTGGTGAATCTGACGCCCATGCCTTGCATGCACCTTTCAATCGCAAAGCCCTGGAGGCAGGAAGGCATGTCTGGTGTGAGAAGCCCATTGCTACAGACCTGAAAGAAGCACAGACCCTGCTAGCGCTTACACAGCAGCAGGGCGTTGGCTTGTGGGGGGCGCCCAGTAGTCCCATTTCGCCTGCATTTCAGTCCATGGCGAAAGTGCTCTCTACTGGCGCCCTGAGGCAAGTCTATGTCGCTCACGGGATCTTTTGCTGGAGCGGTCCTACCTGGCTGGGGAGCGCCTGGTTTTACCAGAAGGGAGGCGGAAGCCTCTTTGATCTGGGAGTCTATAACCTCACCATGCTGACCGGGCTTCTGGGTCCTGCGCACAGCGTGGTGGTGATGGCTGGCACAGCGATCCGAGAGCTGGTCATTGATGGCGAGATCATCCCCGTCGAAGCTGATGACAACACGGCGCTGATCCTCGATCACGGCAACGCGGTCTACTCGGTGATCCAGACGGGCTTCGTCTATGCGGGACAGCGCGACGACTGGACGATTCCGCGAAGACAGGGCACCGCGTCCAGATCACTTCGACCTTTCCCTGGCCGATGCTCAAGGAGGGGGTCGAGGCCGTGGTTGCTGGTGCTGTTGGATGATGATATGAACTGTCATGGTTGTGTTCTATGCTCCGTCCATGCAACAGGAAGAAACTGCATCGCAGTAATACGCTGTGATCAGACTGGCCATACCACAAGTGGTGGTACGGACAGAGATAAGGCGATGGTGCTCACCTGTGCGTCTTCTTAGCGCACAAAGGCTCCAGATGTTGCTTTGTCTCCTCACAAAAAAAAGGAGGATCTCACCCGATGAAATATGGTTTTATTCTCATGGGCACTCCCGTGGAAGTCGTTGAGTTGGCCCAGGAAGCGGAGGCTGCTGGCTGGGATGGCATCTTCCTCTCCGATGACTGGATGACTGCCTGGATCATACTGACGGCGATTGCCATGTGGACCCAACGTATCCGCCTGGGAACCATGCTGACGCCGCTGCCAGAACAACTCCCCTGGTACGTAGCCGCGCAAACTGCCACGCTCGATCAACTCTCCGGCGGCCGCGTGATCCTCACGGCTGGCCTGGGCATTCTGGAACTGGGCAAGGTTGGCTCGCTGAACAACAAGGTACGTGCTGAGCGGCTTGATGAGGCCCTGGAGATCCTCGAAAGCCGGTGCGCGGCGAGGCTCTGCGCACAACCTCTGAGGGGCACTACGCTCACTTCCAGGAGATGCATAGCAGCGTCGAGGTGCACATGCATATGCCACAGCAGAAACCGCGTATTCCCATCTGGGTTGTTGGTGGCCCAAAGCAGAGTCAACTCCGGCGCGCAGCCCGTTGGGATGGCGCAGTAATTGGTGGAAGCCCCGAAGAGCTCCACGAACGCAAAGACGCGATGAGACTCTGCGCGGCAGTCCCTCATCGCTCGATATTATTACTGAAGGCGAGACGCCTCACGACAACCCTGTGCGCGCCGCCTCCATTGTCCGTTCGTATGCCGAGGCAGGAGCGACCTGGTGGCTGGAGAGCATGTGGGAGTGGGAGGGCGTCACCCGCACCTACGATATGCGGACGCGCATCCGCTCAGGTCCACCGCGCATTTCGTAGGGGTGTCAGATCACGCTGTTCTCGCAAAGGCTACTGAAACGATCAGGGAAGAAATTTCTTCCCTGTCATCTCAAGGAGTCTGCCTACCAATGACACACGCACTGCAAGAATCTCCAAGAGTTCCCGACAAGACGCCCATACTGACTATCATGCACTTCCCTCGTCTCTCGATGATCTTACTCTTGCTTACCAGTTGTGTTGCTTTGCTCATGACGGGGCTTATGATCATCATACCGGTCTTTCCCCAACGCCTGCAAGCGCTTGGGTTGGGAGCAGCAACCCTGGCTTGGATGGAAATGGCTTTCGGCCCGGCGCACTATGGGGCGATTTTAGGGATCTACGTTCTGGCTCTCGCCGTCTTTCCTCTGCTCATTAGTCGTTTCCTGGATGGTTCTATCAAGCTTCTGCTGATTGCTTTGGAATGCCTCCTCTACACAGGCCTCAACGTGGGCATGCTCTTTTTTATACAGTATCCATTCCTGATTCTAGCTGCCATCCTCGCCGGCATAGGGCAAGCGTTCTGGCTGCCCGGATTAGGAGTCATCTACCTGTGCGCAACCAATGAACAGCATCGCTCTCAAGTGATGGGGCTGCGACAAACGGCTCTGGCGCTTGGCATCTTGCTTGGCCCATTGCTTCAGGCGCTGATGATTCCCTGGATGGCTCCACGTACCTCCTTTGCCATCGGAGTGATCATTCCGATTGGTGTCAGCATCCTTGTCCTTACGGTGCTCTTGAGTCGCAGCCAGCACAAGCAACGTGAAGCAGTCAAGACAGCAGAGACGCACGAACAGGTTCAGGAGTGCTGATGCTTACGTGAGCGAGAGCAGAACAGAGCCGTCTTTGGAACTGGAAAACCATAGGAGAAGCAGTGAGTATCGCAAACAAGCAGAGTCCAGATTCACTCCCAACCATCTGGAAGGTCCCAGATGATCTCTGGTCGAAGGTCGAACCCATCCTGGGGACGTATAATCCTTCCAGCTCATGACGATCTGGCTGGCTTTTGGAACGTCCGGGACGAGCGATACAGCTGGTGGCAGCTCTTCGTCACGCCCGCCGGGTGATTGCTGTTTTTAACAGTCTCCTGGTGGGAGCGTTTGTTGGCCTGCTGGTGTATGTGCTGTGGACCTTGCCTCTGCTGGCCTGTGTGAGTGGAGGAGGGCTGGCCTTTCTCCTCAGCATCGGACTGCATCAGCGCTACCAATGGAAACGCTGGAGACACCTGCTGCAGAGCCATGCCGCGCTCTTTCCGAGCAGACCGGGAGAGAGAAACCAGGGGTCACCCTCCAAGAAGGAGCAGTATCATGAGGCAAGCTGGAATCAGGCAACGCATTTCGCTCAGGATGCAAAGCCATCGAGAGAAGCCTGGGTGAACTACCCTACCAGGTCGAGGCACCTGTAATGATGCCGTCAGTACATCCGAGTCTCAAGTTAAGCCTTTCAGAGGTTGGGAGCATGAACATGCCCAGAACAGCAAAACAATAGTCTAGTTTGTCAAAGAAAGGATGCTGACGTATAGTTCAACGGACACCATCCCGAGTTGTGTGTAAAGAAAGAGGCTATGCAAAGAGGTGCATTTAAGAGGATACTACAGGCATAGACCGTCCCTTGAGAACATTTTACCCATTTTTCCAAAAGGAGGATGTCATGCCTGTCTCCAAGAACAAGCCTACCACATTGTCCCCGGAAGGTTCAACATCGGAGTCCGCGTCAACCACCATCCCAGAGCAGGAGGAATTTCGCCAGCATGTACGGCGTCTGGCCGTGAGCGCCGTGCAGGTCCTGATCGAACAGGTCATGCGTGAAGAACTGGAGCAGTGCATCGGAGCCTCGTGGGGCGAATGCACTCCCACTCGTCGTGGCTATCGCAATGGGTCCTATACGCGCGATCTGGTCACCCCGACCGGGCGCATGGAGGCTCTCAAAGTCCCCAGGGACCGGGAAGGGCAGTTTCACAGCCAGGTCTTCGAGCGCTACAGCCGCTATGAACCCGAGGTGGCCGAGGCGCTCACCCAGATGTTTGTGAGCGGAGTGAGCACGCATAAGGTTGGAGAGGTGGCTCAAACGCTCACGGGAGTCGCACCCAGTGCCAGCGCCGTCAGTCGTCTGAACCGCACGCTGACCGAGCAATATGAAGCCTGGCGCGAGCGTCGGCTGCTCCCCCACTACCGCATCCTGTACCTGGATGGCATCCATTTCACCGTTCGTCATGGCACCCAAACCGACGCGACGATGATTTTAACGGCCCTGGGAGTGGATCTCGAGGGCAGCAGAGAAGTGCTGGCCTTCCGCGCCTGTGCTGAGGAAGACAAAGATGGCTGGAGTTGTCTCTTACAAGATCTGCGCACTCGCGGAGTGAGCGAGGTCGATCTGATCGTGACGGATGGACATGATGGACTGTTGGCTGCGGTCGCTGCCTTGTTTCCGACGACGCTGCGCCAGCGCTGCCTGGTGCATAAACAGCGTAACATCATGAACGCTATTCCCAAACGAGAGCACCAGGAGGTCACCACCGAACTGACAGGCATCTGGAAGCAGGAGAAGCAAGAGGATGCTCTCCTGAATCTGGCGGCCTTCAAAGCCAAATACCAGAAGCGCTATCCCGAAGCCATGCGCAGCTTACTCGAAGATGAAGAGCATGTGCTGACCTTTTATGCCTTTCCACCCGTCATGCATCGCTACATTCGCAGCACCAATGCGATTGAAAGCTTGTTTAGCACTGTGCGGCAACGCACCGATCAAATTGACGTCTTCACGACGGAAACCAGTTGTGTGACGATCGTCTGGGCCGTGATGCAGGATATTCGCTTGCCGAAGATTCCAGTCGGCTAAAGGCTGAAAGGCGACCGCTCTCGGCACACAAGCAACCAGCCGAAGAGGGTGGTGCGGAGGGAGATAGTTTTTGCAGAGGTTCCTGTGTAACACCTGGCGCACCAGTAGCTGTCTGGCTTCCGCGCACAGGCTTTTCTGGGAATGACCACTGGCGCTTTTGGGGTCCATGGGCTCGTTCTGTCAGATCTGGTTGACTGGTTGGTCGGTCCCGCATTTCTGCTTGCTTATTTACCGCCCACCTGTACACAAAAGTCGGGATGGTGTCGTTCGCTAGCACTGGCAGGCTGCTGCAGGCTCCTGCGCTTGTTGCTCGCGCCTCCATTGCTTACGCCTCCCCAAATTCTTCTACTACTAATAAGAATACTAGAGGTTCCCTTTTCATGCCAGCTTGTGATCTTCAGTTCTGACACATCCTTCCTCAAGAAGGAGGCCAGCTCCCGTTACCCTCCTTGTAGGCCAGTTCCCGTCAAGGGCCCTTGGACCTGCGTGATTGCATAGCCCTGCTCATGAAGGACCGCAAGCAATTGCTCAAGATGATGATGGTCGCGCATCTCCAGCGTGAGCGTCACCTCAACCTGTTGCACCGGCAACGAGTGCATCGTCGGACGATAATTCATCTCCCGCACATTGATATTCAGCTCCGCGATGAGTGTCAGGAGTTGCTTCAACTCGCCTGGACGATCCGCGATCCACGTCCGCAGGATGGCGATGCGTCCCTGCATCATCAGTCCCTGCGCAATGAAGCCTCCAAGCAGGTTCATATCGATATTCCCACCCGAGAGGAGCACCACGACCTCTTTGCCCGCCAGGTTCAGCAGTCCTGGGCGCAATAGCGCTGCCAGGCCCACCGCCCCTGCGCCCTCCACCTGCAATTTACAGCGCTCCTGCAAGAGAAGGATGGCGCTCATCGTCTCTTCGTCCTCCACCGTGACGACCTCATCGACCAGTTGCTGGATGAGGGGGAACGTCAGTTCCCCTGGGCGCTTCAGTGCGATCCCGTCGGCAATCGTGGTGATGGCCGGGAGCGTTCGTATTTCTCCAGCGTCAAGCGAGACACGGCAACTGGCCGCGCCTGCCGCCTCGACGCCGATAATGGTCATGTCGGGTTGGAGCGCGCGTGCTACGATGGCTATGCCTGAGATGAGACCGCCACCACCAACCGGGACGATGAGAGCGTCGACGGAAGGGACCTGCGAGAGGATCTCCAGGCCCAGGGTGCCTTGCCCAGCAATGATATCAGGATCATCGAAGGCGTGGACGAAGGTGGCACCCGTTGCCACCTGCAGCCCACGTGCATGGGCAGAAGCATCATCAAAGGTGGCACCATGCAGAACGACCCTGGCCCCATACCCTTGCGTCGCCATGACTTTCACCAGGGGAGCCTGCTCAGGCATCACGATGGTGGCGGAAGCGCCAAACGACTGGGCAGCAATGGCGACGGCCTGGGCATGATTGCCCATCGAGGTCGCAATCACCCCACGCCTGCGCTCCTCTTCGCTGAGCCGGGAAATCTTATAGGTGGCCCCGCGCACCTTGAAGGACCCTGCTCGCTGCAGATTCTCGGGCTTGAGATAGACGTTCGCGCCACTCATCGCACTGAAGGTTCGAGAATGCAGCATGGGGGTCACATGGATTGCCTCGCGAATCACCTCGCGGGCATGTTCGATCTCTCGCAGCGTTGGGGCATTGGGCACTGGCCCGGAGTCTGTTGTATCCACTTAACATGTCTCCTTTCTCGATATGAGAGAACACCGTTGGCAGAGCACTCACGAGTCGCTGCTCCCTCAGGGCTGGCTGCCGCCACCCAGTTAACACGAAGTAAAAAATGCCGCCGAGCCCAGCCCCGGCCTGCTCTACAATATAGCGGACAGAGTTATTCTCGAAACGGGCACCTGCAACGGCGACAACGATGCTGCCTAAGGCCATCATCCAGATAGAACTGAGGACTGAACCGGCGTAGGTCCACCAGAATGGCGCACTAATCGGCGTTCTGCGCGGTAGGTAGCGCGAGTAGTCCGCGACGTACGGTCCATAGGTGATCTGCCAGGTTGCTATGATGGGCACAACGAGCAGGAACGTTCCGAACGAAAAGGAGGACGCGGATAGCGTTCTCCCCACAGCGCTCCCCGTGAGGAGGCGGATAGTGAGATACAGGAAGCCCACCAGGAAGAGTATGCTTACGACCCCTTCGTAGCGGTGGATGATGTCGTAGCCATATACTGCGAGAACTGTACAGACGGCCGACACAATGATGATCGAAGAGGTGACTGGTAGCGCGGTCCAGGCTGATAATGCCTGTCCGCCAAGAACCGCACTGCTCGCCAAGAAGCTCAGGTACATGAGGATGACAAGAACAAGCGGCAATATCGCGCCGTAGAAGCCGAACTGCGCCCGGCTTTGGATCATCTGCGGGACGCCCATCGTCGGACCTTGAGCCGAGTACAGTGCCATGAAGATTCCGCCCAGGACATTGCCGACCACGATTGCCACGAGCGCCCAGATCAGGGGCAGCCCGAGGATCACTGCGAGCGCGCCAGTCACCACAGTCGTTATTTGCATATTCGCGGAGAACCAGAGCGTAAAGAGGCCAAATACCGAACCGTGTCGTTTGGACTGCGGGATAGAGTCGATGGAGTGATGTTCAACCGCGAAGGTACGCGTTTCTTTCGTCATAGGAATGACCTCCTCGTTGGTGGGGGCAGCGTAGTGACATCGCGACGACTCCCACTGTCCTGTTCGCCAGCATACGTGGACCTTCCATCTCTATTGAGAGAGTAATTTAGAAAAGAGGCGGTGTCAATCCTACATCCGCTTCTCTTTTGTAGCGACGGATGGAAAAGGATCTGAAAGGATACCTCTCCAGCCATCGGGTGTATGAACTAGTTGTAGGCACACGAGCGTAAAGCAGATGTAGGAGCCGGTTTACCTGTGCTGGCTACTTGGTACATCCGTTCTCAGAAAACGACTGGTTTTTCGGACGGATGTACCAAGTAGCCAGCACAGTCTCGGGTTCTCCGTTGGCTCCTATGGATCGGCCTCATAACAGACGCTTCATGTTTCCTGGTATTCTGCGAACGTAGAAGTGAGTGAGTGGTCATCCAATTCCTCCATTGAACTTCTGTTTCCGAGCACATGACCCAAGGAGCCGACACAGGTCTTGTTCTGTTGCTTGGTTGTGGTTGACAGGCAGTACGGACAGTTCATGGAGAAGCTCTTCTGAAGTTGTTCTGGATGACTCTCAGTCTATCACAACGGTGCTCCCCGCACCAACTATTCTCAGTTCTGACGCTTCCTGTAATGTCCGTGAGGATGCGGGAGGTGGTGATATAATTGACTCGCACAGGTTCTGCGGGGAAATAGTGGAGAAGGAAAACACATGAAGAGATTTACAGCGGCAGAAATAGCCTATTTGCAAAGCCAGCGCCTCGGCAGGCTGGCGACCGTCAATGAGAAGGGCGATCTGCATGTGGTGCCGGTTAGCTTTCGCTATAATGCCGATCACGATACCATCGATATCGGTGGGCACAACATCGTCCCAACCAGGAAGTATCGCGATGCCCTGAGCCACGGACGCGTGGCTTTTGTCGTTGATGATGTCTTACCTCCCTGGCGACCGCGCTTGATCGAGGTGCGGGGTACGGTTCAGGCCATTGCTGAGGGGGGAAAGGAGATCATGAAAGATTTCGCGCCGGACATCCTGCGCGTCACTCCCACCTACATTGTTTCTATGGGCATTCATGATGATGTCGTCCAGCCTAATCAGGGAAGGGTCAACTACCATGGCCGCAAGGTAGAATAGACACGAAAAGTTCTACCAGGTTGCACGGTAATTTCATCAAGTGAGGAGGAAATACGGAATGAACATCGGGATCGTCGGTGGCGGTCCGGCGGGTCTCTATTTCACCTTGCTTTTGAAGAAGCGCGATCCATCTCATCGGATAACGGTTATCGAACAAAACCCTGCGGGCGCAACCTATGGCTGGGGCGTTGTCTTCTCTGAGCGAGCACCCGCCTTTCTCACGTAGAGTGACGCTGAGTCCTAACGGATGACCTACGTAGCCAGCGCAGGGGGCCCTGTTGTCTGTCGATATTGCCTCCACAGTTTAAGGTGACGAATGCTCCTTTTACCGTCCCAGGCGTTACTTCTCCACAGGCACTCGCTGAAACGTGACAACCTCTTTGAAATCGTGCAGGTACTCAATTACTCGCTCAAAAGACAACAGGTCCTGCTTCCCCTGATTCCACTCCGCTCTATCCAGCGTCCCTACCACTTGATAGTCGTTGCCAATGGCCTCCGGATTGCTGGTCATAA
>WNEZ01012252.1_pt1 | contig 11680 bp, 14 predicted proteins | sample 5400521 | NCBI WGS metagenome assembly WNEZ01 (sample SAMN13153339, study PRJNA577476) | soil metagenome | isolation source: 120 cm saprolite under Douglas fir tree site 2 hole 1 replicate 1 | place: USA:California | collected 2015-04-18
GCGGACACGCGCGTACATCTTCATGGACTTGTCGAGGCTGTAGGCGTGGGCCGCGGCGTCGCCGCCCCAGCAGCACTCGCGCACGACCACGGTGTCGAGGTCCATGCTGAACGCCTCGCGGACACTGGTCTCGACGCCGCGATTGGTCGCGCCGCCGCCGATCACCAGCGCGGTGCGGCGGAGCACTCGCAGCAGCTCGGCCACTCCGGTGCCGTAGAATGCGCTGGGACGGCGCTTGAGGTACACGTAGTCCTGGGGCCGGGGGGCAATCTCCTCCGGAAAGCCGGCCTCCGGCGTGCCCTCGACGCAGTTGGTGAGGGACGGCACCCCCGTCTCGACGCTGAGATCGGTGGGTAGCAGCACGACGTCGGCGCCGTCCGCCCGGCTGACCGGGGTGGTATAGATGATGGGCATGGCGCGCGCGCGGCAGGCGCCGATCAGGGCGACCCAGGCGTCGAGGACGGGCCGCATCGCCGCGCGCCGCGCGGGATCGACGGGAGTCAGGGCACGGCGACAGGCGTCGTAGACGATCAGGGCGGCGCGCGAGGAGTCGATGCGGTCGGGCGTGGCTCTGGTGCTCATGGCCAGGATTCTAATCTGGACGCGAGGTGATCTGATGGCAGAGACGAAGACCGGACGCGCGCACCTCATCGCCGGCGGCTTTCCGCCCGGCTCGAGCGCCGGGCACGATCACGACTATGCCCGCCTGCGGCTCCTCGGGCTCCTGGCGGAGCAGGACGTTCCCGCCTCGGTCGCCAACGACTTCGCCGACCTCGAAAAGTGGCTACCGGTGAGCCGGTTGCTGATCACCTACGTGGCCGGCCCGTACCCCGACGCCGCGCAGTGCCGCGCCATCCAGCGCTGGCTCGAAGCGGGCGGCCACTGGCTTGGCTTGCACGGCACCAGCGGAGGCCGCGCCGAGCGAGTGGAAGGGGCGCGGCAGCGCCGCACTGTGAAGACCGAGCATCACGCGCTGCTCGGGAGCTACTTCCTGACCCATCCCCCGATCTGCAAGATCCGCGTCGACGTGGCGGTCGGCGACACGAGCCTGACGCGAGGGCTCGCCGCGTCCTTCGTCGTCGAGGACGAGCCGTACTTCATCGAGCTCCAGGACCCGGGTTCGACGCGAATCTTGCTGACCGCGGACTACGGCCCGGACGCCACGTCGCCCACCATCGGCCCCCTCTACCCCTCGGACACGTCGTTGCGGCCCGACGGCAAGACCCGCGTGCTCGGCTACACCCGTGCAGTGGGCGAAGGCGGCGTCACGTATTTCGCGCTCGGCCACTGCCACAACCCCGCCATCCGAGCGTCCCGGACCGTCGACCCGACGGACACGACGCCGCTCACCTTTCGCGGCTCGTGGGAGAGCGATGCGTTCATCACGTTGTTACGCAACGCCATCGCCCGGGGCGTGGCAGACTAACGCGGACCGAGGACGACGTTCGCCATCAGCGCTGGGGCGTCAGCGTCAGCGCGCCCACGCGTCCGCGATCATCCGCCGCCACCGCTCCATCGATGCCACGGACCTCCACCGTGAGCAGTCCGTCGGCGCCGATCCGGAGCACGCCGAAGTTCTGGAAGCTCGGCCGCGCCGGATCGGGCCGTCGGCCCTTCACGAATAGCTCGATCGGCCCGAAGGTCGTGGAGAGCGGCGCCGGCGGGCCCGAGGCCGCGCTCGTCGGTCCTGCGACGAACTCGTGGAACACGAGCCCGGCGAGCTCGGCGGCGGGCTCGTAGCGGAGCAGGCGTGCATGGTGCACGTCGGTCGCGACCCAGACCAGGTTCGTGATCTTCTCGTCCTTGAGCGTCTTCAAGATCGCGCGTAGCTCGGACTCGACCCCCAACGGATTCCCCTGGTTGCCGTCGGTGTCCGTGTTGAGCCGCCGCCCCGCGGCCCAGGCGTCGCGCACGGTGTAGAGCGGCGTCATCGCGCCCTCGGGCGCGAAGAGCGGGTAGCTTCCCGTGGGAATCGACAGCGGGTCGTCCGTGGAGATGATCTTCCAGACGACGCCCCTCGCCTGGGCATCGCGAAGACCCCGGAGCAGCCACTCGCGCTGCGCGGCGCCGAGCATGGTCTTGGCCTTGCCGCGAATCTGCCGCCGCTCGCCATTGCGGAAGCGCACGTCCACCGTCTTGCCGTCCCCGTCGGGAACGAAGTTCTCGTCCCGGTACGAGCGGAGATCGAGGACGAACAGCTCCGCGAGGCGGCCGAGGCGAAGCGCGCGGTAGATGCGCTGCTCGCCATCGGGCCGGATCGGCGTGAACTCGAAGAACGCCTTCCGGCCGGGACCACTGAGCGCCGTCATCGGGCGCGCGTCCCCGGTCCCGCGGAGCAGACCGATCTTGTCCTCCTGGGGTGACCAGTCGTTGATGACCTCATGGTCGTCCCACTGGTAGACGTGCGGCGTCTGGGCGCGGAAGGCCCTGTAAGCGTCGTCCTCGAGGTTGTACTTCCACTTGCCGCGATACGCGGCCAGCACCTCCGCCGCCGCCAGGCGCGGGTCGCTCACGTCGACGAGTTGGTGGAGCGCGGCGTCGGGATCGGTGCTCACCACGTTGCGCGGGTGGTCGGGGAGCGCGGTGACCGGCGGGCACGTGCTGTCGGCGTAGATCGAGTCACCATTGGCGACCGCGAGGTCGGGCGTCAGGCGCGCCATCTCGCGGAAGAGCGCATAGCCGCGCTCGGGGTCGCGACAGTACTCCTGGCCACCGAGGTCGCCCCACCACACGAGTGTCACGGCGCGCGCGACGCCGTCGGCCGGCGCCGTCCGGAACTGCCCGGGCTCTGACACGACCTGCTCGCTTTCGGAAACGAAGCGCACCCAGTAGAGGTAGCGGCTGTCCGGCGTGAGCCCGGTGAGGACCACCTTGCCGGTGAAGTCGTCCACGGCAGTCACGGACGGGCCGTCGCGGCGCGCAGGTGGCCGAGTCGGCGCGCCCACCGGCGTGTACTCGACGACCATCCGCGCCGCGCGGTTCGCGCGGGCCCAGACGACGGCGTCGGTCGCTGTGATGTCGCCGCTGGCGACGCCGTGGGTGAGCCGGAGCAGGTCCGCGGCGTGGAGCGGCGACGGGCCATTGCCGCCGACGAGCAGCGCGACAAGCGTTGCTACGTTGGTGAATCGGAGCAATCTCGTGACTGAGCCCACATTCGCCTCCTGAAGCGAGGAGCAGTCGAGCTCCACCGGCTTATTTCATCCGCTCCTGGATCTTGGCGATGGCGGTGCGGGCGCACTCGTCGTCGAACTGGCCGCCCGGCGCTCCGCTCACGCCGAGCGCGCCGATCGCCTTTCCACCGGCCATGATGGTCACGCCGCCGACCGCGTACGTCACATTGGGCAGCGGCGTCTGCGGCACCGTCGTGGGGGGATTCTTGGCCATCCGCTCGGCGACGGCTTTCGTGCTGTCTTCCTTGCGCCCGAGTGTCAGCGAGGCCGCCGAGTACGCCTTGTAGAAGGCGTTGTCGAGCGTGTGGATCGGCGCCCCGTTGCCCCGTAACAGCGCCTGGCGAACACCGTCGAGATCGACGACGACCGCCGTCACCGCGTAGCCCTTCTGGGCGCAGGTCGCGACCGTCTCGCCCACCAACTCATTGGCAAGCGGCGCGGACAATTTCTGCATGGTGATCAACCCCTGGGCCCAGGCGCCCGTCGCCGTGCCGACGAGGGCGACTGCAACCACCGCACCTGCCGCCAAAGTCCGTGTCATCTTTCCCCTCCTTGAAGTGTTTTCCAGCCGGGCGCCATCTTACTCCGGGACGAGGGCAGAGGCGGCTTCGGCTCCTTTCGGTTGCGCGAGCCCGTCAGAGTTCCCGGAGCCCGAGCATCGTAGCACTGTGGCCCAGCTGTTTTTCGCGGCGCTTGAAGACGGCGAGAATCTCGGCTAAAGAGAGCAAACAGGGGAGGGCAGACCATGCCGATTGTCGACGCGCAGATCCACATCTGGAAAAACAACAAACCGACGAATCCGAACCACCGTCAGGTCACCGACTTCACGGCGGACGACGTGCTGAAGGAGATGGACGAAGGCGGCGTCGACGCGGCCGTGATCCATCCGCCCGGGTGGGATCCCAATTCCAACGCGCTGGCGGTCGAGGCCGCGCGTCAGCATCCCAACCGTCTCGCGATCCTCGGCAACTTCCCGCTCGACAAGCCGGAAAGCCGCTCGTTGATCGACGGCTTGAAGAGTCGGCCGGGGATGCGCGGACTCCGCTTCGCGCTACTGCAGCCGCATCAGAAGGCGTGGCTGACCGATGGAACCATCGACTGGCTGTGGCCTGCCGCTGAGCGCGCGGGACTGCCGGTCGCACTTCTCGGACCAAACCTCCTACGGGTCATCGGCCAGATCGCGGATCGCCATCCAGGACTCAAGCTGATCATCGACCATTTCGGGCGCCCCGACGCCGCGTGGTCGAACCTGCCGGACCTCGTCGCGGCGGCGAAGCATCGCAACGTGGCGCTGAAGGCGACCGGCGCGCCGAGCTACTCGAGCGAGCCGTATCCGTATCGCGACATCCACGGACACATCAGGAAGCTCTACGACGCCTTTGGCCCGGAGCGCATGTTCTGGGGGACCGACATCACGCGGATGCCGTGCTCGTGGAAGCAGTGCGTCACGATGTTCACCGAGGAGTTGTCGTGGCTGTCGGCGAAGGACAAAGAGCTGATCATGGGGCGCGCGCTCTGCAACTGGCTCGACTGGAAGCTGCCGGGATAAGCCAGGAGTAGGCGCTGGAGGGGCAAAGCGACGTCGGTCAGGCGTAGACGTCGTCCCTATGCTCGTCGACGATCCGGCGGGCCCACAAGGACCAGGTCAACGCTGACCTCCTGTCATTCATTCGGACCTAGGTCGGACAGACCGGTTTAGAGCGCCGCGACGGTACAAGACTCGTTCTTGTTTCACGACAGGAGGTGTGTCGTGATCTTGGGAATGTCGACATCGACGTTTACCGCGGTGCACGTGGTCTTGAGCTTGATAGGAATCTTCTCCGGGCTCATCGTTCTGTTCGGCATGTTCAGCGCGAACCGACTCACTGACTGGACGGCGCTTTTTCTCGTCAGCACGGTGTTGACGAGCGTGACCGGGTTCCTCTTTCACTCCGCACACATCAGGCCGTCCCATGTGGTCGGCGTCATCTCGCTGGTGGTGCTGGCGGTCGCGATCCTCGCGCGTTATGTCTATCGGCTCGCGGGGCCCTGGCGCTGGATCTACGTGGGCGGCGCTGTACTGGCTCTCTATCTGAATATCTTCGTCGGGGTGGTACAGGCGTTCCAGAAGCTGCCGTTCCTGAGCCGGCTGGCGCCAACGCAGTCCGAGCCGCCATTCTTTGTCGCGCAGGTCATCGTAATGGCGGTCTTCGTGCTGCTTGGCATACGCGCCGTGATGAAGTTCCGCCCTGCGACGGCGACCCCCGATGTGATCTGGGGCTCGTAAGAGCACCGCCCAACCTAAAGCGAGGGGGCCCGTCTGGGTTTCGAATCCGCCAGCAATCCCGAGTGAGATACTGGCCGTAGGGAGAGCAAACATGGCTGACGACGCGCTGCAAGCGGAGGTCGAGCGGCTCAAGGCGGAGAACGCGGCGCTGAAGGCCCAGACGACGCGCGGCGTTTCGATCAAGGTCGGTGAGAAGGGAGGCGTCTCCGTCTACGGGCTCGGCCGCTTCCCCGTCACTCTCTACAAGGAACAGTGGGCCAAGCTGCTCGACATGGCCGCCGACATCCGGGCCTTCATCAAGGAGCACGACGCCCAGTTGAAGACCAAGGAGCCGCGCTGACTGACTGGCTGCCTCGGACGACCGTGTTGCTTTCGTTCCGAGGAGATTGGTAAGGCCTCAACGATAAGGCGGACCGGATCGTGGTTCACGACCTGGGATCGGAACAGGATGCGTCTGGGCGGAGCGCGCGGCCGACGGCTCGCCGCGAACGGGAGGCACGACGATGAGCGGCACACCGACGTTCGGACGCTACTCCGAGATTCCCATTGACCAGATGACGCCCGAGCAGCGGGAAGGATATCGCTTCCTGGTTGACGGCCCGCGCGGTCGGCTTCCCGGCCCCTACAAGGTCTGGGTGAATAATCCGAAGCTGGTGCACGCGGCCGCCCCGCTCGGACAGCATTTCACGCCGGGCCAGTCATCGTTGACGGAGCGCGAGCGAGAAATCGCCGTGGTGGTCATCACCAGCAAGTGGCATTCGGCCTACCCCACCGTCGCTCACGAGAAGCGCGGCAAAGAGGTCGGCCTGCCCGCTCCCGCGGTGGAAGCGATGATCGCGGGCCTTCCGGCCTCGTTCGCGGACCCGCGGGAGCAGGTGGTCTACGAGGTGGCGAAGGCGCTGGCCGGCGGTCGGCTGGTCCCTCAGGGCCTGTATGACCGCGCCGTCAAGGCGCTCGGGCATGAGAGCATCACCGACATGATTGTTCTGATCGGTTACTACACGGCCGTCTCGCTCACGATGAACTTCTATGCCGTGCCGGCCGGAAGCCCCGGTCTGGTCCGCTGAGGAGGAGTCGCTCCATCCGTCGCTCGGCGCCGAGGTTGCCGGCGTCGACCTCAGCAAGCCGATCGAGCATCCGATGGTCCGCACCCATCCCGTGCCCGGGTCACGCGCGGTGTACTTCCACATCTCCAAGGCCACTCACATCGACGGCATGACACCGGAGGTCAGTCCGCATGAGTGGACGCGGCGGTCGACAGAGCCGGGTTCTCAGCGCGTTCCCGTCCAGGGCTCCTTCCAGGTCACCGCTACCTCCTGCACGTCGTTCAGAGCGGTGTTATAGGCGACCAGGGATGCTCGAATCGTGACACTCACACCGGTGTGGAACACTGAATCAACGCGTCGGGCAAAGTATTGGTAGTCAGCATAGTCCGCTCCCAGCTGGAGCCTCGCCTTGGATTCGGCCACCTGCTCATAGTAGGGGCGATGCCCGAGAACTTTGTGACTCGAAATGAACGCGAATGGGAGGATCAGCAAGAGTCCCAGCACGAACCGGCCTCCGTCGGCGGCCCACGCACGCCAGGGCGGGCCGGCCGACACGGCTAACGGCCGTCGCGCGATTGCCCACGCCGACAGCGCCAGAAGCACGCAGAATAGACGCCGCTCGTGATCGAGTGCTCCATCCCGCTTGTGTAGAAGGTCGCGCGCCAGTCCCGCTCGTCGTAACGGGTGAGCTGGAGGTCGTAGCCCTGGCGCGCCACGCCGCGCTCGACGTTCGCCGATACCGCGCCAGGAGTCGAGCCAGGAGCGGAGAGCGGCAAGCACGGGCAGATCAGCGTCGACGCGAGCGGCTTCGAGCGTGACGAGGAGCAGGCGTCCGAGGCGGTCACTCACGGGCGAGGGCTGGCGGGCCAGCACGCGCTACTCGATGACGTGGTCCGCCCGCCCCAGCAGCAACGGCGGGATCGTGAGGCCGAGCGCCTTAGCGGTCTTGAGGTTGATAACCAGTTCGAACTTGGTCGGCTGCTCGACCGGGAGGTCGGCGGGCTTCGCGCCTTTGAGAATCTTGTCCACGAACACGGCCATGCGTCGGTGCATCTGCTGCAGATTCACCGCGTAGCTCAAAAGCCCGCCGGCCTCCACGAACTCGCGCCAAGGGTACGCAGCGGGCAGTCGGCCCCGAACAGCGAGGGCAACGATGCGCGCCCGCTCGCTGTTGAACATGGGATCGGACGCCACCAGCAGCGCGTCTGGCAGCGCCTCCTTTAAGATTTCGAGGCGTTTAGCGTCGAGTTCGGCTGCGATGAGGTCGATGCCCGTGAGGTTGCCGGCGGGGCGCGCCACGCTTGCCACGAGCTGACTGGCGACAGGATCTCTGGCGAGAAAGACGACTGGAATGTTCTTTGTTGCCGCCTTCGCGGCGCGTGCGGTCGGAGTACCGCCCACGGAAACGATCACATCGACATTCAGCCCGACCACCTCTCTTGCCAGCCCAGGAAGTCGCTCGTAGTGGCCATCGGCCCAACGGTACTCGATGCGGATATTTCGGCCCTCCACGTAACCGAATTCCCGAAGCCCCTGCGTGAAGGCGTCGATAGTAGCCTGACTCGCAGCTGCCGACGAACTGGAGAGGAATGCGATGCGGGCGACCTTCTCCGTCTGCTGCGCCCCGACGGGAGACGGCGCAAGAACGAAGCTGAGAGCGAGAATGACCGCGAGCCCGATCAGCCGCATGGGCACCTCGGCGAGGACGGCTGCCGGGAGTCTAGCCGAACGCCACGACGCGCACCAGCACAGCGCGCTCACGCGTCATCTACACGATCAGTCCTGGGGCTGGATGATGCCGGTCACTACAAAGTCGGTTTCGCTGGGTTGGCCAAACACCGTCACCGCGTCACCGCGCTCCAGCAGCCCTCGGGTCGTGGTGCTGACGCCACGCAGCAGGATCGTGACCTCATTGCCGTCGGTCGCCCGCACCAACACCACCGTGTCCCCGGCCAGCGACTCAATGCGGCCGTCGATACGCTCGGACCGCACCGAAGGAGCATCCGCTGGCGCAGGCGTAAGGTCGGGCGGGTAGATCGCCTGTGCCGCGAGCTGATCAGGACGAGACCCTTCGAAGCCGACCAAGGTCACCGCAGCACCTCGTTCCAGGGTTGGAATGCCGGAAACCGCGCGGAGGTCTGGGTTCGCCTTCTGGCCGCTCGGTTGGCTTCTGACGGTCGGCAACATTGATGCCCACGACAACATCATCGACGTATCTGGCTGGACGGAACTCGACTACAACGATAAGACGGCGGTGACGATAGCAGTTCCGTGTCAGTGGGCAGTGAGCCCGTATCCCGGCGATTTTCGAAGCCCCGGTGAGATCTTCGGAGAAGCGTGGACGGTCGGGGGGCCACCAACCGGCACAGGATCACCGTCGGCCTAGTTCAGGCCGCGAAGACTTCGTCTGTCAGCGGATAAGCTCCAGAGAGTCGCCCGGGCCACCCGGGGTCCCGTCCCGTGAAACGAAAAGCTGAGTCGCGGTTGCCTCAACTTGGATGACGAGAAAGGCGAGAAGCGCTACGAGGCCTATCCTGGGCAGCTGGTGTCGCGGTGAGGCTGAGCTACGGCGCGCCGGCGCCGGTGAGGCCCTGGATGAAGTGGTCGAGGACGAAGTTGTAGAGCAGCGCGACGGGAAGACCCACCAGCAGCGCGCCTGCCATCAACGAACCCCAGTAGAAGATGTCCCCGCGGATCAAAGCCGTCGTGAGACCGACGGTCACGACCTTCTCGGCTCGCGGCGCCACGTAGACGACGGCGTAGAGGTACTCCTGCATCGACAGCGAGAACGCGAAGATCGCGCAAATCGCGAGACCCGGCCGGCTCGCTGGTAGGACGACGCGCCAGATTGCACTGACGCGCCCGCAGCCGTCCACCCACGCCGCCTCTTCGACCTCGGCCGGCACCGTCTTGAAGTATCCCAGCATCATCCACGTGCAGAAGGGGATCGTGAAGCCGGGGTAGACGACCACGAGCGACCACCACGAGTCGAAAAGTCCGAGCGCGCCCACCACCCGTGCCAGCGGGATGAAAAGGACGATCGGCGGGACGAGATAGGTCGCGAAGATCGCGATGCCGAGGTTCTCGGCGCCGGGCAATCGCAAGCGCGTGAGCGCGTAGCCGGCCGGCACCGCCGCCACCATCGTGATCATCACGACGGACGCCGCGAGCTGCAGCGTGTTGAGGAGCTGGGCGGAGAAGTACGTCTGCGTGAACAGCCGCTCGAAGTGCTCCAGCGTCGGTGGGAGATGGAACCAGAACGGGACCCCGGTCATCCGGTAGAGGTCGGCGTCTTGCTTGAATGCGGTGATGGCCATCCAGAGGACGGGGAACACCGAAATGACGACGAACGGCGTGATGCCCGCGTAGATCAGCAGATGGCGGCGGACCGCGCCCTTCCTTGCCATGGCGCGAAGCCTCAGAGTCCGGGCGCGGTGGAGTGAAGCTCCGCCGGCCTGCGCTGGGAGACGTCTAGCGCGGTCACGGCAACAGGGCCGCGAAGCGGATGCGTGCTCGGGGCGCGCCGAGCGGCCTGACGAGGGCGTTGCGCCGGAGCAGACGGACCGAGGCGTACCGGGAGTCGCCGTGCGCCGATGAGGCGCGCCGGCTCCCGGTAGACCTCCAGCACCTCGTCGATCAGGTTGACCACCCAGTAGTCGGCGATCCCGGCTCGCGCGTACAGGGAGCCCTTGCGCAGCCGGTCGAGGGCGAGCGACGTGTCGGCGACCTCGACGACCAGCACGGGCTGGGATGGATGGGCGTCCCGGTAGTCTCGCGGCCGGCCCGGCACGACAACGACGTCGGGCTCGGGCTCCGATCGTTCGTCGAGAGCGATCGGCTTTTCCTCGCGCACATAGTAGGTGCGGCCGAACGCCTTCTCGAGCGCGGCGCGTACCAGGGCGACGGCCGTGGCGTGGCGCCCCCCTTGCGGCTCCCGAGTGACGAGCAGGCCGTCGAGCAGCTCGACCCGGTCCTCTGGGCCGAAGATGCCGACGTCGACCAGCTGCTCGTATCGGGACCGTGGCATCCGCCAGAGAGGAAGGGGTGGTGCATTCATGGGCTCAACGTCTCCGTCCGGAGACGTGGGATGGCCGAGGCTTGCCCCGGCGTGGCGGGCGGCCCGCGCGCACCGGCGGCGCGTCCTCCAGCTCGATCCCGAACACCGCGGACAACCGATCGTCGGCGATGCGCTTGCCCGCGGCCGGGCGCGCGCGCGACACAGCCCCGACCGTGGCCGAGCTGAGCAGCTGCGCCTGATCCACCTGGCGCAGCACGAAGAACAGCTCCGGCCTGGCGTCGAGTCGAATGCCCACGCCGTAGATGACAGCGGCGACGTGCTTGCACACCTCGGCCGAGTCCGGGCAGGAGCAGTCGAGGGTCATCTCACGCGGCTCCGGAAAGAGCCCATCCTTCGCATTGGTCAGCACGGCCAGCACGTCGTCGGACAGCTCACCGCGCAGCAAGCCGACGAGTGAGCCGATCCGGCCCGTGCAGCGAGCCACCACGCGCCGCCAGCGCGCCTTCGCCATGGGTGCGATGCCGATCGTCACGCGATACAGCTCGGTGCCGGCCACGTATGCCTCGACGCGTCCCCCGGCGATCGCCAGGTGCAGGACCGAGCCATTTCTCAGATACGCGCGCCCGCGCGGCAAACGGTTGGCGAGGTCGGCGTAGCGCTCGAGGTTGTCGGCCCAGGCTTTGCCCCAGAAAGTGGAGGTGAGCTGTCGCTTGCGGTGCGCGATCACGACCGGCTCGGCCGTGCGCTTGCCCTTTTTCAGTAGCTTTGCCAGTCTTGCCCTTTTTCAGTAGCTTTGCCAGTGCCAGGACGCCGCGCGCCTTTTTCTCGCCCACCGAGAGATAGGGCGGGAAGTAGTCCCAGCCGCTGCTGTCGTACCAGGCCATCGCGCTCCCTTATCTCACGGCTCGGCCGTCGCCCGCCGGAGGTCGAGCGCGACCATGGCCATCAGCTCGTCGTCGCTCATCTCGGTGAGCAGCGTCTCGCCGCCGCCCTGGAGCACCCCGCGCACCATCTTCTGCTTGTCCTCGATGAGCCGGTCGATGCGCTCCTCGACGGTGCCGCGGCACACGAGCTTGTGCACGAGCACGTTCTTGTGCTGGCCGATGCGGTAGGCGCGGTCGGTCGCCTGGTCCTCGACCGCGGGGTTCCACCACCGGTCGAAGTGCACCACGTGCGAGGC
>WNEZ01005961.1_pt1 | contig 11678 bp, 9 predicted proteins | sample 5400521 | NCBI WGS metagenome assembly WNEZ01 (sample SAMN13153339, study PRJNA577476) | soil metagenome | isolation source: 120 cm saprolite under Douglas fir tree site 2 hole 1 replicate 1 | place: USA:California | collected 2015-04-18
GCGAACCGCAAATTGCTGGCCGGTTGCGGGGGGTGTTTGGTGTCAGCTCAGGGCGGCTGACCTTCGCGCGGTATCGGCACCCGGTTTCCTGGCCCAAGAGCCTGACATAGGGGACAGTTTGGTACACTTCGACGATATCCACGCCACGGAAGTCCCATGAATCGCAAATCTAGACCGGTGTCTGGAATCTTCGGGAGAGTCCTCGCCTTGATGATGATCGCGCTGTGTGCGCCATTCGCCGGTGCTCAAAGTGCAGCAGCCCCCGCAGTGCCCAAAACGACCGATCAAGCCTTCAAAAACATTCAGATCCTGAAGGGGATTTCAGCGGACCAACTCATGCCGTCGATGCAATTCATCTCCACCTCTCTAGGCGTGGAGTGCGAATACTGCCACGTGGAGGGTGCGTTTGAGAAGGACGACAAGAAGCCAAAACAGACCGCGCGCAAGATGATGGAAATGATGTTCGCCATCAACAAAGGCAACTTCGAGGATCATCGCGCAGTGACGTGCTACACCTGCCACCGTGGAAATTCGCATCCGGTGGCAATCCCGATTATCCCATCCGAGGCAGACGCAGCGGCTCACCCCGAGCCGATGAAAACCGCGGATGGGAAAGATACCCACGCAGTGGATTCGAGCGCGAGTTCCAAAGCAGTCGTCGATCCTATTCTCGAGAAGTACATCGCGGCGCTGGGCGGAGCCGCGTCCATTCAAAAAGTCACGAGCCGCGTTCAAAAGGGATCCGCCGACTTGGCCGGCAAACAGTTCCCGATTGATATCTATGCACAGGCGCCGGACAAGCGGGTTTCCGCGATGCACCTGCCAAACGGCGACAGCATCACCGCGTACAACGGAACGGTGGGGTGGCTGAGTGTGCCGGGGCGTCCGGTGCACTGGATGAGCCAAGCCGAAGCGGAGGCCTCCCGGCTGGATGCAGAACTCTATCTTCCGGTGCGAATGAAACAGATTTTCACCGATTTTCGGCTGGCGGCGCCGGACAAGATCGCTGGCCGCAACGTGAGCGTCTTGCAAGGACTGCGCGAGGGTAAGCCGCCGGTGAACTTCTATTTCGACCAGCAGTCGGGATTACTGGTGCGGCTGGTAAAGTACGTAGACACGCCGCTGGGACTGAATCCCACGCAGATTGATTATGCGGACTATCGAGATTCGGGTGGTGTGAAAATCCCGTATCGCTGGACCATCGCTCGGCCCAGCGGGCGGTTCACGATCCAGGTCGAGTCGGTGCAGCAGAACGTGCCGATCGACGGGGAAAAATTTGTGCCACCGGTACTCCCGCCATCAGACCAAAAACCATCTTCCCCGTAAACTTCGTGTTGAGCAGCGGGCGCTCACCAAGAGCTGTCACTGCGGGGCGCCGCCGGCTGCAGGAGCAGTAACTCCGCCATTTGTGTTGTGCTGAGCCCTGGCATGGTCCATTCGTGCGGCCATCATATCTCCGGCAGTCATGTGCCCGCCCGATCCTTGCGCCTTGCCGGCCTCATCCCGCCAAAAGATGTATCTCGCCTGAGCATCGACCATTTCCTGGGGAGTCACATTGAAATCGGTTCGCACCGCATCCCGCGCAATGTCATATTTCTCGGCCCGGTCGCGCTCCTGATCCGCTTCATCATTCTTCTTGTTCAAAAAGTGCCGGTAGATGTAGTCCTCGATCTTGCTGTTTTGCTTCTTCGCATCCGCGGCAATCTGGTTCCAGTTGGCGTGCTGCTCGTCTCCGATTTGCCAGATGGTCTTACCCGAGCTCAACGCCGAAACGATGTCCGTCATTTTGACTCCGATGGCAACGAGTTCGTGGGCGATAAAGAAGGAGCCGTAGTCCAGACCGATCTTGCATCGTTCCTCAACCAGATCGGGGCGAGGGATCTTGAGGGTGTCGGCGATGCTCATGCTCACCATTCGCCGCCCGATCTTGTCGGTAGCCATGGCTGTGATTTTCCGGACCTGTTTCTCTGCTTTTTGCCGGTCGTCACTGGAGGCGACAGTCGAAATCGTAACTGAAAGGAGAAGCGACAAAAGCCAGGCAAAGTCGCTCATTCGACCCTCCTGAGACTCGTGGAAGTCGGCTAGAATTATATCCAATCGGGCGCGGAGAGGACAGGACATACAGCAACAGTTATGTCAGCCGCCGAACGGCGTGAGAGTATGCCAGGGCTGCAAAACCGGCACCCAAAAGCAGCCGAGCATGCTAGAGTGGGTTCAGCTTGGAAGGAATTTTGGAGGATGCGATCATGAAGCGTTTTTCTGGTTTCTCCATCATGCTTCTTGCGTTGACCCTCGCGATCCCCGCGTTCGGCGACGATCAGCAAAAGGCAGAAAAACAGCTGCACAAGATTACGGCCATGGCGACCGACGCCACCGGTCGTCGCGTGGTCAGCATCACGGTGGCCGACACACTCGAAGCCAAGCGTCCCGACCTTGTGATGGAACGCCGAACCATGAACTTGAACTACGGCGACCTCTTCGTGGCACATGTGCTGGTGAAGAGCGGCACCAAGATGGACGATATTGCCGCCCAATTGAAAGCCGGAAAGAACATCGGCCAGATTGCAGATGAACAACATGCAGACTGGAAACAGATCGCGGCGGACGCCAAGAAACTGAATGCGAAGATGGAGGACAACCTCTACAAGCACTTTCTCAGCGGGAAGGCGGACGCAGCGCGCGATGCAGCGGACAACTACGACCCCATGATTGATGGCGTGACGGCTGACAATGATGTTTCGAAGAATGACATCGCTGATGCCGAACGCACCTACCAAATCTGGCGTGATCGGGCGGATCAGGCACGAGACTCGAAATTGGATGCGTCCTCTGAAAAGGCCGCGCGCGGCGCACGCGGCGATCCCGTGAGAGCAAAGGCCGGCTCGCTAGAGCCGCCTCCAAAATAAGACTTGTCTCATTCTCAAAGCGGCCCAACCGAAGGCGGCGAAAATCGCTTCATTTCGGGATCGGGTCATTGCGGCGGACGACTCGGACCTGGTGATCTGTGAACTCGACCGGGATATCTTCCACCCGGTACTTCGGCATGTGGCAGCCGACGCAATCCTTGCGGGCAGCGGGGCAAGCCGCGCCGGGGTGATCCGCCGTGGTTTTGGCGCCCGCAGAATTCACGTGACAACTGAGGCAGTGTTGATCGTATGACGCCGCGTCGCGGTCCAAGGGTCGATGGGGGTTGTGGCACGCCACGCAGGTCAACCGGCCATCCCCTTTCCCCCAACACCGACTGTTCTGTATCCGGTACGGGGGGAATCGCACCGACTTCATTCCGGTAGAGCCGCTAAGGGTTACATCCCACCACGTGCGGTGGCAGGCGCCACAAAAATCTATGGACTCCACGGGATTGAGATGACGGGGGTTCAGGATCATCGTTGTTCCCTGTTCGGCGAGTCCCGCCTTCACAGCCGACACATGATCTGCGCCGGGGCCATGACAGGCCTCACAAGTGACCCCCGGAATCGAGCGCTCGGGATCAAACCGGTCGTTGGTGGTGGATGCGGTATTGTGACAGTTAAAGCAGCCCCGGACCTCATTGTCTGAAAGAAGCCTGCCGACGGCCCGATCGAGAGACTCGGGCACGGAGTGCGGCTGGTCGACCGTGAAGTCCCACACGCCGGCCTCTGGATAGTAGGTAAGCGGCGCCATGTAAATGCCGCCGTTCTTTTCAAAAAGAAACGATTGTCCCATCCGGATACCGAAAGCCCACTGCAAGGGCGCTGAAAATGAAACGGCGCCGTCGGTGACGGAGAAGGTCGCAGTCCGGCCGTCCTGGGCCGCCTGGTAGGCGTAGGGGCCAAGTTTGTACTTCAGTGGATGGTCGGCGAGTAGTTTGGAACTTGAAGCCCGAGTCACCGTCTGGGCCATAGCACTCGACTTCTGGGCGGAAGCTATGTCCGCATGACACCGGGAACAGGTTCCATCACCCACAAAAGCGCTGGCCGGGAAGCTGCCTTTCGTCGGCCACCATCCCAATTTGCGAAGGCGATCTTCAGTGGCCAGCTGGTCTGCGATGGTGGCGGGATGAGCCTGGGTCGCAGACTGGCTCCACAGGCCCAGGCTCCCTGAGCCAGTGACGACGGCCAACGCGAGTGCGGTTGCGCAGAACTTGGACACCCTATCCACAGCTCTCCATTCTGTTATCGCTGTCCGGCGACCGCAGGGTTTGCTTTGGCTCTGTCAGGTCTGACTCTGTCTGACGTTACGATCCCTTCGCCTTCTTTCACAATATAAAAACGGTCAGACGCCAGGTTCTGCAACGTTTGGGTGCTGCCAGAAGGCCAGCGAACCTCCACACGGTCGACCTTGTCTGCAGGCCCAAGTCCAAAATGCAGCCGTAGATCATTCTGCGAGAGATAGCTGCCCCCACTTCGGACCTCATCGATCTGCGAGAGGGAACCGGCAACGACTCGAACCTTCGCTCCCAGAGCCAGCCGGTTGCTGCGAGTACCCACCAACTGAAAAGTGATCCAGTGGTTGGAGATCGTAGTCTCGTTGTGGAGAACCATCGGCAGGCCATCGATGTTTTCGACGACCACGTCGATCCTTCCGTCGTTGTCGAGATCCCCAAAAGCCGCGCCCCGGCTGGGTTGTGGGATCGTCACGGCAGGACCGACGGAATTGCTGATATCAGCGAACGTGCCGTTCTGGCGGTTCAGAAACACAAGTTTGCGCTGGCGATACTTCGCGCCTGCGGCCAGCGAGTCGACCTGCGGGTAGACGTGTCCGTTGACGACGAACAGGTCCGGCCAGCCGTCGTTGTCGAGGTCGACGCATCCGGTGCCCCAGCCCAGGTATGGAATCGTGATCTGCCCAACACCGGCTGCAAAGGCGACATCGGTGAATGCCAAGTTGCCGTCGTTGCGATAAAGAGAATTGCTCTGGTCCTCGAAGTTAGTCACGTGGATCGAGAAGCGCCCAGTGTGATTGAAGTCGCAAATGGCGATCCCCATACCGGCCATTTCTCCGCCATCGGTACCAACTGCCGTGCCGGAGATGTAGCTCACGTCGGTAAAGTGCCCCTTGCCGTCATTCCGGTAGAGATAGTTGGGGGTGGAATCGTCGGCGACAAACAGATCGGGACGGCCGTCGTCGTTGAAGTCGCTCCAGACGACGCCGAGTCCGTAGTATCCAGAGGCATCGTCGACGCCGGCCGCCTGCGAAACGTCGGTGAACGTGCCATCTCCATTATTGCGATACAAGCTGTCTCCCAGGCCTTTCATGCCGCGCGGGCCACACTGCACCGGGATGCCGCGAAAGCGGCAAGTGGCTCCGACGCCGAACTGTGGAAGATGATTCAGATCGAATTCCACGTATCTCGAAACCATCAGGTCAGCAAAGCCATCTCCGTCGTAGTCGGCAAAAGCCGCGCCGGTTGACCAGCGTGGGTCGGTCAATTGAGCTTGCTTAGTGACATCGGTGAAGGTGCCGTCGCCGTTATTGCGATAGAGCACCATGCCTTCTTCGCAGGTGATAAGCATGTCGGTCCAGCCGTCATTGTTGTAGTCTCCGACAGCGCCTCCCATAGCCCAGCAAGGGTAGCCGACCCCCGCCTTCTCAGTGACGTCCGTGAAAGTTCCATCGTGATTGTTCCGGTAGAGCGCGCTCTTGGCTTTTTGACCTTGTACTGCTATCCCAACGCTCGGCGAATTGGTGAAATAAATGTCCAGCCAGCCGTCGCCGTCGTAGTCGAGCAACAGGACTCCGCCAGGCATGGATTCAATGAGATATTTCTTCTCTGGGGAGACGGTGTGCTGAAACGTAATTCCGGCGGCTGCGGTGATGTCAGAAAAATGAACCGTGGTCGCAACAGGAAGCTTTTCGGCCGGTTTTCCTGCGGTTTTTTGTGCCGCACCTACGGTCAGAAGGCCGCCAAAAATGAGGAGAACACAGCTGACCACGGGTCGCACCCGCTTACACATTTTGCTAGAATACACGAACCTCATGGGCTCAATTTGTACTGTCCTGGCGCTGCTGGTCCTCGCGGTTTCATGTCTAGCGCAGGGTACCGAGCCTGCCTTGCCAGTGCCACATTTCGAAGATATCAGTAAAATAGCCGGCCTCACCGTACCCCACAATTCCACCCCCGAAAAACGGTACATTCTGGAGTCCGTGAGCGGGGGCGTGGGCTTCATCGATTGCGACAACGACGGCATGCTCGACATCATTACCGTGAATGGGTCTTCGGTGGATCGTTACCGACAAGGCGGAGACCTCATGATCACTCTCTACCATCAGGACGGTAATCTAACATTCCGCGAGATTACGAAAGAGGCTGGACTTACCCGCAAAGGCTGGGGCATGGGAGTTGCGGTTGCAGACTTCGACAACGACGGCTGGCAGGACATTTATGTTACCGGCTACGGTGGGAACGTCCTTTACCGCAATCTCGGAAACTGCAAGTTCGAAGACGTAACGGAAAAAGCAGGACTGCGGGTGGGCGGCTTCAGCACCGGGGCGGCGTGGGGCGACTTTGACCGCGACGGATATGTCGATCTCTTTGTCCCCCGCTACGTCTACGTAGACATCAACAAGCTTCCACAGTTTGGAAGCGACGAAAAAACCTGCAAGTTCCGTGGTATTCCAGTGCAGTGCGGTCCGTGGGGGTTGCCGGGAGAGTCCGACTTCCTTTTCCGCAACCGGGGAGACGGAACCTTCGAAGATGTCTCCAAGAAAGCTGGGGTCGATGATCCGAATCACTACTTTGGATTGCAAGGAATATGGGCGGACTACGATAACGATGGCTGGCCGGACCTTTATGTAGCCGATGATGCCGGCCCGAATTACCTGTACCGCAACAAGCACGATGGCACTTTCGAGGATGTGGGGCTGCTCTCAGGCGCAGCCCTGAGCGGAGATGGGCAAGAAGAGGGGTCGATGGGCGTCGATTTCGGTGATATCGATCATGACGGAAAACTGGACATCATCGTCACTGATTTCACGGAACAGCCGGATTTACTCTTCTGGAATCGTGGCGCGCAAGGGTTTACGGACATAGGCTGGAGTTCTCATATCGCACAACCGAGTTACCTGCTGGTGGGTTGGGGAACAAAGTTTTTCGACATGGACAACGACGGTTGGCTCGATCTCTTCATTGCGAACGGCCATGTCTATCCTCAGATGGACTTGGTGAAAGGCGGTGTGCCGTATCGCCAACCGGTATTGCTGTTCCGCAACCATCGCGACCGAACGTTCGAGGACGTGACGGCGCTCTCCGGGCTCGACAAGCTCCCCGCGGAATCGAGGCGGGGCGCGGCATTCGGAGACGTCAACAACGATGGCAAAATTGACATCCTCATCCTGAATGTCGGCCAGCCCCCTACTCTGCTCATCAATCGCACGGCGGGCACTGGCCATGCTGCACTGTTCAAGCTCATCGGCACAAAGAGCAACAAGGCCGCAGTCGGCGCTCGCGTGACGGTGAAATCGGGCGAGCTCATGCAATTTGATGAGGTTCGCAGCGGCGGCAGCTATCTCTCTCAAAACGATCTACGCTTGCATTTCGGCTTTGGACAAAGAGACTTCATTGACACCGTCGAAGTGAGTTGGCCGAGTGGGAAGAAAGATGTCATCCAGAATCTCGCGGTTGATTTTATCTACACGATTGTCGAAGGCGAAGGTGTCAAGAAAAAGGAACCTTTCGCCGGCAGCACACCAGCGAGTCTGTCCAGTAACAAGACCGGCCCGGCAAAATAGCGAACCGCATCTGTAGTTATCGCCCCGAGTGGTGGTCAGCCCGCGGGGGTCTCGCATGCTAGACTCGGGTACTTCCGAACCGCCGATGCAACTCTGCGCGAAATTCATACGGTCATTCGTGTTCTCGGCTGTAGTAACCGTCTGCTGTCTCGCCCAGAAACCTGCACAACCGCAGCCTCAATTCGAGGATGTGACCGCACAAGCCGGCCTTACCGCTCCCAATCTTGCACAACCCGGAAATCGATACGTGATTGAGTCCACCAGTGGCGGAGTCGGGTTCATCGACTGCGACAACGACGGACGACTCGACATTGTCACGGTGAATGGCACGTCGGTGGACCGCTATCGCCAGGGAGGAGATCCGATGGTGACGCTCTACCGCCAGACCGGCGAACTGAAGTTCACGGATGTCACCCTAGCCGCGGGGCTGACTCGAAAGGGCTACAGCATGGGAGTTGCGGTGGCCGACTTCGACAACGATGGATGGCAAGACCTGTACGTGACCGGCTACGGCGGGAACGTACTCTATCGCAATCTAGGCAACTGCAAGTTTGAAGATGTCACCGAGAAAGCGGGCGTTCGGCTGGGCGGCTACAGCACGGGAGCGGCCTGGGGAGACTACGACCGTGATGGGTACGTCGACCTCTTCGTGCCGAGGTATCTGCAAGTGGACATCGACAAGCTCACAAAATACGACAGTAAGCTCTGCGATTTTCGAGGAGTGACGATGGAGTGTGCCCGGCGCGGTCACACGGGTGAATCCGATTTCCTGCTGCGTAACCGCGGTGATGGCACCTTTGAGGATGTCTCGAAGAAAGCGGGCGTGAGCGATCCCGGCCATTACCTGGGGATGCAAGGGATTTGGGCGGACTACGACAACGATGGCTGGCCGGACCTGTATGTCACCAACGATGGCGGCCCGAACTATCTCTATCACAACAAGCACGACGGCACTTTCGAAGAGGTCGCATTGCAAGCAGGCGCGGCGCTCAGTCTCGAGGGTCAGGAACGAGCGGGAATGGGTGTGGATTTCGGCGACTTCGATCGCGATGGGCGGCTGGACATCTTCGTCACCAACTTCAGCGAGGAACCGGACGCGTTGTTCTGGAATCAGGGAGAGAAGGGTTTTACAGACATCGCAGCGTCTGCTGGTGTAGCGCGGCCCAGTTTCCAGCCAGTTGGCTGGGGAGCGGCCTTCTTTGACATGGACAATGACGGCTGGCTCGACCTTATCGTGGCGAACGGGCACGTCTATCCCCAAATGGACCTGGTGGAAGGAGGCGCGCCTTTTCGTGAGCCGCTTCTGCTGTTCCGGAACAAACACGACCGCACTTTTGAAGATGTAACTACACTTGCGGGGCTGGATCGGTTACCACCTGCCTCTCGGCGAGGACTGGCCGTGGGCGACGTGAACAATGATGGCAAACTGGACATTGTCCTGCTGAACATCGGGGAGCCCCCGACTCTACTAATCAACCGAACTCAGAGCTCACACCATGCGGTGTTGTTTCATCTGGTGGGCACGAAGAGTAACAAGGCTGCCATTGGAGCGCGGGCTGTCATCGCGAGTGGAGAGAGTGTCCAAATGGGCGAGGTCCGAAGCGGTTCCAGTTATCTGTCGCAGAACGATCTGCGCCTGCACTTTGGCTTGGGCGACGCGACGTCCATAAGTTCCGTGCAGATTGTCTGGCCGAGCGGCAAGGCCGAAACGTATAAGGACCTTGCGTCGGATTTTATTTACACGATCTTAGAAGGCTCGGGAATCACAGAACGCTCTCCATTTGTCGGCAAGAGCGCTGTGACTGGCGCAAGAACGGCCGGTGCGGCTGAACCAGTTGCACATCACTGAATCGCGTCCGCAAAACTTCACGGATGATCAGAGGCTTTCGGGGGATTCCCGCTGGTTGTGTGCTCTGCCTCCTGCATCTTGCGATAGCGCTCAAAGTGTTGCTTGGCTTCTTCCGATTTCCCCAATTTGTTTAGGACGAGTGCCAAGTCATACTCCGTTTTCATGTTGCTCGGATCCGTTGCCAACGATTGCCGAAACGCGCTTTCCGCTTCGGCTAGATTTCCTGATTCGAGATACATAGTGCCCAGGCTGAACAGCGCCTGAGCGTGATGAGGTTGCAGGGCCACTGCCCTTTGCCAGTGTTGAGTGGCCTCTTGTCGGTTTCCCTGCTGGCCGGCTACGAGACCGAGCTGGTACTCGGCCTCGGCGAGATCCGGCTTGATTTGGAGCGAGTGCTCGAGAGCCTGGCGGGCATCGGCATAGCGCAACAGATTCAGGTATGCCATTCCCAACCCGAGATACGCTTTCGCATCCTCTGGGCGCTGCGTTACGTAGTCTTCCAGGATATGGGTCGCGGGCAGATATTGTTTCTGCTGGATCATCACGCTGGCAATCAGGAATCGGTCGTCCAGTTCGGAACTCTTGCGCTGAAGATCTTGCGCAGCTTGCAATCCTCTGTCGTTCTGCCCAGCCTCCATGGCTTCAACAATCAGGTGACGCAGTACCTCCCTGGAATCGGGGCTCAACTCTCGCGCCTTCTCCAGCATCGTGAGACTATCGGCATGCTTGCTTTCCCCCGCGAATATTTCGGCCATCGCGACCAGCGTTTCGACTGATTTCGGATCCGCCGCAAGAGCCTGGCGAAAGCTGGTTATGGCGGCAACACCTTGTCCTTTTTGCCGAAGTGCCCGCCCCTTCAAGTAGTAGACCCGGGCGGGCGCGCCCTTGGGTGCAGGATTGACCAGACTAAGAGTCTTCAGAGCAGCGTCGGAATCATTTGCCGTAACAAACACCTGGGCGAGATCGAGTGCCGCACTGGGAGAGCCTTTAACTCGCGGGATCAACCCCTCCGCGTCGGATCTTCGGCCCACGCCAAGAAGGCTGGCAGCCTTGAGGGGAACCGCCGAGGGAGGAAAGTGATCTGGTTTAATCGTTTCCAAAATGGAGAGTGCTCCCGCGAAATCGCCCCGTCCCAGATTCAGTGCCGTATGGCGTCGTCCGGCTTGTCCTGGGCAAGCAGAGCGCCCGCTAAATTTCTGGACGCGACGATTGACTTGGGATTAAGTTGAAGGACGCGCCGAAAAAGAGCTTCGGCCTCGGTATAACGTTGTTGACGGCCGCGAACGATGCCCAGCATGGTGAGAGCTTGTTCGTTCGTTGGATCGGCACCAAGCACGCTCCAAAGAGCGTTTTCGGCGGAGTCGATGTTGCCATGGTCCAGTTGAGCCTTAGCTGTTGAAAGCGGAGAGGCTGACTTCGATCGAGGAACGGTCTTCTGCGCACGGGCGGAGGGAGATGTGCACAACGAGAAAACCGCCAGGGCCAGCAGAAGCAGCGGGCGCCGCTCAGTCCGATTGGGGAGCATTCCCGCGCCCTCGTTGGCGATTCTTCAAGGTCTGATAGAGCTTGATTTCGCGCTGGGCATCTTCCTCTCTTGAGTCGCGGCGATAGGCCATCGCCAATTGGTAGTGAATGTAGTCGGCATCAGGACCCACCTTGGTCCCGGTCTCCAGGCTCACGACCGCGCCCTTCGTGTCGCCTTGCTCGAGTTGAAGTTTGCCCAGTTCATAGTAGGCATCGGCGCGGTTGGGATCCTGCTGGATCACTTCACGCAGAAGGGACTGGGCTTCCTCTTTTTGCTGTATCTGAATGAGAGCAAATGCCAGGTGATATTTGGCGGAAACATCGGCAGGACTTTGTTTGAGCGAGGTACGCAACTCTTCCACGGCCTCTTTAGGGTGGCCATTGCGGATCAGAGCTAACCCCGCCAGGTAATGGGTCTGTGCCTGATTGGGATTGATCGCAAGGGACTTCCGATACTCCTGCAGAGCGGTGTCGTACTCGTGCTGGTCAGCGAAGGCCGAGCCCAACAGCATGTGAATGTCGGCTGAATTTGGATTAGCTTCTTCCAGGGACTTCAACCGCCGCACACCTTCATCATAGCTACCCGTTTTAACGAGAG
>WNEZ01007858.1_pt1 | contig 11678 bp, 8 predicted proteins | sample 5400521 | NCBI WGS metagenome assembly WNEZ01 (sample SAMN13153339, study PRJNA577476) | soil metagenome | isolation source: 120 cm saprolite under Douglas fir tree site 2 hole 1 replicate 1 | place: USA:California | collected 2015-04-18
TCCTTCGTGCTCGAGCATCTGCTTCGCGAGCCATGCGGTGGCGGCGTGCGGAATCGCGTAATGCACGTGCATCAAATCGAGCTGCTCACGCTTGGCGACTTCGTGTTGCTTGACGGCGAGGGCGAGCGCATACGGAGACGACTGCTCGAACAGCGGATACTCGAGCTGGGTGACTTCGTGGAACGTCACGCGCTCGGCGAAGCCGCGCAGGCGGAACGGGCTCGCGTAGGAGACGAAGTGGATTTCGTGGCCGCGTCGCGCGAGCTCGAGGCCGAGCTCGGTGGCGACCGCGCCGGAGCCGCCGTAGGTCGGGTAGCAGGTGATGCCGATTCTCATCGGGGAGCCGGGAGCAGGGAGCGGGGAGCAGTCAATGCTGACCAACGCTCAAGAATGCGTCTTGCCAACACTTCGGAGTCCTCCGTCGCATCCAACATCCATACCGGCTCCCTGCTCCCCGCTCCCTGTTCCCTGCGCAGTTGGTTTCTAAACCACGTCTCCTGCCGTTTCGCGTATCGACGGGTTGAGACCAGAATCGCGTCTCGTAGCGCAGTCTCGGACAACTGCCCGTTCAACATCGCGACGACCTCCCGATACCCGATCCCATCGAGTCCCGCTGCGTCCGGGGCGATGCCGGCATCCAATTGCCGCTGCACTTCGGCCACGAGTCCTGCGGCCAGCATGTGATCCACACGGGCCGCCAGCCGTCGGTGTAATACCTCGCGCGGGGCAGTGAGATGAATGTACCAGGGCCGGAGCGTTCCGCCTTCGCGGGCCTCCCGTTGCCACCACGACAGCGCATGTCCCGTCAGAAGCGCGACCTCGATCGCCCGAGCCGCGCGCTGGCGGCCGCCACCCAGAAACTGCGGGTCGAGCCGACCCGCCCACCGCGCCAAGTCCCCACCCTCGAGCAATGCGGACCAATTCCGCAGCTGCACGCGCCGCTCCTGATCGAACGGCGGCTCGCGAAACAGGCCTTCCGCGAGCGCGCAGATGTACAACCCTGTGCCGCCCACGACAATCGGCTCGCGGCCTCCCTCCGAGGTACGCGTTTCCGCAATCCAGCCCGCGGCATCGCGCGCGAATCGTCCCGCGCTGTAACGCTCCCCGGGAGCTACCAGATCCAGGCCTCGATGCGGGACGCGCGCCCGCGTCTCGCGATCCGGCTTGGCGGTACCGATGTCGAGGCCGCGATAGACCTGGCGGGCGTCTGCAGAGATCACCGTGATGGGGGTGAGCGCTGCGAGGCTCACGGCAACGGCTGTTTTGCCGACGCCAGTGGGGCCTACGAGAACAGGTGTCAGGTGTCGGGTGTCAGGTCCGACCAAACCGACGTTCCAGTTCCTCTTTGGGGAGCTGCACCATGCTCGGCCGGCCATGCACGTCATGTGCCGGCAGCGTCGCCGTGAGAAGCCGCACGATCAGCTCGCGCATCTCCCCCACGTCCAGCGTCTGTCCCGCTTTGATCGCCGCACGACACGCGAACGTCGCGGCAAAGCGCTCCAGGCGATTCTGCCAGCCCCCAAACCGGCCGCCGGCCAGATCCGCGACGAGCTCCTGGAGGCAGCGCGCGGCCTCGAAGCGCGGGTGCGGGTTCGGCGCCGTATGCACGACAATGCTCCGGCCGGAGAACGGCTCTATCTCGTAGCCGATGCGCGCTAGCAGCTCCCGATGTGCCTCGATCGCATCGAGCTCGGCAGGCGCAAAGTCGAGTGTCAGCGGCAGCAGGAGGCGCTGCGCGGGCGCCCCATCACCCGAAAGCTGGCGCATCACGTCCTCGTACAGCACGCGCTCGTGAGCCGAGTGCTGATCGACAATCGCTACACCGGAATCGGTTTGGAAAAGGATGTACGTGTCGAAGACCTGAAGAAGAGGCGGTGTCTGGTGTCGGGTGTCAGGTGTCAGATCACGGCCGGTAAAGAGCTCTAGCGGTGTTCCCGCGAGCATCGCGGCGTCGGATCCGAATCCGACACCTGACACCTGAAACCCGCCACCACCCAATGGCGCAGCGGCACCAAGAGGTGCGAGCGCTTCCCGGACAGCTTCCTCAACCACCCGTTCAACGAAGAACTTGTCGCGAAAGCGCGCCTCGAGCTTGGTGGGATGGACGTTCACGTCCACCGCGTCGCCGGGCAGATCGAGAAACAAGAGCAGCGACGGCCGGTCACCGGGCGCGATCGTCGAACGATAGCCGGCCTCCGCGGCGCGGAGGATGAACGGATCGCGAATCGGACGGCCGCGCACGAAGACATACCCTTTGCGTCCCGCCGGCCGGGCCTGCGCGGGACGCTGCACGAGCCCCGTGACCTCTAAGGGCCCGGCGCGATGCGAGACCGCGAGCAGCGTGTCGGCGAGCTCGCCACCCCACAACGCGTGCACCCGGTCGATGAGCCGGGCCGCGGGTGGACAGTCGAGCAATGCGCGGCCGTCGCTCGTCAGCGAGAACGCCACATCGGGGCGTGTGAGCGCGAGGACGGTGAGTGCCTCGACGGCGGCCCGCGTCTCGGTCGCGGTGGCGCGCAGGAATTTCCGCCGCGCCGGCGTATTGTAGAACAAGCCACGCACCGTCACCGTGGTGCCGCGCTGGCGCGCCGACTCCTCTGCCCCGTCCAATTTCCCGCCCGTGACACGCAGTCGCGTCGCCGCGTCGCCATCGCCGCATGTTTCCAGCTCGAAGCGCGACACGGAGGCGATCGCGGGCAGCGCTTCGCCGCGAAATCCGAACGTGGCGACGCCGATGAGATCGGTCGCCGTGCGAATCTTGCTCGTGGCGTGACGCTGCAGGGCGAGCTGCGCATCCTCGCGATCCATCCCCGAACCGTCGTCGCTCACGCGGATCAGCGTCTTGCCGCCGTCCTCGAGCTCGACCCGTACGGCGTGCGCGCCGGCATCGAGGGCATTCTCGACGAGCTCCTTGACGACCGATGCGGGACGCTCGACGACCTCGCCGGCGGCAATCTGATCGGCGACATTCCCGGCGAGCAGTTGGACGCGCGTACGCGCGATCACACTCACAATCCCGCGATCTCCCCTCCAAGCACCCAACCGTGGATTCCGTCACTGCGATGGACTTCGACCCACGGGCCGTAGTCGCGGCCCACGAGGAGCGCCCCGCCCGCTTGCACTGTGGCTGCCGCGCTCGCACCGCCGTAGGGGGCGGCGCGCACCGGTGACGCGTCGGCGATCACGACCGCGACGGGCTGATCGCGGCGCCGCCATTCGATCGCGCCGAGGAGCGACGCCCCGATCGCGACGGCGCCAAACAGTGCGATGACGGCGCGCCGGCGGCCGCCGACGGCCACCGTCAACCACAGGATCAGCCAGCCCGTCGCCGCGATAAATCCCCATTCCGCCGGCGTGGCCCAACCCACGCGCAGCATCTGCTCGGTCATGGGATCCGGCGGAGGCAACAGCTGCAACGCCCGACGGATCGCTGGATCGCGCGGCGCCAGGCGCGCAGCGCGCGTCCACGCCACGGTCGCTTTACCATCGGCACCGGCGCGATACAACGTCGCGCCGAGATTGTACCAGTGGGCTGGATCGCGCGGTTCACGGGCGGCGCGCGCGGCGAATGAGTCGGCCGCAACCCGCAGCGCGCCGGCCTCGAATAACGCCTCCGCACTGGGCGTCTGGGTGCCGGGTGATTGTAGGGGCGCGACCTGTCGTGCCCCTACGAAACCGATCCCAATAACCAGCAACGACGCAAACGTCGGGCGGGGGCGTCGTCCGCCGGCGTTCCCGTGCCCCTCCGACGCGGCGCCCAACACACGCAGCACCTGCTCGATTTCCGCCCCCAGCTCAGCGGCGTCGCCCAGACCGCGCGGTCCGTAGCGCGCGGCGCGCAACCGGTCGCGCAACCGCTTCACGTGATCGGCGACGGCGCTGTCGACACCAGCGGCGCGCAACGCCTGGGCTAGCCCGTCACCGTCACGGGCGAACGGGTCGGAGACATGACTCCCGAGCACCGCGAGGAATTCTCGCTCGAGACGGCCCAATGGCGTCAGCTCGGCCCCCCCCCTCCCCGAGCCCCCCCCGGTGGTCACGTCCGCGGCGGCGGGCGCTCGCCGCCAGCGGCGGCTCGAGACCCAGGCGATCAGCGGCGGCACGAGGAGAAGAGCGAGCCACCCTTGCCATCCCAGGCGCCGGCTCAGGGTGTCGGCGACGAGCGCTCCTCGCGCCGGGAGCAATGGGGGCAGCACGCGTGCCGCGCGGGGCTCGGCGCCGGGCGCGACGGCGAGCGCGCGCAGCGCAGCCGTCGCCATCGCATAGCGGCCGGTGTTCGCATCGAAATAGGGGTAGCGCACCTCGGGCAACACGAAGTTGCCGGACGAATCGGGCACCGCGAGAAAATGAAATGTCTTGCTCCCGGCGATCCGGCCGGCGTCCGTCGCCAGGCGCACTTCCGTTTGTGCGGGATAGACACGGAATCCCGTCGGCCACTTGATCGCAGGCTCGGGCGGGGGCCACAAGGTCACGTTGCCGATGCCACTGATCGTGATCGACGCCTCGACCGGCTCGCCGACGCGCGTCGTCGTCGGGTCGATCTGGAGATTGAGACTCAGCCCCTGGCCGACCACGTTCGTGGCGGGATTCGCAGGTGGCAGCGGCAGCACCGTGATCGCGATCGAGTCGCTCCGCAGCGTGTACCGTTCTTCACGACTGAAGAAGGAGAATGTGACCGGGAGGGCGTACTCCACCGACGCCGGCGGAATGATCAGTCGGCCGGGGGCCAACGGGAACACGACCTGGTGCGCGATGAACAGATCCATCCAGCGTCCGCTCACCTGCCGCGAGAGAGCCACACCGGATGACGTAGCCGTGGGATACGCCCAGACCCCTTCCGGCGTCTCGAGCGTCAGCAACGGCGGGCGGCGCATGCGCTCGCCCAGGTCGCGCGGAATCCAGGCGGCGGCAATCAGGTCCACCTGCTCGCCCGCGAAGACGGTGTCACTCGGCACCAGCATGGTGAGCGCGACGCGATCCGCGCGCCGCGACACCGGGGCCGGAGTGCTTTCGAGCAGCGAGCGCGCCAGCGGGCTCAACGTCAAGGTCGTGCGGTCGGCTGCGCTATCGACCGTGACCAGAATCGGATCGGTCGAGACGACGCTCACACCCTGGCGCGCGCGGACCGGTCCGATGAGCAAGGCACCCGGCTGTTGCGCACGCAGCTGCAGCTCGCGCACGGTCGTGCGGATCGAACCGGACGCCCTGCTGATCGCGACTTCCGTCATATCGCGGGAGCCCACGATCGCGAACCCGTTCAGCGACGGCAGCATGATTTCGACAGGATCCGCCGCGCGAGTGTGCGCCCGGATCGTCAACATCAGCTCGTCGCCCACGCGCACGCGCGTGTGATCCACGCTGGCGGTCACTTCCGCGCCTTGCACGACCAGAAACGCGCTGATGACGGAGAGTATGCCGGTCACCAGTCTTTCACTCCTGGTGGTGCGGCGCGCCGCGTACGGCCCGTGCGATCGCGACGGGTGCGCAGCTCCTCCTGCCCGATCGAGCGCAGTACCTGATCTGCTTGCGACTCGCTCATACCACCACCGCCGGCACCCGGCGGTGGCGGCTGCTGCTGCTGTTGGCCTCCACCTCCGCCACCGCCGCTCTGTGGTGGGGGAGGTGGTGGATTCGGTTTGTTCGCCTGTCCTCCGCTCCCGCGACGCAGGCGGTTGACCAGCTCGAGATTCCACTTCGCCCGGATGTCATCCGGCTTCAGCAGCAGGGCCTCTCGATAGGCGCGCTCCGCATCGGCGAGGTGCGTCTCGCGGTTGGTGCTGTCCGCCTTCGCCTCGCGCAGCGCGAGCAGGCCGAGATTGTAGAGCGCGCGAAACCGCAGCTCGGGATCCAGTGACGCGGAGGCGTGCGCGAGGGCCGAGCGTGCCAGCGCGGGATCGCCGGCCGCGAGCGCCGCCGTCCCCGTGTTGTACCAGGCGGTGTCGTCGTCCTGATTTGCCTTGAGCTCGGCGAGATACGCAGCCGCTGCCGAGCGCACATCGCCCTTATCCCACGCCTTCTCCGCGCTGGACCGGGGCCGCTGGGCGCTCAGCGCGGAGGGAAGCGCCAGGCAGAACAGAACGCCAACGAGCGCGGCGGTGCGTCGCGTGAATGTTTGCGCCGCGAGCACCAGCCCCGCGAGCAATAATGGAATCCACGCGCGCGGCCGCCCCCGTTGCGTGCGGCTCTCCGTCGCCGTCGCGCGCTTGTACGATGCCACGAGATCACGTACGGCGCCGGCTTGGTCGGGCAGCTCCGCCGCGACAATCGTCCCCTGCGCGGCGTCGGCGACGGCACCGAGCACATCCTCGCGCCGGCTCGTCAGTACGGGATTCCCCGATTCGTCCTGCTGCCAGGAGACGAACGTGCCGCGATCGTCGCGCACTGGAATCTTGATGGGGGACCGCCCCCCCTCGGCGACGAGGATCAGATGAATCCCGAGCCCAGCGAGACGACGGGCTTCCTGCAGCGTCTGCGCGAGGGAATCGTGGGCTTCTCCGTCGGTGAACATGACGAGGACGCGATCGGCGATCTCGGGGCTCGCATGAAGCAGGTCAATCCCCTGTGCCACGGCCGGCGCCAGTGACGTCCCGCCTTCCGACGCAACGTCCGGATCGAGGGCATCGAGATAGAGCGTGAGGGCCGAGCCATCCACCGACAGCGGCGACAGGATGTAGCTCGTTCCGGCGAACGCGGAAAGACCCAGGCGATCACCATCGAGGTCCTGCACCAGGCGCCGGGCTTCGCGCAGCGCCCTGCCCAGCCGGCTCGGCTTGGCGTCTTCCGCCAGCATCGAGCGCGAGATGTCGATCGCGATGACGAGGTTGAGTCCCCGCGTTTCCGTCACGATCCGCTCCTCACCCCACCGTGGCCCCGAGAGCGCGACCGCCGCGAGCCCGGCAGCCAGGCCCAATGCGGGCGCGCCCAGTTTTCCCGCCGCGCGCGCGATGCGCGCGGTGCTATCCGACCACGCGGCTGCCCGCCGCAGCCGCGTGCGTCGTGCCCATGCGGCCGCGGCCCAGACGGCGCCGGCGACGACCGGGGCCAGGACGATGACGACCGGCGCGTCGAACGTGATCATGGCACCCGCACCGCGAACGTGCCGGCGAGAACGAGCTCCAGCGCGAGAGCGAGCAGCCCGATCCCAAGCGGCACGCGATACGCCTCTTCGTAACGACGATAGACGAGATGCTGCACCGGTGTCTTCTCAAGCCGATTGATCTCTGCGAAGATGTTCGACAAGGAGGCGGCGTCTGTCGCGCGGAAGTACCGGCCACCCGTCGTCTGCGCAATCTCGCCGAGCAGCTGCTCGTCGATCTCGACCGGCATGGTCTCGTAGCGAAGTCCGAGCGGACCTCGTCCCGTCGGCACGGGTGCGTCGCCCTGCCTCCCGACACCGATGGTGTAAATCTTGATCCCGAACGCCGCCGCCGCGTGCGCTGCGGTGCGCGGATCTACGGTCCCCTTGTTGTTCACTCCGTCGGTCAATAGCACGACGACTTTGCTCTTGCCGGGGGCGCGGCGCAGCCGGTTGGCGCTGGTGGCGATCGCGGTGCCAATCGCTGTCCCATCCTCGAGGATTCCCACGCGCATCTGGCGGATCGCCTCTTCGAGCACTTCGTAGTCGGTCGTGATCGGCACCTGCGTCAGCGCTTGCCCCGCGAAGGCGACGAGCCCGATGCGATCGGAGGAGCGCGCGCGGACGAATTCCATCGCGGTGCGGCGCGCGACGTCGAGCCGGTTGGAGGGCGAGAAGTCTTCGGCCAACATGCTGCTGGAGAGATCCAGCGCGATGACGATCGAGATTCCTTCGCTGCGCAGCTCGGCGCGCGCTGATCCGAGACGCGGCCCGGCGGCGGCGATGATCCAGGCGGCCAGACACAGTGACCTAAGCGACACCGGCAGCCGAGCGATCCACAGCCGCTCGACCGGGCCCATCGCGGGACGGACGTCGCTCATCGGCGCACCGGCAAGGCGGGAGAGGCGCTGGCGGCGCCACCACCACCACAGCGGCAGGGCGAGGAGCAGCACGAGCAAGACCGGCCGGGAGAAACTCATCGTGGCCCGCCGTTTCCGAACTCTCGCGCGAGGGCGCGCGCTCGCGCGGCGAGCGGCGCGACTTCGACGCCGTGCGCCGTCGCAAACGCCACCTGATCGAGTGCGACCAGCAGCTCACGCAGGTCGCGCAGCGGCACGTCCGGCCGCGCTCGCTCGACCGCCGCCAGACATTCCGCCGTGCTGAGTGCTTCGTGGGCATCAGGGATCGCGTGCGCCACCGCGCGCCGCAGCCGGAGCGCGGCGCGCGCGGCGACCGCCTTCGGCTCTCCTGCCGCCACCCAGCGTGCATCCGGAACCTCGGTAGCGACGGGCAGCCCCTCGCCGGCGGCGACGCTGCGCGGTGCGCGCCGTCTCCACAGGATGAGGAGCAACAGGACACCGCCCGCCAACAGCACGGCGGCAATCACGGGAAGCGGACTGGATCGATCGAGACGCAACGGCCCGAGCGACGGCTGCGGTGCCGGCGCCTTCACGCTGTCCGGGATGACGCTCGCGACGTGGAACGCGGCGGTGCCGCCCGACAGAGAGTCGGCCGTGCCGTCTGGGCCGAGTCGCCACAGTGGGGGCATGCTCAATGTGATCTCGCCTGGCGTCCAGGCAACGACCACGTATCGCACGACCCATTCGCCCGATGGCGCGGAAGCAAAGACCGCAGCGTCGCCGAGTGGCTCGGCCACGGTACCGGAGGCCAGCTTGCCGGCCCGCACGCGCCAGCCGGCCGGCGCCGTAAGGGTCCGCTCCAGCCGAATCGTGTCGCCGACGGTCGGCTGACTCGGCGCGGCAACCCAGCCGTTTGCCTGGACCACGAGCACCAGCAGCGCTGACCCGATCATCGACTCAGCCGTCGGGCGCGCTCGGCGAAGGCGCGCCGGAGCGGGACTCCATAGGGCACCGTCGTCAGGAGAGAGACGCGGTCCACACCGGCTTGCACCAGCTTGCGGCTGCGCTCTTGCTGCATCCGTTCAGCCGCCACGCGGATGCGAGTGCGCGTCGGGGCGTGGCTCGTGTCCACGAGCTTTCGCTGTCCCGTTTCGGCGTCTTCGAGCTCCACCCAGCCGGCGTCCGGGAGATCGTACTCCCGCGGATCGTCGACGGTGATCGCGACGACTTCGTGGCGCGCGGCCAGCCGGTCGAGCGGTTCCTCCCACTGTTCGGCCCTGAAGTCGGAGATGACGACGACGATTGCCCGGTGCCGCAGCAGCTTCGCTGCATAACTCAGAGCCCCGCCGAGGTTCGTGCCCCGGCCGCGGGGAGCGAACGCCACGAGGTCGCGGATGACCCGGAGCGCGTGCGCGCGGCCTTTCGCGGGTCGCACCACGTACTCCGGAGCGTCGGCGAAGAGCAGTGCACCGACGCGGTCGTTGTGACGCGCGGCGGCAAGGGCCAGCACCGCGGCTACTTCGGGCCGCCCGAAATGGAGCGATCCCGATTGGTCCACTATGAGGAGCAGCGTCAGCTCGCGCTCTTCCATGAAGGTTTTGACGAACGGATGGCCCATCCGCGCAGAGACGTTCCAATCGATGGCGCGGAAGTCGTCGCCTTGCTGGTAGGCGCGCACTTCGGCGAACTCGATCCCCTGGCCGCGGAAGACAGAGCGGTACTCGCCGGTGAAGAGGGTGTTGACGAGGTTACGCGCCCGCAACTCGATCCCCTTCACCTGCTTCAGCACGTCGCGAGTCACGGTCCGCCGGCGCGCGTGCACCGGGGAGGTCACGGCCCGCCGGCGCTCTGGTCCTTCGTAGGTCACGGCACTCCCACGGCCTCCAGAATGCGCGCGATGACCTGGTCGGCGTCCATGTCTTCTGCTTCCGCCTCGAACGTCAGCAGCACGCGATGGCGCAGCACGTCGAACGCCATCGCCTTGACGTCCTCGGGGACGACAAACGCCCGCCCCCGCAGATACGCGTGCGCGCGGGCGGCCTGCGCCAGGTAGATCGAGGCGCGCGGTGAGGCGCCGAAGGCGATCAGCGGCTTGAGCTCCGGCAAGCCGATCGCCTGCGGCTCGCGCGTCGCCCGCACGGCGTCCACGATGTAATCCACGACCTTCTGGTCCATGAACAGCTCGGCAATCGCGCTGCGCGCAGCAAGGATGTCGTCCGCTTCGGCGATGCGCTGGACTTCGATGGGCCGGCCCGACGCCATGCGCCCGACGATCTCTTTCTCCGCATCGCGCGTCGGGTAGCCGACGCGGACCTTGAGCATGAAGCGGTCGAGCTGCGCCTCGGGGAGAGGATAAGTGCCCTCGTGCTCGATCGGGTTCTGCGTCGCGAGCACGAGGAAGGGCTCGCCGAGGAAGAACGTCTCGCCGCCGATCGTCACCTGCTTTTCCTGCATCGCCTCGAGCAGCGCCGACTGGACTTTGGCCGGCGCCCGGTTGATTTCGTCGGCGAGCACGAGGTTCGCGAACAGCGGCCCCTTCTTCGGATAGAATTCCTGCGAGCGCTGGTCGAACACCATCGTGCCGATCACGTCGGCTGGCAGCAGGTCGGGCGTGAACTGGATGCGTGAGAAAGAGATCTTCAGGCATTCCGCGACGGTGCGTACCGCCAATGTCTTGGCGAGGCCGGGAACGCCTTCGAGCAGGATGTGGCCACCGGTGAGCAGGCCGATCAACAGCCGCTCGACCATGACCTCTTGACCGACGATGCGCTTCGCGACTTCGCGGGTGATGCTCTGCGTCAGCACCGCGTCGTTCGTCTTTGCCGTGCGTGCCGTCATCGCAGTGACGCTTCCGCCGCCCGTTTCACCGTTGGCTCCTTATCCCGTGCGTAGAGTTCCAGCAACGCTTTCGCCTCCATGCGATCCAGTCGCGCCAAGCCTTCGATCGCCGCGGCGCGCACGAACGGCGTGCGGCGCGGCCTTCCACCGGGCTCGGCATATTTCGCCAACACCTCCAATGCTTCCTTGGCGCCGAGCTGCCCGATCGCCGTGAGCAACGCAGCCAATACCCCTTCGTCTTTCTCCTGCTCCAGCCGGCGTACCAGAACGGTCGTGGCCCCCACGTCGCCCGCTGCCGCGACCGCGCGCGCGGCTGCCGTACGCACCAGCACCGATTCGTCCTTGAGGGCCGGCATCGCCGGCCGCGAGATCTCGCGCCCACCCAACTCCGCGAGACCGAGCAGCGCCGCTTCGCGTACGCGCTCGTCGCCGTGATGCGTCAGTCGAATGAGCACCTCGACGACCTGCGGGTTGCCACTCAAGCCGAGAAACTCCGCCGCCGCGGCGACGACCTCGGGCACTTTGCTCTCGATCTGGCTCTGCAGCAATTCCACGGTGCGGTCGCCCGCAGCCCGCATGGCCGCGCGATACGCTTCGCGCCGCTCCGGCGCCGCGTGCAGATAGGCATCCACCACGAGTCCGGCGGAGACGGCACCCAGGGCGCCGACCGCGTTCACCAGATGCGCGCGCTCGGCAGGCGGCACACGGGGCTCGCCCAGGCGCGTCACCATACGCTCCACTATAGTCTCGTCCGCAAGCGCCCCGGCCACCTCACCGATCGCCTCTTGAATCTCGGGATCCTGAATCTTGCCGAGTGAGCGATCGAGACCGGCGACGACCTCCGCGACCGCGCCAATATCGCGCAGCGCGATCACGTCCGGCGTGAGCTGGCGCAACTTTTCGAT
>WNEZ01012290.1_pt1 | contig 11678 bp, 7 predicted proteins | sample 5400521 | NCBI WGS metagenome assembly WNEZ01 (sample SAMN13153339, study PRJNA577476) | soil metagenome | isolation source: 120 cm saprolite under Douglas fir tree site 2 hole 1 replicate 1 | place: USA:California | collected 2015-04-18
CTGCTGGTAGTTCTGCGCCAGGTAGCCGCGCCGCCTCGCAGAGAGCACGTATTTCCCCGTCGCAACATTTTCAAAGGCAAACCTCCCGTCGTTTCCGCTCCGAATAATCTGCGCGGAGCTAGGTGAAGTTGATGAGATGGAGACGTCTGCCTGTGCGAGCGGCTGGCCGGTGATGGCGTCCACGACCGTGCCGCTGATTCGAAACGTTTGCCCTTCGGTTGCAGCAGTCGATTGAGGCGGCCGAACGGGTGCAGTCTCCTGCGCCTGATAACTCAGCAACAGAGCCGCCACGGCAAGAATCGGGGAGAGCATCAGAATCTACTCCTGCACATGAACCAATTCCAGATCCACGCTCGCGGACTCACCCGGCGCAAGCGTAATGTCCCGTGCCTTCGAAAGATACTTCTGCACGACTTCGGGATTCAGATATTCCAAGCCATCAATCCGGTCGAAGGCAATCACTTTGTACGAGCCGGGAGCAAGCGAAAATCCAAATCCGGGGTTTGTGGGGTTCGACATCCCTATGCCTTGCAATTGGCGCCTCCTGCTTTGATCCGGGAGGGCAATGACCATGGCTTGCGCGCTCTGCTCGTCAAATGAGACCTTCCCGTGCAGATTTGCGAAATCATCGCGCATCACAATCTCGATCGGCTGCACGGAAGCACCCGGCGCGATTGCAATCTCCTGGCGAAGCAGATCCGTCATCCCCGATCTGGCCGATTGCACGTAATACAGCCCGTTCGGGTAGATTTGAACTGCATAAATCCCCGGCGGAACGTTGGCGATCGCCAATGTCTTGTTTTCAGGATCTCCGACGTATCCAGCGCTGTACTGCATGCGCGACAATAAACCTTCTTTCATGCTCAGGAATACACTTGCGGGCGGGTTGCTCTGTCCGCCCCTTCCAACTCTTGAGATGAACGTCGGGCCTTCGCCATCAGACCCCGTCTGGGGCCGCGTAGTCTCCACGCTCACCGACACCGGGATCGTGATTCCTGGCACGAGCGACAAATGTACTCCCGAGAGGTTCGAACTGAGGTCCACCGACCGCGATGCGGAGTAAGTTTGCGGGGCGTTTCGAGAGTTGAAAGCCGGCGCTGCTTGTCCTTCCTGCGCAGAAGCCTTAAGGGTGTACGAGCCCGCAGGCAGCCATCCCGTTTGGAATTCCCCCGTCCGCTGATCCAATCGCACGTTCGCCGAGATTCCCTGTCCTACCGCATTAATAAATTGTAGGTTCACGGGTACTCCCGCCGGCGCTCCGCTGACGCTACCCGAGACGCGGAATAGCGGATAGAGTGGAAGTGAATACATGATCTCGACACGCTTGCCCGCTGTGATCTGAATGGGAGCTGCTGAGGACAGATCGGCGACGCCGGGATAAAAAATTGCCGCGTAGCCCTTTGCGCCAGGCTCCGACGGTCTGGGAGGCAAAACCACCGGTGTCTGCCCCGGTCCCATGAACAGATAATAGGCGCCGGGCCGGAGTTCTGCGAGGCGAAACTCGCCTTCCTCGTTCGTTTGGGCGCCCCTAGTTTCCTGCCAGCTCAGCTCCCCGTTCTGGACACTTCGGAACAGCAAGCGAACAGGAATCCCTTCGATGCCTTCGCCGCTCTCGCCGCTGATCCGCCCATGGATAATCCCTTCCGGGATGAGTTTGAGCACCGCGGCAGGTGCATCCTGGCCGACCCGAACATATTGTTGAGGTGGCCGTTGCGGTGCTAATTCCTGCTCCGAGAAAAATCCCGGCTTCCTGGCGGCAGCAAAATAACTTCCCGCCGCAATTTTTTCAAATTGAAATCTCCCATCCGCGCCAGTTAAGACGGATCGTTGTGTGTTTGCGTAGATTTGCACTAGAGCGCCACGAATCGGCTCACCCGTGACGGAATTGACCACCGTGCCCCGGAGCGTATAGGTAGACGATTCCGTGGACTGCGAAAATCCCGGGGACGACCCTGCAATTCCCGATCGAACCGCTTCTTCAGCGGCGCGAAATGACCTGCAGCTAATTGCCGCCCATGTGGGATATAGCACCGCGTGGAAGAACAGGAAGATGATTCCAAGCTGCATGAAACACGCCCTATTGGCTGAGGCAAATTTCGGGACAAGTCTACACCGGCTAGGATGCAAATCGCAGGTCCTGCTTTGCCCTGCCAAAACGTCAGCTGTTGTTCATTGCTAACATCTTTGCTCTTTGCAGGGCCGGCGATCTCAGACATATCCCTTGACAATTGACCCGTAAAAGCGTAACTCAGCACCCGAAACTCAGGGCCCCCAGGGGATGCGTCGTTTCATGTCTCTCACGCTCCCCCTTTCTTCGGGGTATCTGAAAAGCTCAACTTCGCGCGCATGCCAATCTCGTTTTGACTGGAGGAGTGCCTGTGACCTGGACACAAAACTACGACCCGCTCGGCCATTGGTGGCTCTCGACTCTCGTGGCTGCGCTTCCCATCATCGTCCTGCTCGGCTTGCTCGCGGGGTTGAAGGTGCGCGCGCATCTCTGCGCCGTTGCGGGCGCCGCCACCGCTGTCCTCTGCGCCATCTTCGTCTTCCACATGCCGGCCCAAACAGCGGTGAGCAGCTTTGCTTACGGTGCGGCATTCGGGCTCCTGAAAATCGTCTGGATCGTCATCGCCGCCGTGTTCCTTTACGACATCTCCGTCGAAACGGGGCAATTCGAAATCATGAAGCATTCCGTGGCCGCAATTACTCCCGACCGCCGCCTGCAGCTTCTCCTCGTGGCGTTCTGCTTCGGCGCGTTTATCGAAGGCTGTGCCGGATTCGGCGCCCCTGTGGCTATCGCCGGCGCCTTCATGATCGGCTTGGGATTCAAGCCCTTCCATGCTGCCGCTCTCAACCTCATCGCCAACACTGCTCCCGTCGCCTGGGGCGCCATTGGAACTCCGGTGCACGCATTGGCGAGCGTGACGGCGCTGCCGGAAAGCGATCTGAACGCCATGATCGGCCGTATTCTCCCTATCACTGCCGTCATCGTGCCTTTCTGGCTGGTCCGCGCCATGGTCAGCTGGTCGGAGACATTCGAAGTCCTTCCCGCAATTCTGGTCGTCGGCATCTCTTTCGCCGGCACGCAGTTCTTCTGGTCGAATTATATGGACAGCAATCTGGTGGACATTGCCGCCGGCGTCGTTTCCCTGGTGGCCACCATGCTCTTCCTCCGCGTGTGGCAACCGAAGCGGGTCTGGCGATTCGAGGACGAGCGCCAAGAAGATGCCGCGAAGGTCGCACGCAATGAAGTAGTCAAGCACTACTCAAGCGGTCAAATTGCCAAGGCTTGGCTGCCCTTTGCCATCCTCTCGGTTTTCGTGCTCGCATGGGGACTGCCCAGTATTAAGCTGGCCATGAATCAGGCTACTACGCCCGCCTTCAAGGTGGTCATGCCTGATGGTAAACCTCGCCCCGGCCCGGCGGGATGGGACTGGCCGTATTTGCATGCCAAAGTGTTTCGAACCACGCCTGTCGTGGCGAAACCAACAGCCGAAGCCGCGCGCTTCGATTTCAACTGGCTCACCGCCACGGGCACGGGCTGTTTTCTTGCGGCTTTGTTTGCGGGTGTGATTCTCGGCCTCAAACCGGGAAAGATCCTTCAGATCTTCGGCCGCACGCTGTTTCGACTGCGATTTGCCATCGTAGCGATGACGTGCATGCTGGGCTTAGGTTACGTTACGCGGTATTCCGGCATGGATGCGGTCTTAGGACTCGCCTTCACGCGCACCGGCTGGTTCTTTCCTTTCTTCGGCGCCTTCATTGGCTGGCTTGGCGTGGCCCTCACCGGCAGCGACACCTCCTCAAACGTCCTCTTCGGCGGCTTGCAGAAAATTACCGCCCAGCAACTCAACCTCAGCCCCATTCTCATGTGCGCCACGAACAGCGCCGGCGGCGTCATGGGCAAGATGGTTGATGCGCAATCCATTTGCATAGCCACCGCTGCCACCAATCAGGTCGGCAACGAAGGTTCCATCTTCCGCTTTGTTTTCTGGCATTCCGTGGCTCTTGCTGCCATCGTCGGCGTCATCGTGATGCTCTACGCCTACGTCTTCCCGCAATTCATTCCCCACGGTTTGACCTTCATCCACTGATGGGGCAAGCTGCTCCCAGGGGCAACCGCCCCTGGGAGCATAACCCCGGTTCCCGGAAAGGCCGCCGTGGATGCCCACATTTTCGGGGAGTTGCGCGCCATCGTCGGGCCGCATGGCCTGATCACTGCGCCCGAAGAACTCCACACCTACGAGTGCGACGGTCTCACAAATATCCGTGTCATGCCGCGCGCGGTTTTGCTTCCCGCTTCCACCGAACAAGTTCAAGCGATCACTCGGATCTGTCATCGCGAGCGCATTCCCTTTGTCGCTCGCGGCGCCGGCACCGGCCTTAGCGGCGGCGCTCTTCCCGTCGAAAACGGCATCGTCATCAGCCTCGCGCGCATGAACCGCATCCTCGAAGTCGATTTTCCAAACGCCCGCGTCGTCGTTGAGCCCGGCGTGATCAATCTCGATGTCACCGGTCGTGTTCAACTTCAAGAATATTTCTATGCGCCTGATCCCTCATCGCAATCCGTTTGCAGCATCGGAGGTAACGTCGCGGAAAATTCCGGTGGCGCCCACTGTCTCAAGTACGGCTTCACCACCACGCACGTGCTCGGTCTTGACGTGGTTCTCCCCGACGGCACGCTTGTTCACCTCGGCGGAAAAACACTGGATCATCCCGGCTACGACCTTGCCGGCGTTTTCGTCGGCTCCGAGGGCACGCTCGGCATTGCCACAAAAATGATCCTACGCATCGTAAAGCGCCCCGAGTGTGTGCAGACGCTCCTCGCCGCGTTCCCCTCCACCAATGAAGCAGGCGCCGCCGTGAGCGGCATCATCGCGGCAGGCATGCTCCCAGCAGCTATCGAAATGATGGACAACCTGGCAATCCAGGCCGCTGAAGCCGCTGTCCATGCCAACTATCCCAATTGCGGCGCACTCTTGCTTGTGGAACTCGACGGCCCGGTCGCTGAAGTCGAAGCCCTCATGACCCAGGTCAACGAAATCTGCCGCGCCAACGGCGCCTGGGAGATTCGCGTCGCCCAGTCTGAGGCGGAGCGCGCCTTGGTCTGGAAAGGCCGCAAAGCCGCCTTCGCAGCGATGGGCCGCATCGCCGCAAACTACATCGTCCAGGACGGCGTGATTCCTCGCACTGCGCTTCCCCGCGTGATGAGCGAAATCGATCAACTCAGCAAGGAAGCAGGTTTGCGCGTGGCCAATGTATTTCACGCCGGTGACGGAAATTTGCACCCGCTCGTCCTCTACGACCGCCGCATTCCCGGGCAGGAACACGCCGCGGAGGCTCTCTCGAACCGCATTCTGGAAATATGCATCGCGGCGGGAGGTTCCATCACCGGCGAGCACGGCGTTGGCGAAGACAAAAAGATGATGATGGCCAAAATGTTTGCCGAGCCCGATCTCGACACCATGCAGCGCGTCCGCTGCGCCTTTGATCCACTGCTGCTTTCGAATCCCACTAAAATCTTCCCCACGCCGCGCCTCTGTGGCGAAAAACCCGGTGAATACCTCCCTCACCCTCTCGAAACCTCCGGCATCGCGGAGCGCTTTTGATCACAATCATGGACTCCAGCTCTCAAAGAATCGCCTCAGTTGCGCCTCCTGAGCGGGGGTTCCACGACATCGTTGGAGAGAACAACTTTCGTGCGGCAATTCCCGAAGATTCCGTTGCAGGTGTTCAACCGCGCTTCGTTGTCGAGCCGGGGACTGAAAAGGAACTTGCTTCCGTCCTCCGTCATGCAAACGAGGTGGGTCTCGCGGTCATCCCCCGCGGAAGTGGCACAAAACTGGGATGGGGCAACCCACCCTCGCGAGCCGACCTGATTCTTTCTACCGCCCGCCTGAACAAAATCCTCGAGCACGCTTGGGCCGACCTCACCGTAACCGTCGAAGCGGGCTGCACGATCCAGAAACTGCAGGACGCCCTCGCCCAGCACGGTCAGCGGCTTGCTCTTGATCCCCTCTGGCCTGAAAAAGCTACGGTGGGTGGCGTGCTCTCTGTCAACGACAGTGGCCGTCTGCGCCTTCGTTTCGGCGCGCTGCGTGATCTCATCATTGGTGTCACGCTTGCTCTGTCCGATGGAACTCTGGCCTCCAGCGGCGGCAAAGTCGTCAAGAACGTCGCCGGCTACGACTTGCCAAAACTCGCGACCGGCGCGCTCGGCACGCTCGGCGTCATCACGCGCGCGGTCTTCCGCCTCCATCCCCTACCTCGAAATGCGCGCACACTCTCCCTCTCCACGGCGTCTCTCGAAGAGATGCAGCCGCTGATTCTCGCTATTCAAGATTCGAAACTTGCCCACACCTCTCTGCAGGCCCGCGTGGGCGCACATTCTCTACCGGTCATCGACGTCTTGTTCGAAGGCACTGAGACAGGCATCTCGGCGCAAGAAACGCATCTGAAAAAAATTGCCGGGCATTTGCAAGTCGTTGAAAGCCCCGAAACCCCGTGGAACGCCCGTCAGAATCTTTGGCATTCGAGCGATGCGTCTGCCATCTCGAAGATCAGTGTCCTCCCCGCCAGCATCGCGGAAACGATCCAGGCGATCCAGCGCGAAGCAAGTTCCCGGCAGTTGCAGTGGAAAGTGGTGATGCAAGCAACGGGAATTGGGGGGCTTCTGCTGCAAGGAGCACCGGAAAACTTGCGCGGGTCGCTACTGCAGCTCCGCGCCGAGATCGAGCAGGATGGCGGTTCGCTCGCAGTCCTTCATCGGCCGGCGGTTCTGCTGCCTATCGATACTTGGGGACAGCCGGGCGACGCGCTTCCGCTCATGCGTGCTGTCAAACAACAATTCGATCCCGGGAACACGCTAAACCCCGGCCGGTTCGTGGGAGGCATCTGATGGTGGACGCTCCCTCAACACCCGTTCCCGTGACCGCCTTCGACGCCCATCACCCGCCTTCGAATGAAATCATCGACAAGTGCGTGCATTGCGGATTTTGTTTGCCGGTTTGTCCCACCTACGTTCTTTGGGGCCAGGAAATGGATTCCCCGCGCGGCCGCATCTATCTGATGAAACTCGCCGCCGAAGGCGTAGCCACCATGACCCCGCAATGGGTACAGCATTTCGACACTTGCCTCGGCTGCATGGCCTGTATGACCGCGTGTCCTTCCGGCGTGGACTACGGAAAGCTGATTGAAGCTACGCGCTCGCAGATTGAGCGCAACCATCCTCGTTCGCCGTTCGAGAAACTCTATCGTCGCTTCCTCTTCGCCATCTTTACCCGTCCGGACCGCCTCCACCTTCTCCGTCTTCCGATCCTTGCGTATCAGAAATCCGGCCTGCAGTCGCTTGTCCGCAGCTCCGGCCTTCTCAGCCTTTTTCCGATGCAGGTCCAGACCATGGAAGCCCTTCTCCCGAAACTGCAAGCCAGCGAACACGTGCCGGGACTCACGGCTGCAAATGGGGTAAAGCGCCGCCGCGTCGGCCTTCTTCTCGGCTGCGTGCAGCGCGAATTTTTCCCTCAAATCAACGCCGCCACTGCTCGAGTCCTCGCCGCGGAAGGCTGCGAAGTCGTCGCACCTCAAGCGCAGCCCTGCTGCGGCGCGCTGATGGTCCACGCAGGAGAAGAAGAGGGTGCACTGGCTCTCGCTCGCAAAACCATCGAAGCATTCGAGCGTGCTGCGCCGCGCGCGCAAAAGTTTTTTCCGCCAAATGCAAGGACATCACCGAAGTTCTCGCCGAACTCGAACCGCGCGCCATCCGGAACCCGCTTCGCTTGCGCGTCGCATTCCAGGATTCCTGCCATCTTCAGCACGCTCAAGGCGTCCGCGCCCAGCCTCGCTCGCTGCTCTCAAACATTCCCGGCTTGGAACTTGCCGAGATCCCGGAAAGCGCGATCTGCTGCGGCTCTGCCGGAATCTACAATCTGGTCCAACCGGATGCCGCTAGCGCTTTGGGCGAACGCAAAGCTCGCCTCATCGCTCCTTTGAAAGTGGACGTCGTGGCCACTGGCAATCCCGGATGCCTGCTGCAAGTGCAATCTTCATTGGCCAGGATCGGCCATAAGACGCCAGTCCTGCACACCGTTCAACTTCTCGACGCTTCGATTCGCGGCGCAACGCGGGAGTCCCTTTTAAAATAACTGGCTGAATCATAGAGTGCACGCATCGCAGTCTCTTCCCCGCTGGAATCAGCTCATCGATACGCGCGCACGAAAAAGTACGCCGTCATCGCTACCCCCACCACAATCACGAAACCCCGAATCCACGCTTGCGGAAGTTTCTGCGCATAGTGCGCTGCGAAGTATCCGCCGAGAATCGCCCCGGCCGTCATCACTATCGCCTGTGGCCACACAATCGCTCCGCTCACCACGAACGTTACCGTCGCAACGCCGTTGATGAAACCGCCAAGCACCACTTTCAGCGCGTTCATCGCATGGATGTCCGTCATCCCCAGCGCCGCGAGCATCGCCAGATTCATGATTCCCATCCCGCCGCCAAAGTAACCGCCGTAAATCGCCACGAACAATTCGAAAATGGCCGCGCCTGCAATTGCGGCTCGGCTGGCGTCGTGGGAGATTCCCGCCGAGATTCTCCCTGTCAGGTGTTTTCCGAATGCAAACAGCAGCGTCGCGCCCAGCATCAGCCATGGCAGCACGCGCAAAAATGTTTGCGCCGGCGTCTTGATCAGCAGGAACGCCCCCGCCAGCCCGCCGAGAATACTCGTGACAACCAGCGGAATCATCACGCGTCGCGAAATATTCAGACGGCTGCGGTAAGCGCCGCCGCTTGCCGTCACTCCGACCCAAAGCGCCAGCGTGTTCGTCGCGTTGGCCGGAACCGGGGGCACGCCCGTAAAGAGTAGCGCGGGAAACGCAATGAAGCTTCCCCCGCCCGCAACCGCATTAATCGTCCCGCCGAGGGCCCCGGCGAAAAAAAGAAAAATCTCCTGTGAAAGAGTCAAGGCAGGTTTTTATCACGTTTGCCGTCCTCCGCTCCAGTTGGAACGCCTTCGCCAAAACGCGGCAATCCGATCGCCCGGACTCTGTTTCGCCGAACTCCATTTGTTTCCCAAGTCATTTCTTGACAAGCCGCGTCTGGGAGTATATGTACGGAGCATTTTCAGGGCTCTTCCCATTGGAAACCTGGCTCGCGCCTCCAATCGCGGGCTTCAGGGGGCTTCCAGATGAAAGAGTGAGCCGCATTGGCTGCGCTGTATCAAGGGGCCAGGCTTTTGGTGAATCTGGGGGCAGGATCCGAGTTCCGGTCGCAATCGAACAGGAGGACGCATGGCTAGCCAGGCAAACGCAATCCCCATGGGCGGTACCGCCGAATACGGAATCTGGAGGGTGATTCTTGCCTCCGCCGTCGGCACCATGATCGAGTGGTACGACTTTTATATTTTCGGAAGCCTCGCTGCCGTGTTGTCCCCGATATTCTATCCGCCCGGGAACCAGACATTTTCCTACATCGCTTACTTGGCCACGTTCGCTGTGGGATTCGTCGTGCGGCCCTTTGGCGCGCTCTTTTTTGGACGGATCGGCGACATCGTGGGCCGCAAGTATGCGTTCATTGTGACGTTGTCAATTATGGGTGCAGCAACAGCACTCATCGGAATGTTGCCGACGTATAAGACCGCCGGATGGTTCGCACCGATCGCACTCTTGGCCATCCGCATCCTGCAAGGCCTGGCGCTTGGTGGGGAGTACGGAGGCGCAACCGTCTACGTCGCCGAACACGTTCCCGACGGCAAGCGCGGCTTCTACACCAGTTTCATTCAGATCACCGCCACCCTCGGTTTGTTCGTTTCCCTGTTGGTGGTTCTCGCTACTCAGTCTTCCATGAGCCCGGCGGACTTCCAGCGGTACGGCTGGCGCATCCCGTTCCTGATTTCTGTCGTGATGCTGGCGATCTCCCTTTACATCCGTCTGAAGATGAAGGAATCGCCCATCTTCTCGCAGATCAAGTCGGCGGGGATGACTTCGGCGCAGCCTCTGAAGGACGCCTTTGGGAAATGGGAGAACCTCAAGCGTGTCCTCATCTCGCTCTTCGGCGCTACCGCGGGCCAAGGCGTCGTGTGGTACTGCGGGCAGTTCTATGCCCTGTTCTACATGCAAACGATTCTTAAGGTAAACCCCACGCTGGCGGCCAAAATCGTTGCCGGCGCTGTCCTGATCGGGATGCCATTTTTCACCGTGTTTGGCGCGCTATCAGACCGCATCGGACGGAAAAAGATCATAATGGCCGGTTGCCTGATCGCGGTAACCGACGCCTCCGGGGCGTTCGTGGCTGCCAGGGAGGCCCGCGATCCCAACGTCCCCATGCTCGTGTTCCTGGTCTTCATCCAGGTGATTTACGTCTGCATGGTGTATGGACCCATTGCAGCCTACTTGGTGGAAGCGTTTCCGGCGAAGATCCGCTATACCTCTCTTTCGCTGCCGTATCACATAGGCAATGGCGTGTTTGGAGGGCTGCTACCGTTGATCGGGCTCTCCGTCTGCGCTGCCACTCACAACATCTATGCGGGTCTGTACTACCCCATGGCCGTAGCATCCCTGACGTTTGTCGTGGGGAGCCTGCTGTTGAAGGAGACGCACGGTACCAAGATCTGGGACGAAGTCGGCGGCATGAAGTAGCCGCCTTCCCCATGAACGCTCACGCTCTCCGGTGGGCGCGCACTGTATTGACTCCTGCGCTTACGCGGTAGCATCATCTTTCCCGGCGAATGCGCCCTTCTCTGCGAATGGCGCCGGCCTGAAAAGGGAGCGGCGTGTTTTCGTCCGCTTTTTTCTCGCGCCGAAACTTCACCATCGGTTTCCATCTCTCTAGGGGGGCAAATTTCGTGGCCAAAGCCCAGGCAAGAAAAACCACCCATCGCAGGCGCGCATCCTCTGCTTCCGCCCCACTCAAGAAACTCACCGAAGCGCAAATTGCTGTCCATTGGAAAGAGGAAGAATACTTTCGCCCTCCGAAAAAGTTCATCGCGCAAGCCAACCTTAAAGATCCCGCTTTCGTCAAAAAGTTCGGCGAAAAATATTTTCCGGAATGTTTCGACAACTACGCCGTGCTCCTCGACTGGTACAAGCCCTGGCGGAAAACTCTCGACACCTCCAATCCTCCCTTCTGGAAATGGTTTGTGGGCGGAAAGCTCAACGCCTGCTACAACTGCGTCGACCGCCATCTCGCCAAGCACAAGAACAAGGCTGCGCTGATCTTCGTCCCCGAGCCGGAAAACGAATCCCCCGCCGTCATCACGTACCAGGAGCTTTACAAGCGCGTGAACGAAGTCGCCGCGATGCTCCGCGATTTCGCCGAACTCAAAACCGGCGACCGCGTCACCATTCACATGCCCATGATTCCCGAGCTCCCCATCACCATGCTCGCCTGCGCTCGCCTCGGCATCGTTCACTCCGTCGTCTTTGGCGGTTTCAGCGGTGAAGCCTGTGGCCTTCGCGCCGCCGATTCCGGCAGCCGCGTTCTCATCTACGCCGATGGTTACTATCGCAACGGCAAGTGGGTGGACCACAAAGCCAGCGCCGACATCGCCGTCGAAACCGCAAAAAAAGAAGGCCAGCACATCGACAAAGTCCTCATCTGGAAGCGCCACGCCGGCAAGTATTCTTCCGAATCACCCATGATCATGGAGCGCGATTTCTTCATCGACGATATCCTCAAAGACT
>WNEZ01009005.1_pt1 | contig 11677 bp, 8 predicted proteins | sample 5400521 | NCBI WGS metagenome assembly WNEZ01 (sample SAMN13153339, study PRJNA577476) | soil metagenome | isolation source: 120 cm saprolite under Douglas fir tree site 2 hole 1 replicate 1 | place: USA:California | collected 2015-04-18
ATCCTTTAGTATTAAAACTAAAATCTTTAATCGGTGGAAGTATTCGACATAAAATTGAAAACCATACTTATATTCTTACAATCACTTCAATTCCGGGATTAATTAATATAATTAATATAATGAACGGATTACGGACTCCAAAAATTATTAAATTTAATACTATGATTAATTGGATTAACCGAGAAACAGGTAGATCTATACCTACATATAAAGTAGATGTTAGCAATCTCCTACTTAATGCTTGGTTATCAGGGTTTATAGAAGCTGATGGTTCATTTGATATTCGAGTTAGTCAAACCAATGGAAATTCAACTAAAAATCGTGTAGCTGCTCGATTAAGATTGGAACAACGTAAAATAGATCCAAACACTGGAGATTCTTACTTAGAAATTATGACTACTATTGCCAAGGCACTAGGTGTTAACTTAAATAATACTATCCATAACATTAATATGGAATATTTCTTAATAAGTGCTAGTAGTACAAAATCAAGAGATATTATTGTTAACTATTTTACAAAATATCCACTATTCTCTAGCAAAAAGCTTAATTATCTCGACTGGTTAGCTTGCCATAATTTAATACTTAGCAAAAACCATACTACACAGGAAGGTCGAGATATGGCTTTAAAATTAAAATCAGGTATGAATAGCAAGCGGGATTATTTTAATTGGGATCATTTATCTACCCTCTCCCTCATTCCAGAAAATAATACTTAGTAAAATTACTTTACTTGTTATAAACAAGTAATATAACAGTCCCCTCTCTCTCCTTAGAAGAAACTAGGGAATCGGGTTAATTGCAAAAAAATCCTACTAGGACAACTTGCAACTAAGCATAGATCAGTGTTTTAAGAATTTATTTTATTTTATATTAAAGGATCTATGAAAGTTCAACGACTAATCGGTGAGTAGCACTAACAATAATCCGAACAAGAATACCCGATCTGTAATGTACACAGAATGACATAGTCTAAACTCATTAGTAATAATGAGAAATAAGGGTAAATAACCTTATGATAATATAATTGATGGCATTCCCAAGACTAAATAATATTTCATTTTGGTTGTTACCTCCTTCATTATTGTTACTTTTATTAAGTGCATTAGTTGAGAATGGAGCTGGTACTGGTTGGACTGTTAACTATATGCAGCTGTTGTTTATCATTATGTTTGTACTAATGATGATACTGATAATTCCACTCGATGCGGGAAACTCCTCTACTCGGAACTGACTACTCGTGCTACTAAGTGCAGTAAAAATGTCAGTAACAAGGGGACAATCCGCCTGAGCTACACTAAACACTTGAGCTCGACTATTCTATTCTTCATTGATGAATACTCAAGTTAGTAGCTCATCAGAGACTACACGTGGAACATTCCACAGTTTAGGATCACCCGAAAATAATACAAATATCTCAGATTTCCATCAATGACTTGTAGGGGTTACGGATGGTGATGGAAGTTTCCATTTTAGCCAGGATAAAAATACTGGTAAGTGAGGACTCTATTTCAAGATTGCTCAAAGTACCTATAATCTACGACTTCTACATTATATTAAGAAGATGCTAGGTGTAGGACAAGTATCTATATCTGGAACTGATGGCCAATTTCGAATCCGAGATAAGAAAAATATAGTACTATACATTCTTCCTATTTTCGACAAGTATCCTCTACTGACAAGTAAACACTTTAACTATGACCTGTTTAAGCAAGCTGCTCTAATAATGACTAACAACTCAATGTCAAAGTTACAAAAGGATGCACTACTTCTAAAACTTAAGGATCAAGAAATGCTTGCGAATTATATTTCACCAGCATGAGCAGGAACTAACACTTCTCAACTTACACGTAATGAAGCTCTTTCAGTAATTTCTAAACCATGGCTTGTTGGTTTTACAGAAGCTGAAGGTAGCTTCTATATATATAAGAAAGATGCCGGACGAATGGTTCATGCATTTGAAATTACTCAAAAGTTATCCGATTGTGTAGTTATGGTTGGAATAGCACTAGTACTGAATAGTACAGTAGTTATTAAAAAGACTTATATTACAGTTAAGTCAGACAGTGCTGCTTCTATCCCTAATATTATTAATTACTTCTTTAAAACTATGAAAGGTATGAAGGCTCTTGAATACCGAATATGAGCTCGATCCTTCAATAAGCGATTAACTGTTGATAATCGCTTCAACTATCTAGTTAAGGTACAAGAACAAATGCGTAATATTAGATCAATCCGACTTGAAGCTAACTTCAAGATAAGTAGTTACGCTCTATCACGCTTTTCTAAGAAGAAGGATAGCTAATTCTCTTCGTTCTCAGTTAACCTTTACTTGTAGGAATGAAGGTATAGTCCAATCTTGTATGAGAATGCAAGCAACTAGTATCTATGATCTATCTTTACCGTCGGTAGCATATCGAGGAGGTAGCAATTAGGTAATAGTTAATAATGATATCCACCGCTGTCAAGTATCCAATCACATTCAGGAGGTTCAGTTGATTTAGCTATATTTTCATTACACCTTGCGGGGGTGTCTTCTCTATTGGGTGCTATAAATTTTATTTCTACTGCCCTTAATATGAGAACTGACGGAATGTTACTTCACAAAATGCCTTTATTTTGTTGAGCTATTTTCGTAACCGCTATCTTACTGCTGATTACTTTACCAGTATTGGCCGGTGCGATAACAATGCTATTAACAGATAGAAACTTTAATACATCATTCTTTGATCCTGCTGGAGGAGGAGATCCAGTGTTATTTCAACATCTTTTTTGATTCTTCGGTCACCCAGAAGTTTATGTATTAATTATTCCAGCATTTGGGATTGTTAGTCACGTTGTATCAACTTTCTCAGGAAAACCTATTTTTGGTCAAATAGGAATGGTTTTAATTATAATAAGTAAGCTTTTCCTTTCTATTTTTTTTTATATATAATAGAAAAGATTTATATAAGTATCGCTTTTATTCAACCAAAATATATTTATATTATAGCTATTTTATAAGTATTTCAGGTTTAGTCTTAAAAAAATTTTTATATTATAAAAAAAAATAAACCTGGTTTAATTAAATACTCCGCCTAAAAATAGTACAATGGTTTTAATTAAAAATATAAATACCTCCTCTTTTTTTATTATTTACAACATTAAAAAAAATATATATAAAAGATAAGTTGTTAGTAAATAAATATTTTAAAAATATAAATATTTAAAAGAATATAATATTTACCAAATAATTTCTAATTATAATATTATAATAATCAAAAATTTATTTTTAATTAATAATAGATAAGATAAATTCTTTTTTAATCTTACAAACAAAAATATGTAAAACATATTAAATATTACGGGGTTCCGATTACCCTCTTTTTTTTTTTATACTTAAGCAGTTTCTTATAACAATAAAATTAATAACATTATTTAATTTAATAACTTTTTTTAATTAATTAAATATTTAATTAAAAAAAGTTAGTAGTAGCTTTAAAAATAAAATTAATTTTAATTTTAGTTTAAATATAAAATTATTTAAAATATAATCAAATATTTAACTAACAAGGCTACGTGCAATATTAATTAAAAAAAATGACATTAAAAAAATGGTATAAATATGTGGCCTCAAGGCGAAGCACACTAATTAAAAAATTTAAATTTAATAATTATTTGGTTGTTTTTTTTAAATTTTATAGTTATTTTGTTGCTTTTTTAATTGCTCCCTTATTTATATTTATTTTTATAATTGAATCTGTTTCAGGTATACATTTTGGTTATATAGCTATTGATCCTTCCTTATTATTACTTAAGGAATTTTTTACAGAATGGCGAACATTAATTTCTGGATTTAATCTTATTTCAGAAATTTTAATTTTTGTTTATTTATTATTTATTTTATATTTCGAAAATAAAATAAATATAGTTAAATTGTTGCAAAATTCCTTTTTATTTAGAATTATTAATTTATTAATAATAATTTTAATATCTAATTTTTTTATTTATCCTTTAACAGGACAAGTGTATTACATAATCTTTTTTATTATTATTTTATTAACTTTTTTTAAAAATAAGAGCAAAATTAATAAACAAACAATTAAATATTTCATGTTGCGCTGATTTTTTCTAATTATTTTTTGGCATTTATTATTCTTGTTTTGTAAAAATATATTGGTTCCTTCTATTGAAATTAAACTACAACTAGAAAATATTAATTTGTTAGCTGTTTTTTTATTTAATTTTTTCGACTTATCAGATTTTGATTCTTCTTCGTCTACTTACTTTCATAAGGTTACCATTACCAAAGATTTCTCACAAGATTTTTTAACTGAGTATACCTTTGGTTCAAAGTTTTATAAACCTTCATTATTAACTAATAATTTAAGATCAGGTATTGATCAATTTACCTTAGAAATAGAAGATCTTAGGAAAAAACCAGGTGTAATTGAAAACCCTAAGTTAGAATTATTTAAAAAGTCCTTAGATAGTGGAAGTGGTAAAATTAATTTTTCAGAGTTTAATCCTTTTTTTTATAATTTATTAGTAAAGAATGGTTTGATTTATCAAGATTCTATTATTGATCAACAATTATTTTTAAAAAATAGTAGTAACCGAGGGATTCACTACTGGGATCTGTATAATTCAGATTTTGATACTTTTTTTATTCTAGATGATAAAATATATCTAAATGCTAATTTAGCTTTATCTTATGGTTTTTCTTTTGATATGTTTTCTATTTCTTTAGAACAAGATAGTATTCAATTAGATAATTCAATTATAAAAAGATTATTAGAGAATAAAACTATAATTTTTTTAGAATCTGATTCAGCTTTTAACGAATTACCTAAAAATGAATATAAAATTCTTTGCTCTGTTAATGATTTATTATATAATACTAACAATATCAATAAAATTTATGAATATAATTATAAATATAATTATGATAATATTCATGATTATGATAATAATTTTCCTGTTAGATTGGAATTTTTACGAAATATCATTGAAAAGTATAGTATGTCTTGAATGTTTGAAATATACAATACTTGCTATTTTATTTGTGGTTACTGGTTAAGCTGAATTGAACTTAAATATTATACTCTAGCTAAGTTCATATACTCAAAACATATTCAAATTGTAGATTTTGCTGAAGAATTAGATGTTTTAATTAAATGCAAAATATGGTTAGAACATTTTTTAGGAATTAAAAAATCAGATTTACCCGAATCAGAGTTAATTTATTATAAAACTTTATTTATTAAATTTTGAATCAATCAAATTATAATTTACAATAGAGTTCTTAATTATGAAAACTTAACTGTGTTTAACATGGCTGACATAAATCAAGTGTTAGGAGAACTCTATGAAAACATTCTATATACCCAATGAAAGCTTATAATAGCACATTGGTCACTTAATAATATTAAAGAGATTATATTATTAAAAGTTAATGAAGATGGCTTACCTTTAGAAGATTTTATTGCTAAAAAGGAAGTGGATCAAGTTACAATTGATGTATATAATAATTTATACAAAAATTTTAACTTGGAAATTTACTCTAAGAATAAAGATGTTATTGCAGCTATAAGGGCTTGACATACACAATATCATACTCGATACCTTACTTATAACGATATTTTTAGTTTTTGGCTTTTTATAGGAGAATTTTTAAACCTTAGAAAGTTTAAATCAGAAATGGTTTACGAAGATTTAAATAAAACTAGCTTTCCATTAAAAGATCGAATTGGATCTGAGATAGCTAGGCTTAGAAATAAAAATTAATTTTTTTAATTTTTTATTAATTATTGAAATTATAAGTAGTAAATAGTTTTCAAATTTAAAGTAGAGTGATTTATCTTCACTCTATTTTTTATTACTCGACAAACATAATATAAAAATATGGTTATAAACCAATAGACGCATCTATTATTTAATTTTTAATCTATTATTCGCTAACTAAAAAAAAAAGAAAATAACTAGATTAAAATGTTAAATATGTACTAAAATTAATGGATTTTACTAATCAATTAAAACCCCCTTTATTGTATTTAAAAAAATTATTTTAAATATGATTACTTCATTAATTTAATACGTTACAGAAGGTGCAGCTACACTACACTAGCTAAATAAAAACAATAATATCAGGATTAATTAAAAAAAATCAAGTTAAACAACTTTACTATATGCTAGAAAATTTATAGAAAAAAAATAATACTATATTTGAATTGTAGCTAAGGTTATGTTTATAGTAAAAATTTATTTTAAACTTAAACTGTAAAATAACCATTACTAGCAGCTTTAAATATGCAGCTAAGAGACTCAATGTAAAGATTTTCTATATAAGAAATTAAAAATAGTTAGTGCTTTGATTTGTTACCTAACCTTCCGCATAAAAAATATAAGATAAAAAATTAAAGTCCATTCTAATTTTTAATTTTAAGGGTTTAACTTTTAATATTCAACAATTATTGCCTTCTATTTTTAATAATAGAACAGGCTAAAAGTAATAATAAATTTAGAATTCTTATCTCGTCTACTTAAATCTTACCTTAAATAATTGCAACATAAATTTATAAATTAGAAAAGTTACGCCATGTTCTCTATTGGAATCTTAGGTTGCCTTGTTTGATCTCACCACATGTTTACAATCGGAATGGATGTAATACACACTAATAAAACCTACAAGTATATAATTGATTCGCGTAGCGCTTATAATGTAGTTATAGAGAATTTGTTTTTAATGTGAAAATTTAAACCTTCTTCAGTTGCGCAGCAAGCACAGCACTCTCTTCCTTTAACTTTTTTTAAGATAGAAACTAAGGGAACTGAAGGTAATATAGCAGTTTTAAGTGAAAATGAACTTAAGGAAATAATTTTCGGAAGCTTATTAGGCGACGGGAGCCTAGAAAAATCCCTTAAGTCTAAAAATGCCCGTTTTAAATTTTCACAGGCTATTAAGGCTAAAGATTATTTTTTGCAATTATATTATATTTTTAAACCTTTTTTTACCCAAAACTATAGTTTTACAAATTATAGTTATTCAGATAAACGTACTAATGTAACATATACCACTCTTAGTTTTACAACTAGAGCTTTACCTTTTTTTACTGAATTTTATAATCAATTTTATATTAATAATGTAAAAGTAGTACCTGAATCTCTAGTTCTATTAACACCGTTAGCTCTAGCTCACTGAATAACACAGGATGGTAGTTTTCATAAGAACAGTAAAGGTATATATCTTTGCACGGATGATTTCAAACCTTTGGATACTTTACGTTTGGCTGCTTATTTAAATGAGAAGTTCGGGTTAAAGTGTACAACACCTAAAGCCCCTAAGAAAAATGGGGTTTTAGAATTAAACGATAGTCTTCGTATCTATATTAGTGCTACAAGCTTAGGTCTAGTTCAAACATTAGTATCTAAACATATGCATTCGTCTTTTTTATACAAAATAGGTCTTTAAATTTAGGTGTAAATACGTCGTGAATTATAGTAATATAATTTATTATTATTTATCTGTATGTAAGAACTTTTAATATAAAAACTAGTACTTGATAACCTCTTCCGGTTTAGGTGCAAAATTTTTAAGCCTTTAATATGCGCTAGTACAAACAGGAAAGGTCTGCCGCGCCTTCACTAGCCTTTCCTTGGCAGAAGGATAGGGAAGGCTAGGCTATAAATTTTTATATATAAAAATATTAAAAACAAATAAAGGGCAGGCAAGCACAGAGTTAAAATTTAGTTTTAATATTTTTTTTAAATACTTACAGGATAAAATATTATATCCCTAGAGACTCTATGATAAAGTCCTATACTTCAGATTTTAAATACTTTTTATTTAATTACACTACTCCAGCGTAATTAACATTACAGTAGTATATAAAAATATGTATAGCTGAACAATAAATAGTCCGTTTAAAATGGTAACTCTAATTGTGTTACTTTTTTAAATGGTAGATACAAGAGCATACTTTACCGCCGCTACGTGCGCCATCTCATTATTTAAACCGTTAAGGGTAAGTCCTTCATCGAAATCCTTTTCTAATATTAATAATATAGACTATTCTACAAATACTTCTAATACTAAATTGACCATATGAAATACAAAAATAGGATTAAATTTTTATAAGTTGAATACTAGATTAACAAATAAAGAAAGATTTATTTTAACTTTAACACCCAGAGTAAAAAGTATTATTATTGGTTTAATTTTATCGGATGGTTGAATTCAAAAAAATACGACGCATTGAAATCCTAGAGTCGGTTTAAAACAATCATTTATAAATTTTCCTTATTTATGATTTGTTTATAGTGAAATAGCTTATTTATGTTCTAATCTCCCAATGTGGGGTAAAGAAACTATGAAAGGTAAAAAATTTTATAGTGTAACTATTCAGACTAGACAATTACAAAGTCTAAATGAAATTTATAATTTATTTTATGAAAACCCTTCAGCTATTACTAACCCGTCGGTAAAGCGAAAAACTATAAAGGATGAATTATTTTTTTATATGGATTATTTAGTATTGGCCCATTGAATAATGGGGGATGGTTCAAAAAGACAAAAGGGTTTAATTCTATGTACAGACAATTTCACTTTGCAAGAAAATGTTAAATTAGTTAATATCTTAATTTTAAAATTTAATATAAAACCCACTATTCAAAAGGAAAAGGATAAATATAGAATATATATTAATGGAAATTGTCTATTAAAAATTAAACCTTTTATCTTGCCATTTTTTGACCCTTCAATGTTATACAAAATTAATGATACTGATACCGGGTCAATCTTAAATTCATCTAATCTTTCAAATAGAGATCCAATTAAAAATTAAAGATCTTTTATTAAATTTAGATGTTTTGGGTCTAATAGTATTATTCAAAATGTTAATAAATTATCAATCGATACGCAAACAAATAAATATATTAATTTACCTCATCCTTGATTTGTTACAGGTTTTTTCGATGCTGATTCTTCCATTAGTATTAAGATCATTCCTGATACTAAATTAAAATTAGGTTATTTAGTATCTAGTTGTTTTCAAATAACTCTACATTCTAGGGATATATATTTATTATTTTTAATACAAAAATATTTAGGAGGAATAGGAAAATTTCATATTTATTCTAAAAGACAGTTAGTAGATTATCGAGTAACTAAAAGAGATGATTTGTTAAATATTCTTATTCCACATTTAGATAAATTTCCTTTACAAAGTGCTAAAATGATTGATTATAATCAATGAAAAATATGTACTTTGTTAATAGCCAATAAAGAACACCTAACACAAGAAGGTCTAGAAAAAATAATTACTCTCAAAGGTTCTATTAATAGGGGATTCCCAGATAAATTAAAGGAGTCCTTCCCTAATATTACTCCTATGATACGACCCAACTATACTCCTAGTGGAGTACCTTTAAATCCATATTGGATTTCAGGTTTTACAGAGGGTGATGCATCCTTTTCTGTTTCGATGAAAAGTTCAGGTAGGGTAGTAGCAGTGTACTCAATAGGACTTAATGAAAGAGAAGAACCTTTATTAATTAAAATTCGATCTTTTTTTGGAACTGGAAATATTAACAAAACTCCTAATAATAAAGCGGTTTATTTTCAAATAACAGCAATTAATGATATTAATCTAATTATTATAAAACATTTTGATTCCTACACGCTACTTGGTGCAAAACTACCTAATTATTTAATTTGGCGCGAAATAATTTCTATTATGAAAGTTAAGGGTCATTTAAGCCTAGAAGGAAAAATGAAGATAAAATCTTTAATAGAAAATTTAAATAAATAATTGTACTTATTTGGTGTTTAAAAATCTAATTTGTTTTTCATAAATTTTTATGGTGTCTCTACAAAGAGAATTATTGTAAATGTAGACCATTTTTTATATAAGATTAATTAGTGATGTAAAGCATAGAACTTAGGTAGTAAAGGCTAACTTTACACTGACAACAGCATGTTCTAAAAAAGGGGTTTAAATTTTTAATTAAGTTAATTTCACCCTTGAGCTACGATCCCTATGGCTAGGCTAACGAACTTTTATCAATATTTCTATCAAAAAAAATGGAAGTTAGAAGTAGCGGACTAACTTTAAAAAGGATCATTATAGAATATAAAGGGCCTAAGGGGATATATATTTAAATTTATGCGGTTTATTTAAGAATTTGGGATCACCTGTAACTTTAAGAGTAGAGGTGACGGAGTATCCATATTAGATTTATAAAAAATTTACTTCTACCCTCCTTAACCGCAATTAAGTTGAAAGCTGGTTAAAAGTAAATTTTAATATTTTGAAGGGATACAGAAGAAATTTAATTTCTTTGGAAAGCCGTATGATGGGAAACTATCACGTACGGTTTGGGAAAGGATTTATGATTAAGTTATGCTTTTTTTTTAACTAATAAAAATATTAACCCTATCTCTAAATTTTTTATATTATAATTTTTTTAAACAAGGCCTTAAATATGAATTTATTTTTAATAATAAGTATAAAGGATCATTCTTCTATTTCACGATGGTAATTGCGGTTCCAACAGGAATTAAAATTTTCAGTTGAATGGCTACTCTTTACGGAGGTAGTTTAAGATTACACACACCACTTATATTTACGATAGGATTCTTATGCCTATTCACATTCGGTGGATTAACAGGAGTTATTCTTTCAAATGCTTCATTAGATATAGCGTTTCATGATACGTATTACGTTGTTGCTCACCCAGCGAAAGCATCACTATTAACATTTCTTGTATTACCTAATTGTACACTTTTTACTGAAGTTTCTACTTCAAAGGAGACTATTTTTAACCAATTTCGTGATAAAGCCCCAAAGGGGAGAGGTGTTTATCTATGAACACAAAAGGAAACAGGTAAACAATATCCTTATTCAAATATAAGATGTTTTTCTACGCAAACTTATAAAATTACTAATTTAGATCCTTTTTTTGTAACAGGCTTTTCAGATGCTGAAAGTAGCTTCAGTGTATCTGTATCACCTAATAAAACCCATGCCTTAAAATGAAAAGTAACGGCTATATTTAAAATAGGGCTACATATTAAAGAATTGCCTTTATTAATAGAGATTCAAAACTATTTTAATGGGATAGGCTATATTACCTTGGATTCTAAAAATGGAGTAGCCTCATTAAATGTTACAAGCGCTACGCGAAAGGAAGATATTGTTAATTACATTATACCTCATTTTAATTCTTTTCCACTTTTAACTCAAAAACGTATAGATTTTTATTTGTGATGTAAAATTGTAGATATAATGAAAAACGGTGGGCACAGAACAATTGAAGGTTTAACTGAAATTTTAAATATTAAAGCAGGCTTAAATTTGGGTCTTTCTTCTAAATTAAAGGAAGCTTTTCCTGCTTTAAAAGTTCAAACTAGACCTTTTTTGGATTTTCAATATGAAATAAACCCTCAATGGTTAACAGGATTTGTAGCTGGAGAAGGATCGTTTTCAGCTTCTCCTTATAATTTAAAAATAAAAGCTTACAGAGCAAGATTCTTTATATCTCAACATAAACGAGATTTAGTACTATTAGAGCACATTGCTTCTTATTTAGGAACAGGAACAGTTTATAAAACAGGAATTTTCACTTACAATTATGAAGTTTCTTCTTATAAGAATAATTATGATGTTATTTTATCTTTTTTTAATAAATATTCTTTTCC
>WNEZ01020695.1_pt1 | contig 11676 bp, 14 predicted proteins | sample 5400521 | NCBI WGS metagenome assembly WNEZ01 (sample SAMN13153339, study PRJNA577476) | soil metagenome | isolation source: 120 cm saprolite under Douglas fir tree site 2 hole 1 replicate 1 | place: USA:California | collected 2015-04-18
CACCTATTTCCGATGCCCAGCCGGCAAATGTCTTTCCTCGGGCATTAAATACCACTCAGGTCTTCGCGTCAGGTGTGGGATCCCTGAACGCCGTCATCACCTCGGCCAGCATGCGCTCCTGCTCTCCCGCATAGCGCGGAGAGAAGTGAAACGGCTCGACGCGGCGCACATTGGCTTCCCGCGCAATTTCTCCCGCAGCCGTGGTTGTAAGATGGGCCCGGTCCCTCGCCAATGCGGCGTCCGCCCCCGCAAATGCCGCCTCAATGAAGAGGATATCCGCATTCTGAACGAGCGCCACGATGGCGGCACGATTGGCCGGCGTGTCGGTGACATCGGTAACATAGGCAATTTTCTGGCCGGCAGTGACCGTCAGGAGGTCACGCAGGCTGCTGAGCCGCTCGAGGCGACCTTCCGAAGTCGCAGCCCCATCGATCCGTATCAAATAATCGTCCGGACGGCCTTCCACAACGGCCTGTTTGAGCCACCGCAGCCACGGCCCGACAGGAAGCCCGCGCTCGGACAAACGATTCTTCCAAATATTGACATGGGCCACTTCCTGCAGGGCAAAGCCGAGGCAGGGCGTACGATGCTCGAGGATGGCGGCTGAGACGCGGCAGGTCCGTTCGTCACAGAGTACGCCGTCAAAAGTTGTTTTCGACGCCGACGGTTCCGCGGCAAAAGCATTCTTCAACTGGAACTGCCTGGTAGAGATGGAGTTCGGCGTCTCAAGCTCGCTCACAACGAAGACTAGATCAGAGCCGTAGCTCTCGACCAGGTTCCATCGATAGGCCTGAAGCTTGTGATAGACGCGCTCGGCAAAGCCGGCTGGACCGTAAAGGTGTACTGTTTTCTCGTGTCCCACAAGCAAACGGAGCAGATGATCAAAGCCAATGAAATGATCGATATGCGCATGTGAGACGAAGATCTGGTCGACGCGTCGTATCTTCCGCGGTGACAGTGAAGCGATTTCTCCAAGATCGAACAGCACACTGTGCGTTTTGAACAGCGTCTCCACATAGACCGTCGGGTCGCCGTAGCGACCGTTGACCAGGCTCGGATGGAAGATCGGTCGCATGGCAAACTATTCTGCAGCAGGTTTTTCACGCGTCTTGTGCGTCACTCTACCTTCACTGCCCAAGGGACCCTCCTTTGTACACCGGGTTGATTTTGGTCAATGCTCCATGAACTTCCAGATTTAAGCAGACTTTTGGACTCCGCACCGGCAGGATCGAACTACGGCGCTGCAATCTGATCACGCTCGTTCGGCTACGCGACGAGGTACGGCAATCGATGCTCGCTCGCTGGCCGAGCCGGATCTGGAAGGGCACGTCAAGCCCGCGCCGACGCCTCCTGCAGCCTGATGGAGAGAGCCATGAAACTTGTTTCAAGCGCCTTCGACGATGGTGCAGCAATTCCGCGACGGTTTACCTGCGATGGAGAAAACCTCTCCCCACCTCTGCAATGGTCCGGCGCGCCAGCCGGAACGCTGAGTTTTGTCCTGCTCTGCGACGACCCCGATGCGCCCGCCGGCACATGGCATCATTGGGCGGCTTACGATATTCCGCCGGCCGTAACGGAGCTTGCGGTCGACGCCGAGCAAAACGCCAAATTGAGGCAGGCGGTCAACGATTTTCGGAAGGTGGGCTATGGCGGCCCGTGTCCACCTCATGGCCATGGGCCTCATCATTATCACTTCCGGCTGCTTGCTCTCTCGACGGACCAGCTTCGGGCAAAGGCCAACGCGTCCTGCCGTGACATTGAGCGAAAGGCACGCAAGTACGCGATCGCGGAAGCGATCCTTGTCGGTTGGTATGAGAGATAGTCCGGCGGGATGCCGGGACCAGTAGACAAAGAACGACGGCGCTGAAACAAAGACCGCGCGGATATCCGTTGACGGTCGCTACAACGGAAATCCCGGCTGGTCCGGGCCTTACGCAGATTAGCGGCTGTTTCCGAGAGGTCGGGTTCTGGCAGTTAGCTGACGTCGGCGTTTCAGCGAATGTCCGCTTGGCGCCAACACCGAACTTTCGCCCGAGTTCGGCTTTTTAAGCCTAAGCGGACACTGGACCGATCAAATGTGCCCTCCAGAAAGTGCTACGCTGTGGCCGGCGCGGTTCTTCGTGCCGCGAAAGCCGGCAGGAGTTTCCTCCTCACCCTGCGCATTTTGCGCGGGGATTTCCCCGCCACGATGATGGAGCATCGGATGTGGATGACACGCCGAACGTTCGTGCGGGCCTCCTTGGCGACGGCCGCTGCGGCGCTCTTGCCAATCTCTCTGCATGCCCAGGAAGGATCGCCCGCCCGCCGTCTCATACCCTCGACCCGCGAGGCCATACCGATCGTAGGGCTAGGGACCTGGATTACCTTCAACGTCGGCGGCGATCCGGTGCTCAGGGACGAATGCGCCAGTGTCATGGCCGCCTTCTTCGAGGCGGGCGGCCGCATGATCGACTCCTCCCCCATGTATGGCTCGTCGCAGCCGGTGATCGGCTACGGCCTTCAAAAGCTCGGGCGACCCTCCGCGCTATTCTCGGCCGAAAAGGTCTGGACGTCCTCGGCAGCGGCAGGCCCGACCCAGATCGAGCAATCGCGTCGCTTCTGGGGTGTGCCAAAGTTCGACCTCGTTCAGGTTCACAATCTCCTCGCCTGGAAGGCGCATCTGCAGACGCTTTTCCAGATGAAGGCGGCCGGTGCGGTGCGTTATGTTGGAATCACCACGTCCGAAGGCCGCCGTCATGATCTTCTCGAACAGATAATGCGGAACGAGCCTATCGATTTCGTGCAGTTCTCCTACAACGTCGTCGACCGCGAGGCGGAGGCGCGGCTGCTGCCGCTGGCGTCGGAGCGCGGCGTCGCCGTGATCGTCAACCGGCCGTTCCGGCAGGGCGCGCTGACCCACCGGCTCAAGGATGAGCCGCTCCCCGAATGGGCGGCCGAACTCGGCGCGTCGAGCTGGGCGCAGCTCATCCTGAAGTTCATCCTTTCTCACCCAGCCGTCACCGTCGCGATTCCAGCGACCACCCGCGTCGACCACGTGCGCGAAAACCTCTCGGCTGCCGCCGGACCCATGCCGGACCTAGCCATGCGGGAGCGCATCTCGGCCTACGTGCAGGCTCTTTGATGTCGGAGTGGTGGACCTACCGGCCGGAGGATTTCCTGCTCTTTTCGCCGCGCGTCTACTGGCGGATGTTCGAATTGCACAATGCGGCCCTCTGGCCTCTGCAAGTGCTCGCGCTTGCCGCCGGCCTCATCATCATCCTGCTCGTCGCGTGGCGGCCGAGAAGCTCTGCACGGTGGCTCGCACTCCTCCTCGCGATTCTTTGGATCTTCGTCGGATGGTCCTTCCTGTGGAACCGCTATGCGGCCATCAACTGGGCTGCCGCCTATGTCGCGCCGGCCTTCGCTGTTGAAGGCGTGCTGCTCCTCGTCTCCGGCCCTTTGCTCGACGGCCTCGCCTTCGACCGGCGCGGGCTTGCCGGCTGGACCGGATATTTCATCCTTGCCTTCGCACTCGCCGGACAGCCGTTGCTCGCGCCGCTACAGGGACGTGGCTGGGCCTCGTCCGAGGTTTTTGGCATCGCGCCGGATCCGACGGCGATCGCGACGCTCGGCCTTCTGCTCCTCGCTCGCGGCAGGCTTTTGCCATTGCTCCTACCGATCCCCGTTCTCTGGTGCCTCTTGAGCGGCATAACCCTTCGGACGATGGGAGAGCCGCAAGCGTGGGCTCTTCATGCCGCGCTGGCACTCGCCGCTGCCGCCTGCATCTGGACGATCATCCGTCAGCGCGGATCGCCTCCAACCGCGTGATGCACGCAAAGGACGACGATCGAAGCCAAGCTCGTCCGCAAGCTCTCGGGCAACACCACGATCGGCGAACTCGTCGGCACCGCCGGGCTCGGCGGCTACGGCTTTAATGCCGTTCGTCGGAATGTCCGCTTCGCGCCAGAACCGGACGTTCGGTCAGCGGCGCTTTTGACTCGACTCGGATATTGGGACCAGTTCGCCCGGATAAGGGCAGAGCCTCGACGCTGGGTCGTCGAGCGCGCCTTCGCATGTTTCGGCCGCCACCCGTCGCCTCGCCAAAGACTTCGAGGCAGCATCCATCCCTAGCGCGGAAGCTTGGGCCCTGATCGCCACCGTGTGGTGCTTTCTCGGCGCCTCGCAAGACCCTGATATGCCAAACACCTATTTTGGGTCGGGCTCTCAGAATGAGGGGCAGGTTGGTGGCTTCAGATTCCGCATAGCCACGAAGCCTACGATCTGGCCGCACGGCGATGAACGCAAACGAAATTTCCCGTTCTGGTGTCATTCAAGTCACGGCCCGTAAGGTTTCGATGCTTTGTCTCACAAGGAAAATTCCTCGTGGGCACGAGAACTGGAGGAGATGACAATGAAAATCAAGCTAGTTGCTGCAGCGGCTTTGGTAGCGTCGTTCGCTGCTCCCGCTTTCGCAGCCGATGAGTTCCTTGTCGTGCAGGACGCCAAGACCAAAAAATGCACCGTCGTCGACAAGAAACCGACCGAGTCGTCGATGACCGTTGTGAGCCCGGCCGGCGCTGTCTACAAGACTAGGGCCGAAGCGGAAGCTGGGATGAAGACCGTCAAGGTCTGTTCCTCGCGGTAGAAAAATCACCCAGGAGGAAAACATGCCGGTCCCCACTGTTCTCGTTATTGGTGGCGGCATGCACCTGATGGGCCATCTACACTGACATTTGGGAGCCCGCCAATCTTGGCGGGCTTTCAGTCTGCCTAAGCGAAACGGCCCCAGCGTCCGGATCAAGAGTCGTGCGGACGACTCTAAGCCTTTCGCCGACAGCGCGCTGGCGGCCGAAAGTGCAAAACCGACCGATCCGCAAATCGCGCATATCGCCTATACGGCCGGCGTGATCGACATCGCCGCAGCCAAGCAGGCGATCTCGAAAGCCATCCACAAGGAGGTCAAGGCGTTCGCCGAAGACATGGTGCGCGACCACGAGGCAGTGAACAAGCAGGCTCTCGACCTCGTCAAGAAGCTCAGGGTTACGCCTGAAGACAGCGACACCAGTAAATCATTGTCGAAACAGGCTTCCGACAAGCTGACGGAGCTTTCCAAATTGAAGGGCGCGGACTACGACAAGGCCTATATCGCCAGCGAGGTCGCCTACCACAAGGCCGTCAACGACGCGCTGGAGACGCAGCTCATTCCGTCGGCGAGCAATCCCGAATTGAAGAGCCTGCTGCAGGCCTGAAGATCTTTCAGGGCCATCAGCAGCACGCCGAGCACGTTGCCGCGAGCCTGAAGTAGAGGAGGCGCGCCCATGCTGCCGAGACGTACCCTCGCAACCGCGCTGGCGCTCGGCGCGATAGCCGTCCCGGCGCATGCAGCACCGCTAGAGATCGTGATGGAAAATCTCGTGATCGCGCCGGCGCACGCCACCGCGAAAGTCGGCGACACCGTCGAAATGGATCAACAGGACATCTTTGCCCACACCGCGACCGCTGGAAACGGCGACTTCGATGTGACCATGCCACCGAGGAAGTCCGTAACGTTGGTTCTGCAGAAAGCGGCTACGATTAACTATTATTGCCGTTACCACCCGAACCTGAAGGCGACACTCGTCGTTGAGCCGTAGCGGACACGCACGCGATCGAGCCCCCTGTCAGGCAATCGTGATTCGCCGATCACCCGGGGCCGGAGGGCCGAGGTCGCGTCGGCCATTCAGGAACCGTGAACAGCAGGGGATAGCGTTCCCAACACGCTGAGGATGCCCACGACGAGAAGAGCCAGCACCAGTTCCAGGCCAAACAACCCCAATTTCGACAAGAGTAGCTGGCCGTAACTCGTATCAATCAGGTGCGGCAGAGAGCCGATCAAAAACCAACTGTTGATCGAGCCCGAGGCTATGAGAACCGCCACCGCAACGTAACCCATGCCCGAGAAGCGCGACAGGATGCGGACGGCTTCATCATTCGACACCTGCGCGGTCTGGTCGGGAGCCAGGAAGAGGCACAAGGGCAATAGACCTCCCAGCCAGGCGCCAGCCGCAAGCAGATGCACGGCGTCGGCCGTGACATGAACGCCCGCCGAAACGCCTTCGTGGACTTGCGTGTGCCCGACTCCGGCTAATGACGCCAACAGGATCGCTGCGAGAAAGCTCAAGAGCGCGATCGCACGACGGCTCAACGCGGACATTCCGCGCCACCAGATCACCGCAAGAATGAGAATCATAAGCGGAACCCGCAGCGCCCACACGAGCCCGAAGCTGGTGTCCCATAACACAGATGACAGGGTCTCGCGGTCCAGGGCATCGACAAGCGCCCCGGACATGTTTGCTGCGGTCAGAACGAACCAGGCAAGGCCGCTCAGAAGCGCGCCAAGCGCGGCCGTCGCGAGAATGGCGGGCAACGGCGTCAGGCGCTTCGATCGACTGACGTCAAGACGCGAGTACAGTACGAAGGACGTACCACCGAACAGAATGATGGCGCACGCCAGATGGAAGAAGCGGGCGCCCGCGAGCCCCGCCTCCAGCATCATTGCGCGACCTTGAACGAAAAGTGGCCGTTTACCTTATGCGTATCGACGGAGACCGCATGCCAGTCGACGTCGTAGGCTCCGGGTGGCAGCGCTTTGACGATCGGAACGACAAGTTGCCGCTTGTCCTTTGGGTCAGTGGAAGGACCTGCCGTCTCGATGAGAGCTCCACTGTTGTCCTTGATGGTCAACCCCGAGAATTTCGGGATGACATTCTCGGAAAAGGTCAATCGAATCTCTTTCGGTGCCGGGACCGTGGCGCCCTGCCCGGGATTACTCGCTTGGAGGGCGGGATGGGCATAGGCCCATCCGCCGATGAGACTGCCGGCCAGGATCGCCAGGGCCATCTTCACAACTTTGCGCATCGTTTGTCTTTCTCGGTTCGTACCGGTTTGGGCAGGCTTCACCCCTTGTGAGCGCGAGCGTTCGGCGGAAAGCGGTGCTCGCGCTTCCGGACCGTCCCCTAGTCATCGTGACCGCCACCATACCAATCATGGTGCGCGCCGCGGTGCCAGTCGTAGTGACGTCCGGCATGAGGGCCGTAATGCCGACCAGAGTGCCAGCCGTAATATCGATCCCAGTGCAACTTGTTGTGCGAACCATAGTGCCTCCCAGAGTGCCAATCGCGATGCACGCCCCCGTGCCAATCGTGCTCGCGGGGCTGATACCAGCGATCCTCGTCATGGGCGTTCGCGGCTTGCGTTAACGTCACGAGCAGTGCCGCTGCGGCCAGGAGTTGCACCGCCTGCGTCGTTCGACTCTTTCGAAGCTTGTTCGTGTCCATCGTCATCCTCCATGAACCGTCGAACCCAGCTGCAACCGTCGACGGGTTCCCATTGGATCGACATCATGGAAGCCATGGCCTGAATAAGAGCGGAATAGCAAATTCAGTTTCGGTTCATCGGCAACTCCTGCCGATATCCCACACCACATGAACTGCGTGGGGCTGTCGCGTTCGGGAAGATCGCATTGTGGACCCCATCCAGAAATCCAGAAGCCCGGCTTTCCCGTCGTGGCCGACGAGACGAAAGGCGAGCGCGCACCCGCTGGATTGCATGAGAAGCTCCCGGGCCGAAGAGAGCATGCAACCCGACCAAGCACGTTCGGTCGCGGTAGACTTATGGCTACAAAGCGGCGGCAAGGCGTCCGGGGATGAATGGCGTCTGAAGGGCTCATTCCAGCAGTGTTCAGCGTGGTCCGGCTAAGAGTGCGATCACAAGAGTCCCATGATCAGCAGTACGGGGCTCCTGCTAACGGAGACGTGTCATGACCGCCACTAAGATCCTCATAACGGCGACAGTGCTGTTATTGGCCACACCCATCGTGCCCGCGCTCGCACATGATGACGACGACAGCAGTTACGCCAGGCATGAGGAATTCCACGACCAATTGTCCGCCGCGCATGAGCGCGCACATGAGGAAGGCTTCGAGAGCCGCGCCGAGCATCGCGCCTATCACCGCGCACTCCGGGATTTGCACGGTGGGTACCATGACAACGAGTACGGCACCTCCTACCGCAGCTACTACGTCCCCGACCGGAGCTACTACTATGGGAGGCCCCGCTTTAGCGTATTCTGGGGGTGGTAACACCGGTTACGCGACTATCTAGATGTCCCGAGCAATGCGAGCGGCCCTGACCTCGGGACGCGCGCCGACACGGCCGAGAGAAAGAAGCTCCAGCTCGGACTTGCTCCAAAATGTCGCGGCCATGGCGTGGCCACGCCGGGAACTGGCGCATTTCCGAGTTGTTGAAAATTCACGCTATCGAGTAGCGGAGACCAGCCATGGGCCCGATCATCAGGCTTTTGAAATTGGCAGCTCAAGCGGCAGCGCTGACAGGACTGTTGTGGCTTCCCGGAAGTGTTCTTGGAACAACCAGGCCAGCGGCAGCGCAAACTGTGTCCCTCTCGGTCGAGTTCCGGACTGCACTTGAACCATATGGATCGTTTCGACGTATCGCGCGCTGGGGGGACGTTTGGGTTCCGGCGCATGTTTCCCGCGAGTGGAGGCCGTACACCGTTGGCCACTGGGTCTATTCCGATGACTATGGCTGGTACTGGGTTTCCGATCGCGACGAGGCGCCATGGGGATGGGTCGCCTTTCATTATGGTCGTTGGGTTTGGGATCGTGATGTCGGCTGGGCTTGGGTTCCGGGGCGCCAGTGGGGGCCGGCCTGGGTGGAGTGGCGGCGCGGGAGTAGACACGTCGGGTGGGCGCCATTGCCGCCTGATGACATCATTGTCGAAGTGCGGGATGAAGCGCGATACTGGATCTTTGTCAGACCACGCGATTTTCTCGCTACTAGCATCGCAACCGTTATCGTTGAGCCTGAGCCCGCCATCCTGCATGAAACGGTTGTCGTCAATGAAACCGTGGTTATCCGCCAACGCAATTTTGCGGTGAACCCCGGTATTGAACCGGCATTCCTTGCCGCAGAGATCGGCAGGCCAATCCCCGCATTCCAGGTGCAGCCGCGCATCCTCGCCGGCACTGCCAACATCCCGGGGGCCATCCAGGTGCGAGCACAGGACCTCAAGCGCGAGGACGTCCGCCGCAGCATCGTGCAGCAAGCGAACGTCCAGCAGACAAACAATACGATCCGGCCTGCGAACGTTCCGCAGCCACAACCGCTGGCCCCAAATGAGCGTGGCAGACTAGGTCAGAATCCGCCTCGTGCGGCATCCGGCTTGGCTCAACAGGCACCGCAGCAACCAGGTGCGGCGCGGACCCAAGAAGGTGCAAAACAACCAGGTCCGCCAGGCACCACAGGTACTGCGCCGGAGCAGCGCGGCGGAGCCGAGCGCGGCAAGCAACCAGGCATTGCCGGCCAAGCACCTGAACGAGGTCAGCAGCAGGGACTGCGCGAGCGCGGTCCGCAACCCGGCACCATTGGCCGCGCGCCCGAACGCGCTCAGGAGCAGCAGGGAAGGCGCGAGCGCGGCCCGCAACCGGGCACCGTCGGCCGCGCGCCCGAACGCGCTCCGGAGCAGAAGGGACTGCGCGAGCGTGGTCCGCAACTCGGCACCATCGGCCGCGCGCCCGAACGCGCTCCGGAGCAGAAGGGACTGCGCGAGCGTGGTCCGCAACCCGGCACCGTCGGCCGAGCGCCCGAACGCGCTCCGGAGCAGGGACTGCGCGAGCGCGGCCCGCAACCCGGCACCGTCGGCCGCGCGCCCGAACGCGCTCAGGAGCAGAAGGGACTGCGCGAGCGTGGTCCGCAACCCGGCACCGTCGGCCGAGCGCCCGAACGCGCTCCCGAGCAGGGACTGCGCGAGCGTGGTTCGCAACCCGGCACCGTCGGCCGAGCGCCCGAACGCGCTCAGGAGCAGGGACTACGCGAGCGTGGTCCGCAGCCCGGCACCGTCGGCCGAGCACCCGAACGCGCTCCGGAGCAGGGACGGCGCGAGCACGGCCCGCAACCCGGCAGCAGCGGCCGAGCACCCGAATGAGCTCACGAGCAAGGATTGCGCGTGAGCGTGGATCGCAGCGGACCCCGACGTCTTGATGACGACCTATACGGCAGCCACACGGACCGCGCAGCGCCTGACGCAAACCATTCCCATTGTGATGGCGGTTAGTGCCGATGCGGTGCGCGAAGGTCTTGTCGAAAGTTTGTCGCGCCCGGCGGCAACACAACCGGCAACACCTTCCTCTCCACGGAGCTGATTGGCAAAAAGGCTTGCAACACTGCGTGAGATTGTGCCTGGAGCACGCCGTTTGGCGGCGCTGATGCGGCGCGACGCCGATCCCGAGTTCCTAAGGCCTTCCTTGCCGATCTAGATGACCGCGCGAATGTCATGGGCCTGGTGCTGCACCACGTATTTGCCAGCAACGCGGAGGAGATCACTTCGGCCATTGCCGAAGCCGCGTCCTGGAACGCCGACGCCATGATCGTAGTGGACAGCCCGCTCTTTACGGCGAATGGCGCTCGCCTTGCCGAGCTCGCCATTTTGCATCGTCTCCCGACGGTCGGCGGCAATTCCTTCCTGACCCGAGATGAACTGCTCCTGTCCTATTCTGGCGACGTCAATGTCGCCTTGCGTCAGGCCGCCGATACGGTGGATCGCATCTTGAAGGGTGCCAAACCCGCCGATCTGCCCGTTCAGGTAATCACCCGCTTCAGTCTGATCATCAACGCGAAGACGGCCAAGGCGCTTGGAGTCACGATCCCACCGACGATGCTCGTGCTTGCAGACGAGGTGATTGAATGAAGGCTGGCCACTTCCGTTGCTGGCACTTTTCAGACATCGCTATTCTGGCCAACGTCCGCTTTGCGCCACTGAACGAAACCGCTCGCGCGGTAGGGCGCTGCGGCGTGGGGCGCGGGCGTGCCAACAACGGATGGAGCGATAGAGCGTCTCATGTTACCTGGAGGCGACGGACCAAGGAGCATCCGCAAGCCTGACGAACGTTGGGCAAGTCTGTCGTGCGATCTACCATCAAAGACATAGCGCGCGCCGAAGGCGTTGCGAGCCGACATTTGCATCACGAACGATCGGTTTTAAAGAACCGAACCGGTGCGATCGGAGATGCAGCGGTGACCGCCAGTGATGTATAAAGACGAAAGCGAAAACAATTTTCGCCGGATGGCATCAATAACTTGGAAATATCGGTTCGCCCTATGCGGTACAGAGCTTGCAATCAGGCACATAACGCAGAAGTTGAAATATGGGTTATTTTTGCCGCCATAACGCAAAAGTTGTGCTGGCAGATGACGGCAGCAGCAAGCGTCAAGCCCCGATAGATCGAAGCCCGCGGCACCGCCCCACGTTCCCCCAGCGCGGTTTCCTTCATTGGAGGCTTTCGGACGACGGCCCCGGTGCAAGCCGAATCGTCGCGATGGGCCGTCATCCGAAACCCTTCACAGAACCGGACGTTCGGTCAAGGACACTCTTGATCCTAAGCGGACCTCCGGCGACTTTGACGGAGCAAATGCCGCCGCACGTGTCATTTCAATTCAGGTTCCCTCGACACAATGGCCCCATCGTAAGAGCATTGTCGCGCTGACGAGGAATCAAGCGGCTCGTGTGAACGGATTTTTACGCGCGCCGCCTTTGATTGCTACTCCCCTCATTACCACGTTAACGGCCATTGCGTTCAGCAGAGGTCAAAAATACGTTTTCAAGCATTGTGTCATGTCATCGCCAGCGTTTTTTTGTACAACC
>WNEZ01004932.1_pt1 | contig 11669 bp, 9 predicted proteins | sample 5400521 | NCBI WGS metagenome assembly WNEZ01 (sample SAMN13153339, study PRJNA577476) | soil metagenome | isolation source: 120 cm saprolite under Douglas fir tree site 2 hole 1 replicate 1 | place: USA:California | collected 2015-04-18
GTGTTCTCGTGCCCGGCGCCGAGCGCGATATTCTCGGGCCGCACCGCGAGCACGCATTTGTCCCCCGGCCCCACGCGGGCCGCCGGGCTCGCACCCACCACGCCGATTCCCGTCTCGACCGCCACCCCGCCCGCCGCCGGTCCACGGCACACGCCCGACAGGAAATTGTTGGTGCCCACGAAGTCGGCCACGAACCGGTTGGCCGGGCGCTCGTAGAGCGTCTTCGGCGGGGCGAGCTGCAGCACCCGGCCATCGCGCATCACGGCGACCCGGTCCGCGAGCGACAGCGCCTCCTCCTGGTCGTGCGTGACGTAGACCGTGGTGATGCCGAGCTCCTGCTGGAGCTTGCGGATCTCCGCCCGCACCTGGACGCGGATCTTCGCGTCGAGGTTGGACAGCGGCTCGTCGAGGAGCAGGATGTCCGGGTTGAGCACGAGCGCGCGTGCGAGCGCGACCCGCTGCTGCTGGCCGCCGGAGAGCTGGCCCGGATAGCGGTCCTCGAGCCCGGCGAGGTTCACCTTCCGGAGTCCCTCGGCGAGCCGCCGGGCGATCGTGGCGCCGTCGAGCTTCCGGAGCCTGAGGCCGTAGGTGATGTTGGCGCGCGCGGTCATATGGGGCCAGAGCGCGTAGTTCTGGAAGACCATGCCGATGTTGCGCTCGTAGGGTCTCAGCTGGTCCACGCGGCGCTCGCCGAACCAGATCTCGCCGGCGTCGGGTGCCCCAAAGCCCGCGATGAGCCGGAGCAGCGTCGTCTTGCCGCAGCCGGAAGGCCCGAGCAGTGTGAAGAGCTCGCCGTCGGCGATCTCGAGCGTGACCCGGTCGACGGCGGTCACGCGGTCGAAGCCCTTCGTGACACCGCGCAGCGAGATGTTCACTGGACCGGGGTCCGCGAGACCGGCCTCGCCTTTTACGGCTTCTTCCAGACCGCTTCGATTTCCGTGCGGAACCTCGTCTTGAGCGCGTCGGAGCGCTTCTGGGCGACGCTCTCGTCGTAGACGTTGGAGACCTCGCGGTCGAAGTAGGAGCGCACGCCGCCCGTGAACTCGACGGCCATCTCCGCGTTGGAGCCGGGCGCTCCCTGGACCTTGTACCTGGGCGTGATCGGGAAGAGCCCGCGCTCCGTGAAGACCTTCTGCCCGCGCTCGGTGAGCAGGAACTCGATGAAGGCGCGCGCCGCCTTGGGGTTGCGCGCTCCGGCAAGGATGGCCATCGGCTCGGGCGTCACGAAGGCGTTCTTCGGCGCCACGAACTTGATGTCGAAGCCCGCGAGCTTCTCCTCGAACGCCATGTACGACGGGACGGCGAAGCCGGCGCTGTACTCGCCTTTGGCCACGACCGTCGGCACGTCCCGGCTCCGCGCGGTGAAGTGGCCGGTGTTCGCGGCGAGCTTCTTGAGCCACTCCCAGCCCTTCTCCTCCCCGTGCATCGACAGGATCACCTCGTACGTCGCGTTCGACGACGACGAGCGCGTGGGCGCGCACTGGGTGACCTCGCCCTGGAGCTTCGGGTTCAGCAGGTCGTCCCACTCCTTTGGCGGCTGGATGCCGAGCCGCTGGATCTTCTTCGGGTGGTAGACGAGCCCGTACGGCTCGAGCGCGGTGCCGACCCAGAACCCCTCCGGGTCCTTCAGGGGGATGGGCCTGGGCGTGCCGATCGCCGCCGGGATCGAGTCCCACACCTCCCTGGCGATCTCCACCTTCTGCAGAAGCTTCTGCTCGGTGAGCTTCTCGAACAGCGCCGACTCGCCGCCCCAGAAGACGTCCACCTCGGGCCTGCCCTTCCACTCGACGATGCGCCCGTAGGCCACGGGCGTTCCCGCCGGGATCGCGCTCACCTTCACCGTGACGTTCCACTTCTCCTTCGCGTAGTCGGCGAACGCCTTGAGCGCCGCGTCGTGGATGAACTTCGACACCGGAGTGATCAGCGCCAGCTCGCTCTCGATGGGCGCCTGGGCCGCCGCGCCCACGGGCGCGCCGAGCACGAGCATTACAAGAAGCGTCAGGAGTCGGAGTCGTCGCATGGGTCCTCTCCTCATTGGGGTCGCTCGCCCGCCCAGTCCCGCGCGCGCTCCACCGCGCGGCGCCAGCCCTCGCAGCGCGCGGCGCGCGTCGCGGTGTCCATCGCAGGCGTGAACGTCCGCTCGATCGTCCACCGCCGGCTCAGGTCGTCGAGCGACGGCCACAGGCCCGCGCCCAGCCCCGCCAGGTACGCGGCGCCGAGCGCGGTCGTCTCGATCACGCTCGGCCGCAGCACCGCAATGTTCATGATGTCCGCCTGGAACTGGCAGAGAAAGTCGTTCGCCGCGGCGCCGCCGTCCACCCGCAGCTCTCTCACGCCGATCCCGGCGTCGGCCGCCATCGCCTCCAGCACGTCGCGGCTCTGGAAGGCGATCGCCTCGAGCGCGGCGCGCGCCAGGTGCGCGCCCGTCGTCCCGCGCGTCAGCCCGACGATCGTCCCGCGCGCGTACATGTCCCAGTACGGGGCGCCGAGCCCGACGAAGGCCGGCACGAAGTAGACGCCGGCCGTGTCGTCCACCGACCGGGCCATCGCCTCGCTCGCCGCCGCGTGCGTGAAGAGCCCGAGACCGTCGCGCAGCCACTGGATCGCCGCGCCGGCGATGAACACGCTGCCCTCGAGAGCATACGTCGTGCGGCCGCCGATCCGCCACGCGATCGTCGTGAGGAGTCCCCGCGAGGAGGCCACCGGCGTGGTCCCCGTGTTGAGCAGCATGAAGCACCCGGTGCCATAGGTATTCTTGGCCGCGCCGGGCGCGTGGCACGCCTGGCCGAAGAGCGCCGCCTGCTGGTCGCCGGCGATCCCGGTGACCGGCACGCCGCGCGGGAGCCACCCGAGGTCCGAGGTCTCGCCGAGGGCGCCCGCGGAGGGGAGAACCGCCGGCAGCACGGCGCGCGGGACCCCGAGGAGCTTCAGCATCTCGTCGTCCCAGTCCCCCGTCTTGAGGCTCAGGCAGAGCGTCCGCGAGGCGTTGCTCGCATCCGTGGCGTGCACGCGGCCGCCGGTGAGCTTCCAGAGGAGCCACGCGTCCACGGTGCCGAAGGCGACGTGCCCGCGCTCGGCGCGGGAGCGCGCGCCGGGGACCTCGTCGAGCACCCAACCGATCTTGGTGCCGGAGAAGTAGGCGTCGAGGACGAGTCCGGTACGTTCTCTCACGAGCGGCTCGGCCCCCTGGGCGCGCAGGCGCTCGCAGATCGGCGCGGTCCGTCGGCACTGCCAGACGATCGCGCGGTGGAGGGGCGCGCCCGAGGCACGGTCCCAGAGGATGGTCGTCTCGCGCTGGTTGGTGATCCCGATCGCCGCCACCTCGGCGCCTGCGACGCGCGCCTCCCCGAGCGCGGCGCGCGCCGCTCGCTCGACGGTCGTCCAGATCTCCTCGGGGTCGTGCTCGACCCACCCGGGCCTCGGGAAATACTGCGGGAGCTCGGCGTAGCCGCGCGCGAGGACACGGCCGTCGGGGTCGACGACCAGCGCCGTCGAGCCCGTCGTGCCCTGATCGAGGGCGAGAACGTAGCGGCGGGCCGTCATCGATCGGGCGCGCGGCGCGCGGTCATCGCCCCCGCAGGCGCTTGGTGAGGCCCGGGCGGTCGGTCATCACGATATCCACGCCGAGGTCGATCCGCGTGCTTCACGGCGCCCGCCCGAGCACGCGCCTGGCCACGTCGGGACGGTCGGAGGTGAGGACGTCCACCCCGAGCTCCACGAGCCGCCGCATCGCAGGCTCCGCGTTCACCGTCCAGACGCCCAGGAGCAGCCCGGCGGCCCGCGCCGTCTTCACGACCGCCTCGTTGACGAGCGTGTACTGGAGGCCGGCATCGGTCGCGCCGGCCGCCGACGCCCAATCGACCGCGTTCTCCGGGCGCGCGCCCGCCTGCCTGACGTGGCGGGCCGCCACGAGGAGCGCCGTGCGCTGGCCAGGGACGAGCGCGCGGATCGCGGTCACGACGTCGGGGTTGAACGCCATGATGGTCGACCGCGCCAGGAGCCCTGCCCGACGGAGCGACGCGACCAGCCGCTCCTCGAGGCCCTCGTAGCGGGCGCCCGGTACGGCGGTGGAGCGGCGACCGCGCCGCTCGTAGCGGACGCCGAAGCCCGCGACCGGCCCCTTCACCTCGACGAGGAGCCCGGTCCGCGACGGCGCCACGAGCGCGAGCACGTCCTCGAGCGTCGGCACACGCTCGTCGGTGAGCGCGCCGTCGGGTCCCTTGAGCCGCGCGCGGCCGACCTCGGCCGCGGAGCGCGCGGCGACGGGCCCGGTCGTGTCGGTCGTCCGGTCGAGCGTCGGGTCGTGGATGACCACGAGCGCGCCGTCGGCGGTCTGGTGGACGTCGAACTCGACCAGGTCGCTCTCGAGCGCGAGCGCCTGCCGGAAGGCGAGGAGGCTGTTCTCGGGCCAGAGGGCCGCGCCACCCCGATGGGCCGCGAAGCGCGTCATTTCTCGGTCTCGATGAGGCCCTTCACGAACCAGCGCTGCATGACCACGATCACCCCCACCGGAGGCAACAGCACCATCATCGCCGCCGCCATCGCAACGTTCCACTCCGGCAGCTGCGAAGTTCGCGGCACCAGCGACTCGATGCCGATGACCGCCGTGCGCATCTCCGGGGTATTGGTGATCATCAGCGGCCACAGATAGTCGTTCCAGCCATAGACGAAGAGGATGACGAAGAGCGCCGCCATGTTGGCCTTCGACAGCGGCAGCAGGATCGACCAGAGGAAGCGCATGGGGTGAGCACCGTCGAGCTGGGCGGCCTCGGCCAACGAGTCCGGCATGGTCTGGTAGAACTGCCGGAAGAGGAAGGTTCCGGTCGCCGACGCCATGAGCGGTACCGTGAGCCCCCAGTAGGTGTTCACCCAGCCGAGCACGCTGATGACCTGGTAGGTCGAGACGATCCGCACGGGCACCGGTAGCATCAGCGTGACGAAGATCATCCAGAAGACGACCTGCTTGCCGCGGAAGTTGAAGTACACGATCGCGAAGGCCGAGAGCAGCGAGATGGCGATCTTGCCGAACGCCACGCCGAGCGCCACGATCGCGCTGTTGAGCAGCAGCCGACCCATGTGCGCGCGCTGCCAGGCCTCGGCGTAGTTCGAGAAGAGTGCCGTCGACGGCCACGGCCGCGGTGGCAGGCTCGTCACCTGCGAGAGCGTCTGGGTGCTGATGACGAACGCGTAATAGAGCGGAAACGCCAGCACGGCGACGGCCGCGAGCAGGATCGCGTGGGCGACGATCCCGCTCCAGTCGCGCGCCTTCACGCGCGATGGCGCGCCGATAGCGAGGGCGGTTGGCGGTGCGAGCGTCCGCGCCATCAGTAGGTCACCTTCTTCTCGGCGAAGCGGAACTGGAAGGCGGTGAGCAGGATCACGAGCGCCATCAGGACCACCGACTGCGCCGCCGAAAAACCGAGCTGCAGCCCTTCGAAGCCGTCCTTCCACGCGCGGTAGACCAGGATCGAGGTCGCGTCGCCGGGCCCCCCCTGCGTCACCGAATGGATCAGACCGAAGGTATCGAAGAACGAGAAGGTCATGTTGAGCGTGAAAAGAAAAAACGTCACCGGCGAGAGCAGCGGGAAGGTCACCGCGAAGAAGCGCCGGATCGGCCCTGCCCCGTCGACGCTGGCGGCCTCGAGGACCGAGGCCTCGATCGCCTGCAACCCCGCCAGGTAGAAGGCCAGGTTGTAGCCGAACTGTTTCCAGATGGCGGCCATGACGATGAGCGTCATCGCCACCCAGCCCTTCAGGAACCAGTTGAACTGGTAGGCCGTGACGAATGACAGGACCCACGGCAGGATCCCGTAGGAGGGATGGAAGATGAAGAGCCAGATGATGCCGGCGATCGCGGGTGCGATGCCGTAGGGCCAGAGGAGCAGCGAACGGTAGACCGCCAGGCCGCGGATCTTCGCGTTGGCGAACGAGGCGAGCAGCAGGGCCAGCGCCAGCCCGGCGAACGTCACCACGAACGAGAACACGAAGCTGGTGAGCGCGCTCCGGAGGTAGGCGGGGTCGCGGAAGAGCCGCTCGAAGTTGGCGAAGCCGGCCCAGATGAGCCGGTCACCGAAGGGCGAGGCGCGGTAGAGCGAGAGCCGGAGCGAGTCGAAGGCGGGCCAGAAGAAGAAGGCGAGCGTGACGGCGACCTGCGGCGCCACGAGAGCGTATGGCAGCCACCGGTTCCGGAAGACGAAGCGCTTCATCGCGGGTGGCCGTCCCGCCCCTCACTTGTAGAGCGCGGCGAACTCCTTAAGGATCTCGCCCGACTTCGCGACCGCGTCGTCCAGCCCCTGCTTCGCCGCCTTCTTGCCGCTGAAGATGTTCTCCATCTGCTCCTCGATGGCGTCGCGGACGGAGGCGAAGTTGCCAAGGCGAATGCCCTGACTGTTCGGCGTGGTCTTGCCGCCGAGCATCTGGGTGACGGCGGTGCGCTGCGGCGGGTTCTTCTGGAAGTGGCCGGAGGACTCCATCGCCTTCACCGCCGCGTTGGTCAGCGGCAGATAGCCGGTGACTCCCGCCCACCACGCCTGGTTCTCGGTGGAGGCCAGGTACTTGAAGAACTGCGCGACGCCCTTGTACTCCTCGGGCTTGGCGCCCTTCATCACCCAGAGCGTCGCGCCACCGATGATCGAGTTGCCTTGCGGGTAGCCGCTCATCCGCGGCAGCGGTCCCGTCCCCCACGTGAACTTGCCCTCGGAGGCGCGCGTCAGGTTGCCGATGTAGGCGGACGAAGAGAGGAAGATGCCGCACTCGCCGCCACCCATGTTGGCCTCGGCCTTGTTTAACCGGCCGTTGTAGATGAACCAGCCCTCCTTCGCGCCCCGCTGGAGGAGTTCCATCATCGTGACGCCAAAGGCACCGTTGATCTGAAGTCGGGTGGCGAGGCCGTCGAACCCGTTGGCGTGATCGGCAAACGGCTGGTCGTGGAGCGCGTGCATGTTCTCGACCAGCGTCCACGACGGCCAGGCGGCGCTGAAGCCACACTTCGCGCCGGCGCCGGTGAGTTTCTTCGCGATTGCTTCCACCTCGTCCCAGGTGGCCGGTGGCTTGTCGGCAAGGCCCGCCTTCTTGAAGAGGTCCTTGTTGTAGAAGAGGATCGGCGTCGACGAGTTGAACGCCATCGAGTAGAGGTTGCCGGCCGTCGAGTAGTAGCTCTTGACGGGACCGATCAGGTCGTTCCAGTCGACGGCGAGCCCGTTGTCCCTCATCAGCTGGAAGACCGGATACACCGCGCCCGAGGAGAGCATCGTCTGCGTGCCGACCTCGAAGACCTGCACGATGTGCGGCGGCTGCTTGGCCCGGTAGGCCGCGATGGCGGCGTTCAGCGTGTCCGGGTAGGAGCCCTTGTAGATCGCCTTCACCTCGTACTCGTTCTGAGAGGCGTTGAACTTGGCGGCGATCTCGTTGACGCGCTCGCCGAGCACCGCGGTCATCGCGTGCCACCACTGGATCTCGGTCTTGGCGAGCGCGGGCGCGGGAACGCCCAAGAGGAGGACCACGGTCAGAACGAAGACGATGCCGGCCCGCCGCTCCATGAGAGCCTCCGTGATCAACCACCCGTACAGGTGACGTGCCAAGTGCGCCGCACTATAGCACACGCGCGCGACGGTCCTACGCCGTCTTGAACCTCTGCGAGCGCGCGACGTGGGCGCGGTAGGCGTCCAGCTCCGCCTCGAGCCGCCGCGGCGTCCAGCCGAGGAGCTGGCCCATCCGGCGTCCGATCGGCTCCGCGCAATCCGCCCCCTGGAAGCGGCTCGTGCCGATGCCCGTGCGCCGGATCAGGAAGTCCTGCAGCGACACGGCCATCTCGTCCTGCACGGCGAGGTGAAGCTGCGCGACGACGTCGGGATTCCGGGGGCACAGCCGGTCGGCGCCGCCGGGGACTTTGCCCGCGAGGTCGATGACGCGCGGATACGCCCGCCCGTAGAGCATCACGAGCGTCTCGAGCGTCTCGCGGGCGAGCCCCGAGCTCGCGACCTCGGCGGACACGTCGAGCCAGGTGTGCGCCTCGACGCGCCCGGGCTCCTCGTCGAGCCCGTCGAGCGTAAACCGGTCGGTGCGCGCGGGCGCACGGCGGCCGAAGCTGCGCATGACGCGATCGCCGAGCTGGGCCGCGAGGCTCCGGAAGCAGGTGAGCTTGGTCCCCGTGATCGACAGGAAGCGCCCGCCCGCCTCCGTCACGACCTTGTGCGCGCGCGAGACGTCGGACTCGCGCTTGCCCTCCTCGTACGAGAGCGGCCGCACACCCGCGTACGTGTAGGCGACGCTCTCCACGGCGACGCGCGGATCCGGCAGCACCCGTCGCACCTCGCCGAGGAGGTAGCTCACCTCGTCCCGCGTGGCGTGCACTCGCTCGAGGTCACCATCGAAGTCGGTGTCGGTCGTGCCGACGAGCGAGAACTCACGCCACGGGATCACGAAGATCATCCGGCCGTCGCTCGTCGAGTGGTAGACCGCGTGGTCCGTGAGCCTGGGGAGCAGGCAGTGGATGCCCTTCGTCCGGCGGAGGATGCGCGGGCCGCGCTCCTGGACGCCCGCGAGCGCCCGAAGCTCGTCCACCCACGGCCCCGTCGCGTTCACGAGGGCCCGCGCCCCGAGCGTCGCGACGCGGCCGGTGACGAGGTCGCGGACGCGGACGCCGGCCGGGGCGCCGCCCGGCGCGTGGACGACCTCCTCCACCTGCGCGTAGTTGAACGCGCGTGCGCCGTGCCGGCAGGCCGAGAGCACGTTCTCCAGGCAGAGGCGCTCCGGGAAGACGAGCAGATCGTCGACGTAGTAGCCCGCGCCCCGGAGGTTCTCGGCGCGGATCGCAGGCTCGAGGCTGAGCGTGTCGATCGGGCGGAGGACGCGGTACCGCTCGCGGCCCCGGCCCGGCGTGAGCCAGTCGTAGAGCGTGAGGCCGATCCGCACCTTGATGAGGCCCCGCGAGGCGTCGCGGTAGATCGGCACCAGGAACGGGAGCGGCCGGACCAGGTGGGGCGCGAGCCGGTTGAGCGTCTCGCGCTCGCGCAGAGACTCGCGCACGAGGGCGACGTCGAACAACTCGAGGTATCGGAGCCCGCCGTGGATCAGCTTCGACGAGCGGGACGTGGTGGCCCCGGCGAAGTCGCCCTTTTCGACGAGCGCCACCGAAACGCCGCGCAGCGCAAGGTCGCGCGCGACGCCGGCGCCCGCCATGCCGCCGCCGATCACGACGACGTCGTAGTCACCGTCGGCGAGGGCAGCGGGCCGCGTCATGTCGTCTGAACGAGCTCCCGGACCGATCCTAGCACGGCGTCGGGCGCGATCTCGGCGATGCGCGGGTCGTCCGCACGCGTAACCCCGCTGAGCACGAGGACGGTCGCGAGCCCGAGGCGCTTGCCCATCACCATGTCCGTCTCGACGCGGTCACCGACCATCGCGCACTCGCGCGCCGGCAGGCCGAGCCGCTCGAGCGCCACCTCGAGGATGATCGGCGACGGCTTGCCGACGATCACCTCGACGCGGGCGGCCGTCACCGCCTCGACGGCCGCGATCATGCCCGCGCAGTCCGGGATTTCGCCCTCCTCGGTCGGGCACGTCCGGTCGGGGTTGGTCGCGATCAGGCGCGCGCCGCCCCGCACCGCCTGGAGCGCCGTGCAGAGCTTCGCGTAGTCGAAGGTGCGGTCGAACGCGATCGCGACCCAGCGGACGCGCGCGTCTGTGCGGACCTCGAAGCCGTGGGCGCGGAGCTCGGTGACGAGCGGCGGCTCGCCGAGCACGAACACCGGGGCGCCGGGATCGAGGCGGCGCAGGTGGCGCGCCAGCACGAGCGAGGAGTTGATCACGTCGTCCGCGACGGCGGGGATCCCCAGGCGCGTCAATTTCTCTGCGTAGCCGGCGCGCGTGTCGAGCGGCTTGTTGGACAGGAACGCAACCCGCCGCCCTGCCGCGCGGAGCGCCGCGATCGTCTCGGCGGCGCCCGGGATCAGCGCCTCGCCCCGGTACACGGTGCCATCGAGGTCGAAGAGCCAGCCGCGGTGCGGCAGTTTGAAGGACGCGGAGCGCGTGGCTCGGACCCGCGGTGTCATCCCTCGGCGCTAGCGCACGAGTGGGGCGACGGCGGCCTGCGCGAGGTCGACGAACGGCGCGGGAACGACTCCCAGCGCCACGATGCCGACCAGCGCGACGACCAGCGCGAGGGCGCCGGCGAACGAGGGGGTGTACGCGACAGGTGTACTCTCGGGCTCGCGCATATACATGTAGACGACGACCCGCAAGTAATAGTAGGCGGCGAGTGCGGAGTTGAGGACGGCGGCGACGGTGAGCCAGAGGTATCCCGCCCGCACCGCGGCAGCGAAGACGTAGAACTTGCCTACGAAGCCGGCGAGCGGCGGGACGCCGATGAGCGACAGGAGGAAGAGGCCGAGCGCCGCGGCGAGGACCGGATGGCGCTCGGCCAACCCCGCGTAATCGCCGACCTCCACGGCCTCGTCGCGCGCGCGCTCGCAGAGGGTGATGACGCCGAAGGCGCCGGCGGTCGTGAACGTGTACGTCAGCAGGTAGAAGAGCACTGCGCCCGCGCCGCTCATCCCCCCGGCGACGAGCCCGACGAGCATGTAGCCCGCGTGCGCGATCGACGAGTAGGCGAGCATCCGTTTGAGGTTCGACTGCGCGATCGCGGCGACGTTGCCCACGGTCATCGTCAGCGCGGCAACGATCCAGAGCAGCGCCGTCCAGTCGGGCTGCACGCCGCGGAGCGCCACGGTCAGGACGCGGATCAGCGCCGCGAACGCGGCGGCCTTGGACCCGGTGGCGATGAGCGCCGTCACGCTCGTCGGCGCCCCCTGGTAGACGTCGGGCGCCCACATGTGGAACGGCACCGACGAGGTCTTGAAGCCGAAGCCGACCAGCAGGAGGCCCATCCCGATCATGAAGAGCGGGTCGTGGCTCCGCCCGGCGGCGGCCGCCGCGATCCGGTCGAGGTTCGTCGTCCCGGTCGCGCCGTACATCAGCGCGATGCCGTAGAGCAGGAACGACGAGGCGAAGGCGCCGAGGATGAAGTACTTCATCGACGCCTCGCTCGACGCCAGCGCCTGCGTGAAGAGCCCCGCGAGGACGTAGAGCGACAGCGACATGAGCTCGAGGGCCAGGAACAGGACGACGAGGTCGCCCGCGGCGGCGAGCAGCATCATGCCGGCCGTCGCGAAGAGCACGAGCGCGTAGTACTCGCCCGACGCAGCACCGCTCCGCCGGAGGTAGTCCATCGAGAGCAGCAGGATCAGCGCGGCCGCATAGCAGATCACGACGTTGACGAACAGGGCGAAGTTGTCGAGCACGAGCATGTCGGAGAACGCCCGGCCGGGCGTGCCCCAGCGTGCGAGCGTCGCGAGGAGCGCGCCCACGACGCCCGCGAGCGCGACCGGCCCGATGAGCTCTTTGGCCTGGTGAAGCGGCAGCAGCTCGAGAAGCAGCACGAGCGCGCCGGCCGCCAGCACGATCAGCGTGGGCAGGAGTGGCCCGAGGAGGACCACGGGAAAGACGAGGTCGGCCGTCACTGGGCCAGGCTCGCCTTCGCCTGCACCTGGGCGATCAGCGCCTCGATCGTCGCCTCGGTCTTGCCGGTGAAGGCCGTCGGGTAGACGCCGATCCAGACGATGAAGACCACGACGGGCACGAGCAGGGCCCACTCGCGGGGCGAGAGGTCG
>WNEZ01014189.1_pt1 | contig 11664 bp, 9 predicted proteins | sample 5400521 | NCBI WGS metagenome assembly WNEZ01 (sample SAMN13153339, study PRJNA577476) | soil metagenome | isolation source: 120 cm saprolite under Douglas fir tree site 2 hole 1 replicate 1 | place: USA:California | collected 2015-04-18
TACGCCGTTTACTTCAGCCCGGCGGCGCACCCGGTGCCCGAGGACGACGAGGTCCGCAACGCCGCGCGACACTGGCAGGGGCACCACCTCGAAGACCCGCTGAAGCAGGCTGTAGGAGCCTTCGTGAAACGCGGCCTGGTGACCATGCGGGTGCAGCCGGTCGCCTCGCTGCCCGAGCTGCCGCTCAACCTGCTGCGTTACGTGGGCCTGGGCGAGCTCGAAGACCGCGTCGTGCGCTCGGCCACGCACGCGGTTGTTGTGCTGACGCAAGACCTGAACATCCCCCCTCGGGCGGGCATGTGGAGCGCGCTGTCGGCGGCGCTCGGGATCGCCGAGATGCTGGATGGTGTGATCTTCGATCCCGACGCGCTCCGGATCGTCGACCGCTCCGCCGCCGCGGGTTGGTTCGGCCCTATGGGCGTCGTTGCGGCGGCGCGGCACATCATCGTCCCGTTCTCGGTCGGCGAGAGCGGCCTTGGCTGGATGACGACGCGCGGACTGCAGAAGTTCGGGCTGCCGGACCTGCAGCTGATCGAGATCCCGCCGAACCTCGACCGCCTGAGCGTGCTTCTCAACTCCGTCGCCCAGTACCTGATCGACTCGGGGTTCAAGGCCGCGCTGGAGCGCCACGGCGAGATCGATTCGCTCGAGCTCGACTCCGAGATTGCAATCGAGCCCCAGCTTGTCGCTCGAGCCCTTGGGCGCCCGGGCACGGGCGATGGCCTCCGCGGCGTTCGCGTCGGGCTGCGGTTTGACGCGGATGCACAGCCGCCGACGATCACGATCGTCCGGCCGCCTGGCGTGACTTTGTCGCAGGCCGAGTGGCTGTACTCGGTGGTCGAGGCCCTGAGCGAGCAGAAGACCGAGATACCGATCATGGCCAAGACCGACAGCGACGAGATGACCGCGGCTCACGACCGCGCGATGTCGGAGATGCCCGACGTGAAGCAGCGCTTCGGAGGGGGCTTGCGACCGGGCGAGGTGCTGTTCATGAAGTACGGGTTCGGGACGCCGGACGGCGACCGCGAGTTCATGTGGTTCGCGGTCACGGGGTGGTCGGGGCCGATGGTGGCCGGCCAGCTGGCGAACGAGCCACGGCAGATCCCATCGCTGCGCCTGGGACAGGAGGTCTCGATCCCGGAGGGCGACGTGTTCGACTGGATGTTGCAGCGACCGGATGGAGGACACGACGGGGGCTACACGAGCGACGTGGCGATGAGGTACGGAACGCGCTCGTAGCGCGATGGTGCGCCTGGCAAGAATCGAACTTGCTCCGCAGGCAAGCGCTCTATCCGGTGCCGTTCGATTGAGTTTCTAGTTGCATCTGCCAATTGCAAGGCGACGGTGCCGTGCGCTTTACTCTGAGCGCGCGACGTGGCGACCGGGACAGGCTACTGGGTCGACTGGTTGTAGTCGTTGTCGTCTCTAACGGTCTTGTAGTCGTTGGGCCCGATCCAGCGCAGGGCCAAACCTGGCACCTGCTTGAGCGTGTTCGATCGCTTGTACCAAGCGACCGCCTCGACCCCAGTCGGCTTGCCGGTGGTCTTCTGGATCTCGAGAAGTGCCTCGACCAGCGCGTCGAGGTCAGTATCAGTTGACGCGATGATGATCGTGTCGAAGACACCCTCAATCGACTTGACGACGGCATCAAGCGCCAGCTGCACGTCAACGCCTTTCTCACGAGGCTTCTCGCCTTGCTTCATCGCCCAGGCGGGGGGATAACGAAGTGTGCGGCTTCGAACGGTGCTGCCCTCCTTCTCCCACGCTGCCACCCGGCGGCGCTGGGCCGCGAATCCTTTCGGGTCACTGCTGCTGTCAGGCATGCCGCAGTAGACGCCGATGTAGGTGAGGTCGTATCGGCCGGGACCCTTGCCGGCAAGCAAACGGGCAAACTGGACCGGCTTGACATTGCCCCATCGAGCGGGATCGACCTTCGGGTCGTGGAACGTTTCCCGCGCGTCGTTGTAGGTGTTTTGGTAGTCGATTAGGACGCCGACGCGTCGGACATCAGCCACGGTCCGGTACCCCACAGTTGGAGCGCCGAAGAAGAAAGAACCCCGCCAGAGCGCCGAAGCGATCGGCGGGGAGCAACACGGCAAATATACCGGCTGCTCCGAGACCAGTCACGTTCCTCCGGGACTTCATTGCACCGCCCATCGCGACTCATTCTACTCGAGTTCTTCTGTCGATGCGCTCGAGTTGCATTTTGAGTTACTCGAGTGTCAAGAGAGGGGGTCCAGGGCTGATAAAAAGGGCAGATAGCCGCAAACGAGGCCGTCGGCAGCTAGCCATGGCCACCTCGAGCCACTTGCAAACGATCGAGTATCTGTGGTAAAAAAAAGCGGCCACCCCGGTCGGGGCAGCCGCCTCAACAAGGCCTCGAGCGTACCACGTCCTCACCGGGGCGAGTACTGACCAGGAGGTGCCACAACCATGGCACAGCTTTATCGCGTCCCGCATCAACCGGAGGAACAGATGAGCACCGGGTATCCCCTTCCGTATGACCCGTCGGAGGGCGTACCCCTTCCGGTCGTCATTGTCTCGGCGCATCAGGCGGTCGGCGCCGTCTCAGTGCGGCAGCTGCTCGACCTCGTGCCCGACCCCATTGCCTCCGAGAAGGCGGACCGGGTCGCCGAGGATCCGACGCTCCATGATTACGCCGACCTTCGCAGCGAGGTCCAGCGGATGGTCGAAGGCGCCAAGGCGAAAAACGCGCGTCTCTACGCCACCTACCTGGTCGACGGCCTGACTGGAAAGCGGTCCCGCTGGATCACACCGCCGATGACCCTCTTTCACCGGGAGGCGCTTAAGGAGATCGAGTTCCCCGGCGGCCTACGTGCACTGCTCGTGCCGTTCAGCGACTTCCTCGTCGCTATCGACGGCGAGACACAGCGGATTGCGTGGCAGATCGCGGCAAGGGAGTACCCACCAGCCCTTCAGCACAAGGTGCCGGTGGCGATCCACCACGGACTTTCGATCGCCGATGCCAAGCAGAGCTTCTACGACCTGAACACGAGAGAGGTCAAGCCGAATGCCGCGGTCGCGATCACGATGGACACCCTGGACGTCGCGACCAGGATCACGCGCTCCGTCATGGATGCGTCCGATGTGATCCGTGGCCGGGTCCACCTTCGCCGACGGCAGCTGCGCAAGTCGGACACTGACTACTTGCTCACCATCTCGGCGATCCGGACCGGCGTAGTTACGACCATCCTTGGCTCCGCCGGGCTTCAGGTCGGTAGCCGCCCGATTGCGCTTCCCGAGGACGTCGACGTAGACGCGGTCGAGAGTGCGGTCACCGAGGTCTGGTCCGCGATATTCGAGGCGGTCGAGGACGAACTCGGGCGTCGGCTCGAGACCGTCGTGTCGGCGCCGGCGATTATGGCCGGCCTCGGCGTCGTGGCGCACCACACCATGCCCACACCACCCCGCAAGGCTGACGTGGCCGAGTGGACAGTCGAGGAGGTGGTGAGCCACCTGGAGAGCGTGCGGTGGGACCGCGAGATCCCCGGCACCACGGGTTCGCGACACCCGTGGGATGGGATCGCTGGGAAGGTCACTCCCTCGGGCAACTTCTCGATCGGTGGGCCGAAAGAAGTCGGATACGCCGTCGCGCAGGCGCTCGAAGATGCTGACTCGGACTACGGTCGGCAGGTGCGCGCGTGATTTTGGGGGCCAGCGCGTCTAAGCGCTGGCCCTAATCCGACCCATCCGCTCAGCGATGTCGCACGATCGGAGCGGCCGCGTGACAGAAGACGGGCATCTAACGACCGTTGCGCCAAGGCACCACCGAGATCGGGGCCTAGGCAGGAAATAGGGGTGTTTCAGCTTTTTCTTACCTATTTTTGATAGTGTTTCTGGCAAATGAGCAAAGTGCAACGACAAGCGCTGCCTGAGGACGCTCGTCGGCTAGTCAGACTATGGCTGCCAGCGAACCTGGTGGTCGAGATGGATGACATGATCCGGTCGACCAGGGGTTACAACGGTCGCGAAGACTTCGTCGCGGAGGCGATCAGGGATCGCGTCGCGGAGGAGCGGACCCGACCGTTTGAGGCTGGACAACCAGCCTTGTCGGTAGAGAGTTCTGCGCCAGTTTTGACCGAGCGTACCGCGGTGCTAGCCCTCTGGGGCGGAACTGCGGTCGCGACCGCTCCGGCGATCCGCCTGAAAGAGCCGCTGCTAGGACTCCACAATCGCGACTATCCGACCCTGTGGGCGACCGACCTACTGGCGACAATCGTGGCCGCGCGGGGTGAAGCATTGAGTTGGATCCACTTCGTCGCACGCGCCGCCAGCGCCGCGTGGACCATGTCTGAAGCGCTCAGAGAGACCGATGAAGGGCGGAGCGAAGGCGCCGTGAAGGCGTCGGTGGGGTTCCCCGGGAATCTACTGAAACGGAGTGCCTCCGAGGCTCGATTCACCGAGCACATGCTTGGCCGCCTTCGCCAGGGCACCGCGTTCGGCCCGATTTTTGCGATGGGCCTCGTCGGCATTTCAGAAGGCCCAGTCGCCGACCGAGTCGCCCCGACGAAGGCCGCACTTGCGCTACTTAAGGCGCTGCGCGAGGCCGGGCTCAACCCTCGCCCGCCTCACTCGCCTCGAGCATGGTTGGCATTTCGTGACCATGTCCGGGCGGTTCTACCAAGCGACTTGAGCCAATGGCTTGATGTTCTTCGTGCGATAGGCGCTCGACCGACATCTGCCGAAATCGTGGTTGCTTTCCAAGACCGCTGGCCAACCTCGGCGACAACGATGTGAACTTCTCGGCCCTGTCGACGTCCGCCGACCCGAGGGTCCTCATCTTCGAGCGAGTTACGAACGCGTTCGACGCGATGGTCGAGCGTCGTATCCGCGAGGAGGGGATCGATCCTAGTGCGTTGCGGTCGCCGCTCCAAGCCGCTCAAGCACTCTCGGGAATGCCACGCTCCGGGAATATGGCTGACCTGGATCCAGCGACGCGCCTGCGGCGGGCGGCAGAAATCATTGTGAGCCTGCTTGACTCAGACAGTCCTCGGAGCCGCCCAACGATCTCGATCCGGGACTTTGGGATCGGTATTGCGCGCGACGAGGCGCCCCACACCATCCTGAGCCTTGAAGGCAATAACAAACTCGAGAAGTTCTACGCCCACGGCGTCTTTGGCAAGGGCGGCTCATTGGCCTGTGAATACTCCGACGCCACCGTAATCGTGATGCGCAAGCAGCCAGAGTTTTTGCTTGCTAACCAAGAGGATCTCGTCACAATCGTCGTGGTCCGCACGAACGATCGACCTGACGTGAAGCTGGCTTACCATCGGTATCTCGTGGCGGAAGCGCCAGGGGTTCCCAAGGGCCTGCCAATTGCGGTCCCGGCCAGGGAAGTTGACTTTCCCGCGGGGGTTTACGTTTCGCACATCAACTACGAGGCGAAACGAATGGGTGAGTTCGGCTGGCGCCAGGAAGCAAGCGTCGCGACCTTCGCCGACACGGTGCTGTTCCGCCCAACTCTCCCCTACACGATTCGGGATGCACGCTCAGGCAAGGCCAACGTGCGGCCGGCGCATCGGCGAGATGGGACTTTCGCCGGGCTCGGCGCACGGCTTGACAAGAAGATCGTCGAGCCCATCGACGAGGACAACGACACGACCTCTGCCGTGATTGATCGAGGTGGAGTTCCGACATATGCAGTTCCCGGCCTTGGAACGATCAAGGTCCGATGGTCGCTATTTAGCTCTCGGGATAGACGTCGTAGCTATGTCGCACCGGGTTACGTTGTGGTCTTTACCCATGACGGCCAAGTCCATCACGCCTGGTCACAGCAGCGGTTCATTGACAAGGTCGGCATGGGTTTGCGTTTGGTCGCCGAGCGGCTCTTTGTCGAGGTTGACACGTCGGGCATCCCAGTCAAGCAGAGCCACCGAATCTTTAGTTCATTCCGAAACGAGATCCGAGACACTCGTGAGTCGGCCCAGTTGGAACAGGCCGTTGCAAACTGGCTCAAGAACGACGGCGACCTTCAGGATGCTCAGAGCAAGCTCCAGCGCGACGTCCTGCGACAGTCGACGCAGCGCCTCAGCGCTGAGCTCGTGGAGCGCTTGAACAAGGCGATCAGCGCGAAGCTCCCAATAATCGGATTCAACTCCAACGGCTCAGCGCCACAACGAACACCGCGGCCAAAGAAGAAGCCGATCGAGGTGCTTGGGCTTGAACCGACCTACTTGGACGGGCCAGACACTCTGTCCCTCCTGCCCGGCGAGACGGTTCACTTCTACCTGACAACCAACGCCATAGACGGCTTTGTACCGGACCGAGCCGAGCCAACCCTTGAGGTCGACGGCGCCGGCCTTTTCCTTAGCTCCGGTTATCTGTCCGGCGGGCGCCTCCAGGCCGAATTGCAGTCGACCCACGCAGCGACAATCGGGTCGAGACACGGGACTGTCCGCCTGCAGTTCCTGGCACGATCAGGAGGACTCAAAACGGTCGAACACCCGATGCGGATCAATATCGTGGCCGAGCGGCCAGCTGCCCCGGTGCCGAAGCCGCCGACGAACGGCGCCGGTTCCAACCAAAGTGGTAAGCCGCAGAGTTACTTCGCGTTCCGGTGGGTTGAGAAGCCCGAAGAGGAGCCTGGGTGGGACGCGAACACTGCGGGAGACTTGCAAATGATTGCTGGCAAAGACCTCGCTGAGTCGAATCCCAGCCTTTATGGCCACCTCAGCGACTTTCAGGCTGAAGTTCCGACGATCTCACTGAACCAGAGATGGCCAGTGTGGGACCGTTACCGTCACCAGATTGCTTCTAACGATGTGATCGTGCAGCAGCGCGAAGAGGAGTACATGGTGGCGCTGTCAGTTGTCATCGCGGACCTGTGGGTCGCCGAAGACCAACGCAAGAGGGCGGAGACTACCGACACGCCTCCAGAAGATCGGGCCATGACGGATAAGCAACGGCGCCGGGCGATCGCGTTCGCAGCTAGGGGTGTGGTGGCCATGCTGCCCCAGATCGATAAGGTCTTCGCTCAAGTCAGCTAGCAGGAGGCGCCTGGGTTCGATCGGACTTCTCTGGTAGCAACAGCCGCTTCGGCACGTCAACCATGAGGTCCAGCAGCTCATTAGGTTCGAACTTCTTGAGACCGCCCTGGTAGGTGCGGCCGCCTGCCATGAGGTGTGATCGTTGCTTGTTTAGCTCGTGGACGAGTTCTGCAACATCGAGGTCCCCACGGCGCGGATATATGTAGTGCCCAATGTTTAGTAGTCCGAGCTGGTCTGGATTTAGGGCGAACTTTGGGGGCCTACGGGCCATGTAAGTAACGACGATCGGTGCGGGTGCGGGCCATTCGACGGCGTACCACGGATTTCGCTGCTGACAGAGGTATCTGTCTTTTACGCGCGGATCACCATTGCGGCCATGCTCCCCGATGCCGAGATAGCGATGCAAGGCCGGGAATCGCAGTCGTCTCAGCGAGGCCGGTAGTAGCAACAAATGCATTCGCTCTTTGGTGTCTCTTACGCGGCCGTCGGACTCGAGGATTTCAGTCGCTCGGCTGATCACAGGAACGCACCAAGTCGCAATCCCGGCGGCCTCAGCTTCAGCGGCCTCCATGACAAAGAAAGCATTAGCCCCAGTCGCTATGCCGCGACGGGCCGTCACCAGGCGCCGGAGGGGAATCCGGGCATAGCCGCGCTTCAGCGGGCGATCCGGCTTTGAGTTGAAGATCGCCGTCCACTTGCTCGTCGACCTCAGTTCAGATGCGTCGATCCTGCGACCCCCACCCAGGGGCGCCAAACCCGACACGCGTTTGACCTGGCGAAACGGAACGGATGTCGGCTCCGAACCTAGCTCGAAACAGGTGACGACCGCCGTGGAGTTAACCGATCGAAATGTGCGGGTCTCGGGATGAATGAGACTGACTGCGCTTGCCCCCAATCCGTCGAGTAGAAGCGCTCGCACGGCCAGTCCGTATTGAACGTCGAGCCATTCGGCGGCGGTTAGAAAGCATCCGATATCGCCGCGTCGCCCGAGCAGATGGGCGGCGAAGAAAAAATAGGCGTGAAGTCCTGCCCGGGTGGGCGCGGTCGAGTGTCCGACCGCCTTCGCAGCCAGCTCCAACCACTCTTTGTCGTCAGATCCGACCAGGTGATGCCGCACATAAGGAGGATTGCTTATGAACGCCGTCCGACCATCAATCTTCGCTAGGGCCATTCCCAAGAAGCTCTCGTTCCGAACAGTCGAGTGCTGCGCACCCAAAACAGCGAGTGCTGCACGACAAAGAAGGGTGGCGACAGGGTCCACATCGACAGCAATCACCGCGGTATTGGGGGACTGCTTGGCCACGGCCGCCGCGAAGCGCCCTGAGCCACATCCCGCATCCACGACCCGTGCCGGTTCCTGGCTCATGGTCCACGCCACCATTGGCCTGACCACGTTCATGGGCGTATAGACAACTCCCGCTCGTTTTCCGTCTCCGTCGCGACGCAGGTGGGCCAATGCGTTACCCAACGGGTCTCGACCCGCGATCACCATCTGTTCGACTCGGTGGACATCTAGGCTGGGCGGGCTAGCAAGCAGCCCCGCGCCACGAATAAGCTCGGATTCCTTTGCGCTCAACTTGCCGCCAACGGTTAGTGCACCGAGCTTGATCGCAACTTGAACGAGCTCCAGCTCGTTCCTCGAGAAACCGCCCGGCATTGAACTCTTCATGCGTCGTCGCGGGCTCCACGAGGGTACACCCGCCAACGCAGATCCGACTCTAGGGTCAAGGCAGAGGGCCGCCGGGTGAGTCTGGGGCGTATCTCAAGGTTGGTCTGCCGCGTGCAGAATGGCATCACATGACTGAATTCCAGTGGCGAACGTTTGGGGGTAACGAATGGAACAATCCCCCGGCCCCTTACGTCGAAATCGAATTTGTCGGTCCAAACGGCGCAATCACGATTCCCGGAATGTTCGACACCGGCGCCGACTCGACCGAGCTTCCAACGATGTATCGGCTGCAGCTGGATATAGGGTTGGATCACTGCGCGCCAATGAAGGCTCATGGAGGTTGGCGACCCATGACCGTCGTCGAGGCACGCCTGGACGGCAACGCTTTCGACATGCCAGTCACATTCGTTGACCAGTACTTGCCCGACGGTCAGCCGATCGTGCTCTTTGGGCGAGCCGGCATTCAGGATCACTACCGTGTGGAGTTGGCTCCTCCCCTGACGACATTTACATGGATTGAGGGAAGCCACTCGCCGTTGGTTGCGGCGTATGACAACTGGCTGGTTGAATGGATTCACGTGCATGGAGGTGGCATTGTGGATGGCGTGAACTACGACCACCCCTGACAGCAGTACTGGGGTTGGTGTGCGAACAGTCGTTCGGATATCGTAGACATGTTCGGCCTGGACCGCTAGTTCCTTTACCGGCGGCTTCAGTTCGTCGCCCGAGGTGTTTCCCGGCGCCGGCCGATGTGACGCTCGAGTACTTTCATGAGTTTTTGCTGGTCCATAGCCCGAAGTTGCTCGATGCCCGCCCTGACGATCGCCGTTGTCGTGAGGTCCTTGCCCGTCTTCAGCAAGAACTTCCCCCTGGTTTGCCGTAACCAGCGGTCCTCGTCTGGGTTCAAGTAGACGCCGAACCGGGCAGTTGGCGGCATTTTGCGCTTTTCCATGGTCGGAACCATAGCCGAGCCAACTGGGGGTCTCCACGCCGAATAGTCTAACAGAGCTGTTGCACTAACAGCGCTGTAGCGCGCAAGCGAATCCGGCGAACGAGCGTCGATGCGGTGGTGCGCCTGGCAAGAATCGAACTTGCTGCCTCTTGCTCCGCAGGCAAGCGCTCTATCCGGTGAGCTACAGGCGCGCTGAAGAACGGGGGTTCAGTTTAGGCGAGGGTCGATTGCGGCCGTCGCGGCCCGGAACGTATTCGGATCGAGGTTGCTGACGACGACGATCGCCACGTAAACCGAGCGCCGCCAGCAGGCCAATCGTACCGACGGCCGGTCGTAGGTAAACGAGCTGGGGCCCAGGCCCGTGCTGGTGCCGACAGTCAATCCCGGGCTTAGCTGTCCCGGCGGAGGGGGCGCGAAGCCGAACACCCCCGCCTCCCAAGCGCGGTCGGCCTGGCTCGCGTCCGCGAACTCGGCGACAAAGCTCGTCATTGCCTTGACGCTGGTCGTCGCGCCGAGCTCGGACTTGCAAGCGCCGGCGTTGGCGGCGAAGACAGAGATCGCGCCCGAAGAGGCGCCGCTCTGCACCATCGCCAGCCACTGGTCGCTCAGAAGTGACGCAAGGGCCGGATCGGCGTTCTGCAGCACCGAGAGATACACGTCGATCGGGCCCGAGCCGAGACAGACGTTGAGGCCGGCGGGAACGTCAGCGGACTGGAGGATCGCGGCGGTCGGCGCCGTGTGGGGTGTTGGGCTGGGCGCGGGGCTTAGAACCGCGTGCGTTTGGTTCTGACACGCGACCAGCAGCACAATCAGGGTGAGCACTCTCCCGAATCGGGTCACGCGGCCCGGAGTTTAGACTGGGTGAGACCTATCGCGCCTGTAGCTCACCGGACAGAGCGTTCGGCTCCGGACCGAAAGGCAGCAGGTTCGATTCCTGCCAGGCGCACCACTCACCGCGGGGAAATCAGTTAATGCAGACCAAAAGCAATCTCGTTCGCGTCAACGGAATCGAGCTTGCCTACCAGGTGTTAGGCAACGGCAAGCCGCTGATCTTGCTCCACGGCGGCTTCGGCTCGGTCGAGATGTTCGGCCCCAACATCGACCTCCTCGCCAAGCACCGCCAGGTCATCGGCGTGGACCCGCAATCGCATGGCCGGTCGCCGGCGGCGAACCGCGCGATGACCTTCGAGGCGATGGCCGACGACATCGCCGCCCTCCTCAAAGAGCTCGATCTCGAAAAGGCCGCGATCATGGGCTTCTCGCTCGGCGGCGGGGTCGCGCTCAGGACCGGCATCCAGCATCCCGAGATCGTCGAGCGCCTCGTCCTCCTGTCGACGCCATACATGAGGGCGGGCTGGTATCCGGAGATGACGGCCGGCATGGATGCGATGGGCCCCGACACCGCCGAGCCTATGAAGCGAAGCCCGATGTACCAGGACTACACGCGGATCGCGCCCAACGTCGACGCCTGGCCTGTTCTCGTCGAACAGCTGACGACGCTCTTGAAGAAGGACTACGACTGGTCGGCGGAAATTCCAAAGCTGGCCATGCCGGTGATGCTCGTCATCGGCGACGCCGACGGTCTGCCGCCTTCGCACGCTGTCGAGTTCTTCAAGTTGCTAGGCGGTGGCTTGCGTGACGCGAACTGGGACGGCTCTGGCATGACCAGGCACCGGCGTGCAATCCTGCCCGGCGCCACGCATTACGACATCAACCTGACGCCGGCGCTGGCGGCCGCGGTCATTCCATTTCTCGAGGAGCAGTGATCACGAAGGCCTGGTTCGGCCGGGGCTAGCTGACCTCTGGGACGTCCAGGCCGTCGAATGTCTCCTTGTTGATGAATTTGAACAACTGGAGCGGTTTGCCGCCCTCGTGCACCTCGGCGATGGCCGCGTAGCGCTCCTGGCGCTTGCCGCCGCTTGTGGTTCTAACGCTTCGCCGCTTCTTGAGCTGGGTATCGGGGATTTCGACTTTCTGCTTCGTCTTGAGGTTAAAAAACTCCATACAGCCTCCTATTGAATTAGCCGACGGCGCTC
>WNEZ01011386.1_pt1 | contig 11660 bp, 12 predicted proteins | sample 5400521 | NCBI WGS metagenome assembly WNEZ01 (sample SAMN13153339, study PRJNA577476) | soil metagenome | isolation source: 120 cm saprolite under Douglas fir tree site 2 hole 1 replicate 1 | place: USA:California | collected 2015-04-18
CGGTAGCCCTGCCCGGGAAGCGCCGTAAAGTGGAAGAACACCTCCTCGCCTGTTCCATCTCTGGCGATCATGCCAACACCAGCATTGAGATCGAACCAGCGCACCACTCCTTGTGCAACTGGCAAACCGTTTGCGCCCACAGGTGGTACACCAGCAGCCCATTCCTGTTGAGGAATGCGAATCTGCCGCACTTCGGGTGTGGTGTACGCTTCGTAACGGTAATCAGCACGGCTTTCCATGACGGTTCTCAAATCGTGTCGCAATTCCTCGTTGGTCGGACGGCCCACAAAGTACCACCCGTTATAGATCTTGAAGATGTGCAAATCCGCGCGCAAGACAAAGGTGTACGGCTGCGCACGATAGGCGTACTCCCCCTCCGTCTCATCGAGAAGATTGATCTGTTTGATGAGGGCCCGCTGCTCATCGGACAAGAACGTCCACTGTGCTCCCAGCCCAGCACGAAAGGCCGCCTGCACGAGCGGCGGGTCTGCGCTCACCGCCACCAGCTTGCCGTAATTCACGGCCAGTTCGTGCTGAAACTCGACCAGTTGCCGCATCTGCTGCTGGTCACGTGGGCAGAAGAACCCACGATAGAAGACCAGGATCAGCGGATAGCCGTCCAGAAACCCCAGGTGTGTGTCCAGGAGACTGGGTCTCGTGAACTGTGAGAGTCGCGTTAACTCATTCTGGTGATTGGGCAGTTCTATGTCGGGGAACTGGTCATTTATCTGTAAATTGGTGGTCATCAGCATCCTCCAGGGGTGAAATGCAGAGGCTTTTCACTTGCCCGTTGCAACGCATCTACGCCAACTCTTCTTACAACTTATCCGAAAACCACAATCTTGGCGAAGATGAGTTGAGCACAGGCCAGATGCAGGAAAGCCAGATAATTCTCCACCTTCTTTTCCCAGCGAACCAGGAGCCGACGCGAGCGATTGATCCAGGAATGGCTGCGTTCCACCACCCAACGGCGAGCACGATAGCCAGGAGTAATCTCTTTCTCTCGTTGCTCTTCTCCTCGGCTGCGCACATGTGGCTGATAGTGCCGTGCCAGCAGCTCTTGATAGACTGGAGTGGAGTCGTAGGCGGCATCCAGGCACAAGTGCTGCGGCTGCTCTTCTGTGGGCTCAGGCCGACTGATGACCAATCCATCGAGGGTGGCGCTGAGCAATTTCACATCATGGCGATTGGCCCCATCCACGACCAGGGCCAGAGGGATTCCGACTCCATCGGGAAGCCTACTGCGCTTGGTTCCCCGTTTGCCGCGATCCGTGGGATTGGCTCCGGTCGCGGCGTGGCCGAAAGGGGCTTTCGTCATCACTCCGTCAGCAGCTTGCCATTCCCACTGGATGCCAACCAGATCATCATACTCACTCAATCCCGCTTGCCACAAGGCTTTGAAGAAACCTGCTTGTTCCCACTCCTGAAAGCGATCATGCACCGTCGAACTGGCTCCCAACTCGCGCGGCAGCGCATTCCACTGGATCCCTGTTCGCAGCACATACACGATGGCTTCAAAGGCTCGTCGATCATCCAGGCGTGGGCGTCCTCCTTTCGCGTGTGAGGGCGCGGGCGGGATCAACGGTCGGACCCGCTCCCAAAGCTCATCACTTACTTCCCATGGTCGTGTTCTTGGCATTGGTTCCTCTTGTCATTTTTCTTTTCATCTTACCACACGTTCACCGGTTTTCGGATAAGTTGTTAGTCTCCTCGAAGTACCCAAGGTTACAAGGTTACATCTTCTTCGAGGGGAGCCTCGCTACTCAAGCGGACTATCTCTTCACCGATATGGAGCGTCGCATCCCACGTGATCCTAATGGCCGCCTTCACACTCTGGTGAGCAGGACACCCTTCGGGGTGAACGTGCAGGGCGCGTTCAGCCGCAGCGCGAGAGTCGGGTGGAACGGTCAGGTCGTAGTGGACCGCGATCGACTCGATGCGGATGGTCCTGCCCATCCCAACAATGCGCCCATCGACGGTGGCTGTGTACAGTTGACGATCAAAGGGAATCTTGCGCCCTGACAGGGCGCCGGCAAGCGTGCCATACATTCAGCCTGCGACAGCTGCCACAATGTGATCTAACGTCGATGCAATGGGAGGACCCTCTTTGGTCCCATAATACTCACGCAGTTTCCCTTGGACGCCGTACACAACGGGCGTGGCCACCTCACCAAGATAGGCGTTGCGGTAGCCGTCTTTATACAGGAGACGGGCATGTGATATATACTCAAATCCTTCTGACATGGTTTGCGCTCCTCCTTTGCGCTATCAAGAACGATAATCTAAGACAAGATGCTGTGATGTGGAAGTGAACACATCTCAAGTTGGTGACTGCGTTTTCTGCAAATACTTCAGGTAATTGATGGTATCGGCGGCAACCAGGCGGCCAATCGCGCTGCTCGAGTAGACCGCTACAGCAACCGTCCCATTGGGCCGAAGTATGAACCCGGTTGCTTGCAGGTAGAGCGGGTCTTCGTTCATGGAGGCTCCAATCATCTTTGCCACTGCACGAGCGTCAAGGCCGTACAGCACTGGGAAAGTGAGTCTGTGCCGTTCGACGGTCTGCTGCGCGCGACGACCTCGGCTCCCAGCTCGTTCAATTGCGCTTTCGCGCGTTGAAAGTCCAGTAACTGCTGGCGGCAATACGGGCACCAATGGCCTCTATAGAACAACAGCACTGTCCATCGACCCGCCAGGTCCTGGGGAATGGTCATCTCACCGCCTCCAACACGGGAAGCAGTGATCGTTGGAAAATGTTCACCGTTGCGCAAGTGCATATGTGCTCCTTCTTTTTCGCTCTGCGCTCTTCACCTCAGTTGTCTTCTCTTCCCCTGTGACACTCGAGAGCACAAGGATTGAAGAACCCTCTTGTGTTTGCTTCTGCTTGCATGGCCACGAACAGGAACCACTTGCGGCGTTCCGTCTCGTCGAGGATCTCCTGCAACACATTGCTGGTGGCTGAGTCACGGTGCTCGTCACAGGTCGCAATCGCCTCCCGTAGGCTATGGATCCCAGGTGAAGATCAGGTCACCTGGCGGGTCAGGCAGCCCACTCACTACCTCCTGCACATTCCATCCAAGCAAGCCCTGAAGTTGTGCTCGCAGCCAGCGCTCCAATGGACGCTCTGCGGTCGCCAGTTCCTGTAAGGTCTGTTGCGGCTCCCGCGTGTGTAGGGTCACAAACATCAGGTCACCGTGGAGCAGTGGCACCAGCCTGACCAGCACCTGGGTAATCCCCATGCGTCGACAGGACGCTTCGAACTCCTCTCTGCGTGCTTCCGCTATCTCCTGGTACAGGCGTCGCCACTGCTCCTGGGTTCCCGGTCGCAGGAGGTAGACGATCTGTAGCTGCGCCATAAAGCAACACTCCTTTATTTGCTCGTCTTTGTCCATCCCGCCTGATTCGACGCGTTCCACAATCGGCTGTCTCTCGTCCTCTCTGATGCTAGTATGACCAGGAAGCGTCAAGAAAACGTGAAGAGCAGTGTCAAGAACGGGAAGCCCACGGATTTTCCTCTTGCTTAGCAGAGCGCTTAATCGCCTGACAGCACGACCGCAACGTATACAGGTATGTATATATGGAGGCGAGGCTGAGCTTGTGAGGAGCTGTTCGTCGCATCCGTTATCCTATGTATGAAGAGAACATGCCATGAGCCTGTTACGTCTGGCCGTGCTCGGTGCCCCCGAAGTGTTTCATGACGGCAGCCGCCTCACCTTTTCCTTGCGCAAGGCGCAGGCCTTGCTGCTCTACCTGGCGGTCGAAGGAGGCATGCATTCCCGCAGCAAGCTGGCTGCTTTCCTGTGGCCCGACAGTGAGCCCTGTGGCCCGACAGTGAGCCACACGCTGCTCGGACGGGCTTGCGCACTGCTCTTACGCTGCTACGTAGCCTGCTCGCTCACTCCGACGCCTCACTTTCGCCGCACGGCCATCTGCTGAGTCGGCATGAGTTGCTCGGCCTGAACCCGCAAGCCCCGTTGGAGCTAGACCTGAACGTGGTGCAGCAGGCCTACCAGGCTCTGCGGCTCCCCGCAGTCCAGACTGAGCACCAGCGCGCCGCCCTGCTCGCCCAGTTCCAGCACGCCCTCCACGTAGTGCGCGGCCCCTTCCTCGACGGCTTCTGGCTGCGTGAGGAGACTGGCTTTGACGCCTGGGTCCAGCAACAGCAAAACCAGTGGCAGGTGCGCCTGCTTCAGCTCTTCGATCGACTCTCATCCTGGCACGAGGAATCCTTCGAGCTGGAGCAAGCCCAAGCCATCCTCACCCGCTGGCTGGCGCTCGATCCGCTCTCGGAGGAGGCCTCTCGGCGCTTGATGCGGGTACATCTGGCGCGTGGCGATACAACCGGCGCCTTAGGAGTCTATAGCACTCTTGGGGCACGCCTGGCCGAGGAGTTGCAGGCCCAACCCTCGGCGGACACCGTGGCCCTGGTTGAGCACGTTCGTGCCACCGCGGCGCACAGACACAGGAGTGGCCTGGCCCCTTCTTCCCCCGCTATGGTGGAGAGCCGACCGCCAGGTGAGTTGGTGGCCCCGCTGGTCGGACGGGTCGCGGCTTTCACGCAGTTGGTTGGGAGCTTGCAGCAGTCACGGCAGGGGCGACCGCAGGCGGTGCTGGTGGAGGGCGAGGCCGGCATCGGCAAAACGCGGCTGACCCGCGACTTTGGAGCCTGGGCCCTGGCCCAGGGTGCCGATGTGCTCTCTGGGCAAGCTTTCGAGATGGGGGGACGCCTGCCCTATCAGCCGCTGGTCGAGGCCGTACGCCAGCGGCTGGAGCAGGAAAACGCGCCGGAGGATTTGCTGGATGACCTGTGGCTGGCCGAACTGTCGCGTCTACTGCCTGAATTGCGGGTGCGCTACCCTGATCTGCCTGCTCCCACCGAGGATGAGCTGACCGCCAAGCTGCGGCTGTTTGAAGCGGTGGCGCGCTTGATGGACGCCCTGGGGCAGCGTGCGCCGCTGGTGCTCTTGCTGGACGACCTGCAGTGGGTCGATGGGGCCTCCCTGGACCTGCTGCGCTACCTGGGACGGCACTGGATCAGGCATGGCAGCCGGGTCCTGCTGCTGGGCACGATGCGAAGTGAAGCGAGAGAACTCAACCCGCAGCTCTCCGCAGAGCTCTCCGACCTGGGCCGCGACCTGCCGCTCACGCGCATCGCGTTGCAGCCGCTGAGCCAGGCCGAGACCATCCAACTCCTGCAGGCCCTCGCAGGGGAGGCGGAGCCTGGAGCCAGTAGTGGAGGTGAGCAGCGTGAGCACGGCGCCGCTGTGCCCGCCACGCCAGGGACCGAGCCTTCGCCCGCATCAGAAACGAAGCTCTCCACATTAGGCGACTTCCTGTTCGCGTATACGGGCGGGCAGCCGTTGTACCTGCTGGAAACGCTCAAGCTGTTCCGCGACCAGCAATGGCTGGTCCCACGGTTGTGTGCAGATGGCACCTGGGGGCTGGAGCCGACCTTGGGGATGACCGCGGCTCTCGTGCAGAAGCAGTCTCGGCGCGCGCTGTTACCGCCCTCGGTACGTGCGATGATCCTGGCACGCCTGGCTCGGCTCATGCCTCCCGCGCGCCAACTGGTGAGAGCCGGTGCCGTGCTGGGGAACCAGGCGACAGCGAAGCTTTTGTGGCACCTGGCCGAAGTGGAGGTGCAGGCAGGCATCGAAGGCCTGGAGGAGGCCGTCGACAGTGGAATTCTGCGCGAGGAGGAAGCAGGTATAGGCCGTCCGGGCAGCTATCGCTTCGCGCATGACCTGATTCGAGATGTGGTCTATACCGAGCTCGGCGCGGCGCGGCGGCAGGTCTTGCACCAGCGCGCCCTGGCACTGTTGCTGACGGAAGGAGCAGCGGCAGCCGAACTCGCGTATCACGCGATGGCCTCGGGAGAGACCCAGGCAGCCTATCGCTACAGCATGCAGGCCGGGGACGAGGCGCTGGCCGTCTTTGCCGTTGACGACGCCATCGGGCACTACGAACAGGCGCGCGCCTTGCTCCAGGAGCAACGGCTGCGGAACGTGCTAGGGACCTCGGAGGTCGAGCATCTCTATGTGTACCTGGGGCGCGCCTATACCTTCCAGAACGCCTGGCAACACGCCCAACAAGCCTATGAAGAGCTCGTTGCCTATGCACAGCATGAGCATCGGCCTGTGCAGGTCAGCATGACTTTGAACCGCCTGGCGGTCCTGGCGGTCCAACAGTCAAAGGACAAGTCACAGGTGCAAGCGCTTCTGGAGGAAGCCTGGCACCTGGCCCTGATCAGTTCCGATCAGCGTGCGCTGGCGGAAACGGCGTGGAACCAGGCTCAGATCATAGGCATCGTGTGGGAGGATCCAAAGCGCGCCTTGTCTCAAGGAGAGCAGGCGCTCTCCCTGGCACGCGGCATACAGGACACGGAACTGGAAGCCAGAAGTCTCTCCTCACTTGGATGGATCCATCTTCGTGGAGGAGACTTTCAGGAGGGCATAGACTGTCTGGAAGCGTCCCTGGCGCTGTATGCTGCACTTGGCAACGAGCAGATCGCTTCTCGGGAGCTGTCACTTCCATCCTTTGCCCTTGGCGCTCCTCTCACCCAGCCCTTGACGCATCGCGCGTCAGAAGCCCTATGCTGGGCGGTCCTGGCTTTCGCACAAGTGAATAGTGGGCAGGTGCAGCACAGCCTGCGCAGTAGCCGCAGGGCGCTCGCGCTCTCCAAGGAGATCAAGAACGTCTGGGCACAAATCCTCAGCACGCTCAGCCTCACGCAAGGATTGCTGGACGCGGGGGCCTATGAAGAGGCGCTCGTGCTCATAGAACACGCCGTTGCGCTGGCGCGGACCCTTCCGCTGACGGTAAACTTCCCGCGCCTTCTCACTGTTTTAGGGAGTATCTATCAAGCCGTGCAGCAGTGGGAAGAGGCGCACAGAACGCTCGAAGAAGCAGTAGCCGTGGCAGAGAGGTTAGACCTCGGACCCTTGCGCGTGCCCCTCTTTTCGCAGTTGTGTATGCACTATGTCCTGGCAGGGGAGTGGGAAACAGCCTACAGCTATGCCTCCAAGGCCATCGTCCTCCGCAAGAGCACTGACGCGGCATTGATTGCGTGGGATTTCTACCCGCATTATGAAACGGAGGCCTTACTGCGTGGGAAGGATGAGCGCCAGGGGCGAGAAGAAGTTCACCGACTGCGGGAACGTCTGGGGCCTTATCGGCGCTTCCGCATTCCCTACCTGCGCTCAGAGGCTTTGCTTTCAGCGTGGGAAGGGCAGCCAGAGCAGGCCATCGACCACCTGACCGAGGCAGCAGGGCTGGCCGCAGACCTGGGGGTGCCAGCAGAACGTTGGCAGATCCAGGCGGTGTTGGGAGGGTTGTATCAGCTAGTTGGCAAGCCTACGCAAGCACAAGCAGCCTTTGGTGAGGCGGCGAGGATCATCCGGGGGCTGGCAGAGGGCATCGGGGATGAGGCGAGACGTTCGAACTTTTTGGCTGGGTCGCAGATCCAACCGATCTTGCAGCAAGCCCAACGCGAGGCCTCCCAGGTCCCGAAAGGCCACGGATAGACGAGTTTACAGCGCGTCTGAGCGCACGATACTGCATCACTGCGACGTTGGTCTCCGTCACACCCATACTGAGAGCCGTCTCCCGTACCGAAAGATGGAGCAGAACCTCCCGATCTCGCTCGGGCAGGGTTTGAAGGATGTCCTCTACACGATCTGCCGCCCTGCTCCTCACCAAAGGAAGGTCTGCATCAACCGGGCCCTCCCAACCTGCTTCTACCAACTCTTCCAGTGAATGTGTTGCTTGGCGGTAGTAGGCTCGCCAGTAGTCAGCAATGGTCGTGTGGGCAACCCGAAACAACCATGCAGTACTCCTGTGCGCGCTGCGCTCAAGGCCCAGACCGCGCACAGCTTTGAGAAAGATGTGTGAGGTCTGGGCCTCAGCCACTTCCCGATTCCTCACATGGCTATACACGAAGCGGTAGATGCGCTCGAGATGCTCTTGATATAGCTGCTCAAACTGCTGTATCTCTGCACTCATTGTCATTGGCGCTGCGGAATTCCTCATATCATACCTCCGTGCAATCGTATCTCTCTAGACGTCCAGTGAAGAGTTGCGGAATAAGTTTTGCCAAGAACTGCGGACCCCTGCACTTGCAAGGGTCCGCAGTTCTTGGATCGATCAGTGGGTGCGTTCACCAGTTCCACCGCAAGGCGACCGTATGAACACAAACACCGAATCCATTACCTGCTACCTCGGCGGGAACTGCGAGTTCGGGACGGGCGTGGCAAGATTGGCGGTTGGAGCCTGGTTTGTGAACCCAATGACTGCACAGTTGATGTCGACTCCTGCGGCGCCGTAGGGAGCGGGCTTGCCGGTGGTCGGGTCGATGCCTGTCAGCAGGTCGGGACGCGTGGCCGCCAGGTTGAAGACGACGACCTCATCGATCTGCCGCGTGTTGAGTCCCGCTTTCACCGCCTTGTCGGTCCACAGACCGAGCTGCGCGTCCCACAACGGGCTGTAGGCGTCGGCATGCCGGGGGTCGCGCAGGGTGGGGAAATCTCCGAACACGTTGAGGAGGTCGCCACCATTGCGCAAGGCATCGATCAGGGCCGTGTTCCCAGCTGAGGCATCCTCGCTGGCGTGACCGTCGCGAACCAGGTGCACAAACCCCTGTGCCTGCGGGTTGTTCGCGCCCGTCTGTCCGTTGATAAAGCCGAAGAGCCGCTCGCGGGCGGACCCAAGGAAGTCGTCGCCACCATTGTACGACGCATTGTTCAGCGCGGGCACGTAGGTCGCACGCTCCAACACCGCAGTCAGGGGCTGACCCGCGTCTGTACTGAGGTACACAATCGGCTGGCCAGCGTCAAAGCCCTTGACAAACAGCATGTCGACCCACGACTCCAGAAACTGTCCGGAAGGTGATGTCGCGGGGGCGATGTGGATGCCCAGGACACGGTCACCCGTGTTAGTGTGGTGGACGACGTCGAACGGACCGTCGCCAGTGGCCACGATGGGAGCACTGTAGACGACCGGCGATCCGGCAATCCGAATGAAGGGGCTGTATCCCGGGCCGGCCACGGCACCAGGCTGGAACTTGGCGAGCGGAAAGCCGTTCGGCCCAGGTACCGCGATGCGGGTGGGACTGAAATCCGGCGCGCCTTGGAAGTGCACCAGCGCTTGCCCGAAGGGATTCTGCGCGGGCGTTGGGGAGTCGAGGGTCACCGTCTGCACACAGGCGGGGCAGCCGATCGCGAGATTGGCGAGCTTGGGCGCATAGTTCACCCCCAGGTCATGCGCCAGGCCGACGTCCGAGGCATCCAGGAGGATGAACCAGGCGGTCTTGCCATACGCCTCCCCTTTGTACAGCGGCAGGCGCACCGTCTCGTGGCTGAGATCCACTTGTATGGCGCTCTCCTCGGTCAGATGGTCCCTGGGCAGCAGACCACTGAGCTGTCCCAGTCCCCCCACGTCGGCCGATGCCGACCTCACTGTGTGCCCGGTATTACCGGCCACGACCGCAACAAGCGTTGCCACAAGCAATAGAGTGATCGTTGCGATCAGTACACGCTTATTTGCGTGTATCGATCTGAAGGGTCGATGTTCCATAGTGTAAGTCTCCTTGTTCTACTGGTGCGTGTTGTGGTACCAAAACAAAAGATGTAGCTGCTCTCTGGCTCTACTCGAAAAGAGGATTTTCTGCCGCCAGAACATGCCAGGAGAGGTTCCCCCTCAGATGAGAAAGCGGGAAGGGCATCTGCTGTGTTAGGTGCCTCATTGCTGCTGACCCAACCGGCTGCCTATAGTCCTCTCTGGTGCTAGTATGAGCAGAAAGCGTCAAGAAAACGTGAAGAGCAGCGTCAAGAATAGGAAGGGGCGCATTACCTCCCGTAAAATCTTCCCTGGCGATCTTGTTTTCTCTGTCGCAAAAGCGAGTGTTTGGTATCTAGTGGGAATGGTAGAGCAAGAGTATCGTGTCTTCCGTGCTTCACGCATCCGATCGGGGAAGATTACAGACCAAGCGAGTACCCATCGGGCTTCTTTCGATCTGGCGGTCTTCTGGGAGCAGTGGAGTGAACACGTGAGAAAACAGGTCTCATCAAGCCTTCGACGGTATCCCGTTCTCGTTCGTGTCGCTCCAACCCTGGTTCCGCATCTCGTGCTCCGGTATGGCGAGGAAATCGAGAAGCAGATTGAGCAAGCAGCACCGCCCGATACGGCTGGCTAGATGAGGATCACCTTCACCTTTGAGACAGAGGAAGTCGCCTGGAGTCATATCTTGAGTTTCGGCCCTCTGATGGAGATCTTAGAGCCACAAGACCTTCGGAAGAAGATGGCACAGATCGCGTCCACGCTCTTGATCTTTTACCAGAACGAACGCACTGAGTGAGAGGTTGCCAGCAAATAATGCGGTTCTAGAAAAAAGGCGCTGAATGGCAAACTCTTCTTGACACTAGGTATAAGCTGAGGTGGTGAAGGTGGCCTTTTTTGCAAGCAGGAGCAAAACGATGGCGCGACGAACCCCTCGACCCGAAGCGAAGCTCGCAACCATGCTGACACCGCTTCGGGAGACCTGTGAAGAGTGCGGAACCCAGTTCTGGGTGGCCTATCACCGCCGCCGGAAAGTGCTGACATTGGAAGGACTCTGGCAACTCAGGGTGGTTATGTGCCACTGTCCTACTCCTTCCTGCCCGCGCTATCATGTGCGGTATCATCCCGAAGAAGAAGGACGCTGGGCCTTGCCTCATGGGGAATTTGGCCTGGATGTGATCGCACTGATAGGCCAACTGCGTTATCGCGAGCATCGCAGCGTGCCAGAGATCCATCAAGCGCTCCAGGCTCGTGGCATCCAGATTGCCGAGCGCACCGTGCTGGATCTGCTACAGCGCTATGAGGAGCTGGTCACGTTGAGGATTACCGATCAACAGCACCTGCTCTCGCGGTTGCAAGAGCAAGGATACGTCATCTTGGCTCTTGATGGTTTACAACCCGATGTGGGACATGTAGTGCTGTGGGTGATCCGCGACTGTCTCTCACAAGAGATTCTCCTGGCCCGCCCCTTACTCAGTCAGACGCAAGGAGATTTGACTGCCTTACTTACCGAGGTCAAAACCCTCCTCCCAGTGCCAGTTCACGGAGTTCTCTCCGATGGAGAAGAAACGATTCGGAGTGCGGTGGCTTTTGTCTTTCCTGATGTCCCCCATCAATTATGTCAGTTTCACTATTTGAAAGATGCCGTTGGGCCCTCTACGAGGCGGATCGGCATGCCAAGACGGAGTTGAAGAAGCAGCTGCGCGGGGTGCGACCGATTGAGCGTGCCCTGGAAGCGCATAGTACGCCTGAGAACGAAACGATCCGAGGGTACTGCCTGGCCGTGCGAGCGTCCTTGACGGATGATAGACGTTCCCCGCTGGAAGCGTCTGGGCTACTGTTACATGATCGGCTGACGCAGGTGAATGACTCCATTGCTCGTGTCCAGGAAAAAAAGATTACCGCCATCCTTAAAGCAGTTACAACAGCTTCTCGCCAAAGGATTGCAAGCCACCGCCTCCCTGTGGTCTCCGCTGCAAAGCGCCTACACGTGGATCTGGCAGGCAGCCCACATTTTGAGCAATCAGGAACAGCCCACGGGTGCACAGGTTCGGGAGCGCTATCTCGCCCATTTGCACCAGATGCAGGAGCAGAAAACGAGCTTAGGC
>WNEZ01061737.1_pt1 | contig 11660 bp, 10 predicted proteins | sample 5400521 | NCBI WGS metagenome assembly WNEZ01 (sample SAMN13153339, study PRJNA577476) | soil metagenome | isolation source: 120 cm saprolite under Douglas fir tree site 2 hole 1 replicate 1 | place: USA:California | collected 2015-04-18
ATGGACTTGGCCAGGCAGCATGGAATTGCGGTAATCGAAGATGCAGCCCAAGCCATTGGCGGCGCATATCACGAGAAAAATCTGGGGACCATCGGCTCCCTGGGTTGCTTCAGCTTCTTCCCTTCGAAGAATCTGGGAGGAGCGGGCGACGGCGGCATTGTTACAACCAACGACGCCACTTACGCTGATCGCCTGCGGCTGTTGCGCGTCCACGGCAGCCGGCGTAAGTACGAGTACGAAATCCTCGGCATGAACAGCCGCCTGGATGCAATCCAGGCAGCAATTCTGCGCGTGAAGCTGCGCTACCTGGAGCAATGGACGGAGCAGCGGCGCCGGAATGCCGGACGATACCGCAGGTTTATTGCCCAATCTCTCTCCAGCAACAGCCCCGTGGTTATGCCTATGGAACCGAACGGAACACGCCACGTCTACAATCAATTCACCATTCGTTGCAAAGAGCGCGATCGTTTGCGTGAACATCTGCTTCAGAACGGAATTCCTACCGAGATCTATTACCCTCATCCCCTCCATCTTCAACCCGCATTTTCCTATCTAGGTTATCGGGAAGGCAGCCTGCCTTGTGCAGAATCTGCTGCACGGGAGGTCGTCTCGTTGCCGATTTATCCGGAACTCACTGAAGACCAGCAACGGAGAATCGCTGGGGCACTGGCTGATTTTTATGACCATGTTTCCGCCAGGAATGAGAGGGAGGAGTAGCTGTGACTCGAGCAAACATTGCTGTCATCGGTTGTGGCTACTGGGGCAAGAACGTAGTTCGCGCATTTCATGGGTTGGGTGCGCTGCGGTATGTATGTGATGTACGTCCGCAAGCGCTTGAAGATGCGCGGACAAAATATGGCGTGAGGGTGAGTGCAAGCATCGCGGAAGTTCTCGCCGACCCGGAAGTGCAAGGCGTTGCGATCGCAGCCCCGGCAATCCAGCATTACGAGTTGGTCAAACTGGCCCTGGAAGCAGGTAAACATGTGCTGGTCGAAAAGCCCTTGGCCTTGCGGCTCACCGAAGGACGGCACTTAGCCGAGATTGCGCAGTCGCGTTCCCGTGTGCTCATGGTGGGCCACATTCTGCAATATCATCCAGCGATCACTAAGCTGAAAGAGCTCATTGCGGCTGGAGAGCTGGGCAGAATCAAGTACATCTATTCTTCGCGGCTCAACCTGGGAAAGCTGCGCGCGGAAGAGAACATACTGTGGAGCTTCGCTCCCCATGATATTTCAGCCGTCCTTTATCTACTCGAGGAGATGCCCACGCGGATTGCGAGCCACGGGGGGACCTACATAGATCCCAGAATCGCAGATACAACCCTGAGCACTTGCCAATTTGCCAGTGGTGTTAACGTTCACATCTTCGTCAGTTGGCTGCACCCCTTCAAGGAGCAAAAGCTCACGATTGTTGGCGGCAAGAAGATGGCGGTGTTTGACGATATGCAGCCGGAAGCAAAGCTGGTGCTGTACTCGCATCGCATTGACTGGGTGGACCGCTTACCGGTGGCGCGGAGTGATCATGCTCAGGTCGTGCCCATCGAAAAAGCGGAACCGCTGCGCGTTGAATGCGAGCACTTTCTGGAGTGCATGGACAAGGGGAAGCAACCGCGCACTGATGCAAAGAGTGCACTGCAGGTATTGGAGGTGCTGGATGCGTGTGAGCGATCCCTGCGCAGCGGCGGCAGTCCGGTCGAACTAAACGCGTCAAAAATCAATTATTTCGCCGACCCCACTGCAGTGATTGATCCTGGGGCCGAGATTGGTTGCGACACAAAAATATGGCACTTCTCGCACATCATGCGAGGGGCGAGAGTAGGGGAACGTTGCAATTTTGGTCAGAACGTGGTGATCAGCCCTGGCGTACAGATAGGAAACAACGTAAAAATCCAGAACAATGTATCGGTGTATACCGGCGTGGAACTTGAAGATGATGTGTTTTGCGGACCTTCAATGGTATTCACCAATGTTATCAATCCTCGAAGTCACGTTCTCCGCAAACACGAATACCGGCGAACACTGGTAATGCGTGGTGCTTCCATCGGCGCCAACGCAACCGTGGTTTGCGGGGTCACTCTGGGTGAATACTGCTTTGTCGCAGCCGGCGCTGTGGTTACGCGCAATGTGCCAGATTACGCCCTCGTTATGGGTGTTCCCGCTGAGCAGGTGGGCTGGATGTGCTATTGCGGCGCTCGACTGCCGGATTCGCCATCGGAGGCGTCCTGTTCGGAATGCGGCCGGCGCTACGTCATTGCGAACGCAGAGTGCCGCGAACTGACTGGTGTTGTTACCAAGTTATCGCCTGCCACTCGGACCCTCCCCCACGCTGCCTGACCAGTCGCACATGATCGGAATGAGGAGAAACCATGGCTGACAAATTTATTCCTTTCCACAGACCGTCTATTGGACCGGAGGAGTTCGAGGCAGTAGCGCGAGTGCTTGAATCTGGCTGGCTCACAACAGGCCCATTGGCGCAGCAGTTTGAGCGGGAATTCGCAGATTATATAGGTTGCCGTTATGCCATAGCGGTAAATTCATGTACCGCGGCGCTTCAACTTGCGCTTGACGCGATAGGAGTCAAAGCGGGTGATGAAATCCTGGTTCCCACTTATACTTTTACCGCCAGCGCTGCGGTCGTGGCCCACATGGGCGCACGCCCCGTGCTATGCGACTCACGCCGGGGAGGCTTCAACCTGGATCCGGGTGATCTCGAGCGCCGGCTTACCTCAAAAACTAAAGCCATCATGGCGGTCCACATGGCAGGAGAACCATGCGAACTTGTTGCTCTTCGGCGAATCGCGATGCGACGTGGCCTTCATCTTATCGAAGACGCTGCACATGCACTACCCGCCTCGTATGATGGCGAACGCATCGGAGCGAAATCTGAAGCGACGGCATTCAGCTTCTACGCAACCAAAACTATCACCACCGGTGAAGGAGAAGCGTTATTCCAGGGAAGGAACGTGGTATTACGACGTGATCGAGGCCGGATTCAAGATGAACATGCCCGACCTGCTCGCGGCCATCGGTCTGGCGCAGCTACGCAAGGCAGATCGATTCCACCAGCGCCGCCTGGAAATAGCTTCGAGATACCTTAGTCTTCTTTCCACAATGGAAGAACTGGAAATGCCCCCACTGGTGGATGGCCATTCATGGCATTTGTTCATTGTGCGGCTTCGTTCTGCATATCTCAGCAGCAGTCGACAGGAATTCATTGAAAATCTAAAACACGCAGGCATCGGCACGAGCGTGCATTTCATTCCCCTGCACCTGCATTCTCACTATCGCAGCCGGTATGGCTACAAGAAGGGAGATTTTCCCAATGCTGAAGATGCTTATGAGCGCGCGATTTCTCTTCCCATCTACCCCGACATGAGCGATGCCGACGTGGAATACGTCGCGAATACAATCAAACGCATTGTGCAGGCAAATCGCTCGTGCGCATCTGTGGGCAGCATGTGAGGATTACCGTGGAGTCACACCTGGCACACCAACAACCAGCCTCCGACTGGTGCGGCTCCAGAAGCAAGCGCGTGCTGGACATCATCCTGGCGACGCTTGCGCTGACGGTGACAGCTCCGCTCATGCTGCTCATTGCTCTTGGCATTCGAGCCACCTCGCCAGGCCCAGTGCTCTTCCGCCAATGGCGATTGGGATTGAACGGACAACAATTCCAATTACTGAAATTTCGCACGATGCAGGATCTGGGAGCCGAGACCGGCCCGGGTGTAACTCGCAGGGGAGACCTCCGCGTTACTGAGCTGGGCCAATGGCTGCGAGGGTGGAAAGTTGATGAGCTACCGCAGTTTTTCAACGTGCTGCGAGGGGAGATGTCGATTGTGGGTCCACGACCCGATCTGGAGCAGTTCTGGCGTCAAACCACTGAAGTTGAACGCATGGCGCTTGCCGCAAAACCGGGGATAACCGGGGCAGCCACCCTGACCTTCAGTAACGAAGAAGAGTTGCTCGCGCACATTCCAGAATCCGACCTGGTGGAATTCTACGTTCGCGATCTCCTGCCACGCAAAGCCCGTCTGGATTATCAGTATGCAGCGCACGCCAGCTTCTGGAGTGACTGCCGCATTTTGGTCAAGACAATCGTACGGCTATTTTCTCCGTCCCCGATTCACAATCGCCTGGATAAAAGAAATGGCAACGTTTCCCGATAACAGGCATTTTGCATATACGATCTTTGACGATATCGACCTGAGTACGATTGAAAATATCGGTCCAATTTACCGGCTGTTGGAAGATGTGGACAACGAGGAATCAATAGGTCGAGACGAGGGCCGCGCAGTTAAATTGCCACCAGGTGTGGATCGGGACTAGCACGGGCCGCCTGTATGGTGCAGGCTCATTGTCCTCCGGGAGTTATAGCAATTCAATGGCGGATTTTCCGCGTTGATTTCACCAGAGCGATTCACAAAGCAGCATCAACCGACCATGCACAATAAGACAAACGTCATTGCCGTGACAAACGGAATCTCGCTGATCGTGCCAGTACTGAACGAAGTCATGCACATACAAGGGACTATAGAATCGCTTCTGGAGCAGGACGCTTCGCATGTTATTCAGGAATTTCTGTTCATTGATGGCGGCTCACGTGATGGCACATGCGAAATCATCCGGCGGTACGCCCGCGCACATTCATCAGTTAAGTTGCTCGAGAACCCGCGTCGCACCACGCCAGTCGCGCTGAATATCGGCTTGCGCGCCGCTCGAGGAGAGTATGTAGGTATCCTGGGCGCGCATGCCAGCTATCCTCCTGATTACATCAGGATTTGCTGGGAGGAATTACAAGCGCACAATGCTGCAGGATGCAGCGGCCGCTTGCTTACACTGCCGGCAGACCAGACCTTGGGGGCGCGGTTGGCCGCATGGTGTATGGGGCATCGCTTTGCATCTTCAGGAATCTCCGCGCGTACACGTCGTGAAGGATATGCCAATACCATTCCGTATCCTGTCTTCCGTAAGCAAGCGTTGATTGACGCGGGCGGATATGACGAGACATTGGACCGTAACCAAGATAACGAAATGAATGAACGACTCAGGGCAAACGGTCACAGGCTTTATCTAACTGCCCGAACTCAGGCTGCCTACTACGCTCGTCCGGGGATCGTGAGCTTGCTTGCCCACGCATATAACACAGGTAAGTGGAACGGCAAGACGGTACGCCGGCGACGTGGAGGCCTATCACTATACCATTTCGTGCCCCTTGCGTTTCTTCTAACTACTCTGGCAACCCTGGCGTTTGTTCCAGTTTGCATGAAGCGAAGCGGCTCAGTATCTCTTTCATTATTGCTGCTCGCTTTGCCGATCACTGCACATCTCTTCATGGGAATATTGTCCGGTATCGACACTGCAATTCATCAGCGCAGCGCAGGCGCGTTATTATTACCGCCTGTGATCCTCGCTTTTCACCTTGCGTACGGTGTAGGAACAGCGGTTGGCCTTTTGGGTCGGCTGTCCCTCTGCGAATACCGGGCCGCAAGTCATCGCGAAGTTGTGAATGGGTTAAGAACCAAGGGCAGCTAGGTCCGCCCACTACTTCTCATAGGCGAGTGAAATATCTTTTTCGTGAGTCAGCGTTGGCGACGGTCATGTTACATTTGGCGGGCGTACGAACACGTGCCAACTGGATGGATGTCGGCGGCGTGATGGCAGGGTTGGTCCATTGTCTTAATAAACCCGCGTTCGACCTTGAGGAAAACTTCGAGCAGTCTGCCGTGAGTGTAAGGCCGCGCCCACCGGCAAAGAGAACAACGTGTCAAGCAGAGCTTCAATATTTCCAGAACCCAACCACTTCGGAGTTGGGGCTCAAGCCGCTTTTTGACGCCTTAGCGGCAGGCTACCTGTAATCATGTCCAACTTTCGCACTGGAAAGAGCGAGTGAACGGAATCGGATGTGGAATTGCCGTCCCTCCGACTGATCCGCGAGCTCTTGCCGACGCGGTGCTTTATCTGTTCTCGCACCCGGCCGAGGCAGCGGAATTGGGGCGCCGTGGCTACGAAATAGCCGCTAAGCGTTTCAACTGGGAACTCGCAAGTTGCAAGTTGGATTAACTCCACAAACAGCTGGACAGCAACAGATGAAAATCGCTTTGGAATTCACGCCTGCTCAGTCACCCGAACACCAGAGCAGGCTAAGATACGCATTTCAACTGTTCTGCGCTGTCTATGGGCATGAACCGCGCTGTCTATGGGCATGAACCAGTCCTGGAGAGCACGAACGCCGACACCGCGGACTTGCGGATCACCTATTCCAGCGATCATACAACGCGACAGGGTCCCAAAGTCCTCCGCCTCTACAATGGATACCGCACGCGTCCTTTGACAAGCCGGGCACCCCGGCCTCGCTCCTTCAGCGAGGATGGGAGGACGACTGTGCTGTTCTACCCTACTGAGAACTCCGCAGAGGTAGATTGGCTTGCAGAAATATTCGAATGGACCTCTTGTGCCGACGAGTACAGTGTCAGCGCACGCGATTCCGTCGGCCGCATTCCTTTTGAGAAGAATGTCTTTGCGCGCTACGCACTCGACGAGCGGAGGCCCTATGCGGCATTGGCTATGTGGTTCCTCCAGCATGCAATTTGCAAGCTGGTACCAGTCGCCGAGGAGAGGGCTCGGGCTCCGGAAACAAGTTTGGCGCACGCGATTGTTTGCTCTCATGATGTCGATTTCCTGCATTTAGGGTATCTGTCGACGCTCGGCAGATTAGCAAAGAACTCGCTGATCGCTCTGCAACAATCCCCGACACTTGCGTTGGGCATTGCAGCGCGTGCAGTGCGGTTCGCGTTGGGTGGAATCAATCCGTTGCTGGATGTCGAACAGCTCGCGAGGTCGGAGCAGATTTCCGGAGTCACTTCGTCGTTCAACTTCATCGTGCACCATGGGCATCGAAGAGATGCCAATTACCGGATCGAAAGCCAGGCGGTGATCGCCCTCGCGAAACGCCTCCAGTCGATGGGAATGGAGATCGGCTTGCATGGCTCGTATACCAGCCTGGATACAGGAGACGGGCTAGCCAGGGAATTCGAGGTACTTCAAAAACACGGATTTCGCCCTCTTGGTGGTAGGCAGCATTGGCTCAGGTTTAGCTTAGACCGGCTTGTGCCAGCCGTAGAAAGGGCGGGGGCACTCTTCGATACTTCGATCGGCTGGCAGCATCGCATTGGATTCAGAGCCGGTGCGTGCTTCCCGTTTCCCCCCTACAACTTCGCCGAGGAACGGCCGGCCAGGTTCCTCGAATTCCCGTTGGCAGTAATGGACCAGGCATTGCCACCGAATGAAGAAGAGGCGTTTGGCGAGGTCGCGAAACTGCTTGCGACCAGCCGCATGTATGGCTGGGGCGGCATTTCGTTGCTGTGGCATCCCGCGGCTTTCGGAGGTGGACAAATTCCGATTGGAATTGGCCGCTCGTTTTATGACTTGGTTAACGCGCGCTCCGAGCGGAAGGATTGCTGGCTATCTGCTGGGGAATTCCTGCGGAAAGTTCGCAATCGATATATAGAAGTAGGCCTGATGGATAGAGGCTGGGGAGCAAGTCTGATCAATGTTGACGAAATCGGTCAAAGCTCTGTCGAAGCTCAACGCAGAAGAAACCTTCACGATGCGCTACCTTGAACCGAGCGAATATCCCCTTTGGGATGCGCTGGTAGACGCATCGCCTCAGGGCTCAGTATTTTGTCGCTCATGGTGGTTGAGGGCTCTCGGGGATGTTCGCCTATTAGCGTGTTTCGCGGGGAGCGAAATAATCGCGGGTATCCCGTTGTATTTTGAAAGACACTTTGGCATCCCGGTATGCACAATGCCGAAGCTGACGCGGACGTGGGGCGTAGTCATGCGGCCGCTGGAGGGAAAAACAGTTGCCGCGGCGGCGCGCGAAACAAAGATTCTGCGGACATTCGCCGTTCGGCTCTCTCAATACAGACTGTTTTTTCAGGCGTTTCACCCAGGTTTGTCAAATTGGCTGCCGTTTTACTGGTCAGGATTTCGGCAGACTACTCGTTTCACGTATGTGCTTGATGACCTCACTGACTTGAGCCGAGTCTGGCATGGGATGTCCGAGAGTGCTCGCGGCCAGGTAAGAAAGGCAGAAAGAGCCGGTTTCACCGTGGTGCCGTGCGGCATCGAGGAAGTCTACGGGTGTGAATTCCAGAGTTTCCAGCGCCAGGGAAGGAGACCGTCCCACAGCGAATCCCTTCTCAGGAACATACATGATTCCGCAAAGGAAAATGACAGCGGTGCGTGTTTCGCCGTAGTTGACCAAGCAGGAACGGTACATTCGGCGCGTCTGCTAGTGTGGGATAGCCACCGAGCGTGGCAAGCAGAGTCCGACGATGACGTTCGGGCCGACTCCTAGAGCACGCAAGTGCTGTGCGAGCTCGTTGGCTTGCGCATTCAGCTCGCGGTAATTCAGGATTCTTTCGTTATCCGAGACAGCAATTGAGGCTCCAACCTTAGTTCACGCTTGCCTCCAATTTGCGGGCAAGCTGTAGCCACGGCCTGCAGCACTCGGTCCAGCAAAAGCCTCTTGTCAGCTGCGAACACACGCCCGTTATTTGTAGGTCTCCGCCTCTTTTTCGCAACGACGTGCGTGACGTCTAATCGTCTTATAGAGGAGATGTTATGTCTATCTTTTCTGTTCCCGATCCTCTGACTGAGCATCCGGTCGCTATCCCGTTGAACAATCAGTCTCGACCAGCATGCATTGCCGAATTAGTGTCTGTCCAGGCAGTTTCCAGCCCAAATGCAATTGCTGTCTCGGATAACGAAAGAATCCTGAATTACCGCGAGCTGAATGCGCAAGCCAACGAGCTCGCACAGCACTTGCGTGCTCTAGGAGTCGGCCCGAACGTCATCGTCGGACTCTGCTTGCCACGCTCGGTGGCCACGCTCGGTGGCCATGGTCGTAGGTGCGCTGGGAATCCTCAAAGCGGGTGGAGCTTACCTTCCCGTAGATCCGGCATACCCAACGGCACGTCTAGATTTCCAATTGAAGGACGCTCAAGTTCCCGTTGTGGTTGCGGGACAATGCATGAGGCAGCGATTGCCCGCCGGACCGTGGCGCCTAGTTGCATTGGATTGGGAAGGGCAGCAGACGAACTGTCACGCAAACGCTGACTGTTCCGAATCTCCCGCAAGAATCGAGGTAGCTGAGGAAGATCTCGCTTACGTGATCTACACGTCCGGTTCAACTGGCCAGCCTAAAGGTGTGGAGATAACCCACGCGAGCCTGCAAAACCTTGTATCTTGGCATCAGCAGACGTTCGCAGTGCGACCCAGCGACCGGGCCACTCAGCAGGCAAGCCCGGGTTTCGACGCGGCGGTCTGGGAGCTGTGGCCTTACCTCACCGCCGGAGCGAGCGTGCATATTCCGGATGACAATACGCGCAGCAGCCCAGAATCGTTTCGCGACTGGCTAGTGGCGCACACGATCACTATTGCGTTTGTTCCTACCCCTATGGCCGAACGACTGATGCTTCTGGACTGGCCATCGAATACAGCTTTGCGCGTTCTGCTAACCGGAGCCGACACACTGCGCCATTACCCTCCGACGACGCTGCCTTTCGCCGTCGTGAATAATTACGGTCCCACCGAGTGTACGGTCGTAACTACATCCGGGACGGTGCAACCGGATGGAAAGCCGAATCGTCTGCCGTCCATTGGCCGGCCAATCACCAACATGCAGGTTTACATTTTGGATGAAAATCTGGAGCCGCTACCGCCAGGTAGACCTGGCGATCTGTACATCGGCGGCGTGGGTCTGGCGCGCGGATATAGGAACCGCCCCGATCTCACGAACGAATGCTTTATTTCAAATCCCTTTAGCAAGCAACTAGGCTCCCGTCTGTATAGAACGGGAGACGTGGCGTGCTCGCTGCCGGACGGTCAAATCGCATTCCTGGGCCGGACTGACGACCAGGTCAAAATCCGGGGCTATCGCATCGAAACCAACGAAATCGCCAGCGTGCTTGATCGCCACCCCATGATCCAAGCGAGCGTCGTGATAGCTCGAGAAGACACGCCGGGCGAAAAACGCCTGGTTGCTTACGTCATGCCAAAGGAAAATGGGCAGCTCACAGACAAAGTGCTCCGAGAGTTTCTGCTTTTGACCTTACCGGAATACATGATACCGGCAGCTTTTTACCGACTAGACAGCGTTCCATGGAGTGCTAGCGGCAAGATAGATCGAAATGCCCTTCCACTGCCGACGCAAGCGCATCAACTCAGTGACGAAGAGTACATTGCGCCCCGCACACCAGTGGAGGAGCGCATGACAGGCATCTTAGCCACACTTTTGCGCTTGGAAAAAGTGGGCGTGAATGAGAACTTTTTTCTCTTAGGAGGAAACTCCCTGCTGGGGGCGCAAGTAATTGCGCGGGTGCGCGACACCTTTGGGGTCGAACTCACTCTGCTCAGCCTATTTGATCACCCCACGGTTTCCGGCCTGTCTGCCGAGATCGAGCGACTACTTGTCGTAAAGCTGGGTGCAATGAGCGAAGACGAAGCAGAACGCCTGGCGGCTAAGTTCGGCACACTGGGAACGTAGTATGAGCGCCATCGCAGAAACCATTGCTCACATTTGTAAGCCGGATAACCTGAGCCGTTATCATCTGCTTGATCCCGCGGTCCTGGCGGATTCATACCCCTTGTACCTGCGAGGACTAACCGCGCTGCCTATTACGTTTTAGCTTATTGCAGACTGGCAGTGTGGCCAAAGGTCTAAGGAGGACGATGTGGCACAAGATGCTGTGAGTCTTTCAGAAACCAAACGGAACCTCTTGCAAAAGTATCTCCGAGGTGAGTTCCCGCAGGCTCTGGGCGCGCCCGCTATCACCCGCCGGTCTCGAGAAAATCCCCCACCTTTGTCGCTAGCTCAGCAACAAGTGTGGCTTCGTTCCGAGATGACTAGTGGCATGCCGCCCCTTTATAACGAATCTATAACCATTTATCGAACCGGTCCGCTCGACGTCGCTGCCCTGCAGCGAAGTTTCATCGAAATGATTCGGCGTCACGAAGCTTGGCGAACCACTTTTGATACGGTGTTCGGAGCACAGCCCGTCCAGGTTATCCATCCAGCCCCTGCCGAAATCCCGTTGCGGGTCGTGGACCTATCTGCAGCGCCGGAAGCTACTCGAGAGACTGCAGCCCTGCGGCTGGCCAGCGAGGAAGCCCGGCCGTCCTTCGACCTAAAGCACGGTCCGTTGGTGCGAGCCACGCTAGTGACGCTGTCGGATCAGGATCATCGGCTGTTTCTGACTATGCACCAAATAATCGTTGACGGTATTTCCGTATACGACATAATTCCTTCAGAACTTGCAACACTCTACGAAGCGTTCTCTACTGGTAGGCCTTCGCCGCTACCGGAGCTCCCCGTTCAGTTTGCTGACTTCGCCCTTTGGCAGCGGCACTGGCTGCAGGAGGAGTCACTGGCGAACCAGGTGTCCTTCTGGCGTAAACAGCTTGCTGGCAATCTTTCGGTTCTCCAATGGCCGGGAGACCGTCCGCGGCCGGCCTTTCAGACATACCGGGGTTCAATCAAACCATTCACGTTGCCAAAGCGATTGACTGAAGCGCTTCGCGAACTGAGCCAGCGGGAGGGGGTCTCCCTATTTGCAACTTTGCTGGCAGGATTCGCAACTTTGCTTTATTGCTACA
>WNEZ01034045.1_pt1 | contig 11659 bp, 10 predicted proteins | sample 5400521 | NCBI WGS metagenome assembly WNEZ01 (sample SAMN13153339, study PRJNA577476) | soil metagenome | isolation source: 120 cm saprolite under Douglas fir tree site 2 hole 1 replicate 1 | place: USA:California | collected 2015-04-18
AACGGTACCGTGGCCATTGAGAATTCGCGTGAAATGGCCCAGATGGTGGTCCGTTATCTCGTGCTGAACCACAACGTTCCTCTCTATCGTATTTACACCGTCGGTATGGGCAATGCTCCTCTTCAGTCTGAAGATGGCAAACCCAAGCGCGCCCGTGGTGGCCGCGTTGAAATCAGCCTGCTGAAGAACAGCCTGGGCGATTTGAATGCCGCGAATGGTGATTCCGGCGCTGCTAACACGCAGGCTGCTCCGGCAACTCAGCAGCAGCAGCAGCAGACCACTCCTCCCGCCAACACTGGCGCGGAGAAGCCACCGAATCCTCCGCAGCAGTAACGCAGAAGATACATCCTCTCTACTCAATGACCAAACCTTCTCCCTCCTGTTTCATCGCAGGAGGGAATTTTTTTGCGCGCTAAACACTGCGCGAAATCTGCACCAACGCAAGCCCACACGCCCTCGGCACTCAGTCAAACCAACCGCTACGATAAACCAGCCACCAGCAGAATCCAGCCAGCGGCAACGTGAGTGCCAGACTCCAGACGATCGGTAACGTCACGTCAGCGATCAACCCAAGTACCATGAACAGCAACCAGAACATTTTTTTCTGCATGCCACCGCCTTCACCAAGACTACGCGACGTTCACCCTTGCGCGCATCTTTCTTCGACCACGGAGCTGATTCAACAATGACGCCCGTTTGCGCTTCTCGCGTGCTGGATTTTCGCGTGCTGGATTTTCGACTGAATGTCATTTAGTCTTCTCTGCCCGGCATCCATCGCGAAACCAAGGAACCTAAATGAAACGCTGCCTCGTCCTGATCTTCAGCTTCTGTGTCACTCTCACAGCATTCACACAAGACCTGCCATCATCAGTGACACCTGCCCCAAAAGTTCCCGTCCCTTCGAGCTCGCGTCCGGCGACGGTTGGAACTGGCGGAGTCGTGGACAGGGTCAAACAGGGAGCGGAGGCGCGCGGGGCCAAGAGCAATTCACCTGTCGCAACCAGCTTTTCCGACAACCTGCGCGCTCTGGTGGAAATTCCCGCTGTTGCCGGATACGAACAGCAAGTGGCAGCAAACATTGGCTGGCGCGTGAAAACCATTTTGCCTCAAGCCAAGATCGTTACCGATGAGCAAAGCAACGTGACTGTCACACTGGGTTCCGGCGCACCGCATCGTCTGATCGCCGCATCCATGGACGAACCAGGTTACGTCGTCAGCGGCATCACCCCCGAAGGTTACCTGACGTTGCAACGTCTTCCTCAAGGCGGCAATCTCCCGCTCTTCAACGAGCTCTACGCCGCGCAGCCGGTAAAGATCGGCACTGCGAAAGGTACGTGGATCAACGGCGCAGTGGCTGGTGTATCCATTCATTTGCAGCCGCAGCGCCAGCATCCTCCAAGCCCCGCCGATCTCGACAACATGTATGTTGACGTGGGCGCCACATCGCCCACCGAAGCGCGCACAGGCGGAGCCGATGTGCTCAGTCCGCTGGCCATCGACCGCAAGCTCTATGCCATGGGTGGAGGTCAGTTCACCGCACCTGCCATTGGCGACCGCTTTGGCGACGCGGCACTTCTCGAAATCCTTCGTCACACTGATCCCGCAAAGATAAAGGGAACTGTGACGTTCGCCTTTGTGGCGCAGCAGTGGTTGGGAGCGCGCGGCCTTCAGCGTCTTGTTTATCGCCTGAAGCCGGATGAATTGATCTTTGTCGGTCGTCTCATGCGCGGACCCGCACCAGCTCCCGCCGGACGCGGCCAAGGCTTACCAGCTTCGGGCGAACGTGAAGCTGCTCCCGGATTCACTCAGCCGATCGGCAGCGGCGTCATCGTCGCTTCCGAAAAGCCTGAAGCTGATGCCACAGCGCTGGCCGGCGATTTAAAACAACTGGCATCACAATCAAACATCGCGATCAAAGCTGACTTCTCCGCGCCGCTGTTTCCGCGTGGCGGATACATGTTCCAACCGGCACTACCCGCTCGAACCGTGCAGCTTGCCGTCGCAACACAATGGCCTTCCACGCCCGCTGAACTCATTGACGCTCATGATGTCACTTCGTTGATCACTTTGCTCGAGACTTATCTCACCGGCTCGCCGCAAAGAGTTGACCTACCGGAAACCAGGCCACTGGCTGAACCAGCACATGCTCGCGTTCAAACCGTTCCTTCAGTCGAATCGACCATTCAGAACCTTATTGAAACTTACGGCGTGAGCGGCGGCCATGAAGCCAACATTCGCCAGACGGTCACAACGCTTCTGCCTGCATGGGCCAAGCCTGAGACTGACAATGCCGGCAATCTTGTCCTGCATTGGAAGCCGGCTGCCGGAAGCAAATCGCCAAAGATCGCCGTGGTCGCGCACATGGACGAGATCGGCTATGAGGTCCACTCCATTCTGCCGGACGGCCGTCTTGAACTTGAAACCAAGGGCGGTGGCGTGCTGGCTTATTTTCTCGGTCATGCGGGATTCGTGCACTCTGCCAATGGAATTCATCCTGGCGTGGTTGAACTTCCAGAAGGCTGGGACAAGCAGGACTTTCAATGGCCGCGTGGCCCGCGCACTATGTTCCACATGAACATCGGCGCCCACACGCCAGAGCAGGTCGCGCAGATGGGTGTGAAACAAGGTGACTTTGTCACCATTCCGAAACAGTATCGCAAGCTGATGGGAGGCCGTGCCAGCGCGCGTGCCTTTGATGATCGCATGGGTTGCGCTGCTCTGGTCGCGGCGACCTGGGCACTTGGCGAGAAGCTGGATCGTGACATCACTTTCATCTGGTCAACCAGTGAAGAACTAGGTCTGGAAGGCGCAGCCGCTGCCGCCAGGAACATGGACGCATCCCGCCGCACTCCCGATTACGTCTTTGCCGTCGACACATTTGTCAGCGCCGATTCTCCGCTTGAATCTCCACGTTTTGGCGACGCGCTTCTGGGCAAAGGCTTCGTCGTGCGCGCCATAGACAACTCCAACGTGGTCCCACACAAGCTGGTGGAGAAAGTACTCTCTATCGCGCACACCGCTAACGTTCCGGCACAATACGGAGTCACCGGTGGAGGTAATGACGGCGCCGCTTCGCTCGTCTATGGCGCTACTGACGTTGCGCTGGGCTGGCCGCTGCGTTATTCGCACTCGCCTGCGGAAGTCATTGACCTGCGCGATCTGGATACGCTAGGCAAGATCATCACCGCCATCGCTCGTAGCTGGTAGAGATATCGATGAGAGTGGATTGCCAAACGCTTTTCGACTCCTAGCTTTCCTGGTCGTAAGCCCAATTAGGTAACAATTTCCATAGGCTGAACTGAAACGAGGTGTTGGCCTTGCTCACTTTTCCTCAAACGGTCCCGTCCAAGCTGTACGCGATTCGTTGGGAGTCTCACCCGGAAAATACTGCAACTTTCCCAAAGTCCCGGAATCTTAAGATAAGTTAGGAACCGTTTACTTCTTCTTTACGTACGTTTATTAGCAATAAAAGTCTTGCAGGAGCGTCTACAGATCATGTTTGGCCGTAAAAATATTGTCGCCGGCCTCGAAGACAGCATTCACGGCAATCCGGTTTTTCGTCAGTGGGCGCGTTCTTGGAGCAAGCGTGCGATCATCAAAAATGCGATCAAGCTGGTTTCCTCGGTTTCCGCGCCAAGCGTCACAACAGGTGAATCGGCCCAGGCACAATTCACCCAGGCACAATTGACCCAGGCACAATTTATCCAGGCACAAACAGGTGATTCTCAGGCCGACACTCTCATAGCCTGCGTCACTCGGTTGGAGCCGCTGCAACGCTTTGTTTTTGTCATGGCCGTGTTGGAAGGCTATTCCACCACGGAATGTGCAGCGCTGCTGGCCTGCTCTCCTCAGCAGATCTTATCGGCCAAGGCAGAAGTCCTGAAACATATCGGCAACAAGCCGTGCTCAGAGGTAACCGTACCCAGGAAATACGACATCCTTGCTCCTGGTTTGATGACGCGCGCACAGGTAGCCTGATTTTAGACTCGTTTCTTACAACTCCTCTTTCCACAAATTTCTTCTGGATGAATAGTTTTCAACCCTGTCATCCTGACCGAAGCCGAGCGACGCAAGTCGTGAGGCTGAGTGGAAGGATCCCGAGAATGTATCCATTGCCATGCCGATACGGGGTATTCTCCCGGAATGCCGATTGTGCCAAAGGTGACAGCGAAATGACGCTCAGCGTTCCGGACCTCTTCTCCCTGGCACATTGAACACCCAAGACGTCTCCTCGCCGAATCGATTAATCTCCCCGTTGAAAGCTGATACAATGGCTTTGCATCACGTCGCGTCCTCACGGAGAGATGGCCGAGTGGCTGAAGGCGGCGGTTTGCTAAACCGTTATAGGGGCTAATACCTCTATCGGGGGTTCGAATCCCCCTCTCTCCGCCAGCCTTTTTCTTCTATTGAATCACTAAGTTATAACCAAACCCTTCCTTAGGTTTTCAGGAAATCAGATCGTAAGTTGTTTATTTTCTGCCGGTCCAGGACAGTTCGAAAGTGCGACCCGAGTCGCCTAAAAAGAGCCTCGTCTGTTCGGGTGAGATCATGAACAATGTTCGACATTCTCGCCGCGAGCTTCGGCCCGAGAAAATGATTTCTGGTTTTGCGACCATTAGGAAACAAGTTTATGCCGAAGTAGTAGACACAAGGGCGTTTCTCGTTACACATCCGGTTGTACCCAAATTAACTGTGTCGATATATCAATACCTCGGAAATCGTATTTCAACGTTGGCGGAAGGCTCTTGATGAGATCGAACAGGCCCTCACGACCGGGAGCAATGTGCGCGCTGTGCTGGATGTAGTGAGGTGACCAAAACTTCTCCGCAGCCGCGTAGTCACGCTTGTTGAACAACGTATCGAACGCTTCCAGGACAAGAGCTTTGTTTTTCGACTCAACTGTACGATTCATTGCTACGTCAGCCTCCTCTTAAAGCTTTGATCCACCGTCCACAGGGATACTGGCGCCGGTGATCCAGCGCGCCTTGTCCGAAGCCAGGAACGCGACTACGTCGGCCACGTCTTCCGGTTTGCCGATTCGCTTTAGGGCTTGCATCCCGAGAGTGGCCTCGCGACCTGCTTCAGTCTTCGCGAAATTTGACATGTCGGTGTCGATCACACCGGGCGCGACTGCATTTACGCGTATACCTCGGGGCCCAAGAATGGCAGCCCAGTTCTTGACAAGAGTCTCTAATGCTCCTTTGGTCGAGGTATAGGCGAGGATTGAAGGGTTGTCCAAGCCGGGATTCCCAACTACGGCGTGGGCTCCGAGCGAAGAGATCACGATAATGTTCGAGCCTTCACCGAGAATGGGCAGGAGTTGCTGCACCAGGAAGAACGGGCTTCGGACGTTTGTGGCAAAGAGGTTGTCAAAATCCTCTACCGTGTAATCCGCGATGCGTGCCGCCTTGCTGATTCCGGCGTTGAGCACAAGCACATCCAATCGATCGCCGACGATTGAGCGCACCTGTTTAGTTAGCAGCGCAGCGCCGTTCGGAGTCCCCAGATCCGCCGAGATTGCATTTGCGTGTCCGCCCTTCGTTTCGATCTCGGAGACGAGAGATTCCGCTTCCTGCGCGGAGCGGCCGTAGTGAACCAGGACGTGTGCCCCGGCCCTGGCAAGCGCCGCTGCCGTCGCGCGGCCAATTCCTCTTGATGCGCCCGTCACCAGCGCAGTTTTGTTGTGCTGAACCATTCTTACCTCCTGTTACCAATTCAGCCCACAGGCACCGCATCGGATACGAGCGCCAGGGCTGCTCTCGCGCAATCGACGTCGTTCTGTACCGTGGGCGCCCCGCTCAACCCGATCGCTCCGACAACTTCTCCATCCACCTTAATGGGAAACCCTCCTCCCCAAGCCGCTATCCGCGAAAGAGTGGGGATGCCGGCCAAAAGCGACGGATCGCCCTGAATAAAGTTGAAAAAATCCTGCGTGGAAACGCCGAGCAGAGCTGTGTACGCTTTATTCTGCGCCATCTCGATGGTCGGGATCGGGGCCCCATCCATCCGGCTGAAGGCCTTGAGATTGCCCCCGTCATCGAGAATCGCTACGTTCTCGCTAACGCCAAGTTCTCTGGCTTTCGCCACTGCTGCATTCACCATTTTTTGTGCCAGCTCAGAAGAGATGCTGTGTTTCTTCACTACGTTAGCCATTGGACACCTTTCCTCCACTGATATGTATTGCGTGTTCTTGCGGTTAAGCGTTGGTGCCGCCGTCGACAGTCAGGTTCGCGCCGGTGATATACGACGCCTCCGGACTAGCCACAAACGCGACCAACGCGGCGACTTCGTCAACAGATCCGTAGCGGTTGAGCGCTGTGGCGGCCTTCTGAGGCACCGCCCAATCGCCCGCCGCGGGATTCAAATCCGTGTCGATCGGACCCGGCTGGACGTTGTTGACCGTGATACCCCGGCTCCCGATCTCTCTGGACAGCCCCTGAGTAAACATCTTTACGGCTCCCTTCGTGGCCGAGTAGGCCACCAGCCCGGGCGCCAGGACACGCTCGCCTACGCTCGAGCCGATCATGATGATGCGGCCGCCGCTCTGCATGTGCTTCAGGGCCCCTTGCGTCGCAGCCAGTGTGCCGCGGAGGTTGATGTCAATCATGCGATTCATGTCCTCGGACGTGGTCTCCGCGAACGTTTTCGGAATGGCTGTGCCGGCATTATTCACAAGTACATCAAGCCGGCCGAAGGTCGCGACGGTCTTTTCGACCGCGCCCTTGACCGCTTCGGTATCGGCAGAGTCCGCCTGGATCGCAACAGCCTTTCCGCCATCGCGTTCAATCGCCTTGACCACGGCGGAAGCCGCGCTGGCGTCCTTCGCGAACGTGATGGCCACGTTCGCTCCATCCGCCGCCAGACGCTTCGCGATCGCCGCGCCTATGCCCCGCGAACCGCCGGTAACCAGTGCCACTTTATTGGCTAACGTAGACATAAAAATCTCCTTTGGCTTTCTTCGAACAATTCACTACTCCACTCATTCAACTGACTATGATCTTGCTCGGACCTGTCAGACACATATCTGATGTGGCGTTCTTGTAATGGATTTGGCAGTCTGAGGAATAGAAGCTATTCCCGGTCGGAATGCATTTGGGCTCAAAAGGACTCACTTCGGAACAGCTGCAGGAACCGCCTGAGAGGAATGAACGTCCTCCCGCTGGAACAGCTGAGTTGAAGACTCTCCAGCAATGCAATACATTCCATAGAGGAATAGCGAGGCTGTTGTGGACAAATTCGATGCCATGCAGGTGTTCGTCCGCGTGAGGCCAGACAGCACCGAAAGGACTCATCCGTGTGACTGTTCCGCCGACGTTTGCCCGCCTTCATATGGTGTCAAAGCTTCCTGCTTTTTTCGCTGCCTATCCCGACCTGGCAGTTGAGATGGCCGCGTCCGAGAGCCCGACAACGATCATCGAGGACGGCTTCGATCTGGCGATCCACTCCGGGGATCTCCCAGACTCAACTCTGGTGGCGCGAAGGTTCGCGCAGACGATAATCATTCTCGTCGCCACTCCTCAATACCTTACACGACATGGCGCACCGGAGTCGCCGGAAGATCTCTCTCGCTTTCGTTCGGTCGTCTTTGTCGAGCGAGGTTCTGTACAACCGTGGAGCTTTGGGTCTGGAAAAGACGCAAAGCGTGTTGTTCCCACAGGAGTCTTTCGAACCAGCGATATTGAACAGATGAGGATGGGTGTCCTGGAACACCTGGGGATTGCCCAGGCGCCGGCATGGCTCTTCGCGGCAGAACTCAGAGAAGGTACCGTTATCCGTCTTCTGACTCCCTTTGAGCGAACAGTGCCAATCCTCGCCGTGCGTCCCGCCAGCCGCCGGATGTCCACCAAAGTTCGCATCTTCATCGAGCACTTGGAGAAGACTTTCGCGCTCTGTTCCCAGTTCAATCCACGGCCCAGCTAACCCTGTGGCGGAAGCCCGGCCATACAGTAACTCTAAGTCGGCTTGTCGGAACGTCTTGGTAGCGGTTGCGGGTTGAGTCGTGGTTTCTACCGCCGCGGCTGCTCGACTATGCTTCATCTCTAGCAATCTTGCCGGACGCAGTCTCTTTCGGATAGTTGAAGAAGAGCTGATTGCCGTCGGGATCATCGACCACCAGGAGCCGGTAGCCCCACGAACCCTCCTTGACCGGAACGCCCTTGGCCTCGAGCTCCACGCGCAGCGCGTCCAACGCGGCGACCGCGGCCTCGCGCGTCTCCGGCTCGACGTTGAGGGAAATGAACATCAGCCCTTTGCCAATCTTCTCCGGCCACGTGTCGGCCAGGATAAGCGCGCAGCCCTGCCGGTCGACCTGCGCGACGTGCGCTCTGCCGTCCTCGCTGTAGCGCCAGGGGCTCGTGAAGCCAAGCCGGTTAACGTAAAAGAGGAGCGAGGCCTCAACATCCGTTACGTGTAGGACGGGGCGTGCGAACCAGTCTGTCATAGGCTACATATCCTCAAATAAAGATAAACTTCTTCCTAGATCAGTTTCAAAAACAAGGTGTCGCCGTTCTGCTTTGGGCAGCGTTTTGAGCGGCTACCAGCCAGTCACCGGCAGCCGTTTCCGCTCGATACGCAAGATTTTTTTCCAGTACGCACTGCACAACATCGCCTTCGTAGATATTTAAATGTCGTTACATCTGCGGTGGGGCCATGCGCAGCAGGAACTCAGTCCCGCCATGGAGTTTGAAGTTCTTCTTCTTGGCCGTCATCGTAGTAGTCGCCGGAGGCTTGTCGAGGACCCAATTCAGCTTTAGTCCATCCATCCCTATCGCTCCACTTGAATCCTCTTGCAGGTTCGACTTCGGATCCGCCTTGCCTTTCAGGATCGCGGTCTGCACCGCCGCACTTGAACCTGAGCCAGAACTAGCCGCCGCGTTTCCAGTCCGTTGTGTGGCCTCGCCGGAGTGGTTCATTAAGAAGAACGGGTCTCCGGACAGATCGTCAGGCGGAGTCGCCACCGCTGCAATAATACCTATCAGAGCGACCTCTTGACCGGGATTCGGTGTCGCCTTGTCGAGCACGATCGAAACCGTATTCCCGTCCTTCGCGTCAACCACGGTCGCGCTGAACGCCGTGCCGCGCAGCATTAGAGTCTTCCCCTTGACTACAAGATCGCGTGTAAGGTGCAGGGCGATCTTGTCTCCTGCCTTAGCTACCTTGAAGTCCAGTGTTTTGTTCAGGGCGCAGAATCCAATGGCGGCCTGTTGCGCTCCTGCTGCCAGAGTCAAAAAAAGTAGCATTAAAGGAACTGCAATGATTCGACGCATGGTTTCGCTCCAGTAAAGTTCGCTCCAGTAAGACGTCGGCACGAAGTGTAACACCCCCTTAGTCCTACCCTTAGCCCAACACGGTGCGAATCACTGCAAAGAAGAGGCGGACTTGCAGGTCACACTCGAAACGGGCTGCTACCCGAGATTAATAACTTGGCTTCTTAAGGCTTGGCTTCTTAACGCTTGGCTTCTTAACGCTTGGCTTCTTAAGGAAAGACAGATGCCCGGGGAAAGGCTCACACATCCGGTGTACGTGTCACGTACCCGGAATCGTCAAAAGTGGCGTTTTCAGTGTGTTGAGCGATGTCGAAAATCAATAAGTTGCCTGGTTTTCAATGAACCCTGAAGGTTCGAATCCCCATCTCCGCTGGCGCAAGTCTGGTCCCGATCCCAGCTTTGCGCGAACGTGGACGGCCATCGTGGGCTATTACAAATCTTCAACACGAATCGTAATCATTAGAAAAAATAATTTGCTTTTAATCCTCTGCTAATCAGCGTGAACCATATTGGCTCCGCATCACTTTGAAGGCAAGCAGTACCTCTTAGGCAAAACAGACTTGTGATCACGCAAGCCAGCTAAGCGTGATTTGCATGCTCGCGGCCATCGCCATTGAGTCCAACCCTAGATTGGACGGGCCCCTTCCGGACAGTTTCCCAAAAAACATTTCGTCACCACAGGTCCCCTTTGTACTCCCTGGAGGAAGAAGCATGCGTACCACCGTCAGCAGGTTGAATTTTGCAGCACTCAACGTAACAAAGAATGTCAGGTTTTCTCTTTTATCTTCATTTTGGGCTGTAGCAGTTACGCTCCTCTTGGCGATTCTGCTGCCGGTTTCTCTTCAAGCCCAGAACTTTGTCTACGTTACCAATCGCACGGTGACTACGAATACCGTTTCAGCTTTTGCTGTGGACGCCGGCGGCGTGCTTACGGCTGTCCCGGGCTCGCCTTTCTCCACCGGTGGCGCTGGCGCAAACGTGCTTTGCGCTGCCGTGGATCGGATCACGATAAGCCCTTCCAGGAACCTTCTATTTGTAACGAATTCAGGTGACCAGACCATCAGCGCGTTTCAGATCGCGCCTGCAACGGGCGTTCTCACGCCAGTAGCCGGTTCTCCGTTTGCTTCCGGACTGACCCTGGATAGCTGTGGTGGCATATCGCTGGCAGCCACGCCGAACGGCAGTTTCCTGATGGCCTCCAGCAACGGCGTCATCAAAACGTTCAACGTCGCTGTGAGCGGAGCTCTCTCTCAGGCAAGCACCGCTTCACTGTTGCCCTCACCGATGGTAGGCATGAAGATCTCCGGTGATGGCAGATTCCTGGCCGTCTCACATCAGACAACGGTCTCAGTCTTTACCATTGCAGTCGACGGCTCCCTGACCGCCGTCCCCGGATCTCCCTTTTCTAAGAACGGCACAGGACTGGTGGGTGGGTTGGAGTTCAGCTGCAATGGAACGCTGCTCTATGCCGGTGAAGGCGGAGCCGCTAGCTCCATCACGGACGCCTGGAGCGTGGCCACGACCGGAGCGCTAACTCCCATCGCCGGCAGTCCCTTCGCGGCAGCCGGATCTGATTCAAACATAGTTTTTCTCACGCCGGATAACACGATTCTCCTGCAGAGCAATCAGGGCAGTAATGATCTCAACCAATTCACCGTCAATGCGGACGGCACGCTCACCAGCATCGGCGCGTTTACCATCGCTGCGGGACACAATCCTGTGGGCCTGGCCAGCGACAATTCAGGACTCTTCCTGTACGCAGCCGACGACGCATTTGGCGTGGCCGTCTTCAACATCCTCCCAAGCGCGATTCCGACACTTGTCGCCGACAATCCCATGACCGGCGCCGGCCAGATTCAGGGCGTTGCCGCTTTTCCTCCGCGCAGTTGCTCGCAAGCGGATTTCACGATCGCTCAAACCGCATCCCCCAATCCGGTGACAGCGGGCGGCCACATTACGTACACAATCACCATCACCAACCACGGGCCGAACCCGGCATCAGTGGCGATCAACGATCTTTTGCCCCGGGCGGATATGACGTTCGTCTCCTGCACCCCCGGACCGGGTGGAGTCTGCGATAAAGGCGCGGGCTTGAACCGCACCATCACATTTGCTTCGCTGGCCAGCGGAGCCACGGGTACCGCCACCATCGTTGGATCCACATTGAGCACCTTGCTGAACCAGGACACCATCAGCAATACCTCAATTGTCAGCAATTCATCCGCGGTTGATCCCAATCCGGTTGACAACACGGCAACCACGAACGTAACTGTAAGCGCGCCGCAATCCTCCACCACCATTGTCCCGACCCCGTCAAGCGCGGTTTATTTTGGAAACACAACCCTTTCCGCCGCGCTCCACCGTAACCTGCCAGGAGCAAATATTGCCAACCG